>ERZ791921.47-NODE-47-length-116251-cov-18.116966_pt1 | contig 116251 bp, 103 predicted proteins | sample MGYA00510135_ERZ791921 | MGnify/ENA primary metagenome ERZ791921 (study PRJEB30046, sample SAMN00792070) | human gut metagenome | study: EMG produced TPA metagenomics assembly of the A metagenome-wide association study of gut microbiota in type 2...
ACCGCTTAAGCTCTTTTTAACCCCGCCACAATGGCGGGGTTTTTGTATACAAAAAGCGATACAGAGTAAGACGCGTACACAAGGAGCTTCTGAATCGTGGTTTTCGAGTAAATCTCAAGCGTGTCCAACGAATCATGAGTCAGCCTGCTTTGTTCGGAAAACGTTCCAAGGAAAAATACCATTCCTATAAAGGCGATGTTGGTAAAGTTGCTGATAATATCATAAATCTAGATTTCAGAGCCGAAAAACCTCTGCAAAAGTGGACAACCGACGTATCACAGTTCAATCTGCCCTGGGGCAAATGCTATATTTCTCCGATTTTGGATATGAACACCAATGAAATAATATCTTACAATCTTTCTCTACATCCGGATATGGCGCAAATAAAGGACATGCTGAAAGAAGCATTTGAACGTTTTCCTTCTGTAAAAGGTCTTATTATGCACTCGAATCAAGGCTGGCAATACCAGCACGCATGTTATAGAAATGAAATTCAAAAGCATGGGATCATTCAATCTATGTCTAAAAAAGGCAACTGCTATGACAACTGCATTATGGAAACTTTCTTTGGCAGATTGAAAACGAGATGTTTTATGGATTTGAAAAGGATTATCCTTCTTTTGAATCCTTTTCAAACGCTGTAGCTGAGTACATCGATTATTATAACAACAGAAGAATTCAAGCTAAAGCAAAATGGATGCCTCCCTCTAAATTCAGAGAAGCATCCATGATGGAATCTTAATTATTCAATTTTTATATGGTGTCCAGAAAACTGGGTACATATCACATGCCTTTTTTGTTGGAACATTGCAAAAATTTCAAACTGTGCCGTGATATGACGAGTAAAAATTCCGTGTTCTCTCACATAGGAATTCTCTCGCCACACTGCTGCGGCAGGGACGGCAATGCATCAAAATGATGTATCAGACACAAAACCGATATGCCGAAAGGCACGAACCATTTTCAGTTCGTACCTTTCGGCTTGGTCAGTTTTCTTATCTCTGTAAAGATGATTAGGCCATCAACATCGAATCGAAACAAATATCCCTCAAACTAAATTTCAAATGTTCCCCTACAGTCATTCTGTAGGAATGTGGTCACAAATCTTCTTAATAAGATCAAAAATGAGTGAAAAGGAAGAAAAGTCGATGTTTGAATACTCGGGAGAGTTTTCTAATACTCTATCGGCAAATTCCATTTTTGGCAGGGCAAGATTGGTTCTCCTATCTCCCTGAATATAGAACACTCGTTTATCAGATGTTCCATCAATGATACGAATTTTATCAGGGCCACAACTATTGCGGTCAACACAAAAGAGTTGCCCATCAAGAGAAATTCCTACGGAATCAAATTCGTTACCCATATAGATTCTTCTTTGAACCCCATTTATGTCGACTTGAGTTTTTATGTCATTGTCAGAGTAATAGTGTTCGATGCATATTTTAGGAGTATCAGTTCTATGAGGCGGGACAGGAATACTGAATGAGTAAACATTGTTCCCCCATGCTTTGAATCCTGATTCCGAGCCCAATTCCTTGTTCGTGGTTGTATCATCAGCATCGGCAATGAAGATCAGCTTTCTCGGTTGCGGGATGGATGCAAAATGTTTACACATACTTGTTAGCTGGGTATTGCTCATTTGTATTTTGAGTACCCCTTCTTTTGTTGACTGCTCTGGTTCATATTCTAAGAAGTCAAAGTCCAAACTCCCATATGCCTCAAGATTTTCTAGGCACTTTGAAAGTTTGGAAAAAGCTGCTTTCATATGTTTCCAGTTAGTTGCGCCTTCAGTTATGACAAGTGGTTTTGCTGTATGCGTATTGATTGCATCTTTGATTTCTTCTTGATGCTTCTTCGTTTCAGAATAAAAGGCATATGCTTTCTGAAACTCCGAAAATGCCTCAGCGGAAATACAATCACCATTAGGCATTTCATGTATTTCAAATCCATTAGCCCCGTATACTTCTTCCAATCCGAGAAGGAATAAAGGCGAGTGCGTAGTAATGACAAACTGTACTTTCGGAAAAAGTTTCATCAACTTTGGAAGTGTATTGCGTTGAAGGTTTGAATGAAGATGAAGTTCGACCTCATCAATTATCACAACTCCTTCGATTTGTGAAAGTGTAATGCTGTTGTTGATGTTGTTATCCTCAGAGTATCGCACGATCGTCGCAAACATATTGAACAAAGCGCTTTGCCCGGTTGACAAGGAATCCAGCGAAGGAATTAACACGGAATTGTTTTTAGTGTCGCAGATATTAAATCGAGATTTTCCTCTATTGCGATAATTTAAACCGAAGTATACATTCTTATCTAAAATTTCGGTCATAATATTTTCTACATTTCTCCGTGCAGTTCCTTGAAGCAAAAGGTCACCCATATCTATATGTTCAACGACCAATTGATTACCTTTTTGCACGACATCGCATCGTGAGTCGGCAATGATATCCAACAGCCACTGCAATGTTTGGTCATTTACGTCATGAACAGTGATCGGCTTACATAATTGTCCTTTCCACCGTTCTCTAATAGACGGATGTATATACTCGTCCTGTTGATAGTATTTTTTCCCCATCCATGCCGGTTTTTCATATCGATCCGGCCCGAAGTAACAAAAGACGCTTCGCCCAAAAATCGTCTCCGCTTCGGACTTCTCAATAAAAGCTTTCTTGTAATTTTCCGTATCTTTCCATGAAACTTTTTTACTAGCACAAAAGTTGTTACTGCTTTTTATCAAATCAACAGGAACTGATCCACATTTCATAACATATCCGATTGAGTATGTAGGGTTTCGAGGACAGGTATATTCAATGATTGAGCACATATACTCTTTTCCGATTTGAATTTCAGAAGGAGAAATAGCTTTAAAGTATTGATGTCCTGAGCCGCCATCAGATTTGGTGACATCATTGAAAGCCTTTTCTGCCAATTCATATAATGAGTCAACTACATTTGATAAAAGCGTAGTTTTACCTGTTCCATTTTCACCAACAATGATTACTGGCTTGGGATTTCCAGATTCCTCAAACGGAAATGTGATAGATACATCATTAATTGGTCCCATATTAACAGCGGATAATCGTTTTAGGTACATTTTATCAAAACCACCTTTCTTCTGTATATTTTTGGCGGAAGATTATTTCAGCCGCTCACACAGCGGCAGCAGTTCTTCGATTTTTGCAACGATGCGCCTTTGCTCGGCAAGATGGGGAAGTGGCACAAGATAATTCTTAAGAATTTCAAACGGAGGAATGTTTTTGATTGCAGACCCCTTACTGCTACTTTTTGCATCTTTTTTTAGTACAAAATCAAAGAATATCAAGAAATATGGAATATATAATGGCTTAAAAATTTTCATTCGCATTAGCGCTTGATTGATGATACCTTGCTCGAAATCATCTGGCATTACATATGTTTCTCCGATTGTACCAGCACAACTAACTATTATATCTCCCGGAAATACCTCAAATCCCTTCATTTTTGATTCAAAATATTCTCTACGAATATAGTAATCTCCAATGGTTGCATCTTTCTGTATTGCATTTTTCTGCTCATAAACCTTTATGGCTCCATTTCCTTTTGAAACAAACGTGTTTTTGGTAATTGCACTACCAAATGGACCTTTTTTATAACTGCCCAGCTCGCCAAATCGAACCCAAATCCAGTTATAGAGAATATCGTAAGGCTTTTCATCTTCGGAAATCTCTGCCACCGGTTTTTCCTTTTTGATTTTCTTTTCCGCAATGAGCCGCTGCTTCTCTGCCTGAATCTGCTGATACAATTTCTCGCCGGGGCCTTCTTCAGGTCGCTGTTCCACCAGCTTGCCCTGAATGGCATATTGCAGGATGGACTTCTTCATGTCCTCTGGGAACTTGGCGTTAAACTGCTCCAGCTTCTCATAGGAAGCGACATAGCGGTCAACATATGGAACCTTGAGCTTTTTGACAATACGCTTTTGTTCGGAAAGAGGAGGAAAAACAATCATAGTGCTTGCTATAGCATCTAATACCCAATTTTTATTTCCCACTCCTCGTATATTCTCGGTGGCTTGTACTTGCACCAGGGGACTCATAAGCATATAATACAAAAAATCTACATCTACACATTCACAATCGAATTTGAGCAATGCTACACTTACAAACAGGCTAAATGGTTCGGTAGTATCTACGATTGCGGGAACACCTGTTGTACCTACCTTTGAAAGTATTAAGTCTCCTTTTTCTGGATTGCATCGTGCAAACAATTCTTTGTGTTCTTCTTCAGAAATAAATTTAGTGTTTTCAAACAACAGGAAACCGTTGCTCATATCTTTAACAGATACAAATTTAACTCCTGTAGAGGTATATTTAGTGGTCCTGTGAGTACCATCAGTAAGTTTATTCAATATGCTTCCAAGAGTAACCAACATCCAATTCTCGGGAATATCAAAAGGTACTTCTCGGAAATTGATTGTTGAGTTAATTCTCTTGTCTTTTTTAATGATTTTTTCTTTTATTAACACTTCTCTCTTTCGCTTGATTTTCTGAGAAAGTTCCTCGCCGGTGCCTTCTTCGGCTCGCTGTTCCACCAGCTTGCCTTGTATGGCATACTGCAAAATGCTCGCTTTAACTGTTCCGGGTATCATTCGCTCACACCTCCCGGCAGCAGAGCCTCCAGCTCTGCCAGCACCTTATCGATTTCCGCATTGAGGGTAGTCCGTCTTTCCTGATACTCCCGTATGGTGTCCATGGAGTCAAGAATTTCTTTTTCCTCATGGAGATAGCCACAAAGATCGATGTTATAGCCCTGTTCGTTCAGCAGATACTCGGCGGTAAACTTCTGCACTTTGAAGTTTTCGCCGTCTGGAATTTCCTTTGGGTCATTCCACCAGGCAATGCAGTCATCAAAGTGCTTCAACTCCATGGGCTTTGTCTTGGAGAAGTGCTTTCTGTCAGACGTAATATCCACCCGATAAAAACATATCTCTGTGGTGGGCTTGGTGTTGTCAAAAAACAGCAGATTGGTGGTGATTAAGGTATAAGGGCTAAACACAGAGCCGGGAAGTCGGACAACGGTGTGCAGATTGAACTGGGAAATGAGCTTCTTCTTGATGTTCACCTTGGTGTTGTCTAGACCGAACAGGAAGCCGTCCGGCACAACAACAGCGGCTCTGCCGTTTTTCTTCAAGCGGTACATGATGACCGACATGAAAAGGTCTGCGGTCTCGGAGCTTGCCAAATCGTCAGGGAAGAAACCCTGAATGGACTTGTCCTCATGCCCGCCGTATGGAGGGTTCATCAGGATCACCTCAAACTTGTCATCGTCCGTGTAGTCCAGCAAATTGTGTTTCAAAGAGTTCATGTGATAGATATTCGGAACTTCAATATCGTGCAGCAGCATGTTGGTAACGCACAGCAGATAAGGAAAGGGCTTTTTCTCTATTCCGTAAATACTGTCATCAAGCTGCTTCTGAGCGGTGGTACCCGTTATCTGTTTGGAGAGCTGTCCCAGCCAGGAAGTGATAAATCCACCGGTGCCACAGGCGAAGTCTGCCATTTTTTCGCCCAACTGCGGCTTTATCATCAATGCCATAAACTCGGTGACTGCTCTCGGCGTATAAAACTCACCGGAAGAACCGGCAGATTGCAGCTCCCGTAAAATCTCCTCATAGACAAAGCCGAAAGCGTGGCTTTCCTTCACATCGTCAAACTCGATCTCGTCAATGACATCAATGACCTGACGAAGATAAACGCCATCTTTCATATAGTTGTCGGCTGACACGCCTTGTATTAACTACAAGAGTGTCACGACGAAGATAAACGCCATCTTTCATATAGTTGTTGGCGTCCTCGAAGGTGGACTTGACAATGGCTTTCTTAATTGGAGTATCTGTTGTCACCTTGATACCCTCATAGAGAACCGTATCACCATCCTTTACATCGTTGCCTTTCAACACCGGAAACAGAATGTTGTTGACGAAGTTCAGCAGCTTATCCCCAGTCATAGCGTGACCGTTGCTATCGGCTTTCGCCCAATTTCTCCATCTGAGTTCTTCGGGAATGATGGATTCGTAGTTGTCCTCGTTCAGCTCCCAATCATCTTCTTTTGCATCATAGACTTTCAGAAAGAGCATCCATACCATCTGCTCAATTCTCTGAGCGTCACCATTGATACCTGCGTCCATTCGCATAATATCTCTAATTCGTTTTATAAATCCTGACTGCATCGCCATATTAACTTACCACAAATTCATATATATTTTCTTCTACTCCCTGATGGCTGCTTCGTACTGCGCCTTGCCGCCAAACAGCTTCAAATTCGCAAAATCGACAAGAGACAGAACCTTAATATCCTCAACCTCGGTAATGCCCTGGTTCATGTATTTATCCAGAAGGATACCCAGAACCGCCTGCGCTTCGGCAGAATACTTGCTGAAGAAGTCTTTTTTCTTAACATTGCTAGCTCTCTTTGCGGGTCAGCGACTTTTTTCCGTATGCCACATAGCAGATGAAGTCGAAATCGTCTACATCTTCCATGCCTTGGTCTGCCTTCAATGCTTTTAGATCAATGCCCATCGCCGTGAAAGATTCCTCAATGGTTTTCTTTTTGTCCGACGCTTTCCACTTGCGGATAAAATCGGACAGAGAAACGTATTCACCCTTGATGTTGGTTCTGGTGTAGTCGATAATATCCTCCTGCCTGAGTAACTTTCCATTCGCATCATAGACTGAAACGGTCTTGTTGATAATCTTCACCTTGCATCCGTCCCTGTCAACGATGGGGGTTTCCACAGGATCCTCGGGAGGATTCTTATCACCACCACCGTGACCTTCATCTTTCGGCTTGCAGCCGCCATGCTGGAAGCCCTCATCCTGTTCAACCGGGTCATCCCAGTCAGGGTCCGTAAACAGCCTTGTCACATTCCGAAAGTCCATCACGACAAAATGGGTCTTGCCGTCCTTTTCTCTGATACGGGTTCCTCGTCCAATAATCTGCTTGAAGGTAGTCATACTCTCAACGGTCTTGTCGAGAACAATGAACTTGGTCATCTTACAGTCTGCACCGGTGGAAAGCAGTTCCGAGGTTGTTGCAATAACGGGATATGGTTAGAATACAGAGATGAAATAGTCAAGTTTGGATTTTCCGTACACATCTGAGCCGGTAATTCTCACGCAATAGTCCGGATTCTCCCTCACCATATCCTGATTGCAGTTGACAAGGGCAATTCTCATGCGCTCTGCATGATCTTCTGAAGCGCAGAATACGATGGTCTTTTGCATCCTGTCGGTGCTTTTCAGATATTCGGTAATCTCTCTGGCAACCTCATCAATCCGGTCTTGGAGAATAATCGTGTAATCATAGTCCCGGTTGTTGTAAATTCGATCTTCAATGACATTGCCAAAAATATCGGTCTGCCCCTGGTATGGTCTCCAGCCGTCTCCGATGTTGGTTGTGATATTGATGACCTTAAACGGAGCAAGGAAGCCATCCTCAATGCCCTGTTTCAAGCTATAAATATAAACAGGCTCTCCGAAGTAGTCGATATTGGATACCTTTTCGCTCTCTTTTTGGGTAGCAGTCATACCGATCTGGGTTGTGGAAGAAAAATACTCCAAAACCTTGCGCCAGTTGCTGTCCTCCTTGGCACTGCCACAGTGACACTCGTCTACTATGATAAGGTCGAAATATTCTGCTGGTATCTGCCGAAAATGTTCTTCATCATTCTGACCTACCATCTGATGATAGAGGGCAAAATTCACTTCATGGGAAGCGATCTTACTCAGGCACTCCTTATCGGAGAAGTCCACCTTATAGATGGTCTTTTCAAGGGTGGGCGAAATCCTGTAGGATACTCTGGTCAACCAGAATGTTGCGGTCTGCCATATACAAAATCCTCTTTTTAAAGTCAGAACGGAGCAGCCGATAGACAATCTGAAAAGCTGTGTATGTCTTGCCGGTTCCGGTAGCCATAACAAGCAGTAATCGCTGTTGTCCTCTTGCAATTGCTTCCACCGTTCTGTTCACAGCATTTCGCTGATAATATCTTGGCGGATAAGTACTTTGAGAGGAATAGTAGGGCTGGGCTACAATTTTCTTTTCCAAGGCAGAAATGCCTTTGCCACCATTCAATTCTGCATAGTAGCATGCAATCAGCTCGTTCTGTGTCGGGAATTTTTCCAATTCAATCTGCTGTTCCTGTCCGGTCAGAAAATCTTGCTCATAGAAAGCTTCACCATTTGACGAATATGGAAACGGCAAGTCCATCATCTGAGCATATGTCATCGCTTGCTGCAATCCATGAGATACAGAGTGATTGTTATCCTTCGCTTCTACAACAGCAATCGGCTTGCCATCGTTTAAGTACAGCAAATAATCGGCAAACTTGGGTTTGCTGCGAGCCACAATATTACCCCTGATGTTGATTCGACCATCTGTGATTCTGGTCTCCATCGTGATATGGCCTTTCCAACCTCTCTAAATGACCGGAGTTATGAAGTTTAACTTGATGTCTTCTTCGGACATCTGTTTTTTGCCCAATATCGTCATAGCAAAACCTCCTAATCATTTCTTAGTGTTGGCTATTCTCTGATAGTTTCAAGAATATCTTCTATACGGCAATCCATTACCTCGCAGATACGCAGCAAAACATCTGTGGTAATGTTGCCCCCTTTGCCAAGCTTTGCAATGGAAGCAGAACTAATGCCAGCTTTTTCCTTCAAGTCACTTTTTTTCATTCCTTTATCTATAAGCATCTTCCACAGCTTATTGTAACTGATACGCATCATCGGAAGCCCTCCCAGTTAATTTCGTGAATCTTTTTATATTATAACACAAATCCGCAAATTTCTCCATTTGTTTAGTGGATTTAATATTCATAAAAACAAAATTTGTTTTGCGTTCGTAGACTTAATATCTGCTGAGATAATCAAAAATGTGTTCTGTTTTTCTGATAGCAAAAGAAGCGACCACCGACTATTGAACAATCGGTGGCCGCTTCTACAGATTCTGTTAATCGTTTAACTAATACTCCAGAATTCCTTAGAGCATACCAAAATACTTCAGCGCATCTGTAATCGCCGCTTCCTTTTCCGGCGGGCATTTCGGCTGTCTGGAATTCTCAGATTTCGGTTTATTATAGTTTTCTCGCTCAATAATGCCATACTTCTGCTTGACCTGAGCGATATAGAGGTGGCTAACTTTCAGCCCTGTATGTTCCAGCACATACTCTTTAATTTCCTCATAGGTAGCCTTGCTCTCCGCCGCCGTCAAATCCAGCTCGTCCAGATTCAACTCCACCTCGATATGCTGCTTGATATTGAGTTTGGACAAAAGTACAACCGTTTCCACATGGCTCGTCATCGGGAACATATCCACCGGCTGCGCCACAATCGCCTTATACCCGTGCTGCTCCATAAACGCCAGATCACGCGCCAGGGATGCCGGATTGCAGGACACATAAACAACGCGCTCAGGCTGCACCTCGGCAATCGCCGCCAGCACCTTCTGCTCGCAGCCCGCACGCGGAGGATCCACCACCACAACGTCCGGACGCACGCCGCCGGCCAGCAGCTTCGGCAGCTCTACCGCTGCATCGCCGCAGATAAATTCCGCATTAGCACATTTATTTTCTTCTGCATTTTTCTTGGCGTTTTCAATCGCAGGCGCCACAATCTCGATACCATAAACCTGTTTGGCATGACGCGCAAGATACAGGGAAATCGTACCGGTACCACAGTAAACGTCCACTACGGTTTCCTTACCGCTCAGCGCCGCAAACTCCAACGCCTTGTTATACAGCTTTTCGGCCTGCTCACTGTTCACCTGGAAGAAGGCCTGCGCGGAAATATTAAAGCTAAGGCTGCCCAAGCTATCCTTAATCGCCTCTGCGCCATAAAGCACGCGTGTTTTGCTGCCCATGACCACGTTCGTCTGTTTTTTGTTGATGTTCTGCACCACGCTCACAAGTCCCGGAACATGACGCTTCAGCCATTCAATAAGCACGCCGCGATGCGGAATGTCATAGCCGGAGGTAATGATAACCGCCATCACCTCGCCGCTGTGCACGCCCACGCGTCCCATAATATGACGCACGAGTCCCTTGCCTGTCTTTTCGTCATAAGCGCTGATGTTATAATGCTGCATCCAAGTGCGTACCGTTTTCATAATCGCATTGTTCGCCTCTTTGGAAATCATGCAGGCATCCGTATCTACAACGCTGTGCGTTGCCGTCGCATAACAGCCTATATGCAGCACGCCTTCAGCATCCGCTGCCGCGGGAAACTGCATCTTATTGCGGTAGCTCCACGGCTCCACCGCCCCCAACACCGGCAATGCCTCTAAATTAAGATGTCCGATTCTGGTGAGCGCATCCTGCACCTGCTGACGCTTGCACTCCAGCTGTCCCTTGTAGCTCAAATGCTGCAGCTGGCAACCACCGCATTCCTTGTATACCGGGCACGCAGGCTCCACACGCTCGGCAGATGCCTTGACAATCTCCTCCAGCGCACCAACTGCATAGCTTTTCTTCACCAGCGTAATAGTTACGCGCACCTCTTCCTCAGGCAGCGCACCTTTGACAAAGACCGTAAAGCCCTCGTACTTGCCAACGCCTTCACCGCTGCTGCCAAGACCATTGACAGTTAACGTAATATTATCCCCCTGTTTTACGGGAATTATCTGCTTCATATATTTCCACCTGACCTTTTCGATTTTATTGTATATATATCTAATTATATCACAAAAACAGCCTGCAAAGAAACAGCAGCACGCTAAGATAATGCTTTACATCAATTCCGCAGCCTACATAACGCCAAAATATCACTTTGCATCTTTCCTGTAATTGTGAGAAGTGTGCAACATTTTCTGTAAAGCTATATACTTTGCATATAACATAAGCTATAATTAAGTTAGGGACATTGAGTTTCCGGGTCTATAAAGGTTTTATTTTGCGAAAGGAGCGATGCACAATGACAGTAAAATTTTTGAAATGCAGTATTTGCGGTAATATCGTCGGCCTGATTCAGGACGGCGGCGGCGAGCTTGTCTGCTGCGGCAAGCCCATGCAGGAGCTTGTTGCCAACACCGAAGACGCAGCGCAGGAAAAGCATGTGCCGGTTATTACTGTTGATGGCAGCACGGTTCGTGTAGCTGTAGGCAGCGTGGAGCATCCCATGATTGAAAAGCACTACATCCAATGGATTTATCTGCAGACAACTCATGGCGGTCAGCGCTATATTTTAAAGCCTGGTGACAAGCCGGAGGCTGTTTTCGCTCTTGCCGAAGGTGCAGCTCCGCTCGCCGCTTATGCTTATTGCAATCTGCACGGATTGTGGACGGCAAAGCTGTAACATCTGTCGCCTTACATTCATAAAACACTTCTTTTCTCAGTGTCGGAGTCCCGACCGATAACGGTCAGGGGCTCCGATACTTTTTTATTACTCAAAAAGCTAAAAAATAAAACCGGCCTCCGACAGCTATATGTAATAGCATATCCGAGACCGGTTAAATTACAAAAACAATCACGCGAGGCTTATGGTCTTAAGCCCCAAAGGCTGTTCAAAAAGCACAGCGAGAGAATTATTTTTCTACCCACAGGCCTTTTTCGTCTTTTTTGTAGCCGGCAAATTCGATTGCCAACGCAGCCATAACCTTGGTTGCGTCTTTGATCTGTACGTTCAGCTCTTCTGCGCGGATGAAATCATCGTGGCACATTTCGCTGGGGTTTTTGCTGGTGAGCAAAACGTATTCGTTCTGCATTTCTACAAGTGCTTTTGCTTCTGCATTAAATTGTTCCATTAGACTAATCTCCTTAGTTTTTATTATTGTACGATAACGCTCAGGTCACCTACAGCATGGGTAATATCCTTAACTGCTGCCAAGAGTGCCAGACGGTTGTTCTTCACGCGAACGTCCTCGTCCATAACCATAACGTCTTCGAAGAATTTGTTGATCGGGTCAACCAGCTTAACTGCTTCAGCCATAACTGCAGCATAGTCATACTTGGTTGCTGCAACCAGCACTTCCTTGCTGGCTGCCATAGCAGCATTGTGCAGAGCGCCTTCGGCCTCTACAGCGAAGAGCTGCGGGTTGATAGCGGATTCTTCTTCAATCTTCTTGCACAGGTTAGCAACACGGGTTGCAGCCTGAATCAATGCCGGAGCCTCTGCGGAAGCAACAAAGCTGTTCAGAGCCTTAGCACGGGCAACAAGATCGGTGAAATCGTCGTTCATCTGGTCAGCCAGAACTGCGTCAACTACGTCATAACGGATGCCCTGATCCATCAGCATATTGCGCAGGCGCTGTTTCATGAACTCAGCAATCTGCGGTACGAGCTTTTTGGTGTCCTCTGCTGGAATGTTCAGCAGGTACAGAGCGCCGGCGATAACCTTGTACAGGGATACATGGTAGTTGCCGTCCAGTAAAATGTTGATGATACCCAGAGCCTGACGGCGCAGTGCGTACGGATCCTGAGAGCCGGTCGGAGCCAGACCGCGGCTGAAGGTAGCGCAGATGTTGTCCAGCTTATCGGCAATACCGGTCAGACGGCCGATATCGGTAGTCGGCAGCTCGTCACCGGCAAAGCGCGGCAGATAATGCTCGTAAATACCCAGTGCAACCTCAGGAGCTTCACCGTCGAGCTTAGCATATTCGCGGCCCATAACGCCCTGCAGCTCGGTGAATTCGATAACCATGCCGGTTACCAGGTCGCATTTGCACAGCAGAGCGGTGCGCTCCAGCTTTTCTTTATCAACCTTGGCATTGATAGCCATAGCCAGCATATCAACAGCCTGTACCAGACGTTTGCTCTTATCGTTCATATTGCCCAGGCCTTCCTGGAAGGAAACAGTTTTGAGTTTTTCCAGACGGTCAGCCAAAGTTTGTTTTCTGTCTTCGTTGAAGAAGAATTCAGCGTCGCTCAGACGTGCACGCAGTACGCGCTCATTACCGTGAGCAACAATTTCCAGATGCTCCTTGCCGCCGTTGCGGACGGTGATGAACTTGTTCAGCAGGGAGCCGTCCTCTGCCAGTACCGGGAAGTAACGCTGATGCTCACGCATCGGGGTGATGATACATTCCTTCGGCAGAGCAAGGAATTTTTCTTCGAATTTGCCGCACAGAGCAGTCGGCCATTCTACCAGATAGTTTACTTCCTCCAGCAGGTCTTCATTGATTTCTGCATGACCGCCTTCGGCAATTGCCAGGTCAGTAACCTGTTGACGAATCAGCTCACGGCGAGCATCCTGGTCAACCATTACATAGTTGTCATACATAACCTTTTCATAGGAATCAGCATCGGGGATTTCTACAGCGCCGATGGTGCCGATAGCAGCGGAAGCTACTGCGTTCTTAGCCTTGCTCTTTACGGTGTCGAACAGAGCCTTGGCAGCATCGCCGATGGACTCATGAGCTTTAGCGTTATCCAGAGCGGAAGGACGCAGGAAGCGGTGACCGCGGCTGAATTTGCCGGATTTTACACCGGTAATTTCAACAGGGATAACTTCATCGCCGAACAGTGCAACCAGCCAGCGGATAGGACGGACGAATTTGAATTCATGATCTGCCCAACGCATGTTTTTCGGGAAGTTCAGGCTGGTGAGGATATCAGTCAGCAGGCCCGGCAGCAAATCTTTAACCGGTTGGCCTGCCAGATGCTTAACAGCATATACATATTCATCACGAACAACGAGTTCTTTTACGTCAACGCCTTGGCCGCGAGCAAAGCCGATAGCTGCTTTGGAAGGAGCGCCGCTTACGAAAGCGATTTTTGCGGAAGGACCTTTAGCCTCAACAGTGCTATCCTCCTGAGCCTCGGCAACACCGCTGGCAATGAAGGTCATGCGACGGGGAGTGCCATAGGTTTTAACTGCTTCGAAGGGAATGCGCAGCTCAGTCATTTTCTTTTCTGCCAAATCCTTTAATTGTGCCAGAATGGCAGGCATAAATTTCGCAGGAATCTCTTCTGTACCAATTTCAAAAAGTAATTTTTCCATTATTTATTCTCCCCTTTCTTGAGCAGCGGGAAGCCCATTTCTTCACGTTGTGCTACATAAGCCTTTGCACACAGGCGGGCCATCGCACGTACACGGCCGATGTAGGCAGTACGTTCACTTACGCTGATTGCTCCGCGGGAATCCAGCAGATTGAATGCATGGGAGCATTTCAGAACGTAATCATAAGCAGGACGGATATAACCAAGCTCGATAACGCGCTTAGCTTCTGCTTCATATTTGTCGAACAGGTCAAACAGCAGCGCGGTGTCTGCTACCTGGAAGTTGTAGAAGGATTGCTCTACCTCGTTGGTGTGGAAAACGTCACCGTAGGTGATGTCGCCAACCCATTGGATATCGAATACGTTTTCTACGCCCTGGATGTACATAGCCAGACGCTCCAGGCCGTACGTGATTTCAACAGTTACAGGCTTAACGTCAATGCTGCCCACCTGTTGGAAGTAGGTGAACTGGGTGATTTCCATACCATCCAGCCAAACCTCCCAGCCAAGGCCCCAAGCGCCCAGAGTCGGAGATTCCCAGTTATCCTCTACAAAGCGGATATCATGCTCCTCCTGATGAATTCCGAGCTCAGCCAGGCTCTGCAGGTACAGCTCCTGAATGTTTTCCGGAGAGGGCTTTACGATAACCTGAAACTGATGATGTTGGAACAGACGGTTCGGGTTATCACCATAACGGCCGTCTGCCGGGCGACGGGAAGGCTCTACATAAGCCACACGCCAGGGCTCAGGTCCGAGTACGCGTAAAAAGGTAGACGGGTTCATTGTGCCTGCACCTTTTTCGATGTCATAGGGCTGTGCCATAATGCATTTTTGGCCTGCCCAGAATTTTTGCAGCTTCAAAATAATTGTCTGAAAATCCATGTTTTACCTCCTATATTTGTTACAAAGACGGCAATGGCAGCAGCTTTGTCGGAAAAACAAAAAAGCACCCGCGTCCCCGTAACTTAAATGTTACAGGGACGGAGTGCATACAGCTCAAACTCCGCGGTTCCACCCTGCTTGACTGCAATAACTGCAGCCCGCCTCAATCAATATACTATTACAGCTCCAAAGCGCCTTCATCTGCCTTTGCCGACTTGCACTGTCACGGCTCGCTGAGTTTGCAGACTACTACTCTTCTTCTTAGCTTAACTGTTAGTATATAAAATACAGCGCTGTTTGTCAAGTGCGGCAAATAATTTTGTAAATACCACTCACAAAAATGTATCGTTACTATTAGCTTTCATCATAACAAAATGCCCCCACGCGAACGCGCAGAGGCATTATTGCTTCAAGTTGTCAGGTTAATATAAATTAAGCGGCTATTATTTCTTTTCGATGAGCTTCAGCGGAGCAGAAATCTTAGCTTCTACTTTTTCGCCTTTAGCAGCCTTAACAGCTACTTCCAGACCTTGCTGGCCCATGATTTCCGGCTGTTGAGCGATAGTAGCGCTCATAGCGCCGCTTTCTACAGCCTTTACGCCATCAGCAGTACCGTCAAAGCCAACGATAAAGATTTGCTTGCCAGCACTCTTAGCAGCTTCGATTGCACCCAAAGCCATTTCGTCGTTCTGAGCGAAAATAGCTTTGATGTCCGGGTTAGCCTGCAGCATGTTTTCTGCTACAGTCAGTCCCTTGCTGCGGTCAAATTCAGCAGTCTGTTTAGCAACAACGGTCAGCTTGCTGTCAGCCAGCTTGTGGAAGCCTTCGCCGCGTTCACGGGAAGCGCTGGCACCGGGGATACCCTCCAGCTCAGCAACCTTAACCTTTTCGCCCAGCTTTTTGATAATGTAATCAGCAGCCATTTCGCCGCCTTTTACGTTATCGGAAGCAACCAGGCATGCTACATCACCCTGGTTAGCACTGCGGTCGAGGCAGATAACAGGGATGTTAGCCTTGTTGGCAGCCTTTACGGATGTAGAAATTGCATCAGAGTCAACAGGGTTAACCAGCAGAACGCTGATGTTTTGCTGCAGCAGGTCAGCAATATCATTAGCCTGCTTTGCAGGGTCGTTCTGAGCGTCAACAACCTTTACGGTTACGCCCAGCTCCTTAGCCTTAGCTTCTACGCCTTTAGCCAGGGAAACGAAGAACGGATTGTTTTGAGTGGATACGGAGAAGCCAACGGTGATTTTCTTGTCGTTGCCTTTTGCAGCATCCTTCTTGTCGCTGCCGCCGCAGCCAACAATCATCATAGCCATTGCTACAATGCAGGTTAATACCAATAAAATTTTTTTCATGTGAGAAAATACCTCCCGGAATTAGAAATTACTATGCGGGCAAAAACTTGAATTAAGCAGACTGCGGCTGAAAAGCACTAGATGGTGCTTTACGTCCGCATCACGCTTAGTTTTTCTTTCTGTCCATCAGCACAGCCAGCAAAATTACAATACCTTTGACAACTTGTTGGTAAAAGCTGGATACGTTTAAGATATTCAGACCATTGTTCAGAGTGCCGATAATCAGCGCACCGATAATGGTACCGAAGATGCGGCCCTTACCGCCGGAAAGACTGGTGCCGCCCAATACTACAGCTGCGATAGCATCCAGCTCATAGCCGGTACCGGCAGTAGGCTGAGCACTGTTCAGACGGCTGGTAAGAATAGCGCCTGCCATACCGCAAAGGAAACCTGTTACGGTATAAGCAAATATTTTAATGCGGTTTATTTTGATACCTGCAATGAAGGAAACCTTCTCATTACCGCCGACAGCATAGGTTTTGCGTCCCAGCGGAGTTTTGTGCAGGATGAACCACAAAATGAAAAACATAATCAGCATCATAATGGCAGGAACCGGCAGACCGGCAACATAGCCCTGGCCGAATTCAAGGAAGCGGTCATCCTCAGACAGGCTGCTGATAGGGTTGCCGTTGGTATATACCAAAGTCAGACCACGGAAAATGGTCATGGTCGCCAGGGTTGCGATAAAGGGCGCCACCTTGCCGTAGGTAATTACCAGGCCGTTGACACTGCCCAGTACAGCACCGATGAGGCAGGCCAGCACGATACCGAATACAGGATCCATGCCGCCCTTGATAAAGCTGCCCATGAGTGCGCTGGAAAGCGCCAGAATACTGCCGACGGACAAATCAATACCGCCGGTTAAGATAACAAAGGTCATGCCAAAGGAAATTAAGGCATTGATAGAAACCTGGCGCAGCAGGTTTTTCAGGTTGCTGGGGTCGATAAAGCTGCTGTTAAGGCAGGAAATGACCACAAACAACACAATAAGTCCGATTATGGAACCGGATTTTTTTAAGATTGCTTTTACATCCATTATTTTTATTGCCCTCCCGTTGCAAGTGTCATGATTTTTTCCTGGTCTGCTTCATCGTGCAGCAGCTCGCCGGCAATGCGGCCTTCGTGGACAACAACGATGCGGTCGCTCATGCCCAATACCTCCGGCAGCTCCGAAGAAACCATAATAATCGAAACACCACTTGCAGTAAGCTCGTTCATCAGCTCATATATATCGCGTTTTGCACCTACGTCGATACCACGGGTAGGCTCATCCATAATAATGACCTCCGGGTGCCTGCCAACCCATTTGGCAATAACCACCTTCTGCTGGTTACCGCCGGACAACGCACCGGCCTCAAGGTCCAGGCTGCTGGTCTTTACGCCCAGCTTTTTTGCCATTTTATCGGCAAAATTATTAAGAACATTAAAATTGATGACACCGCTTTTGGCAAAGCTGTCAACACTCGGCAGAGCAATGTTGCGCAAAATGGAGAAGTCCAGAATCAGGCCCTCTGTTTTGCGGTTTTCGGTTACGAAGCCCAATCCTGCCTTAATAGCATCCTCAGGCTTGGTAATCTTCAAAGGCTCGCCCTTGAAAACCAGCTCGCCGCCTGCATGAGGATCAACGCCGAAAACGGCGCGCATGATTTCGGTACGGCCGCTGCCCATAAGGCCGGCAAAGCCCAAAATCTCGCCCTTGCGCAGATTAAAGTTAATATCATGGAAAACTCCCGGCTGTTCAAAGTGCTTAACCTCCAGCAACACCTCGCCCGGCTTATTGCGGCGGTCGGGATAAAATTCCGTAATGGAGCGGCCAACCATATCGCGGACAATCTGCTCCATGCTGTATTCCTTAACAGGCTTGGTTGCAACGGATACGCCGTCACGCATAACGGTAATCGTGTCGCAGTTCTGTGTAACCTCTTCCATACGGTGCGAAATATACACCATTGCTACACCGCGTTTTTTCAGGGAGCGCATAACCTCAAAGAGCTTTTCTGTTTCTCTTTCGGTCAGCGCCGCAGTAGGCTCGTCCATAATAACAACCTTGGCATCCAGCAGAAGGTTACGGACGATTTCCGTCATCTGCTGCTGTCCTACCGAGCATTCGCCGGCTTCCATATCCAACGGCAGCTCAATTTCAATTTCACGGCATTTCTGCTCTGCCATAGCACGCATAGCCTTAAAATCCAGGATACCCATGCCGTTGGTTACGCTGTGCATCAAAAACAGGTTTTCCAGAATGCTCAGGTTCGGCCAGATATTCAGCTCCTGATGGATGAAGGCGATGCCGTAAGCTTCTGCCTCCAGAGGATTTTTGAAGCTGATTTCCTTGCCGTCGACAAAAATCTGTCCCTTATCCTGCTTGTGAATACCCGTCAGGATATTCATCAGTGTTGATTTGCCGGCACCGTTTTCACCCATCAGAGCGTGTACCTCACCGCTTTTAAGCTTCAGGTCAACACCCTTGAGCACCTCATTAGAACCAAAGGCCTTATGGATATTTCTTAATTCAATCTCCATACTTTTCCTTATTCCTACCTTACGCTAATTTTTAAAAGAAAACATTGCTGTGCAGAATCACATTGGCAAAAGGAGTAATTTCGCCGGTGCGGATAATGCATTTTGCATGCTTGGTTGCCTCCTTGAAGGCTTCGTGGTCTGCGTCGATAATCCACTGCTCTTCAGTGAAAAGCTGCTTCATAGCATTGTAGACAGCAGGATTTCTGCCTTCCATTTCCGCTGCAATTTCTACCTTTTCGATAACCATATTCTTGGCTACTTCCTCAACAACCTCCAGGAAGGAAGGAGTTCCAGGCTTCAGAGCCAGGTCGATTTTCTGCACGCCTGCAGGCACAGGCAGACCGCAGTCACCGATAACGATAGTGTCGGTGTGGCCCAAATCAGCCAGCACCTTCGCAATAGAGCTGTTTAACATTCCACCCTTTTGCATTACTTAAGCATCTCCTCTACTTCATGTAAATAAGGCATACCGCCCTGTGCTCCCAGCTTTTGCACCGAAAGAGCTGCGGCAGCATTGGCAAAGCTGATGCTTTCCTGCATGGATTTGCCATTTGCACGGGCAACAGCAAAGGCACCGTTAAAGGTGTCGCCTGCACCCGTAGTATCAACCGGCTTTACCTTAAAGCCGGGAACAGTAATAACCTGGCCCTTTTCCGCATAGGCAACACCCTTGCTGCCCAGCGTCATGATTACCTTGCCCTGGTTCTGGTCAAGGATATCCGCCTTGCCCTTACCGGCAAACAATGTTGCTGCCTCGTGCTCGTTGGGAGTCAGATAAGTAATCTTATCCAGCAGAGCCTGCGGCACCGGAGCAACAGGTGCGGGGTTCAGCAGCACAGGTACACCATGCGCTGCGCATTTTTCAATGACATAGGCATTGGTAGCGGCAGGGATTTCGTGCTGCAAGAGCACCATGTCTGCCTTGCTGATATCCTCCCACGCTTCATCAATCAGCGACGGGGATACTAGGTCATTGGCAGCTTTGATAACTATAATCGTGTTATCGTCCTCCGCTACGGTAATGTGCGCGGTACCGCTGTTTTCACCCGGCAGCACCTTCACATAGGTGGAATCAACGTTGTTTTCCTTTAAAGCCTTCAATACCAGCTGGCCGTACACATCATCACCGATGCAGCCGACCATCATAACATCTGCTCCCAAGCGAGCTGCAGCAACAGCCTGATTGGCACCCTTGCCGCCGGGAGAAACGGTCAGACGGTTGCCGAAAATAGTTTCTCCGGGATGGACCCAGCGGTCACATTCCACGGTAATATCAATATTACAGCTACCTACTACGACAATTTTTGACATATCTTCTGCCTCCTGTCCTGAGGATTATTATGGCTTCGGACGTGCGCTGCTTTGTGGCACGCCTGCTGCCGCCAGGATTTATATAATTTTTTGTAATAACAGTGCATATTGCCCGTCAATCAGATTCGGCTGCAGCAAATCCTTAAGAAATGCTGCCTGCTTACGGCTGGTTTTGGGCATGGTCTGATGCCAATAGGTGATAGCAAGCTGCAGCAGACGCAGCAGCTCCTCTCTGGCACGCTTGTTCTCGGCAGTCAGCTGCCAGAAAAAGCTGTACCATTGGCGGAAGATATCCGCATCATCCAGCATCGCTGAACGCGATACGTTGGCGGTTACATCACGCAGGTGACGCAAAAGCAGCTGCAGAAGCGCTGTCTGCCGCTCAGGCTGTGCCTTCGGCACCCGCCGCAGCATTATGCGGTACAGAAGCGTCAGCTCCCTGTAAATTCTGCAGGCCTTGTCAAAGCCATCCCAGCGTGCGTACACGACGAAATGCAGCTGCAGCTGCTGCAGGCTCCACGCCAACTGTTGCAGGTCCTGCTGCTTTAAAAGCCAGTGCCCGGCCTCACGCAGCAGAAACGCCGTCTCCTCGCGCCACCGCCTGCGTGCCATACGTGCCGCTAAACTGAGCCATTCACCCATAAATTCCTGCAGCATTGCAGTATCGCCGGCGTGCGTCCGCAGCCAACGCCGTACCAGCAGTGCGAGCATAGGACGCACCTCAGCCAAACGCCTGTCGCACACGGCAAACGTAAGCCGCAACAGAACGCTGCCGCCTTGATGCGCCAGCTGCGGATTGACCAGCAGCTGCTCCAGACGCGGCCTGCTTTCCTGCATCCAAGCCGTAAAAAGCTGCCGTTGCCGGTGGCGTAAGGCCACCAGCAGACAGCAGCTGATTGCTTGTAATGCTTCATTATCTGCTGCTTCAGCAATAATACCCGAAAAAGCTGTGCAGGCGTTTTGTTCTCTGCCGTCACGCAGAGCAATACATGTTTCTAAAATAAGTTCTGTTACCATATTTCTACAGGTTAATATCGCCTTCGTAGACGTCACCGGAAACAGGATCCACCGTTACCAGCAGGCCGTCGGCCAGCTTAGATGTTGCTTTTTCCGCGCCTACGATAACAGGCAGGCCGCAGGTTACGGCAACAATAGCAGTGGAGGATGTCAGTCCGCCCTCTTCGGCGATAATCGCTGCTGCCTTAGCAGCAGCCTGCGGTACAAACTCATCATTCAGCACATCAACTACAAGGATATCACCCTTTTGGAACTTGTCCTTGAAGTCTGCCGCTGTTCTGCCTACACAGATACGGCCGGTGACAGTCTTGCTGCCGATACCGGTACCGCTGAGCAGCTTGGTGCCAACTGTAACCACCTTAATCAGATTTGTACTGCCCGGAGTACCGATAGGAACGCCGGCAGTTATAACAACAGATGCGCCGTCCTTAATTACCGAGTGATGCAAAGCACACTGTAAAGACAGCTCAATCATTTCATCAGTATTTGTGGAGTATGGCCCCAAAAGCGGCATCACACCCCAATACAGCTGCATCGCACGCACGCGCTCAGGCAAGCGTGATACAGCAACAACAGTACATTGAGGCTTATATTTGGCAATCATACGCGCCGTAAAGCCTGATTCGGTAATCGTAAGAATAGTATCGGCCTTTATTTCCTGAGAAATCTGTACGGTAGCATGGCTGATAGCGTCGGTAGAATGGATGCGCTCGCTGATGCCCTTCTTCTGGAAGATATGCACATAATCAAGCGCGTTTTCCGTGCGTACGGCAATCTTAGCCATCGTCTGCACCGCCTCCAGCGGATATTTGCCGCTGGCAGTTTCGCCGCTCAGCATAATAACGTCGCTGCCGTCGAAAATAGAGTTGGCAACGTCGCTGGCCTCGGCACGGGTTGCACGATAGCTGTTAATCATGCTTTCCAGCATCTGCGTAGCCGTGATAACCGGCTTTCCGGCCTTATTGCAGCGCGCGATAATATCCTTCTGTACCAAAGGTACATCCTCGGTCGGTATCTCTACGCCCAAGTCACCTCTGGCAACCATAATACCGTCGGATACGCCGATAATTTCATCGATATGCTGCACACCGGCCTCATTCTCGATTTTGGAAATAATCCCGATGGAAGAGCCTGCTTCCTCAAGCACCTTACGGATAGCGATAACATCATCGGCCTTCTGCACGAAGGATGCCGCAATATAATCCATATCATGCTCGACAGCAAAAAGAATATCTGCCTTGTCCTGCTCCGACAAAAACGGCAGTTTCAGCTCGATACCGGGGCAAGCCACGCGCTTACGCGAGCTCAGCTCACCGCCGTTGACTACCTTGGTATAAATTTTGCAGCCGTCAATGCGTACAACCTTTAGGGAAAGCAGTCCGTCGGCCAGCAGAATATTACTGCCGACTTCTACCTCCTGCGGCAGACCTGCATAATTAACGTGTGCCATATGGTGGTCGCCCAGATAATCCTCGGTAGTCAGGCAGAAATCATCGCCCTCGTTCAGCTGGATTTTGCTTTCGGCAAACATGCCCAAACGCATTTCCGGGCCCTTGGTATCGGCAATCGTAGCGATTACCTTACCGGCCTCTTCTGCTGCCCGGCGCACCAGCTGCAGCCTTTTGCCATGATCCTCATGGTTGCCGTGCGAAAAGTTGAAGCGTGCCAAATCCATGCCGGCAAGCATCATCTTACGCAGCAGCTCTACATTGTCCGTGCTGGGACCTACTGTACAGATAATCTTCGTTTTCTTCATCAGGACTGCGCCTCCTCAGTACTGAAACTTATTCTCACACAAAACCTCATAGGCATCCTCTGCCTCTGAAACCGGCAGACAGATTTCATAAGCCTTGTTATGCTTGCCGCCGGCGCTTTTCAGCTGTACCAAAAAACCGTTTTCCGTCAGCATTTGCTTTATTTTTTTGGCTTGTTCCTCAGTGTGGGCAATATAAATTGTTTTCCACATACTAGAATGCCTCCTGTAAATCAGGTAATTGGATTATGCCTTGTAAGCTTTGATTTTTTCAATCAGCTTCGGCAGGATTACGTTTACATCACCTACGATGCCATAATGAGCAACGGTGAAAATCGGTGCCTCTGCATCCTTGTTGATAGCGATGATGATATCGCTGTCCTTCATGCCGGACAGATGCTGGATAGCACCGCTGATGCCGCAGGCAAAGTAGATATGCGGAGTAACGGATTTACCGGATTGGCCAACCTGTTGGGAGTGAGTCAGCCAGCCTTCGTCGATAGCGGCACGGGTGCCTGCTACTGCGGAATTTTCAAAGAGAGCAGCCAGCTGTTCCAGCACGTCGAATTTCTCCTTGCTGCCGAAGCCACGGCCGCCTGCTGCGATCATATCGGCTTCATCAATCTTCACAGCATTTTCACTGCTCAGAGCTTCTTTTTTAACCAGTTCAACACGGCTTACAGCGCCTGCTTCCGGAGTGAAGGCAATAACCTCACCGGTGCGGGTGTTGTCCAACTCAGCCGGTTTGAATACTTTGGGACGAACGGTACCCATTTGCGGACGGTTAACGTCGCAGATAATGGTAGCGCAGATATTGCCGCCCAATGCGGGACGAGTCCAGGCAACGAGCTTGTCATCGGTTACATCCAGAGCGGTGCAGTCAGCGCACAGGCCGGTATGCAGACGTGCTGCAACACGCGGAGCCAGGTCACGGCCGTCATCGGTAGCACCGAACATAATGGAAGCCGGATCATATTTCTTGGACAGCTGGCAGATAGCGTCGGTATATAACTCGGTATCATAATCTGCGTATTTAGCATCCTCAACAACATAAACAACATCAGCGCCGGCAGCAATCAGCTGCTGCGGCAGCTCGCCTGCAGCAGCGGTCACCAGTACCGCACAGCATTTTTCCTCCAGCTTGGCACACAGCTCTTTGGCAGCGCCCAACAGCTCAAAGGTAACATTCATCAGCTGACCATTTTCCTGTTCAGCAATAACCCACATATTTACACACTCCTATTCGTTATCTTCAGTATCGTCAGTTTCGGCAATAGCTATAGCCTCCATGGGACATTCGCGGATGCAGGCACCGCAGCAGACACACTGCTGCATATCAATCTGCGCCTTGCCCTCTCGCAGCGTCGCAGCGCCCATCGGGCAGACTGCCACACATTCCTCACAGCCACAGCAAAGCTGCCTGTTTACTTTTATCAGCATGGTTCGCCTCAGCGGGTAATAACCTCTGCCTTAACCAGCTTTTCAAACAGCATGTCTACTGCTGCATCAGCATCTGCTTCGGTAATGATTTCGCCGTTGATTTCAGGCGGAGTCGGGGTGAAGGCTTTTTTAACCTTAGTCGGAGAGCCCTTCAGGCCTACGGTTGCAGGATCAATATCCAGGTCAGCAACGGTCAGAGTAGGAATCTGTGCCTTACGAGCTTTCATTTTGCCCTTAATGCTGGCAAAACGCGGCTCTTTTTCGGATTTGGTTACGGTAACCAGCAGCGGTGCTGCACAAGCCAAGGTCATCTGATAATTTTCGTTTTCGCGGACAACAACAAATTTGCCGTCTTCATAGCTCAGGCTTAGAGCGCCAGTAATCTGAGGAATTCCCAGATGCTCTGCCATTTCCGGGCCAACCTGTGCGGTGTCGCCGTCTACTGCCTGCTTGCCGCAGAGCACGAGGTCGAACTCGCCCAAATGTTTAACAGCAGCAGCCAGAGCCAGGCTGGTTGCCAGAGTATCGCTGCCGCCCAGAACGCGGTCGCTCAGCAGAACGCCGTCATCGGCACCCATAGCGATTGCTTCCTTCAGGATGTCGGTTGCCTGGGGCAGGCCCATGGTCAGTACTGTTACCTTAGCGCCTTCTTTGTCCTTCAGGCACAGTGCTACCTCCAATGCCTGACGGTCATAGGGGTTCATAATATTTTCTACACCCGTACGGTCTAAGGTATTGGTTTCGCGGTTAAATTTTACTTTTGCCGTATCCGGCACTTGTTTTAAACAAACGAGAATATTCATTTGCTGCCTCCTTAAGCTTATTACAGGAGCTGCTGCTCCGGCTTTTTTACATTCTTCTTTTTATTTTAGCATTTTTGTACTTAAACTTGCAAGTATATCATGAAAGTTTATGAAACACAGCTCAAATAATTACATCAATCTTTCTTTACAACACAGTTTTCACCAAGTATTTTGACTACATCCTCGGCAAAGCCAGGTGCTTCGCTGTTTACCCAGAAGTTAGGTGTTGTCTTGATCAGCTTGCGCGAGCCCATCAGCTGCAGATATACACAGTCATCGCCCTTATATTTTTGGAACAGCTGCATCAGCTCACGCTGCACCAGCGCGTTTTCCAGATGCGCCTCGATGCGCAGACGAATTTCCGTAGGCGGCTTGGACGGCAGAGCGCGCACGCTGTTGGCAATAATCTTGCTTTCGCGCTCATCAACGCTGAAGCGTCCTTCAATCGCCACAATGCTGTCCTCATAGATATCCTTGACATTTGTATGATAAGCCTGCGGGAAAACGATAATCGGGAAGCGTCCGCTGAAATCCTCCAGCGTCAGAAGAGCCATCGTATCGCCGCGCTTGGTATTTTTTATCACACAATCCGTAATAATACCGGCCACACGCACGAACTGTCCGTCCTGCACCTGCGTTTCGCCGCCGAACTGGTGCAGCGGCATGAAGCGCTGCAGCATTTGCTTGTAATCGCTCAGCGGATGGTCGGTAACGTAAAAGCCGATGATTTCCTTTTCGTTCTGCAGAATAATCTGCTTGGGGATTTCCGGCAGCGGCGGCAGCTTGATTTCCGTCACGCCGAAGCTGTCATCTCCGAACAGTCCCAGCTGGCCGTTGGCCTTGTCCCTCTGGCAGGCAGCGCCCAAATCAATCGCCTGGTCCATAATAGCCAGCATCTGCGAGCGTCTGGCGCCGAAGGAATCCATCGCACCGCATTTAATCATATTTTCGATAACGCGCTTGTTGACCACGCGCATATTCACACGACAGCAGAAATCCGTCAGGCTCTTGAACGGACCGCCCTCGTTGCGGGCACTGATAATTGCATCGACTGCGGCATCACCGGTATTTTTGATGCCTGCCAGACCGAAGCGGATAGACGAATTTTTATGTACCGTAAAGTTATGACCGCTCTCGTTGACATCCGGAGGCAGGATTTTGACATTATCATTACGGCAGACGTTGATATACCAGCTTACCTTATCCGCATCACCGATAATGCTGTTGAGGAAGGCCGCATAGAATTGCGGACGCCAGTGCGCCTTCAGATAAGCGGTTTCATAGGCTACCAGCGCATAGGCAACGGAGTGGGATTTGTTGAAGCCGTAACCAGCGAAGTGCTGCAAGAGTGAGAAAATCTGGTCGCTCAGCTCTTCGGGGATATTGTGCAACTTCTTGGCACCGTCGATAAATGACTGGCGCATAGAATCCAGCTCCTTGGCCTTCTTCTTGCCCATCGCACGGCGCAGAATATCTGCCTGACCGAGCGTAAAGCCTGCCAGCGCGGAGGTTATCTGCATAACCTGCTCCTGATACAGAATAACGCCGTAGGTATCCTTCAAAATAGGCTCCATCAGCGGATGTAATACCTTCGCCGTGCGCTGTCCGTGACGGCCGGCAATAAAGTCCTCCGCCATACCAGTGCCCAAAGGACCCGGACGGTACAGAGCCACCAACGGAATCAGGTCCTCAAAGCTTTCGGGAGCCAAATCCATAACCAGCTTGGTGATGCCAGCTGACTCCAGTTGGAAAACGCAGGACGTTTCACCTCGGCGCAGCATTGCGCAGGTCGCCTCATCTGCCAGCGGAATGTTATCAATATCAACTTCTTCACCCGTAGTTTCGCGGATGAAGCGAATGCAGTCACCGATAACAGTCAGCGTGCGCAGACCCAAAAAGTCCATCTTCAATAGGCCAAGCTCTTCTACCTTATTTTTATCGTACTGGGTGATGACGCCACCCTCACTGCCCTGCTGCAGCGGTACGTAATTTTTCATATTATGCGGTGCGATAATTACACCGGCGGCATGCGTGCCTGCGTTACGCGGCAGGCCCTCTACGCTTTGCGCAAGATCAATCAACTTCTTGACCTCCGGGCGCGAATCGTACGCCTGACGGAAGTCCTTGCTGCCGTTCAGCGCCTTCTCCAGCGTAATGCCCAGCTCACGCGGAATCAGCTTGGCGATTTCGTCGACCTCACCATAGCTCATGCCCAACGCCTTGCCGACGTCGCGCACCGCCGCGCGCGCCTGCAGTGTGCCGAAGGTAATAATCTGCGCCACACGCTCCTGTCCGTAACGGCGCACCACGTAATCCAGCACCTGATTACGCTTCACATAGCAGAAGTCGGTATCAATATCAGGCATGCTTACACGTTCAGGATTCAAAAAGCGTTCGAACAGCAGATGATAACGCAAGGGCTCGATATTCGTTATACGCAGCAGATAGGCCACAATACTGCCTGCGGCACTGCCGCGTCCCGGACCGACCGGAATATCATGGCTGCGGCAATAATTGATAAAATCCCAGACAATGAGGAAGTAGCAGGCGTAGCCCATAGTGTTGATGATGTCCAGCTCAAAATCCAGACGCTTGCGTACCTTCTCATCCACAACCTCGTAACGCTTAGGCAAGGCCTCCTCGCACAGGTGACGCAGATAGCTCACAGCGTCAAAGCCCTCCGGCACCGGAAACTCCGGCAGCAGCAGATGGCCGAACTCCATCTTCACGTTGCATCGGTCAGCAATTTTATTGGTATTGCTCAAAGCCTCCGGACAATCGCCGAACAGCGCCTCCATCTCATCATAACTTTTCAAATAATAGCTGTCGTTGTTAAAGCGCATACGGTCAGGCTCATCAACCGTACTCGTCGTCTGGATGCACAGCAGAATATCCTGCGCCGCGGCATCCTTTTGCTGCACATAATGCAAATCGTTCGTCGCTACCAGGCCCAGACCGAACTCCTGCGCCAGCTGCTTCAGCTCCGCGCTGACCTTGTGCTCCTCATCAAGGTCGTGGTCCTGAATTTCCAAAAAATAATTTTCCTTGCCGAAAATGTCTATATATTCCTGAATGCAACGGCGTGCTCCCTCCAGGTTGTCCTGCAGAATCATCTGCGGTACCTCGCCGGCAACGCAGGCACTAAGGCAGATAATGCCCTCGTGGTAGGTGCGCAGTACGTCCTTGTCTACACGCGGCTTATAGTAAAAGCCCTCCAGCTGACCGATGCTGACGATTTTCATCAGGTTATGGTAGCCTGTATCGTTCTCCGCCAGCAAAATCAAATGGTACATGCCGCGGTTATTTTTTTCCAGATGCGAGCCCTTGGACAGATATACCTCGCAGCCGATAATCGGCTTTATGCCTGCCTTGGTACATTCCTGATAAAATTCCACTGCGCCGTACATCGCGCCATGGTCGGTAATCGCCAGGCTGTCCATGCCCAGCTCCTTGGCATAGGCCACCAGCTCGTGGATTTTCGAAGCGCCGTCCAGCAGGCTGTATTCCGTATGTACATGTAAATGAGTAAAGCGTTTTGTCATCTCTTGCTCCTTAAATTAAAAGACCGTTGCCGCGCAAATCTACGGCAAATATATCTAAAACTATTCTAGCATTACAGATAAATTTCCTGCCTAAAACTGAAAAAACATACAACCGTGAATTCACAATTCGTTCGTTGTATGTTCTCTTTATCTATGTTACAATATATTCAGACTTTGGACAATCGTGCTTACGGGTGGGCATTGCCATCATTCTCCAGTAGAATGGAGGTGATGCCTATGAAGAACTACGACTTTAAGGACCTGATGGCCTTTGGCGTATTCATTCTGGCGTTGCTGACATTTATTTTTCAGTTCAGTAAATAACCCAGACATAGGAAAACCGCCCTTAAACTTTGCCAGGTGACAGGGCGGTCTTTCCGCTTTAGAACTTGTGGCAACCCACCGACGTGGGCGGTTGTCCCTTGTCTATAATATAGCATATCAAGCTGCTTTTTGCAAGCAAACCGCTTGCTGCAAAAGCAGCTTTTTCTTTAGAACAAACAACCGAATATAAGAAAACCACTCCCACACATTGCCCGATGGCGGAGTGGCTTCTTGAGCTAATTTTCCACTAAGGCAACCCACCGTATAGGCAGTTCCCCCTTCCCTATAACATAGCATATCACGCTGCTTTTTGCAAGCAACCGCTTGCTGCAAAAGCAGCTTTTTCTTTTCTATTCCCCTTTTTTGCCCCACGCCAGACCGATAAGTAAAAAGAACAGATTATACACTAGCGCCGGCAGCAGACTGTTGATTTCCCACGGGCTGATATGCTTCCAGAAGAGCGCCGCAAAAATGCCTGCACCCATAGCAGCCACGCCCATGGAAGCGCGCACCCTGCCAGGGAAGAAGATGCAGAACGTCAGCGGCAGAAAGATACCGCTGCCCCGCAGCGCCATGGAGAGGTAATTCCACTCCAGCACCGACGAATCTAGGTGCATAAAAACAAACACCATCGCAGCGACAGAAACGGCCAGAACGCTCAGGCGGCTTGCCCACAGCTGGCCTGCAGCCGTAGCCTTGAGCCAGATTTTGCTGACGATATCACGTGAAATCATCGTACCTACGCCCAGCGCCAGACCGGCGATTGAGCCCAGGGCTGAAAGCAGCACAGCGCCCAGACCGATACCGCCAAGCCATTGCGGCAGATAGGTAACGAGATACAGCGGCAGTGCGTCAATAGAATTTATCTCCGGATGATGCAGATGCATGAACATACCGATCATTACCGACGGCAATCCCACGGGAATTACTATCAGCGCGGCAGCACAGCAGCCGACAGCTGCAGTTTTGGTATCGCGCGCCGAAAACAGCGCCTGCACATAGGTCTGCGTAGAAATAACGCCCACAATCATCGAACCGAGGCTAACAAGACCGTCCTCCACGCCGCGTCCGAAAAGGCTGAACCAGGGATATGCTGCGAAGCTCTGCGTCAGGCCCTGCCAATGTCCCATATCAGCGTAGGCCAGAAAGCCGCCGACGAAAATGCTGGCGAAAATCAGCACAATCTTAAAAATGCCGGCCATACCGCTGCTGCTAAGGCCGCCGAAAAACACCAGCAGTAAAGTAACAGCGATAACAATGGCTGCTGCAGCAAGCAAAGGTACGCCAAACAAGCCGGCAATCAGATGCAGCGCTGTAAGCGTGCTCGCTACAATACTGAAAAAAATGCCGGCGCAGGCGCTGAAGGTTGCCAGCCACCCCGCAGGCTTGCCGTAATCCGTAACGAGATACTCCGCTACTGTGGTCAGTGAGCTGCGGCGCAATGGCACAGCATAAAACGCCGCCATCAGCAAAAGCGCAATGCCGCTGCCCAGCGTAAACCACCAGGCCGTCAACCCCAGCTTGAAGCCAAGCTGCGCCGTGCCGACGGTAGCAGCACCGCCGACAATCGTGCCGATAATCGTGCCTGCGACAAGCCCTGCGCCCGAGCTGCGGCCGCCTACGTTATAATCATCGGCAGACTTCACCCTTCTGGCTGCCAAAAGCCCCGGCAAAAGCGTCACCAGAAGCGTCACAGCCAGGCTGATATAATGTGTAGCAGTAAGCTGCATAATGCACCTCCTCCAATATTTTAAGCTGCCGGTTACAAACCTTTTCCGACAGCATTAATGCTAAAAAGCTTAGTATTAGTATAACACAAAAAATACAGCAAAAAAAGCATGGCCGCCGCAAGAACGCTTTGCTGCGGCAGCAGACGAAAAAACGCTTGCGAGCTTGTTTTGCTCAGATTGTTACATAAAAACTATCTTCTTTATTATTGCGAAAAACAGCTTTTTTCTGTATAATATAGTTTATACCTTTATATATTTAGTGTATGCTTTTTGGAGGAAAATTATGAGCCGTTTAAGAATCGAAACACCCGACCAGGCCCAGCTTACGGTCGAGCGCTTGTACAAGGACCTGGAACGACACATCATCGCCAGCCCCCCGGGACTGTGCCCTGTTGATCTGCAGCTGTCGTTCCTCAAAGTCTGCCACGCACAAACCTGTGGCAAATGCGTACCCTGTCGCGTAGGTCTCGCGCAGCTGCAGAATCTTATGGAAGACGTGCTCGCCGGCAAGGCTGACATGCACACTCTGGATTTAATCGAAAGCACCGCGCAAAATGTTGCCAACAGCGCTGACTGCGCCATAGGCTTCGAAGCAGCCAAAATGGTTTTGGCCGGTCTGGAAGGCTTCCGTGAAGATTACATTAACCACATAAAGAAGGGCAAATGCTCTGTCAACGTCCATCATTCTATCCCCTGCGTAGCTTTGTGCCCGGCACAGGTTGATATCCCCGGCTACATTGCGCTGGTTGGCGCAGGCCGTTATGCCGACGCTGTTAAGCTCATCCGCAAGGATAACCCCTTCCCGACTGCCTGCGGTCTTATCTGCGAGCATCCCTGTGAAGCACGTTGCCGCCGCAGCATGATTGATGCTCCTATCAATATCCGCGGTCTGAAGCGTATGGCTGTCGACAACGCTCCCAGCAATACCGTTCCGCTGCCCGAAAAGCAGCCTGCTACCAACAAACGTATCGCCATCATCGGCGGCGGCCCCAGCGGTATGTCCGCAGCCTACTATCTGGAGCTGATGGGACATCATGCTGTTGTGTTCGAAGAAAAGAGCAAGCTCGGCGGCATGCTGCGCTACGGCATTCCTGCTTACCGCTTCCCGCGTGAACGTCTGCAGGAGGACCTGGACGCTATTTTGTCCACCGGAGTAGAAGTACATCTCAACACCAGAATCGGCAATGAGGAGGGTGATATCCCCTTCGAAAAGCTGCGTGAGGAATTTGACGCAGTTTATATTGCCATCGGTGCCCACACCGACAAGAAAATCGGTATTGAAGGCGAGAATTCCCATGGTGTTATCAGCGCGGTAGAAATGCTGCGCAACATCGGTGAGGAAAAAATGCCTGACTTTAAGGATAAAACCGTTGTCGTTATTGGCGGCGGCAACGTTGCTATGGACTGCACCCGCAGCTCCATCCGTCTCGGTGCCAAAAAGGTTATTATCGCTTACCGCCGTCGTCAGGACGATATGACCGCGCTGCCCGAGGAAATCGAAGGCGCTATTGCCGAGGGCGCTGAGCTGTACGGTCTGAAGGCTCCGCATCACATTGAAGCAGATGCCGAAGGTAATGTGGCCGCTCTCTGGGCAGAACCGCAAATCATCGGTCCTATCGATGCCTGGGGACGTGCACGTCCTATTCACGCTGACGTAGAGCTGGAGCGCATTCCCTGCGACGTTATCGTTGTAGCTATCGGCCAAGGCATTGAGCTGCGACCGTTCGAGGAGGCCGGCATCAAAATCAAACGTGGTACTATTTCCGCACTCTCCAGCAGTGAGCTTGCCAACAATGAAGGTGTATTCGCCGGCGGCGACTGTGTAACCGGTCCTGCAACCGTAATCCGTGCTATTGCTGCCGGTAAGGTTGCTGCCGCTAATATTGATGAATATCTGGGCTATAACCACACCATTTCCTGTGATGTAGTTATTCCCGATCCGTCTATTGACGATAAACGTCCCTGCGGCCGTATCCAGATGCACGAAACCGAAGCAGGCGAACGCAAGCATACCTTTGAGCCTATTGAATGCGGCATGACCAAGCAGGAGGCCTGCCAGGAAGCAGGACGCTGTCTGCGCTGCGACAAATTCGGCTTCAGCACACTGAAAGGAGGCAGAACCTTAAAATGGTAAACCTCACAATCGACGGACAAAAAGTTTCCGTTCCCCAGGGAACAACAATCATGCAGGCTGCTGCCACCGTCGGCATCGAAATTCCCCGCCTGTGTTATCTTAAAGGCATCAACGAAATCAGTGCCTGCAAGGTCTGCGTAGTTGAAATCCAAGGACAGAACCGTGTAGTTACCGCCTGCACCACTCCGGTACAGGAAGGTCTGGTAGTTTATACCAACTCCCCTAAGGCCCGCAGCATCCGCCGCACCAACGTGGAGCTGATTTTATCCCAGCATGACTGCATGTGCGCTACCTGCGTGCGCAGCGGCAACTGCAGCCTGCAGACTTTGGCCAATGACCTGGGCATTTACGATATTCCCTATGAGCGCGATGTTGTCGACACTCCCTGGAACCAGGAGTTCCCGCTCATCCGCGATTCCAAAAAATGCATCAAATGCATGCGCTGCGTCCAGATTTGTGACAAGGTGCAAAAGCTGCATATCTGGGACGTACAGAACACCGGCTCCCGTACTACCGTAGACGTTGCCGGCAACGTATCTATCGAAGACAGCGACTGCAGCCTCTGTGGTCAGTGTATCACCCACTGCCCTGTTGGCGCGCTGAAGGAGCGTAACGATGTTCCCAAAATTTATGACGTATTGGCCGATCCCAATAAGGTAACCGTAGTACAGGTTGCACCTGCAGTACGCACCGCCTGGGCCGAAGCCTTTAACCTGCCGCCCGAGTTGGCAACCGAAGGCCGCATGGTAGCAGCACTGAAGAAAATCGGCTTCGATTATGTCTTCGACACCTGCTACGCTGCCGACGTTACCATCATGGAGGAAGCAAGCGAGCTTCTGGAGCACCTGCAAAATCCCCAGGACCACAGCTGGCCGATGTTCACCTCCTGCTGCCCCGGCTGGGTAAGCTATGTCAACAAAACTTACCCGTACTTCGTGCCTAACCTTTCCACCACTAAATCTCCGCAACAGATTTTCGGTGCGCTGGCAAAATCCTATTTTGCACAAAAGAAGGGCTTAAAGCCGAAGGAAATCTGCTCTATTTCCATCATGCCCTGCGTTTCCAAAAAACGCGAAGCCGCACTCTTCTCTATGCGCAGCAGCGGCACCCATGATGTAGATATCGTACTCACCACGCGCGAGCTTATCCGCCTGCTGCGTGCCGAGCACATCAACCCCGCAATGCTGGACGAACAGCCATTTGATAATCCGCTGGGCCAGAGCACCGGCGCCGCAGTTATCTTCGGTGCCAGCGGCGGCGTAATGGAAGCAGCACTGCGTACTGCCTACCATGTAATTGAAGGCAAGGAAGCTCCTGAAGATGCCTTCACCGACGTTCGCGGCACGGAAGGCCGCAAGGTACGTGAATTTACCCTTGGCGGTGCAACACTGCGCACCTGCACAGTAAGCGGCCTGGGTAATGCAGGCAAGCTGCTTGACGAGCTGAAAGCAGGCAAGGTTCATTATGACTTTGTGGAAGTTATGGCCTGCCCCGGCGGCTGCGTTGGCGGCGGCGGTCAGCCGATTCATGACGGCGAAGAACGTGCCGACGTACTCGGCAATAAGCTCTATGCCATCGACAGCAACCGTCCTCTGCACCAGTCCCACAACAATCCGGACGTGCAGGAACTCTATAAGGACTTCCTGGAAAAACCGCTGAGTGAAAAGGCAGAGCAGCTGCTGCACTCCGACCATGTAAAAGAGCATAATTATATGTAATAGAAAACGGGAAGAAGAAAACGACTCGCAAACTGCAATGTCTTCATTAGAGAGGCAAGATGCATTACCAATAGGGCAAGAGAAGGCTCCCCTAGGGGGGAGCTGTCACCCGATAGGGTGACTGAGAGGGGAAAGCCAGCAACGTTGCTTTAGAGAAATCCCCTCTCCGTCATCGCTTTGCGATGCCACCTCTCCCCAATGAGAGGCTATCTCGAAAGCCAAGCGTAAGGATATGTTAATTGCGACGCCCATTCTTCCAAAATCTTCCGAGGTCAATCATGTACACACAACCCTATACCTACACAAAACAAATCCCCCTCTCCCTGGACGATGGCCACGGCGACTACAACCGCAGCTACGAACGCAGCGACGATGACTTTGACTACGCCGACTACTCCACCGACCACAGAGATAACAACTTCCGTAACTACGAAAAGAAGCGCCGCAAAACCAATAAGGAAATTATTGAGGACATGCTCAAGCGCTGGGATTAAGTAAAACACTGTGTAAAACAAAAGTAAGAGGAGAACACCTTTTATCCTGTAAAGGACTGGGTGTTCTCCTCTTTTAATTATAGAAAAGGGAGTGTTTATTTAAGGTTTAAACTATGCAGTTGCCTGCATTTTCAATTCAGCTTGCTGCCGTAGTGGTCACGATTGTCGCCGCCGTATACGCGTACACGTTCAATCTTGCCTCTGTCGCCATCCGCACCGGAAATACGGGCAACATGGATACGGCCCATTTCAGGTTCAAATTCACGAACCAGCTTGTGATCCAGCTTCACGCCTTTTTCAAGCGCTCTGTACAGCATTGCTGCGAATTCGTAACGGCTCATCATGCGGTTGCCGTTGAACATACCATCAGGATAGCCCTCAACGATGCCTGCTGCCGCCAGACGGCCGATGTATTCGTAAGCCCAGTGGTTTTCGGGAACATCCGGGAAGAGCTTCATTCTGTCCATCTCAATCGTGCCGCCCATGCCTGCGGTCAGCTGGCCTACCAGTGCGGTAAGGTTAGCTACATTCGCTCTCAGGTCCACGATTTCCTTAGCCATCGCTGTACGGGAATTGCTTACGCGTGCGTTACGGTCCAGGGAGAAGGAGATACCTGCGTTCACCATATTCTCGCCATTGCCGAAGGTTCCGCCTACGCTCAGCATAACCTTTTCATCCGGACGGTAGAACGCACCTACCGCAGCAGCGTTTCTGCCCTTGTAGTTGCCATAGCCTGCAGCAAAGGTCAGCTTATCGTCGGGATCGAAATCCATAGGGTGCAGCGCTGCGAGAGCGGCGGCACCGGCGCCAACCTTGTCAACGCGGTTGCCGAGACTGTCAACACGATGATCCAGTTCGCTGAAATGCTCTCTGAATTCAGCATGATCTTTATCGTTTTGTGCCTTGCCGGCGATATCATCAATCGTCAGTCTGCGTACTTCTTCATTAGTGTAGCCGTCTTTTACTACCAGAGTAGCGGTTCCGGCTGCCTTGTCTCTCTCAATTTCAGTCAGCTGTGCATCCCTCAGCTGGCCATCCAGCTTAACATCTTCGCCGTTTCTTACATTAAGAGTAATTTTGCCGTCTGCACCGATATTGCCGCCGTTAACGAACTTATCCTTCGCTTCAATGGTCTGGTTCAGCTTGTTCTCATCAAAAGCTACGGTATAGTTGTGGTTACCGTCCGCATCCATTGCATCGGTTACCGCTACATAGCCATTGCCATCATCGGCTACCGTAGTAACGGTGTTGGTGTCGTTTTCTTTGATAGTATTGATGAGCTTGCCTTCATCAAAGCCTACGGTATAGTTGTGGTTACCATCCGCATCCATTGCATCGGTTACCGCTACATAGCCATTGCCATCATCGGCTACCGTAGTAACGGTGTTGGTATCGTTTTCTTTGATAGTATTGATGAGCTTGCCTTCATCAAAGCCTACGGTATATTTGTAGTTACCGTCTGCATCAACAGCTTCAGCAACATTTACATAACCATTGCCATCATCCTGCGCGGTGGTAACGGTATTGGTATCGTTTGCCTGAATAGTTTCGATGAGCTTGCCTTCGTTAAATGCTACGGTATAGTTATGGTTGCCGTCTGCATCCATAGCGTCGGTTACTCCGATATAACCCATGCCATCATCCGCTACGGTAGTAATGGTATTAGTGTCCTGGGTGTTTTCCTGAATGAAGCCCTTCAAAGCATCTTCATCAATACCAATTACATAATTCTTATCATCCAAATCGCCACCGCCCACGCTTTCATTTACAGTAATGATAGCATGACCAGATTCTGCGGTAGTGATAGTATTAGTATCATTTTCCTGAATGGTCTGGATGAGCTTATCTTCGTTAATGCCTACGGTGTAATTATAATTACCGTTATCATCAACCATTTCTGTAACATTTACATAACCTTTGCCGTCAGCCTGTGCAGTAGTAATGGTATTGGTATCATTTTCCTGAATGGTTTGCATGAGCTTATCTTCGTTAATGCCTACGGTATAATTATAATTACCGTTATCATCAACCATTTCGGTAACATTTACATAACCATTGCCGTCAGCCTGTGCAGTAGTAACGGTGTTAGTATCATATTGCTGTACAAAATCACCTAACTGATCGCCGTTGATATCAACCTTATACGCATGGTTGCCATCGGTGCCTTCATTGGTGATTTTCAGCATATTAGTTTTAGATTCTACGGTAGTAACAGTATCGGTATCCTGTGCTGTTTCCTTGATGTAGCCCTTCAGAGCGTCCTCATTGATACCGATTTGATAATGCTTACCGTCTTCCTGACCTTCCATGCTATTATTTACAGTAATGATATCGTGAACAGATTCAGCAGTTGTAATGGTATTGGTATCATTTTCCTTAATGGTATTGATGAGCTTATCTTCGTTAATACCTACGGTATAATTATAATTACCGTTATCATCAACCATTTCAGCAACATTTACATAACCTTTGCCGTCTGCCTGTGCGGTAGTAACGGTGTTAGTATCATACTGCTGTACAAAATCACCCAGCTGATCGCCGTTGATATCAACCTTATACGCATGGTTGCCATCGATGCCTTCATCGGTGATTTTCAGCATATTGGTTTTAGATTCTACGGTAGTAACAGTATCGGTCCCAGCAATGCCTTCCAACTGATTGGTTACCCAGCTGCGGGAAGCAACGCCTTCTACCTCTGCCTGCACGCTTCGCTGGTCGGAATCCTTAACCTTTACCGTCAGCTTGCCATATTCATCCAGGCTTCCTTCCATGCCGGTATTAGTGGTATTAGTATCAACAATACCTTGCATCTGCTCGTTTACCCAGCCTTGAGAAGCAATACCATCTACGCTGTCGGTGTAAACTCCGCCGGCATTATCGGTAATATTAGAAGTCAGCGTGCCATCTGCAAAGGTCAATTTATTGCTGGTAATCTTGGTATCGGTATCAACAATAGCTGCAGCAACCACCTCATCATTAGCTCTTACCAGCTCATAGGTATTGACTGTCTTGCCCTGACCGGGAGTTGCTCTAACCGCTTTAATAACTGTATCCTTCAGGCCTGCCTGGCCTGCTTCACCGTAAATGGTCTTAGCCATAGTAATATCATTGGTGTAAAGGGATTTGATGATTCTGTCAAATTCGCCTACAGTAATTCTGCTCATAGACTCTTTGCACTTCATTTCGGAATTATCGCCTGTATGCACAGGATTATAGCTATTACTTGTCGGATCCCATACACGGGTATTGGTATGATAAATAAAGGGTGTAAACAATTCAATCTGCTCACCGGAGCCAATCTGTACCTGCGCATGTCCTAAATCCGTCCAAAAGTAACCCTTGTCATAATTATGAGAAGCATCATAAATCTGTCCTGCAGCGTCTTTGGAAACATCCTTGTCAACAGGAGATGGGGTAGGAGTGTCAGCCCACACGGTAGTATAACCCATCATGCCCATTGCCATAATTGTTGCCAGCACGCACTTTGCCAGAACATTCCGGTTTCTAGTCTTTTTCATTTTCAGACCCCCTTTTCGTAATGTGCCCGACCTATATCGGACTAATCCTCGTTATAAATTTTCAACATCCCCATATAACTCAGATAAGGTGGTACTAAAATTCAAGGCCTTGTAAATTTAGTATTCCGCTTCCTTTACCTACTTTAATTGTACACTTTTCGTCTCCACACGTCAAACTTTCGTATTCTTTATAAAGACATCAAATATCAAATTATTCGTTAACAATAATTGATTTGTAACTTTTGAAATTAAGCAGACTTCTTAGGATTGCTCTTCCAATATATTTTATACTTTAATAATTATTACAAAGAAGAAAATGTGAAAGATTTTTGTCACGGCGGACGTTTTTTTGACATACATGTGAATTCTGCCTGTAGTAAAGCGAAGCCATTGCTAACTGTGTGCGTCATAAAAAGACAGCATAAAATCCACCAAAAAAGTCCATCTTCTGCGGACACTGAAAAAGCAAATCTGCGCATGCAAAAGGCCTGCCACCCTCACGGGTTGCAGGCCAATTTTTTGCTTAGCTTTTTACTTATAACTTATGTCAGCACTTCTACCGCAAGCACCGCCTGTAAACGCTTATGCGTTTAGCACCAGGCAGACTTACTCAAAGTTTTTCTCTTTGAACGGGCATTCCTCTACAACCACACAACCGCGGCACAACGGCTTGCGTGCCTTGCAGATTTTGCGCCCATGCCAGATAAACCAATGATGCGCGTCACTCCACTTTTCACGCGGGATGATTTTTTCCAGCTCCTTTTCGGTAGCCAGCGGGTCCTTGCCCTTTGCCAATCCCAAACGGTGCGACACACGGAAAACATGCGTATCTACTGCTAACGCCGGAATATTATATATAATGCTGGCGATAACGTTTGCCGTTTTCTGCCCCACGCCCGGCAATTCCATCAGCGTTTTGATGTCATCCGGAATCACGCTGTTAAAGCGCTCCGTCAGCATGTGGCACATGCCAAGCAGGTTTTTGGCCTTAGCGTGGTACAGACCGCAGTCGCGGATTTCCGCTTCCATTTCCTCCTGCGTCAGAGCGCCCATTTTTTCCGGCGTGTTCAGACGCGGAAACATACGCGCCGTAATCACATTTACGCGTTCATCCGTACATTGGGCCGAAAGAATTACCGCTACCAAAAGCTCAAACGGCGAATTATAATTCAGCGCAGTCTTGCTGCCCTTGTAGGTTTCCTCCAGCTTGGCCAGAATAGCTTCTCTTTGAGCCTTACGCATCAGTTGGTCAGGCTCCTTACCGGTGCAGGAATACGTCCGCCGCGGTTGATGAACTTTTCAGCGCTGAACTTCTTAACGCCCAGAACCGGCGCATAGCCAAGCAGACCGCCGAATTCAACACGATCGCCTACGTCCTTGCCCGGAACAGGAATCAGACGTACTGCAGTAGTTTTATTGTTAATCATACCGATAGCAGCCTCATCGGCAATAATTGCGGCAATAGTAGCTGCCGTGGTATCTCCAGGAATAGCAATCATATCAAGACCTACGGAGCATACGCAGGTCATAGCCTCCAGTTTTTCTAAAGACAAAGCACCGCGTTCTACCGCAGCAATCATGCCTGCATCCTCACTTACGGGAATGAACGCACCGCTCAGGCCGCCAACGTAGCTGGAAGCCATCAGGCCGCCCTTTTTAACTGCGTCGTTCAGCATAGCAAGGGTTGCAGTAGTGCCGGGGCCGCCGCAGCTTTCCAGACCGATTTCCTCCAGAATATGCGCAACACTGTCGCCGATTGCCGGAGTCGGAGCCAAGGACAGGTCGATAATGCCGAACTGGGTATTCAGGCGGCGTGCAGCCTCCTGTGCTACCAATTGTCCTACACGGGTAATCTTGAAGGCAGTCTTTTTAATCGTTTCGGCAACCATACCGATATCGCCGTCACGCACCTGCTCCAGTGCATATTTAACAACGCCAGGACCGCTGACACCAACATTGATAACGCTTTCCGGTTCGGTTACGCCGTGGAAGGCGCCTGCCATGAACGGGTTATCCGGCACAGCGTTGCAGAATACTACCAGCTTAGCGCAGCCGATTGCATCGCGGTCAGCAGTACGCTCGGCAGCAGCCTTTACAACCTCGCCCATTTGTTTTACAGCATCCATGTTAATACCGCATTTGGTAGAGCCGACGCTTACGGAAGAGCAAACAATATCGGTAACTGCCAATGCTTCCGGAATGGCCGCAATCAGATTGCGGTCGCCCTTGGTATAACCCTTGTCAACGAGGGCGGAAAAGCCGCCGATGAAGTTAACGCCAACCTGCTTGCCTGCGTTATCCAAAGCCTGTGCCAGCGGTACATAATCGTTGCTGTCACAGCTTTCGCCCACCATAGAAATCGGCGTTACGGAAATACGCTTGTTGATGATGGGCACGCCCAGCTCAACTTCGATATCCTCACCGGTTTTTACCAGATGCTCTGCCTTACGGCAAATCTTATCATAAATCTTCTGCGCTGTTACCTTGATATCCGGATGACCGCAATCCCGCAGGCTGATGCCCATGGTGATAGTACGCACGTCCAGCTTGTTTTGGGTAATCATGCGCGTAGTTTCTAAAATATCGTCAGTATTGAATAACATGACAGCCTCCTATATACGATGCATTGCGCTGAAAATTTCTTCGCTCTGCAGACGGATTTCTACGCCGATTTCTTCGCCCAGCGCAGCCATTTTGTCGCGCGCGTCGGCAATAGACACATTAGCCTCTGCCATATCAGCAATCAGCACCATATTGAAAAAGCCTTGCATAATGTTTTGGTTGATGTTGATAATGTTAATATTCATTTCTGCTAAAGCATTGCTCACCTTAGCGGTAATACCTACCTTATCCTTGCCTACGATAGTTAAAACAACTCGCATATCTGCGTCCTCCTTCAAAATACAATAAGAGCAGCACTCATAGTACTGCTCTTATTGTATCACATCTTTGATATTCTGTGTTGTATACATGAAAAAAGCGCTTATTTTTCAGCCTCATACTTTGGCTTGGGGAACTTCATGATGAACTCCGTCCCCTGCCCCACAGTGCTCACTACACGTATACTGCCGCCATGGAAGCCGACGCCGTGCTTAACGATGGAAAGACCTAAGCCTGTACCCTCAATCGCCTTATGACGGCTGCGGTCGATACGGTAAAAGCGTTCGAAAATATGCGGCAGCTCGCTGCCGGGAATGCCCATACCGGTATCGGCAACGCTCACCGTGTACTTATTTTCTCCTTCGCTCAGGCGCAGCGTAACCTCACCGCCGGGATGATTATACTTCAGACCGTTATCCAACAGGTTAAAGAAAATTTCCTCCATCAGCGAAGAAATGCCTAAAAGCCTGCTGCTGCCGCTGCTGTTATCCTCCAGCCTCAGCTCGACGTGCAGCCTGCCTGCCTTATCCTTCAGGCGTGCCAGCGCACTCTGCGCCACATCCTGCAGTGTAAATTCCTCCATCATATCGTGCGTCAGCTCATCCAGCTTCGACAGCTGCATGATATCGTCAATCAGACGCAGCAGATTGTGCGCTTCATCGTTGATTTTCTGCAGAAAGCGCTTGGTATCCTCCGGCTTCACCAGGCCGCTGAGCATAATTTCCGAATAGCCCAGCACCGACTGCAGCGGTGTCTTCAGCTCATGCGAAACGTTAGCCGAAAACTCACGGCGGATTTTTTCCGAAGCCGTACGCGCCGTCACATCCATAATCAGCAGCACAAAGCCCTTATCGGTAATTCTGCTGCCATTGAGCTGATAATAGCTGCTGCCGCGGTTGATTACCAAACGCCCCTTGCCATCCTGCTCAATTTTTGCCAAAAGCTGACGGATTTCTTCGCTGTCATCAAGCATAAAAAAGCTCGTTCCCAAAAGCTCCTGCTTTTCCTTGCCAAAGAATTTTACGGCACTTTTATTAATCGATTCGATTTCCCATACCGGATTGAGGAACAGCAGGCCTTCATCCATATTATTGGTTACGGCCTTCAGCTCCTGTTTTTTATTTTTATAGCGGCGCATTTCCTTCTGCAGCTTTTCCTGCTGCAGCTCAAAATACTCCACAATCGGCTTCAGCTCGGGATAAACTACAGCTTCCGAATCAGGCTGCTCCAGATTGAGCTTTTCCAAGGGCTGCAGTATTCTGGCGGTAATTGTTTTGGCTGCCCAAAAGGCACCGCACAAAACTACCAGTGCCAGCAGCACAAAATAACCAAGAATTATTTTATACTGTTGAAAAACGGCGTCATTCGTGCGCGACAGGCGCAGCACATTACCGTCCGGCAGACGCACGGCATAGTACAGAATATTTTTGCCCAAGGTTTCGGACGCACGCTGGCTGCGGCCTTCACCGCCTTTCAGCGCCTCCTGCACCTCCTCACGCTGCAGATGGTTCTCCATTGATTCGGCGTCAGCATAATTGTCATACAAGGCGTGACCGTCCGGTGTAATCAGCGTTACGCGGTCGGCAAGCTGCAAGCGCTGCAGCTCGCTCACCGGCACATTGCCCTCTCCGTCGGCCACAATCAGCAGATTCGCCTCACGCTTGAGGCTGGCGAAGCTGTCCTGCGTAATATATTGGCAGGAAACCCAGAAGAAGAGCAGCAAAACAAGGCCTACCGCTGCCCCTGTCAGCAGCAGTATGCTGCGAAAAAGCCTCTGCTTCATTTTGCGGCCGCCATTCTGTAGCCAACGCCACGGATAGTTTCAATCAGCTCGCCTGCATCGCCCAGCTTTTGGCGCAGAGTACGGATATGTACATCAACGGTGCGGGTTTCACCGCTGAATTCGTAGCCCCAGATATCGTTAAGCAGCTTGTCGCGCGAAAAAACAATGCCCGGATGCTGCAAAAACTTGCGCAGCAGCTCGTATTCCTTCAGCGTCAGTACAACCTCGCTGCCATTCACGCTCACCTTATGCTCCAGCTGGTTGACCTCCAGCCGGCCGATGCGGATTATTTCTCCCTCATCCTCACCGTGGCGTGGTGCTGCGCAACGGCGCAGCACTGCCTTGATGCGCGCAACCATCTCCAGCATACCGAAGGGCTTAGCGATATAGTCATCGGCACCGCTGTCCAGTCCCTTGACCTTATCAAACTCCGAGCCCTTGGCCGTAGCCATAATCACAGGTATATTCGCATAGCGCTTATCAGCGCGCAAACGTCTTAATATGCTCACGCCATCCTCATCCGGCAGCATAATATCCAAAACAATCAGCTCCGGCACCTGCTTTTCCAGCAAAGCGAAAAGCTCTATGCCGCTGCCGCAGCCCTGTGCCTCCATGCCTACGGACTGCAGGGTATAAACCTCCAGCTCGCAAATATTTTGTTCATCCTCCACGCAGAAAATCATGCAAAACACCACCAATCAATACTCTTTCGCTATAATTATATACGCAAATCAGAAAAAATGCCTGTAAAATTTAGGTAAAAAAATTAACAGGAGTAAAGAAGGCTGCATTTAACTGCTAAGCATGCAAAAAAGGCTGAGAGCAACGCTCTCAGCCTTATACTATATGCGATTGTAGAAAAAACGAAAGCTGCCTGCGGCAGTCCTTTCCCTGCAGTTTAAATCTGCCAAAGTCTATGATACACTCCGTTTTCCATATTATCGATTACATCTACTTTAAACGGCATATTTTCAATAATATCCAGTGTATCAAAATACGTATCAGGCGTAGCATAAAACTTAATCAGTCCGCTGGTGCCGTCTACGGTGCTCACCATGGCCAGATGCTCATAGCCTTCCATAATCCAGTTAACATCTGCAATACGCTCAGGCTCAACCTGCGCGTAGATCATACTGTGGGGTCCGGGGTCATTGTCACTCATTCTTTTACAACCTTTCTGCGTAATAAGCTGAATTGCAGCAGCGGCTTGTCGCTGGCTGCGGAAAATTTCTGCTGGGCATGCGGTGCGCAGTCAATCGGCGTACCTGCTTCATCCAGCATTTCTGTCAAAACAAAGGGCATCGTGCTGCCGTCAGGCATTAAAAGCTCCAGCGGCTCGCCTGCCTTTACATTATTGCGCTGCTCAAAATAAGCGCGCTTTTTCTCAGCATCGTAGCCTGTAACGATACCGACAAAATCATGTGTCTGCTCGTACTTCGAGCTGGTGTAAACCTGCGCATTTCTGTCAGGCTTGGCCACAGCAAAGCCTGTGGTGTACTGGCGGTGGGAAACCTTGTTCAGCTCGGTAATCCACGCTTCCGGCACGCTGTAATGCTCCATGTCTGCCCAGCATTGGTCGATAGCCTTGCGGTAAACGCTGACTACCGTTGCCACATAATGCACGCTCTTCATGCGGCCTTCAATCTTCAGGCTGCACACACCGGCGCGCATCAGCTCCGGCAAATATTCAATCAGGCACAGGTCCTTTGAGTTCATCACATAGGTACCGCGCTCGTCCTCTTCGAGGTCGAAGTATTCGCCCGGGCGCTTTTGCTCACCCAGCTTATACATATTATATTCCCAACGGCAGGCCTGAGTGCAGGCACCGCGGTTGCCGTCGCGCCCTGTCAGATAGGCGCTCAAAAGGCAGCGTCCGCTGTAGGAAATGCACATCGCGCCATGCACGAAGGTTTCCAGCTCTACCGAGGTTTTTTCGCTGATTTCGCTGATTTCCGCCAAGGACAGCTCGCGCGCCAGTACCACGCGTTCAGCGCCCAGCTGCTCCCACGCCTGTACCGTGGCATAGTTGGTGGTATTAGCCTGCGTGCTCACGTGCAGCGGCATATCAGGCACAACCTGACGGGCAGTGCTCCATACGCCCAAATCGCTGATCAGCAGTGCGTCAACCTTAGCCTGCTGCAGACCGCGCAGATAATCCGGCAGTCTGTCGATATCCTCGTTATGCGCAAAAATATTTACCGTTACATAAACCTTTTTGCCGAGGCTGTGTGCATACTCTGCCATCTCCGCAATTTCCTCTAAAGAGAAATTGTTGGCAAAGGCACGCAGACCAAACAGCTTGCCGCCCAGATAAATAGCATCAGCACCATACAGCAGGGCCATTTTTCCTTTTTCCATATTACCGGCAGGAGCCAGTAATTCGGGTTTAACTAAGTTTCTGCTCATTTATACTCCTTAAAACACTTCTCTGCTCCGCCACACTGACAGCGCAGAAATATGTAATAAACTGTTGTTAACCTATTTCCTCAATCGCCTTCAGATGCTCGGTGTAGGTTTTGGTAAAGCGATGGTGTCCGTCCTTTTCCGCAACAAAATACAGATAATCTGTCTGCTCCGGCTGCAGCACCGCCTTGATAGCGGTCAGTCCCGGACTGCCAATCGGTCCCGGAGGCAAACCGGGATTTTGGTAGGTATTATACGGACTTTGGATTTTGGTGTCCGCAAAGGTAACTACTTCCTTCTGCGTTCCCAAAAGATACTGAATCGTCGTATCTGACTGAATCGGCATACCGATTGCCACACGCTTAAGGAAAACGCCGGCGATTTTCGGCTGCTCCTCGGCAAAAACTGCCTCCAGCTCCACCATCGAAGCCATATTGACAACATCACGCAAAGGCTGATTACGTTCTGCCACAGTTTTGGCAATGCCGCTGCTCTGCATTTCCTTATCAAACTGTGCAACCATCATTTTAAGCATCTCCTGCTCGCTGATTCCCACCGGGAAATCATAGGTTGCCGGGTAGATAAAGCCCTCGGCTTTAAACAGCACATTGCTGTTATCGGTCTGCATATACGGATAAGGTGCATAATCCTTCGCCGCCGCCATGAACTTGTCAGCACTGCCAAGGCCCTCGGCCTCCAGTTTTTTCGCAGTTTTCACCACGCTATAGCCTTCCGGTACGGTAAAGCGCACCTGCTTGATGCGTCCCTTGACCATAACATCAACAATCTGCTGGTTGCTCATGCCGCCGTCAATCTGGTAGGCACCTGCCTGCAGCTTGGTGGCCAGACCCTTCCAACGCGCCTCCATTTTAAAGGCAGCAGGGTCTTTTACCAGCTTTTTTTCATGCAACAGCTCGGCGATATCCGCCGTAGTCATGCCGTCCTTGACAACAATAAGGCGTGAGCCTTCTACAGCAAAGCCCTTATTATTGCCCTGTCCGTTAAGATAAATCGTAAATGCTACCACGCCGGCAACCAGCAGCACCGCCAAAGCACCTGCCGCAGCCTGCACCGGATTGTCGCGCACCAGCTTTTTCAGCTTTTCTATATCCATCAGAAAACATCGTCACATCGCATAAAAATACCGGACCGAAGTCCGGTAAAATTATTTACTGTGAATTACTCCTCGTCCTCAAACATTTCGTCATACTTAGCAGCAACTGCTTCGTATTCTTCGTCAGTCGGAGCGGTGTAAACAGCTTCGCCGTTTTCGTCAAAGTCCATGTGTGCGATAACGCAGGTATCTTCTTCGTCATGCTCGTGGCAATCGCAGTCGTCATCCTCGCAGCAACAGTCTTCCATCGGAACCAGTACTGCAAATTGCTTGTCGTCAACAGTGATAACCATGTCCTGATAGAACTCGTGCTCATTGCCTTGCTCGTCAGTCAGAACAACGCAGATAACTTCTTCTTCGCCTTCAGCTTGCATAGCTGCTAATTCTTCATCTCTAATGTCTTTTTCCATAAAGGCACCTCTTTCGTTATAGCTCAATAAATAAAAAGCTCAATTTTAATCTACCCATATTGTATAATAGGTAACGCTATCTGTCAAATTTTAAAGCTCTTGCTGTCCAGATAATTTTGCAGAATAACAACTGCTGCCATCATATCAATAACCTTCTTACGCTTTTTACGGCGCAAATCCGCATCAACCAGCACCTTTTCGGCAGCTACGGTGCTCAGGCGTTCATCCCACAGCACAACCTGCACCTTAGGGAACATGGTGCGTAGCTTTTCAGCCATTGCTTCACAGGCCTGCGCGCGTTCGCCGATAGTACCGTTCATGTTTTTGGGATAGCCTACAACCAATGTATCTACCTCATGCTCGGCAATCAGCTCGGCAATGCGGGCGTAGTCGCGTTCTTCCGTAGTACGGTGGATGGTTTCCACGCCGTTGGCAATCATGCCCAGCAAATCGCTCACAGCGATACCGATAGTTCTTGTTCCTACATCAAGGGACATTTTACGCATTAAGTTACGTTCTCCTTTTACTTGTTAACCTGCTGCAGATAATTCTTTACCAGCTCTTCAATCAGCTCATAGCGCTCGTGACGGCGCAGCTTGGTACGTGCGTCCTCAAAGCTGGTGATATAAGTGGGGTCACCGCTCAGCAGGTAGCCTGCCAGCTGGTCCACAGGATTATAGCCCTTCTTTTCCAGAGCAGCATATACTTCTTTTATAGTTTCGGCAACGTTCAGCTTTTCCGGCTCACGTTTGAACATCATAGTTTCTTGAGATACTTCAGACATACGAAACACTCCTTTCGTTTTTCGTAAATATATTGTAGCACATTTTGAGTAAAAAAGCTGTGTTTTTCTGGTTAATTTAACAGATAGAGAGCAACAGCAATTTAATATTAAGCAAAAAGCATAGTTTGAAAACAAAAGGCACATTACTCTTTACTCATAAATGTGAGTAAGGCAATGTGCCTTCTTGCTTGCAATTACAGCTTCGCAACGACATCCTTATCAAAAACCTTCGCCAACAGCTCTTTGGCTCTGGCATCAACCTCTTCATCAATATACCCTTGCACCTTCAGCAGCGCAAAGGTAATTGCCACCAGGTCATCACTGTATCCCAGTACCGGCGTAATATCCGGCACAAAATCCAGGGGAGCGATTAAATACCCCAAAGCTCCCATAATCAACGCCTTTTCCTTCGCAGGAACCTCCGGCTTCTGCAGTACGCACCACAGCTGCACGGCCTTGTACAACAGCTCGATGCCGATGTGGGCACCATAGCGGCTGATTTTATGCAGCAGGCCTTCCTCGCTGTAGCTTCCCGAATACTTCTGCAGCTCGCCGTCATTGATTTTCTTTTTGTCAAAGTCTTTGTGTTCTGTCATTTTGCTCCACTCTTTTCCAAACCGTGGACGAATGCTTAGCGCATGTTGATGAATTGCAGATCAACGCCGAAATCGCCGGCCTTCAGCAGCTGAATAACTGCCTGCAGATCATCCTTTTTCGCACCGGCAACACGTACCTGATCGTCCTGAATCTGAGCAGTTACCTTCAGCTTGGAAGCTTTGATAGCTGCCACGATTTTTTTGCCGTTTTCCTTAGAAATACCCTGTTGGATTTCCAGAGATTGGCGAACGGTGCCTTTAGCAGCGGGCTCAATTTTGCCCGGAACCAGACAACGCAGAGGAATACCGCGTTTAGCCATTTTTTGGCGCAGCATATCTAAAATTGCGCCCAGCTTGTACTCGTCCTCAGCTGCAATTTTTACTTCCTTCTCACCGAGCTCGATGAAAGCATTGCTACCGCGGAAATCATAACGTTGGTCAATCTCTTTCTTAACCTGGTTGACAGCGTTATCCATTTCCTGCATATCAACTTGGGAAACAACGTCAAAGGAACTATCTTTTGCCATTATTATTATCCTCCTAAATGTAGCTAAAGTTTATCATGCCTAATTATATCAAAGAAAGAGCTTTAACGCCAGTAAAACTACCGGAAACGGCAATTTTGCTTATTTGCCCGCATTCTTGCCGTGCATATAAGCATGCTCCTGATGCAGCTCGCTTAAAAGCTGCAGACCGCTCCAGGTGCAGTTGGTGGGTGTCAGCATCGCCTTAAGCGCCACCTGACGCAGCTTGCCCTTTTTAACGGCGGCCAGCAGCCTGTCCAAATCCTGACGGCTGAAGCCGCACATGAGCAGCATTTCCTCCTGCCCCTCGTCTCCGCTGTAAACCTCACTGACAGGCGCCACCTCTAGCAAGCCTGCCAGATAGCCGACCGGCTGCAGCAGCTCCTCACGCGTCACGGCGCGCAGCTGCGTGCGCAGCATCATACAAATAAGCTTCAGCGCCTGCAGACGCTCAGGCGTAAAATTATAGGCCAAAATTATTTTTTGCATATGATTCTCCTATCTCAGGCAAACAAATCAATCTGGTTATTTTCCGGCAAATCGCCCAAAACGCCCATGTCTGCCAGCTTTTCGATAACACTCTTGTTGACACCGGAACGCTGGCGCAAATCCTCCTGAGAGATAAACGGCCGGTTGATGTCCCTCGCCGCAGCAATACTCTTGGCAGCGTTTTCACCTACACCGCCCAGAGCAGCCAAGGGCGGACGCAGGCCGTTTTCCGTAACCAGAAATTTAATCGGGTCCGACTTATACAAATCCATCTTGTCAAAGCTAAGACCGCGCTCCAGCATCTCATTGACAAGCTCCAGATAGGTAACCGTCGTTTTATCCAGCGGCGAAGCCTTGAAGCCCTGCTGGTAAACATTTTTGATAAAATTCTTTACATAGCTCTTACCCTTGGAAACATGGGTGTAGTCAAAATCCTTGGCACGCACCGTAAAGTACGCCGCATAAAATTCCTTGGGATAATGCACCTTGCAATAGGCAATACGGTAGGCCATAAGAACATAAGCTACGGCGTGCGCCTTCGGGAACAGATATTGTACCTTTTCGCAGGACTTTATATACCATTCGGGAATATTTACTGCGCGCATAGCCTCCAGCATCTTCGGCTCCAGACCTTTTTTCGCCGCCTTGCCCTTACGCACGTGCTCCATCGTCTTAAACGCCAGACTGGGCTCCACACCCTTGGAAATAAGGTGCGTCATAACGTCGTCACGCGTAGAGATAGTTTCGGCAACAGGCTTGCCTTCCTTAATCAAATCCTGCGCATTGTTCAGCCATACGTCAGTACCGTGCGAATAACCGGATACACGCACAACCTCACTGAATTTCTTCGGCTGTACGTCGCTGATCATCTGACGTACAAACTTGGTGCCGCATTCCGGGATACCGAAGGTGCCGACGGCACTGTCAATCTGCTCCGGCGTAACGCCAAGCGAAGATGTATCCTGGAAGATACGCATCGTTGCCTCATCGCCCACAGGAATCTTCTTGGGATCAAAGTTAGGATCCACATCCTCCTGCAGATATTTTTCCAGCATCTTCAGAACCATCGGATCATCGTGGCCCAGAATATCCAGCTTAACCAGACGGTCATTGATGCTGTGATAATCGTAGTGAGTAGTAATCGTAGTACCATCCTTATCATCGGCAGGACGGTTCATCGGCGTAATATAATGGATATCCATATTACGCGGCACAACCATGATGCCACCGGGATGCTGGCCCGTAGTGCGCTTGATGCCGGCAAAGCCTTCGACAAGCGCTGCCACATGCGCAGGATGCACATGCAAATTCTTGGCCTCATAATACTTTCTGATAAAGCCTATCGCCGTTTTGTTGGCGATAGTAGCAATCGTACCGGCGCGGCAAACATTGTCGCGGCCGAAAAGCTCCTCGGTGTACTTGTGCGCCACGCTCTGGTCGGACATAGCGGACGGATCATCGGGATCGATACCGCCGGAGAAGTTCAAATCGATATCAGGAACCTTGTCACCATGGAAGCCCAAGAAAACCGCGAACGGAATATCGTGGCCATCGCGCAGCATTCTTGTGCCGCATTCGGGGCAATCCTTCGGCGGCAGGTCAAAGCCGCTGTCGACCTCATTGTTCATAAAGAATTCGCTGTGTCGGCAATGCGGGCAGCGGTAATGCGGCTTCAGCGCATTAACCTCGGTAATATCCAGCATCGTAGCAACAAAGGACGAGCCTACGCTGCCACGCGAACCTACCAAGTAGCCGCGATCGATAGAATGTTTAACCAGCTTATGCGCAATGTAATACAATACGGAGAAGCCGTGACCGATAATAGCATCCAGCTCCATCTTCAAGCGATCCTCAACAATCTGCGGCAGCTTTTCGCCGTACCATTCATGCGCCTTGGCATAGGACAAATCACGCACTGCATCTTCCGCACCGGGAATCGACGGCGAATACAGCTGGTCGCGGTCGGGAACAGGCTTAATACGTTCAATCATATCAGCAATCTTATTGGTATTGGTAACAACAACCTCGTATGCTGCCTCCTTGCCCAAATAAGAGAACTCCTCGAGCATCTCCTCCGTAGTGTGCAAGTACAGTGGTGGCTGCAAATCCGCATCTTTATAGCCCTGACCTGCCTGCAGAATCGCACGCAGCTGTGCATCCTCCGGATTAAGGAAATGCACGTCGCAGGTTGCCACAGTCAGCTTGCCCAAGCGCTTGCCAAGCTCATAGATTTTGCGGTTATGCTCGCGCAAATCTTCCTCCGTGCAGTAATTTTCACGCACCAGGAACTGGTTATTGCCCGTAGGCTGAATTTCCAGATAATCATAGAAGCCGGCGATTTCCTCCAGCTCCTCATCGCTCGCACCTAAGCGAACCGCACGGTAAAGCTCGCCCGCCTCGCAGGCCGAGCCGAGAATCAGACCTTCACGATGCTCCTCGATAACGGCGCGTGGCAGCAGCGGACGTTTATTCAGATAACGCAAGTGGCTGATAGTAACAAGCTGATACAGGTTACGCAGACCAACCTCATTCTTCGCCAGAATAATAATATGGTGGCTGCTGATTTTGCTCTTACCCTTAGTCGCAGCATCTGGATTTTCCGTATCAACGGCATCGTCCTTCGTCTTGCGGTCACTGATAAGATAACCCTCCATGCCGAAAATCAGCTTCAGGTCACTGCCCTCCGCCGCATCAAAGCAGAACGGAAAGGCCTGCACTACACCATGGTCGGTAATCGCCAAAGCCTTGTGGCCCCAACGTATAGCCTGCTTGACCAGGCCCTCCATCGGCGTCAGGCCGTCAAGCTTGCTCATCTTCGTATGGCAATGCAGCTCAACCCTCTTGACCTCGGCATTATCCATGCGCGCCTCCTTGGCATCGAGCTTCATAATACCTCGAGGCATCATGCACATCTCGTCAAAGGCAAAGCGGTCGGGGGCAACATCACCCTGCAAACGCAGGCGCATACCGGGCTTCAGCAGATTTTTGAACTCGTTGCATTCCTTGCGCGGATCACCGCCGTCGCGCTTATCAAAGCGCAGCTTAACAAAAATACCGCCGGTATCATCGCTCACATTAAAGGTCAACACAATGGAGCCGACGCGTGTTTCCTTATCAATAAAGGTCTGCAGCGCGCCGTCCTTATCCAGGCTTTTGACAAAGGTACCTTCAATAACAACGTTGCGCTCTTCCTCAGTCACGGTATCCAGCTTACGCGGTGTGCCCTTGATTTTTTTGCCCCACAGCTGGCCGTCAGCCTTCTTTTCACCGTATAAGGCAGCCATCGCCTGCAAATAATCCGGATCCTCCTCCGGATTGTTGTAGGACGTTTCACAGGGAGGCTCCGGCGGCAGAGTTTCGCCGATTTCAATATCAGGCGGCTCCGGCGGCAGAGGAATTTCCTCCGGCAGCGGCTCGCCCGTGCAGTCGGTAATCTCTACCTCTGCCTGCGGCTCACGCTGCATCATCTGGCATTTGGAGCCATCGCCGTCGCAAATCATATCTACGCTTTGCAAAGAAAAAGCGGCTGCAAGCTGCTGCGCCGCCTTCTGCAGCAAGCCGCCGGTAAGATGGGCGGCACAGCTGAAGTGTACCTCCCACTGACAGGCAGACTCGTCTACACAAATCTGATTAATATGCATCAGCTTCAGCTGCATCAGTTCCACCGGGGAAAAGGTCAGCGAAGCCAAAAAACTATAAAATTTTTCTTCATCAGGAATCAGGCAATATTTTTTATTCACATTAAATCCTTTCCTAATAATGACGGGAGAAGTTGTTGGGGGAATTGGATAACAACGCAGATAGCATGCTATCTTCCTCTGTTTTCCCTGAGATAAGCTAGAGTGCGTCAGCTGCCAAGCGCGGATGCCAACGGCGTACTTTTAGTACGTCGAGGCGACGCAACAACGCAGATGACGTGCTATTTTCCTCTATTTTTTGGAGATAAGCTAGAGTGCGTCAGATGCTAGGTGCGGATGCCGACGGCGTACTTTTAGTACGTCGAGGCGACGCAACAACGCAGATGACGTGCTATTTTCCTCTATTTTTTGGAGATAAGCTAGAGTGCGTCAGATGCTAGGCGCGGATGCCGACGGCGTACTTTTAGTACGTCGAGGCGACGCAACAACGCAGATGGCGTGCTATAGCTTATCTCTCTTATCGCATGTTTTCGACGCCTACCACACCCTCTATCCCCTGCAACCCCTTGACAATATCTCCGCTCTCGGGCGCATTCTTGCCAAGCTTCAGATAAACCTCCAGCACCAGCATATTTTTTTCCTTGTCGCGTTTAACGTTCAGCGATTTTACCTGTACGCCGTTAAGGGACAGATAACCGGTAACATCGGTTATGGCACCGGAGCGATTGGTAGTAATGATGCGGACAAACTGGCGGTCGCTGCGGTTGTTGGCAGCAAAACGCTTTTCCCAGGTATGGAAGGTAACAAGAGTTATCATGGTGATAATGGTTGCCACACTGCTGAGGAAGTACATACCGCTGCCGGCAGCAAGACCGATTGCGGAAACCATCCACAGGCTGGCAGCAGTTGTCAGACCGCGAATAGTTAAACCCTCGTGCAGAATGGTGCCTGCACCGAGAAAGCCTATGCCGCTGACAACCTGGGCTGCGATACGCGCCGAGTCGCGACGCTGGCCGATATCCTCCTCCAGCTTGGCAGTCTGAGGATAAACATCATCAAAGCCGTAAAGCGAAACGAGCATAAACAGCGCCGAGCCCACGCACACAAGAATATGTGTACGGAAACCGGCAGGGCGGTCACCGCTGCCTCTTTCTATACCGACAATGCCGCCGAGAATTGCAGCAACAACCAGCCTGATAACCATAACAACCTCTTTGTTATGCAAAAAAGAAGTATTAATCAAATCCATGCCAGTATCACCTCACAGCTTCCGTTCCCTCTGCCTGCGCCGAGCGCAGACACGGGAACTGAGTTATTTTTACAGCTTTTGCAGCATCTCCTTGATAGCAGCGATATAGTCACTATCCAACGGCAGCATGCTTACTTCGCCGGTCTTACGAACTTTTACTTCCAGCTCGCCGGTCTGCAGAGTCTTAGGACCTACAACTACGCGCAGCGGATAGCCGATTAAATCTGCGTCCTTGAATTTTACGCCCGGACGCTCCTTGCGGTCGTCTATAACAACCTCAACGCCTGCCTTGTGCAGCTCGTTATAGATTTCCTCAGCCTTAGCGAAGGATGCTTCATCCTTTACGTTTACAGGTACAACAAGCACTTCATACGGAGCGATAGCAACAGGCCAGATCATACCGTCGGCATCATGGCTCTGTTCAACGCAGGCAGCCATAGTACGGCCTACGCCGATACCGTAGCAGCCCATTACCATCGGCTGCTCTTTGCCGTTTTCATCCAGATAGGTGCATTTCATAGCTGCGCTGTATTTGGTATGCAGCTTGAATACCTGACCTGCTTCGATACCGCGAGCCTTAGCAATCGGAGCGCCGCAGTGCGGGCAGGGATCGCCCTCAGCCATCAGACGGATATCGGCAACGTAGGTCGGAGTGAAGTCACGTCCCGGGTTAGCGTTGATGTAGTGGAAGCCTTCATGGTTAGCACCACAGCAAACATTGTGCATATTCATAACGGTTGCATCGCAAACGATAATAACCTTTTCGGGGTCAAGGCCTACAGGGCCCATGTAACCGCCGACAGTGCCAGCCTTAGCCAGCAGCTCTGCCTCTGCCATTTCCAGCTCAACTGCGCCTACAGTGTTTTGTACTTTGGTTTCGTTAACCTCGTGGTCACCGCGAACGAAGCACAGTACCAGGCCTTTTTCGCATTGGTAAGCAACAGCCTTTACGGATTTTTCAATCGGAGCGTTGAGGAAAGCGCAAACGTCGGCAATGGTCTTGCAGTTCGGAGTTTCAACCTCGCTCAGCTCCTGCATTTCTTCTGCCGGAGCCTCTATCGGATACAGCTCTGCCTTTTCGATATCGGCAGCGTAATCGCATTTGGTGCAGTAGGTAATTTCTGCTTCACCGCTGTCTGCCAGCACCATGAACTCATGGCTGCCGGTACCGCCGATAGCACCGCTGTCTGCTTCTACCGGGCGGAAGTTCAGACCGCAGCGGGTAAAGATTTTGTCATAAGCATCATACATTGCCTTATAGGAAACGTCCAGACCTGCTTCATCACGATCGAAGGAATAGCCATCCTTCATGATAAAGTCACGGCTACGCATCAGACCGAAGCGCGGACGGCGTTCGTCACGGAATTTGTCCTGAATCTGATACAGGTTCAGCGGCAGCTGACGATAGGAACGTACATCGTTCTTGACCAGGGTAGTAACCATTTCCTCATGGGTAGGACCAAGGCAGTATTCATGGCCATGACGGTCCTTCAAGCGTACCATTTCTGCGCCGTAAGCATCCCAACGGCCGCTTTCCTTCCAGATTTCTGCCGGCTGCATAATCGGCATCATGATTTCCTGGCAGCCTGCATGGTCCATCTCTTCACGGATAATATTTTCGATTTTTTTAATAACACGCCAAGCCAGCGGCAGATAGGTGTACATGCCATTGGTGGATTTACGCATAAAACCGGCACGCAGCAGCAGCTGATGGCTCGGGATTTCAGCCTCGGACGGAACCTCACGCAGAGTGGGTGCATACATTTTAGAAACTTTCATTAACGGGATACCTTCCTCTCAAGTAAAATTTTATCTATTTCAGCAAAAAGCTCGCTTACAAGCTGATTTTCGGGAACCTTACGCAGGATTTCACCCTTGCGGAAAACAAGTCCCTCGCCGATGCCGCCGGCAATGCCGACGTCAGCCTCACGTGCTTCACCGGGTCCGTTGACCACACAGCCCATAACGGCAACCGTAATGGGTTCTTCAACATCCGCCAGACGGCGTTCAACCTCCAGCGCCAGCTTTTCCAGACTGATGCGGGTGCGTCCGCAGGTCGGGCAGCTGATTAACGTCGGTCCGTGCTCACGCAGACCAAGGGATTTCAGAATGTCATAGGCTACACGCACCTCGTTCACCGGGTCACCGGTCAGCGAAACGCGGATAGTATCGCCGATGCCTTCGGCAAGCAGCGTACCGATGCCTACTGCGGATTTGATAATACCGCTGTTGACGGTGCCTGCCTCCGTAATGCCGACATGCAACGGATAATCACATTGCGCTGCCATCAGACGATAAGCCTCCAGTGTCAGCGGCACATCATGCGCCTTGAGCGAAATCTTAATGTTACGGTAATCCATCGCTTCGAGGATGCGGACGTGGCGCCACGCCGCCTCCACAAGAACCTCCGCGGTGGGATGGCCGTATTTTTCCAGCAAATCCTTCGGCAGGGAGCCGGCGTTGACACCGATGCGAATAGGAATATTGCGTTCCTTCGCTGCTTCCACCACAGCGCGCACATTCTCCTCGCCGCCGATATTGCCGGGGTTTAAGCGCAGGCCGTCAACGCCTGCTTCAATTGCTGCCAAAGCCAGCTTATAATCAAAATGAATATCGGCAATGACAGGAATCGGACTTTCCTTACAAATTGTTTTCAGGCCCTCCGCCGCTGCCATATCAGGCACAGCACAGCGGATAATATCACAGCCTGCATCTGCCAGACGCTGAATCTGCTCCAAGGTTGCAGCAACATCGTCTGTATGTGTGTTAGTCATAGACTGAACGGCAATCGGAGCATCGCCGCCCACAGCCACGCTGCCTACGTGCAGCTGACGGGTTTTTCTACGTTCTATCACTTTCGTTCACCTCTTAACGTGTTATATCCTTAAAGGTGGAAAATACTGTCAGCGCTAAAATCAGCGCAATACCAACCATCTGGATGTTAGTCATAGCCTTACTGCCTAGTGGTTTACCGCGCAGGCCTTCCAAAAGCAGCAGTACAAAATGTCCGCCATCCAGAGCCGGCAGCGGCAGCAGGTTGATAACGCCCAGGTTGATGCTCAAAAAGGCAACAAAGGTAATCAACGGCAGCATGCCCTTTTCCGCCACCTGACCGGCCATCTGCGCCACGCCGATAGGACCGGCCACCTCAGCCGGAGCCTTACCGGAAACAATCTTGTACAGGCCGTTCAGCATAGAAACGATAATATTTTTGGTATATACGCAGCCTTCTTTAATTGAGCCGAAAAAGCCCAGGCTGACCTTGTTGAACTTGGGGCTGATGCCGATTAAGGGACGGCCTGCCTCCCTATCATACACCGGAGTCATAGTGTAGCTTTTTACAGCTCCCTGACTCTCGGCAGTAAGCATTACAGGATTAGTGCCGCTCGCACGCAGGTTAGTAACAACCTCCGTCCAGGTAGCAACAGGCTTATTGTTAATCGTCAGAATGCGGTCGCCGTTACGCAAGCCCGCTCTTTCCGCAGCCATACCGTCTACAACAGTGCCCAGGATTGGTTCGTTCACCAGCTCCTGTCTGCCCTCCAGCATAAAAATGCCGCTGAACAGAATAATAGGCAAAAGGAAATTCATCAGCGCACCTGCCAGAATAACCAGCATTCTGGACGGTATCGGCTTGGATTTAAAGGTTCCTGGTTCAAGCGGATCATCGGGATCCATGCCTGCGATTTTATTATAGCCACCCAACGGAATAGCCCGCAGGCTGTACAGAGTATCGCCGTCCTTTTGCTGATACAGCTTAGGACCGAAGCCGATGGCAAATTCATCGACACGCATACCTGTGAGCTTCGCCGTAATAAAATGACCGAATTCATGTACCGTAACCAACACACCAAAAACAAAAACAGCGGCTAATATTGTTAGCATTTTACCTCCTTACGATAGTCGGCAAGCTTTGCCGGCCTTCAGTCTATAATTTAGCAATAACCCCTTGGGCAGCAGCACGCGCCCAGGCATCCGTTGCTTCAATATCCTCCAGCTGCGGACGCAGAACATTGTTGTGCTGCGCTGTAACCGTAGCAGTGATATAAGGGATATCCAGATATTTAATTTGGCCTGCCAAAAAGGCATATACAGCCTCCTCGTTGGCAGCATTGAAGGCACAGGGCAGAGTGCCGCCGGCCTTACCGCAGTCAATAGCAATCTTCAAGGAAGGAAACGCTTCTAAATCAGGTGCTTCAAAGGTAAGGTTACCCGCAGCAACAAGATCAAGCTGTTCAAAGCTGTAATTATAGCGCTCCGGCCAGCTCAAAGCGAACTGAATCGGTAAACGCATATCAGGCACACCCAGTTGGGCAATCACACTGCCGTCGCAGAATTCTACCAGACTGTGTACGATGCTCTGCGGATGCACAACGACCGCAATTTTATCATAAGGCATATCAAACAGCCAATGTGCCTCCATAACCTCCAGGCCCTTATTGGCCAATGTAGAGGAATCAAGCGTTACCTTCTGCCCCATGCTCCAGTTTGGGTGATTGAGGCATTGCGACAAAGTTACATTTTCCAGCTCACTGCGTTTTTTGCCGCGGAACGGACCGCCGCTTGCCGTAATAATCAGGCGCTTGACTTCCTTTTCCGTGCCTCCGCGCAAGGATTGGAAAATAGCGCTGTGCTCACTGTCCACAGGAGTCAGGCTTACACCGTGCTTACGCACAGCCTCCATAACAATGCTGCCGGCAGCAACAAGCGTTTCCTTATTGGCCAGCGCAATGTTCTTGCCGCAGGCAATAGCAGCCAACGTCGGGCGCAGGCCGGCATAGCCTACCATGGAACCAAGCACCGTATCCGCTCCCTCGTAGGTAGCAGCAGCCAGAAGACCTTCCTCCCCGGCTAAGATTTCTGTCTTGCCGTGATAGCGGTCAGCCAAACGTTTAGCAGCATCCTTATCCGTCAAAACGGCAATATCAGGCTCAAACTGCTTAATCTGCTGTTCTAAAAGCTCATCGCTTTTATGCGCAGCCAACGCACGTACCTTCAGCTTTTCAGGATTAGCAGCAGCAACCTCCAAGGTCTGACGACCAATAGAGCCCGTACTGCCCAAAATAGAAATATTCTTCATTTGCTATCCTCTATTCTTGAAACATAGATAAAGCGCTGATAATCATCAGCAGATAATACACAACCGGTGCCGTAAACAGCAGGCTGTCAAAACGATCCAGCACACCGCCGTGACCAGGGAAAATCTTACCGGAATCCTTGATATCAAAGCTACGTTTGACAATGGATTCAATCAAATCGCCGACCGGAGCAAAAATTGCCACCGCCAGCGCAACTGCCACAGCATGCCACAGGGCAATGCCCAAGCAGATAATGCACAAAAACAGTACGGTCACAAAGCAGCCGACAAAGCCGCAGACAGCGCCTTCAAAGGATTTCTTCGGGCTGACGCTGCAGAACGGAGTCTTGCCGAAGGCACGGCCGAAGAAATATGCAAAGGTATCGCTTGCCCAGGTGCCCAAAAGCACAATCCACAGGCAGATTTCGCCGTACTCAAATACACGGAAGCCCAAGTCGATATGCGGACCGCCGTCAAATGTGCGCAGCAGAATAATGTGCGCAAACAAAAGACCGCAGTACAGCATGCCCCAGGCAGTAAGCGCACTGTTTTCTGCCCAATGCTGCTCGCCTCTGTTGCAATGCAGCCACAGGCCTTCAATCGTGCTGAAAATGAAGAACAGCGCTGTGAGCATCACAATAAATGCCAGCGTATAAACGCCCTCCAGCTCAAAATAATAGCCTGCACCGGCAACCAGCACCATCAGCAATGCGCCCACGCCACCGGTCAGCGTGTAGGCATGATAGCCCTTGTTCTCCACCATCTTGTGGTATTCGTACCAGGCCACAGCAGCCAAAACCGCAACAGCAGCATTGAAAAGCATACCACCCTTGGTGATAATGCCGACTGCCGCAATAATACCGATTACACCGGTAATAATACGTGTTAACATAGTTAAAATACATCCTTCTTTGAATTATAAAATTGATTGGAGCCCTGACGAAGTATATGGCGTCTTACCTATTTTTCTCCTTCTCTAGGCAGCCGGGAAGATGCCGGAGACGAGGAAGGGCGACGACGCCGTACATACTCGTACTGCTAGGATCCCTGACGAAGTATACGGTGTCTTACCGGCTGACTAAACCGCCGAAACGGCGCTCGCGCCCTTGATAAGCCAAAATCGCCTCCACCAGATGATCCGGTGTAAACTCCGGCCAGAACACCTTGGTCGTCCAGATTTCCGCATAAGCAATCTGCCAGAGCAAAAAATTGCTGATACGCAAATCACCGCCTGGACGGATAAGCAGATCCGGCGCAGGCAGGCCCTTGGTATACAAATGGTTTTCAATTACATTATTATCTATATCGTCTACGGCCAGAGTACCGTTGGCAGCTTCTGCCGCAATGGTACGCACAGCATGCAGGATTTCTGCCTGTCCGCCGTAGTTTATAGCCAAATTCAAAATAATACCGGTGTTGTTTTTCGTTGCCTCTATTGCGTGCTCCATCTTCTGCTGCACAATCTCAGGCAGACCTTTACGCGAGCCGATAAAACGCACCTGTACGTTATTTTCGTTAAATTCGTCAATCTCATTGGTCAGGTAACGGCTCAAAAGCTCCATGATGAAGTTTACCTCCGTCACCGGACGCTTCCAGTTTTCGGTTGAAAATGCATAAGCACTGATAACCTTAACTCCCAGCTTATCAGCTGCACGGACAATAGTTTTCAGTGTTTCCGCTCCGGCCTGATGGCCAAAGGTGCGCACCTTGCCCTGAGCCTTAGCCCAGCGACCGTTACCGTCCATAATAATAGCAATATGCTGAGGAATATTCTGCATATCCAGATCCTCAGTATGCATTACGATATTATTCTTAGTCTTATTTTTTGTTTGAAACAAGCCTCTAAACACAAGCATCAAGCCCTTCGCTAAAATTTGTAACTTGCTTTTAGTTTTCTTTACTTTTCCCCTGATTAAAGAAGAGGCGTGCCTCCCCCTTGCGGGAGGCCGCCTTCCTGATTTTGCATTGCAGTCTTGAATTACTCAATAGCGCCAACCGGGCAGCTAGCAGCGCAAGCGCCGCATTCTACGCAGTCTTCACCGATTTCGTATTTACCGTCAACTTCAGTAATAGCGCCAACGGGGCAGGTAGCAGCACAAGTACCGCAGCCTACGCAAGAATCCTTATCAATTTTCAGAGCCATTCGTCGCACCTCCTTCCTTATCTATACACAATGGTAAGAGCTAATCTATTAGCAGACAACTGCTGTTGTCTTACTACATATCTGCGCACCTCGCGCCCTTCAAAGTCTGCCTCGCTTGCACGTGGCGGCAGCAGAAGCTGCACCTCATAGGTGCAGCCTGCGGCCTCCAGGCGACGGGCAGCCTCTTGGAGAGGCAGTGCCAAAACCTGTGGAATTTCCATTATACTTCCATTACTTCTTTTTCTTTGTTAGCAGCTGCAGCGTCGATTTCCTTCATAACCTTATCTGTCAGCTTCTGTACCTTTTCAGTACCCTTCTTAGCCTCGTCCTCGGTAATTTCCTTAGCCTTTTCGGTCTTTTTGATAGCATCGTTGGCATCACGGCGCAGGTTGCGGACTACAACACGGTATTCCTCAGCTTTTTTATGTACAACCTTAACAAGGTCCTTACGACGCTCTTCGGTCAGCTGCGGCAGGTTCAGACGAATGCAGATACCGTCGCTGTTCGGGTTCAGACCGAGGTCGGATTTCATAATTGCTTTTTCAATATCCTTCAGAATGTTTTTCTCCCAAGGTTGAATAACAATCATACGCGGTTCCGGTACGGTTACGCTTGCCACCTGAGTTACAGGTGTCGGGGAACCGTAGTAATCAACCATAACCTTCTCCAGCAGAGAGGGAGTTGCACGGCCAGCACGCAGGCTTGCCAGATCCACACGCAGAGCAGCAACGGATTTTTCCATCTTGCTCTCGATACCGCTGATAATTTCATTAACTGTTGCCATTATTCCTTACCTCCTACCAGGGTACCAATTTTTTCGCCTGCAGCAGCACGCAGAATGTTACCCGGTTCATCAATATTAAATACTACAATAGGAATGTTGTTATCCATGCACAGGCTGATTGCAGTGGAATCCATTACGCTGAGATGACGTTTGATAACCTCGATGTAAGGCAGCTCATCAAATTTCTTCGCATCCGGATTAACTGCCGGATCGCTGTCATAAACACCATCTACGCCTTTTTTAGCCATCAGGATAGCATCTGCTTCGATTTCCGCAGCACGCAGAGCAGCGGTGGTATCGGTGGAGAAATAGGGGTTACCGGTACCTGCGGCAAAAATAACGACTCTTGCTTTTTCCATATGGCGGATAGCACGGCGACGAATGTAGGGCTCTGCAATCTGACGCATTTCAATAGCGGTCTGCACACGGGTCGGAACCTCTAAGTTTTCCAAAGCATCCTGCAACGCCAAAGAGTTGATAACGGTTGCCAGCATTCCCATGTAGTCAGCAGTAGCACGGTCCATGCCCTTGTTGCTGCCGCTGAGTCCGCGCCAGAAGTTACCGCCGCCGTTAACGATAGCAACCTCCACACCTGTCTCAACTACAGCCTTGATTTGCTTGGCCAAGGCATATACTACTGTCGGATCAATGCCAAAGCCTTTTTCACCGGCCAGGGCTTCACCACTAAGCTTTAAAACTACACGTTTGAATTTCTTAAGTTCTGTCACGATAGCGACCTCCCATTTTTTTACTTATTCCTATATTCTATTCAATAATTATACCAAAAATACCTGCTTTATTCTACCAAAAATTTTATGAAGAATTAGCGAAAGAAATTCCCCGGCTAATCTGACCATAGATAATTTTTCTGTTCTGGCAATATTATTATAACCAAACAGCGATATAATAGTTTTTATCATCTTATAAAGAGGGTAATGTTTATATGGAACATATAGAACGTAACGCACAAAAAAGTAACGCCACCCTGGCAATCTGCATCACCGCCCTGTTTATGGCGCTCAATATTATGATGAGCTCCTTCGGTCTGCCGGTACCGGGCGGCCATTTATATCTCAATGATGTTATCATCTGCACGGCAGCAATTCTGCTAGACGACCCCAAGGCTGCCTTCATCGTCGGCGGCGTTGGTGCCTTCTTGGGCGATTTATTCTTCTACCCGACACCGATGTTCGTTTCTCTGGTTACTCACGGCATTCAGGCTGTTGTCATCTGCCTCTTGGCACACCGCGGCGGCAAAGTAAGCTTCAAGGGCGCTGCTCTCGGCGTAATTTTGGGCGCTGTCATCATGGTTGTAGGTTATTCTCTGGGACGTGCCTTTATTTACAGCACACCGCACTACGCTTATATCAAACTGCCCTACCAGATTCTGCAGGCAGCAGTCGGCGCTGTCGGCGGCCTAGTGCTTTGCTTCAAGGCCGGTCTGCTGGAGCGCTTCGACAAAATGTTCCGCAAATAATTTTTATCACATAACACAAAAGCTGTTGTACGCAAGCAAACGTACAACAGCTTTCTTATTTTGTAAATTCCGGCACCAGGTATGCTTATATCAGCAGTTTCTCCAAGTAACAGCCTTCAGATATATGCTTACCTTCCCAAAAGACTTGGCAGCATGCACAAGCGACTTTTTCAATTATGCGCTCAGCTTAGAGGCCAGCTCGCGCACCTCTGCTTCCGACAGCTTGGAATGACGCACGGTAAACTCAATGCTCATACCATCAGCCAAGAGTCCCTTGGCAAATTCAATCTTATTTTCTTTAGTAGTTGCTTCTGCTGCTTCCTTAGCTCTTTTTGCTGCAAATTTTTCAAATACATCGCCCATGTTCGTCAACCCCTTTTCCGTTTCCTTAAAATATCTTGCTTTTTCTGCCAACTGCAGAACGCCTTGGAAGCTAAGAATAAGTAAAAGCTTTAATATTATTTTTTCAATTCAAGCACTTTTCTTATCGAATTGAGTATAGCATAAATTATACTTAATGCATTCTTTCAATCATAGTGCGTCCTTAAACACGCTGCCGCCGATAAATTCACGCAGGATAGAGTTATTGGGAATAACCTCATCCTCCAACGGCTTAACGTAGCTTAAAATGTTCAGCAGACGGCGCGCAGTAGTATAGGCCATGCCTGCGGACTGCGGTACAGCACGCAGCAGCGGCTCCGCATATTTTTTCAGTACGGCAAATTCGTAAATCAACGTAGTATTGAAAATGATATCGGCACTGCTCTGATACGGAAAAATGTATTTTTCTTCACCCTCACGCACGTCGGACCAGGTCCTCAGCGTAGTTTCCGCATCATGCGAACGGAACTGGCTGTCGCGCACCATACGGCGCAGCAGACGCATATCGGTAGTACGGATACGATTGTACTCGTCAAAAGACATTGGCGTCAGCGCACTGACGTAAATTTTGATTTTATGTTCCGCCGGTACGGACGGTGTCAACTTTTCATTCAGGCCGTGGATGCCTTCGATAACCAGCACGGAATTTTCCTGCAGCTGCAGCTCGTTACCGCGATATTCACGGCAACCGGTGCGGAAATTGTACTTGGGCATTTTCACTTTTTCACCTGCCAGCAGACGCTGCAGATGCTCATTGAACAGCTCCAGGTCGATAGCCTCCAGGCATTCAAAATCATAGCTGCCGTCAGCCTTACGCGGCGAATCGACACGGTTTTTATAATAATCGTCCATGGAAATAGCTATCGGACGCAGGCCGTTGACTGCCATCTGAATGCTCAGACGCTGTGCCGTAGAGGTCTTGCCGGAAGAGGACGGACCTGCAATCAGCACCAGCTTCAGCTCATGGTGACTTGCCAGGATATCGGCAATATTGGCCAGCTTCTTTTCATGCAGCGCTTCCGCTACCTGAATAATCTTTTCGGCATAGCCTAAATCAATAATTTTATTGAGCTTACCAACAGTATTGCAATGAATCATGGCAGACCATTCTTCTGCCTCCTGATAGGCATCGTTAAGGCGCGGCTGGTCTACAAAGGGCGGCAGCACCTGCCAGTTGCCGTCGTCAGGGTAATTGATAATCACACCGTCAGCATACGGCAGCAGCTCAAAATGCGGCACATAACCGGCATCCGGGCACATGGGGCCGAAGAGATAACCGGGGACCCCCTCCAGAAGGTTAATCGTCAGCACAGTGTCGTCCGGCACCTGAGCCAGCAGCGCCAGGTTATCATCGCTGCAGATGGCGCAGGCCATATCAATAGCCTCGGATTTAGGCAGACGCAGCAGCTTAATAGGCTCCCTGCGTTCTGCCATTTTATGCATATATTCTTCAATGCTGCGAATATCTTCAGCGGTGAGCTTACGCTCGCTGTTATCCTTGCAGTAGAGCGCGCTTCCCAGGGAATTGCGCACCTCCAGATGTACATCGGGATAAAGCTTTTTGGTTGCCGCAATCAGCATAAACAGCAGCGTGCGCACATAAACACGCATGCCTACGGAATTGTTGACTTCCACGAAATCAACAGTGCCGTCGGCAGTAAGCGGACGCTGCAGGTCACATTCCTCACCATTATAGAGTCCCATAACGATGGGAGAAGCATATTTATCGCTCAATTTTTGAGCTAAAGGCAGCAGAGTGCTGCCCTCCTCTACTTCGATAATTTGTCCATTGGACAACTGCAGCTTAAGCATTTTATTCGCCAACGGCTTGCATTGCAGCGTTGACCTTAGCAGCCATACCCTTGATTTTCTTCAGAGGTACGGCGCAAACAGCGATACGCACACCTGCAGCCAGAGGAACTGCAAAAATGTTGTCCTCATGCAGCTTTTCGCAGATTGCGTCCGGGTTTTTAGCGGGGATAGACAGGAAGAAGCCTGCTACATACGGCAGCATCGGCAGACCGCATTCTTCCGCTTCCTTAGTGAATAAGTCGGCACGTGCCTTAATCATCTGATAATAGTAATCACGCTCGTCGCAAACCTTCGCCAACAGCTCGGGATCGCTGTAAATGGTTGCCAGAGTGCGCATAGCCGGACGGTTGATGTTGGACCAGGTTGCACGGCTGGTGTATTGGTTGATAGCAGCGAACTCGTCAATAACGCTCTTGTCGGAGGAAACGCCAATCATAGCGCCGGTACGCTGACCGTACATAGTGAAGCCTTTGGACATGCTGTAGCCTACGATGCAGAGAATGTTGGCAGGCAGGCCGGAGAGCTTTTTAAAGATTTTGCGTACTTCTTCTTTTTCGCCGGCATAATCGATATAAGCAACGTCCAGGAAGAACACGATATTTTTGCCCGGTACGGCAGCCTCCTTCAGAATTGCCAGCACGCCGTCCATATCCTCGCCGCTCAGGCTGTAGCCAGTAGGATTGTGCGCCGGAGTATTCAGCAGATACAGCAGGTTATCCTGCTTAGCAAGCAGTTCATCAACCTTTTCCTTTAAAGCAGGCAGGTTGAACTTATTGTTTTCGTCCAGCATTTTATAGGTGGTAAAATTACGGCCCATATCCTGGCACAGTACTTTGTAAGCGCCCCAGTACCAGTCGGAGCAGAGCACGGTGTCACCGTTATCGGTGTAGTTCCAGATAGCATGGTGGATAGCACCGGTGCCGCCTGCAGTTGCAACTGCAGAAATGTAGCCTTCCGGACGGGAGTTGCCGAAGGCAGCAGTCAGTACGCAGTCCAGATATTCAGGCAGACCGCTAATAGGTGCGTAAGCAATCATTTCGTTGGTGGAAAGACCGCGGAAAGCCTCCTCTACAGTCGGCAGGCAGACGAGCTTTTCATCCTCATCCAGAATAGCGCCGATGGTAGCGTTGGTAACGGCATCCTTGCCGTATTTGGCAGCTGCTGCCACAGCAGCAGCGTTAGCACCGAAAATTTTATCTTGGGCAGATTTACCCTTAGCGTGTTTTGCAGCAATACTCATAGTCATAGTTAAATACTCCTTTCGAAATTACAAATCAATAACCGTAGCTCCGCTGCCACCGGCCTCCAGCGCCGCCGTTTCCAGCTTCTTGACAAAGCGGTTGGTCGACAGATACGCTGTCAGTCCGGCGCGCAAGGCACCGGTTCCTTTGCCATGGATGAGGCGCAGCTGGCCGATACCGGCAATCAGCGCATCATCAATAGCTTTATCTACAACGGGAATTGCTTCATCAAGCGTCATCCCGCGCAAATCAATTTCCTGTTTGGCACTGCCTGATTTGGCAATGAACATCTGGTGTGCGTAATTGGCAGCAGCATTCTTGCTGAAGCCCTTACGCTTCTTGGGCGCAGCATCGGTATGCGCCGGCTGTGCCTTGGTCAGCAGGCATTTTTTTGCCGGCACCGTCATTTTTAGGATACCTACCTGTACAGTCACATCATTGCCGTTGACATCGGTGATAATGCCGTTCTTTCCTAAGGAAACAACAAAGACATTCAGACCCTTCTTGGCCGTCTTGGCAGATAACGGTGCTCCCTCCGGCAACGGTGCGTCCTCGCTCAATGTCTTGTTGAGCTTCTTGCGCGCCTCTTCGGCTGCCTGCTCCAGACGCTTCGTATCGAAGTCAGCCTTCATGGAGCGCAGCTCCTTCAGCACTGCTTCGGATTCACGACGGCTGCGGCGGTAGATTTCGTCCGCCTGCTCACGCGCCTTGCGCAGCATTTCATTCTTGCGGCGCTCAAACTCGCTCTTGGAATAAGCCAGCGCGTTGCGCAGCTGCTCGCTTTCGCGGCGCAGGTCCTCAATCTCCTTACTGCCGCTTTCATAACGGCGGCGTTCGCTGTCCAGCTCCTGCAGTACATTTTCCATATGCACATGCTCCTGGTTCAGCAGCTCGCCGGCATTTTTGATAATATCCTCAGCCAATCCCAAGCGGCGGCTGATATTGAAGGCATTACTGCTTCCCGGCACGCCCATCAGCAAGCGATAGGTAGGACGCAGTGATACAGGGTCAAATTCCACGCTGGCATTTTCCATACCCTCGTGACCGTAGGCAAAGGTTTTCAGCTCGCTGTAGTGGGTTGTTACCATCGTCAGCACGCCATGCTCATGCAGGTGCTCCAGCATCGCCATAGCCAGCGCAGCGCCCTCGTTCGGGTCGGTGCCGGCGCAGATTTCATCAATCAACACCAAATCTCCTGCTTTGACCTCGTTTAAAATACTGATTAAATTCGTCATATGTGCGGAGAAGGTTGACAAGCTCTGCTCAATGCTCTGCTCATCACCGATATCCGCATAAACTGCACGGAACACCGGCATTTTTGCACTGCTTGCGGGGATAAACAGACCGATTTGCGCCATCAGCGCAAAGAGGCCTACAGCCTTCAGCGCTACCGTTTTACCGCCGGTGTTGGGGCCGGTAATCAGCAGCATCGTAAATTTATCACCCAGCTGTACGTCCAAAGGCACCACCGTATCCTTCGGCAGCAACGGGTGACGTCCCTGCGCAATTTCTACGCCGCCGGACAGCACCAGCATCGGTCGTACCGCATGCTGCTCCTGCGCCAGCAAAGCTCTGGCGCAGATAACGTCCAGCGTAGTAAAGATTTCCAGCGAAGCCAGCAGTGCCTTCGCCTCCGCGCCCACGTTCTGCGTGAGCTGACGCAGAATACGCTCGATTTCCTCGTGCTCCTCTGCAACATAACGCTTGATATCATTGTTCAGGTTGACAACAGCCAACGGCTCGATAAACAGCGTTGCACCAGTACCGCTCTGGTCATGCACAATGCCGGGGAAGTTCATCTTATATTCCTGCTTTACAGGGATAACATATCGGTCGCCGCGCATTGTCACGATATTATCCATGAAATACTTCTGGTTATTGGGGTCATGCAGAATGCTGTCGAGCTTTTCCTTCACGCGGTTTTTGGCAATTTGAATCGCAGTACGCAGACCGCCAAGCTTCGGGGAAGCGTTGTCCTTGATTTCGCCATGCTCGTCAATCGCACTGCCAATCTGCTTTTCCAGACGGCTGAACTGCGTCAGCTCCGCACCATATTCAGCCAAATTAGGCGCTGTTTCCGCATTTTCTGCAGTAAAATCCTTCATCGAAGCAAAGGCCTGCACCGTTGTCTGGATATGCTGCAGCTCCTCCGGCTCCAGCACGCTGCCAAGCTCCGCGCGCTTCACATCGGCCGTAATATTGAACGCACCGCCGAAGGGAAAACGTCTGCCTTCATCAAGAATGCGCAGCGCTTCCGCAGTTTCCTCCTGCAGGCGCTTAACCTTACTGAATTCACTTTCGATCTGCAGGGAAATTATTGCCTGCTTGCCCAAAAAGGTTGCGGCCTTGGAGGCCAGCATATTTTTTACTTTATCAAATTCTAATGTCTTTACAGCAAAGCGTGCCATAGTTTTTTGCACCTCTAAATCTAAATCATAATATATTATTATAGCATATTTGCAAAGCTTTGTGCTACTGCCTGCAACAGCTATTCTCTCTTACCGAGGCTGCATAAAAACGTAATCCGTTAAAAGTGCAGGCATCACTTCGCGATAAAAAGCTCGCCGTCACGCTCGTAGGCATAGCATTCCTGCTCTAAAATGCGGGCAATACGCACAAAGTCACCTGCTACATCGGCATCGGTATAGGCCACCAGCAGCTTTTCCGCATAGCTGCGTCCCTTATAATAGCCCACGGCATCTTGCACGAAAAAACCGTCCGTATGCTTATACAGCACCTCAGCAAACTCATCTATTACCTGCTGCCACGGAGCAGACTTTAAAGCACCGTTCTCATAAACAGCGCAGGGAATATGAAAAACGTATCTGTGCACTAAGGCAACCTCCTTCAACCCTCTTTATCCAAAAACGGCCACCGGCAGACGCTTTGCTGCCAATGGCCGTTTACTTTCTGACTCACTGCAACAGCAGCTCAGAGCTACACTGATTTAGTTTTCGTGATGGCGTTCCTTGTTCTTGCGCACATACTCCATAATAATGCCGGCTGTTTCTTCAATAGCACGGTTAGAAACGTTGATAATCTGGCAGTGCAGACGGCGCATAATGCCCTTAGCATAAGCCAGCTCGTCATCGATACGCTTCATATCGGCATAAGTCGCAGTATCGGACAGGCCCATGGTCTTCAGACGCTCGCTGCGGATTTCGTTCAGCTTGAACGGGTCAATCAACAGGCCGATAATCTTATACGGAGGCACCTTGAAGAGCTCTTCAGGCGGAGCCAGCTCCGGTACCAGCGGCACGTTGGCAACCTTAATCTGCTTATGTGCCAGATACATGCTCAGCGGTGTTTTGGATGTACGGGAAACGCCGATAATAACAACGTCCGCTTTCAACAGGCCCAGAGGATTTTTACCATCATCGTATTTAACGGCAAATTCCACAGCCTCAACACGCTTGAAGTATTCGTGGTCCAGAGAGTGAATCAGGCCGGCCTGATTTTTCGGCAGCAGACCGGTAGACTTTTCGATGGATTTCAGCATCGGTCCCAAAACGTCAACTACCTCAACATCACTGCTCATAGCCTTGTCCGCCATATGCTCGCGCAGCTCCGGTGATACGATAGTATAGCAGATAACCGCATTATTTGTTGCAGCCTCTTCTACAATTTTATCAATCTGTTCCTTGTCCTTTACGTAAGGAACACGGATAACATCAAATTTTTCTTCTACGAACTGACTGGTAGTTGCCTTAACTACGGACTCCGCAGTTTCACCAATAGAGTCAGATACAGCATAAATAACCGGATTAAGCTTCGTTATTATGATAATTACCCCCCTTACCCTCAGCCAGATCTACCAGCAGACGAGTAAAATTAGTTTTTGTGATACGTCCCAATACTTGGTACATGCGCTTCTTTTCATCAATGATTTTTACTACCGGCAGACAATCGATTTCATTGTCAATCAGTCTGCGAGCTGCCGAAGCGGCAGGCTCATCCGGAGTAGCTACGATGATTTTGGAAATCGGCGTCATTACCATGACCACTGGAATATCACGCAAATCATTATTATTGATAGCAGCCTTCAGTAAATCCTTTCGCGACAAAATGCCGTTCAGCATGCCTTCCTCATCCAGCACGAACACCGTTCCGACATCCTCAAGGAACATGGTAACAACTGCTTCGTAGGCGCTCTTGTCATGTTTAATCGCTACCGGTACCGACTGCAGATCCTGCACAGTAATAGCAGAAATTTCTTCCATCAGCATACCCAAAGTATTTTTACCGGTATAAAAATAACCAACCTTCGGTCTCGCATCAAGAATACCGCCCATAACAAGGATTGCCAGATCACTGCGTAAGGCAGCGCGGGTTACATTCAACCTTTCGGCTATATGCTCGCCGGTAATAGGTCCGTCCAGACGTACAATTTCAGCAATTTGCTTCTGCCTGTTGCTTAAAGCTATGATCTTCACACCCTTTCTGTCTAATACAATAGTCTATAATATAGGTATAGTATACACTATTAACAGAAAAAATGCTAGATTGCGACACAAATAATTTCTGCAAAATTTAGCTGTATAGCTTAAATTTCTAATTGTGTTATTTTTATCTGCGACCCTTGTCCTGACCGTGACCGCTGGGAATGTAATAGCGCGTTCCCACCAGCTCATCCGGCAGATACTGCTGCTCCACCCAGCCTCCGGGGAAGTTGTGCGGATATTTGTAATCTATGCCGTGCCCCAGCTTGGCAGCACCGGGATAATGCGCGTCACGCAAATGCTTGGGCACACTGCCGCAGTTACGGCTGCGCACATCCGCGCGCGCCTTGGCAATGCCCATATAGGCTGTGTTGCTCTTGGGTGCGTTGGCAATATAACACACCGCCTCCGCCAACGGTATCTGCGCCTCAGGCCAACCGACAAAATCGGCAGCCTGAGCCGCAGCGTTGGCTACCACCAGCGCCTGCGGGTCCGCCAGGCCTACATCTTCTGCCGCACAGATAACAACGCGACGCGCCACAAAGCGCACGTCCTCGCCGCCCTCAATCATGCGCGCCAAGTAATGCAGCGCTGCATCCGCATCGCTGCCGCGCATGCTCTTGATAAAAGCGCTGATGATATCGTAATGCTGGTCGCCCTTTTTATCGTAACGCTGCAGCGCCGTACCGATAACGCTGCGCAGCGTTGCTACCGTCAGCACACGCTCGCCCTCCTCCGGCAGCATGAACTCGGCCTGCTCCAGAATGTTCAGCGCACTGCGGGCATCACCTGCCGCAAAATCGGCAATAATCCTCAGCGCCTCAGGCTCAGCCTTAAAGCTGTTGCCAAAACCACGCTCCGAGTCGGCAATTGCACGCTCCAGAATCTGCTGAATCTGCGGTGCCTGCAGCTTTTCCAAACGCACCACCTTCATGCGCGAAAGCAGCGGCGAATTGATTTCGAAGAAAGGGTTTTCGGTAGTAGCACCGATGAGCACAATCGTACCGTTTTCTACATAAGGAAGTAACACATCCTGCTGGGCCTTGTTGAAGCGATGAATCTCGTCGATAAACACGATAGTACGGCCACGTCCGTTGCGTCTGTCCTCCTGCGCCTTGGCGATGAGCTTGCGTAGCTCGGGGACACCGCTGGAAACGGCGTTGATGGCCTCGAACTTTTCGCCGGTAACGTGTGCGATAACCTTCGCCAGCGTTGTTTTGCCTGTTCCCGGAGGTCCGTAAAAAAGTACGGACTGCAGCACATCACGCTCAATCATGCGGCGCAGCGGACTGCCTGCGCCAACGGCGCTCTCCTGCCCTACAAAGTCGCTAAGGCGCTCCGGACGCATACGGTCAGCCAAAGGCTTCGTCTGTCGCTTTTCAGTTTCAAATAAATTACCGAATAGATTTTCCATCGCTCTTTACCTGTATCTTTCTGTGACGAAAATTATCTCATAAAAAAATTAATCCCCACAATGCCGTCCAGCTCCGTGTTTTGAACCTGCATGTGCAGGTGGGTGCCTTCCCTACCAATCGCAAACGTCCACTCAAAGGAGGCATGTTTTTGAAAGAAGGAGTATCAGGCTCCCTAGGTTAGAGTGTTGGCTCAAAACCTTTGGAGCAATGTAACGAACATCGCAGGGGTATAATTAACAACTATTCTTCAATTGTCTTTAACTTCTATCGACATACATATAATACCAAAAATGGAAGCGTTTTTCAACGCTTCCATTAAAAATTTTTGAATATTTATTTTGCTTTATCCTCTTGACAGAAGCAGGCTAAAGTGCTTATTTGTCTTCTTTGTCCTTCTTCATCAGCAGGCTGGTTTTGATGTGCAGCTCACGCAGCTGTTTTTCATCAACATCGTTAGGAGCCTGAGTCATCAAATCGGATGCGCTCTGAGTTTTCGGGAAAGCAATTACGTCGCGGATAGAATCGCGCTGAGCCATAATCATGATCAGACGGTCAAGACCGAATGCCAGACCACCGTGTGGCGGAGCACCGTATTCGAATGCGTTCATCATGAAGCCAAACTTCTCTTGTGCTTCCTCATCGGACAGGCCGATAGCTTCGAATACCTTCTTCTGTACATCGCGGCGATGAATACGGATGGAACCGCCGCCGATTTCGGTGCCGTTCAGAACCATATCATAAGCCTTAGCATATACCTTGCCGGGGTTAGTCAGCAGCAGCGGCAGGTCCTCGTCACGCGGAGCGGTGAACGGATGGTGCATTGCAACATAACGTTTTTCTTCCTCATTGTACTCGAACATCGGGAAGTCAACAACCCAGGTGAAGGCCAGCTTATCCGGATCAATCAGACCACGGCGTTTAGCCATTTCGATACGCAGTGCGCCCAGAGAAGCAGCCACTACAGACGGTTTATCGGCAACGAAGAGCAGCAGGTCACCTGCTTCAACTTCAGCAGCTTTTTTGATTGCTTCAATGTTTTCATCGCTGAAGAATTTAGCGATGGAGGATTTTACGCCGCCTTCTGCCGGGAATTGCAACCAAGCCATACCCTTAGCACCGTAGATGCCGCAGAATTTAACGAGCTCATCCAGCTGACGACGCGGAATATCTGCATAACCCTTAACGTTAATGCATTTTACCTGACCGCCGTTAGCGATAACATTGTTGAATACCTGGAAAGTGCAGCCTTGAACAGCTTCGCTGACATTTTTCAGCTCCATGCCAAAGCGCAGGTCCGGTTTATCACTGCCGAAACGATCCATAGCATCGTCCCAGGTCAGACGTTGGAAAGGAATCTGGATATCCTTGCCCAGAGCACCCTTGAAGATGTGGTGGATTAAGCCTTCCATCAGCTCCAGAATTTCGTCTACCTCCATGAAGGACATTTCCATGTCCAGCTGGGTAAATTCCGGCTGACGATCGGCACGCAGGTCCTCATCACGGAAGCAGCGGGCGATTTGGAAGTAACGCTCCATACCGGCTACCATCAGCAGCTGTTTGAAGATTTGCGGAGATTGCGGCAGTGCATAGAACTTGCCGGGGTTTACACGGCTCGGAACGAGGTAGTCACGAGCACCCTCCGGAGTGGATTTACACAGCATCGGAGTTTCAATCTCAAGGAAATGATTATCATCAAGGTAGTCACGCATCAGCTTAGCAACCTTGTGACGCAGAATCAGATTGCGTTGCATTTCCGGACGGCGCAGGTCCAGATAACGGTATTTCAGACGCAGGTTTTCATCTGTGTCAATGCCGTCTTTAATGTAGAACGGAGGAGTTTTAGCACCGTTCAGCACTTCGATATCATGTGCCAGTACTTCGATAGTACCGGTAGGAATGTTTTCGTTGATGGTGCCCTCATCACGCAGACGTACATTACCAATTACTTTGATAACATATTCGTTACGGATGTCTTCGGCAGTTTTGAAGCTGCTGCCTGCGCTTTCGGGATCGGCAACAACCTGCACGATACCGCTGCGGTCACGCAAATCGATAAAAATCAATCCGCCGTGGTCACGTCGTTTAGCAACCCAGCCGCACAGTACAACCTGTTCGCCGGCTTGCTCCTTGGTCAGCACACCACAATGATGGCTGCGTTTTTCATTAATCATCTTTAGCACCTCTACTTATAAAGTATTGAAATAACTAATAATATCATTAACAGCGATTTCATGTTGCTCGCTTGTTGCCATGTTACGCACAGTAACGGCATTACGGCTGAGCTCATCCTCGCCAAATATTAACACTTGCTTAGCTTGGAATTTGTTGGCCTGCTTCATCTGAGACTTCATGCTGCGGCCGTTAAAGTCGTATTCAACCTTAAAGCCGTTGCGACGCAACTCAATGGCGGTTTTGAAGGCCAGCGCAAAGTTTTCCTGCTTGGGGCAGACAACATATGCATCAATGCTTTCATCAAATTCAGGCAGCAGATTTTGCTTCTCCAGAGCCAGCAGCACGCGCTCCATGCCCATAGCAAAACCAATGCCGGGGCGGGCTTCGTCACCGCTGATTTCCTGTACCAGTCCGTCGTAACGGCCGCCGCCGCAAACAGCGCTTTGTGCGCCCAGCGGAGCGTACTGGATTTCAAAAGCAGTTTTTGTATAATAATCAAGGCCACGCACAAGATTGTGGTCAACCTCATATTCAACACCTGCAGCGGTCAGCAGCTGCTTCAGGCCCTCAAAGTGTTCCTTGCATTCATCGCACAGGCATTCCTCCAGGCTCGGTGCGCCCTCGCCCAGCTCATGGCAGTGCGGATTTTTGCAGTCCAAAAGGCGCAGCGGATTGCGGTCGAAGCGGCCTTGGCAATCCTTGCACAGCTCGTCAAAGTTAGGCTTGAAGAAAGCCTGCAGCTTTTCTCTGTGCTGCGGACGGCATTTGGGGCAGCCTACGGAATTGATTTTCAGCTTCAAATCCTTCAGGCCCAGGCTCTGCAGTACCTGCACAGCCAGCAGAATGATTTCCGCATCGACATTCGGACCGGTTACGCCCAGAGCTTCCACACCGAACTGGTGGAACTCACGCAGACGGCCTGCCTGCGGACGGTCATAACGGAACATAGGTCCGATGTAATAGAACTTCGTGGCAGCGTCATCCTTGCTCAGCTTATGCTCAACGTAAGCGCGGACAGCACTGGCAGTGTTTTCCGGACGCAGGGTAATGCTGCGATTGCCACGGTCGGTAAAGGTATACATTTCCTTTTCAACAACGTCGGTGGTATCACCGATACCGCGTTGGAACAGCTCTGTATGCTCAAACACAGGAGTTCTGATTTCTTTGTAGCCATATTGCGCGCAAATCTTGCGCATGGTTTCTTCCAGATAACGCCATGCGTTAACGTCGGAAGGCATAATATCCTTCGTACCTCTGGGTGCTGTTGTCAGCATAGTCTATCCTCTCCTAACGGCACTCAGGCCCTATTACAGGTCTGTGCCTTCTATATTAAACAAATCCCGGCGACGCTCTGCCAGCTCCAGCAGGCGCGCCCCATACACTGCCACATTTTTCGGCATATTCAGTTTATGCAGATGGTGTCCGTCAGGCAAAGGCACCTTGCTGGCAGATGCAGGTCCCACACCAATCACCGGATGACGTTCCTCCATCATCTGGATATTATAGATACTTTCCGTACCGGGCTTGGCATAACCGATGTTTGCCAGATGCCCCAGCATATAATGCTGGCGGTACAGATAGTAAGGCTCTAACCCTATCGCAGCAGCCATCTCAGCAGCCCGCTGCACCATTTTTTCCGCTGCCTGCGTAGTCAGCACTGCCTGCTCCTGCTTTTGAAAGAGCGGTGCGCTGCGCTTCAGCGTAAGCGTATGCACTGTCAAGTTCTCCGGTGCCAGCTTAACTGCCTGCTCCAGAGAATATGCTATCTCCTGCTCCGTTTCCTGCGGCAGACCGATAATCAGATCAACATTCACAACAGGAATCCGGCTTTTGCGCACAAGCTCATAGGCATTGTAAAAATCCCTGACGCTATGGCGCCTGCCAATCAACTGCAGTGTTTTATCATGGAAGCTCTGCGGATTGACGCTGATGCGGTTCACTCCCGCCGCCTCCATCGCCGCCAATTTAGCGGCACTGAAGCAGTCCGGGCGACCGGCCTCTACCGTGAACTCGCGCAGATGCTGCAAGCCTTCACAGTCGCTTTGCAGCAGTTTTCGCTCCACTGCCTGCAGCAAATGTGCAAACACTTTATCACTAAGGCTCGTGGGTGTGCCACCGCCGATATAAAGCGATTTTACACGCAAGCTATGCATACCTATTAATTGTACCACATTTTGCAGGTCTTGTTCAATCATATTTACAAAGTTTTGCTGAGATTCTTCATTCTGCGGCACAATTCCCGCCGGAAACGAGCAATAGCTGCAGCGCGAAGGACAATACGGCACGCCGATATAAATACCGGTATCCGTAAGGCGCGTACTGTCGCTGAGGATATGCTTCTGCTTCAGAGCAATGTCCGTAAGCAGCCTACCCTGCGCCGTTGGCAGCAAATAATTTTCGTTCAGATATTCCGGCAATGCCGCAGCTGCCACACCGCTGTCCAACAGCTTATGCGCCAGCTTCGTCGGGCGCACGCCTGTGAGAATGCCCCACGGCAGCTTAGGCTGCAGACCGGTAAGCTCGGCAAAAACCTTCAGCACAACAAGCTTCACGCAACGCGTTACCTCGCCGCTCGCCGCAGCTTCGCTGCAAGGCTCGCTCGCTGTAAAGCTTTGCTCCGCACCTTGCAGACAGACGCTGACGCAGCCGCGCTCACGCGCAAGCGTCAGCGTAAGCGCAGCTGACGGTGCCGGCTGATAGTCAAAAAATGCGGCCATGTCGCTCACAGGCCGCGCAGCATCAAGCTCCAATGTATTATGTAAGCAAAAAAACCGCATTTAATTCTCCCGTCCTTCACCGGCATGCCACAGCTGCTTGTACAGCACTCTGTAGATTGCTGCTACCGGCACGGCAAAAACCATACCCAGAATACCGAACAGCTTAGCACCGATGAGCAGACTGATAATCAAAACTACAGGATGCAAATCAATCTTTTGCCCCATGAGCTTAGGCATAATAAAATTGGCATCCAGCTGATAATATACCAGATAAAAAAGCGCTACATGAAAGGCAGCCTCCGGCGCCTGACCGTAAGCAATAAATACAGCAGGCACAGCGCCCATCAGCGGTCCTACTACCGGTACCGTTTCGGCAAGGATGGCCCAAAAGCCGAGCACCAGCGGAAAGTCTATACCCAAAAAGGCCGTGCCGATGGTAATAACGAAGCCGGAAATCAGGCTCAGCTTGCCCATACCGCGCACATAGGCGCTCATGGTTCTGCCGATTTCGTCCACAACCTCCGCCGCTTTGTCCTGCGCGTCGTAGTTGAACAGATTAATCACCATCAAGCGCAGCTCACGCCAGTCCTTAAGAAAATAAAAGGCAAGGAAGGGCACGATAATCAGGCCTATCAAGCTCTGCACAATCCCCAGACTGGACTGCACAAGATTACGCAGCACCGTTCCCACAAAGCCCATCGCCCAGTTCAGCAGGCCGTTGACCAGCATATTGAAGTCGGAAGGCAGCAGCGGAATGGTAGACGGGTCCTTAAGCATGCTGTCCAAATCCTGGATATTGGATTTGGCGGCCAGCGCAGGCAGCTTTTGCAGGAACTCGTTCATCTGCCCGAAGAGCGGCAGAATGATGAAGCCGATAATCATAAAAATAAAGATACAAAAGGCCAGCAATGCCAGGATAATCGCCACTACGCGCGACAGCTTAATCATGCCGTGCGCCATGCGCACCTGCGCGATAGCATTAACCAGCGGATAAAGTGCGAAGGCCAGGCCTACCGCCAGCAGCAGCGGCAGCAGAAAGCCTGCCATTAAATATAAAACATAAGAGATTGCCGTAACAACACCCAGCTTAAAGAAGGTGCTTTTACGTATTTGAGGCCAATATTTCAGCATGATGTTTTATTGCAGGAAAGGATTCCTGCGACGCTCCCAGCCCACGGTAGTAGTAGGTCCATGGCCCGGCAGCAGCTTAACGTCATCATCAAGCACCATCAGCTTTGTTTTGATGGACTGGATGAGTGCGCGATAGCTGCCTCCCGGCAAATCGGTGCGTCCGATGGATTCACAGAAAATAGTATCACCGGCAAATACTACCTTGCCCGGCGCGTAGTAATAGCAGAAGCCGCCCTTGGTATGTCCCGGCGTAGCAAAGGCTTCAAACTTCATGCCTGCCAGCTCCAGCACATCACCGTCATGTACAAGGTGGTCCGCAGGCTCATTTTTCAATTCTTCACCGATAAAGAAGGAAAGGTTTCTGTTCGGCTGTGTCAGGCAGTCAGCATCATCCTCGCCGATATACACCGGCGCACCTGTAGCCTTGCGCAGCTCTGCCAGCGCACCGATGTGGTCACTGTGGCCGTGTGTAAGCACAATAGCGACAACCTTGGCTTTGGCCTGCTCAATCATTCTCTTGATGGTCGGGTAATCTCCGCCCGGATCGAAAATAACACCTTCACCGATAGCTTCATTTACGGCAAAATAACAGTTGGTAGCAAGCATACCTGCTTCAACATGATAAATCTTCATTCTTCAACCTCCGTTGATAAATCTATGCACAATATAATTATAACAGCTTCGTGCTGTCCAGCAAAATTGTTACCGGACCGTTGTTCACCAGCTCTACCAGCATATGCGCGCGAAAGATGCCTGTTTCTACCGGCAGGCCTGCTTTGCGGCAGCCGTCGACAAAGCGCTCATAGTAAGCGTTGGCCACATCGGGCGCTGCAGCAGCCGTAAAGGACGGACGCTTTCCGTGGCGGCAGTCACCGCACAGGGTAAACTGAGAAACCGCCAGAATCGCACCGCCAACATCCTTCACCGACAGGTTCATTTTGCCTGCCTCATCCTCAAAAATGCGCATACCGCACACCTTGTCAATAATATAGGCCAGATCCTTATCGGTATCGCCCTCGGCCACACCCAAAAGCACCAGAAGGCCCTTCTGTACCTCGCCGGTAATCTTTTCATCTACAGTAACACTAGCGCGGTCTACACGCTGCACAACTGCTCTCATTTCTTCTTGCCTCCGCTGCCGTTCGCCGTAGAAATCAGGCGTTCAACAGAATAAACACCCTTCATGCGGCGGATACGGTTCATAAAATATTCCAGCTGCTCCAGGCTCATGATATCAAGTCCCATGTGCATGGTAGCAATTTTATTTTTATCTGTATGACATGCAAGCGAGAAAATATTAATCTTCGTTTCGCTAGTCACATTCATAATATCGCTCATCAGTCCGGTTCTGTCTACGGACGTAATCACGATGTTAACCTTATAGACATCATCAATGCCTACATCCCAGGCGACCTCAATCAAGCGACGCTGCTCCTCGGGATTATTGGTCAGGATATTGGGGCAGTCCGCACGGTGTACGGAAATACCGCTGCCGCGTGTAATATAGCCGATAACCGGGTCGCCGGGAATCGGGTTGCAGCAGCGCGCCAGCTTAACCATGATGCCTTCTTCGCCCTTAACGAGAATGCCGTGGCTGGCCTTAGCCTTGGACTTGCGCGGCTTCAGCTCTGCCAGTACCTGCGCCAGATCCTTGGTGGTTTCCAGCTTCTGTTCTTTTTTATAGATTTCCACCAGCTTGGACATAACAGTGTTCAGCGTAACACCGCCGTAGCCCAGTGTTGACAGCAGATTATCATCGGAATCGATGCGGATTTTACTGCCTGCTTCCTTCAGTTTTTCCGGAGACATCAGCACCTTAGGCTCGTAGCCGAGGCGTTTAACCTCACGCTCCAGCATTTCACGGCCCTTGACGATATTTTCCCCACGGCGCTCCTTCTTGAACCAGCTTTTGATTTTGTTGCGCGTATCGGAAGATCCGACAACATTAATCCAGTCACGGCTCGGTCCGTTGGACTGCTTGGAGGTGATAACCTCTACGATATCGCCGTTCTTCAGCTGGTAGTCAAGCGGTACAATGCGTCCGTTGACCTTGGCACCTACGCAGCGGTTGCCTACATCCGTATGGATGCGGTAAGCGAAGTCAATCGGCACACTGCCTACTGGCAGGTCGATAACATCTCCGCGCGGCGTAAAGACAAAAACCTCATCGGCAAAGATATCCATCTTGACCGTGTTTACAAAGTCGCGCGAATCATTCATATCCTTGTGCCATTCCAGCAGCTGACGCAGCCAGCTCAGCTTGGCATCAAAGCCCTTGTCACCGCCGGCAGAAGGCTTGCTGCCGCCGCTTTCCTTATAGCGCCAGTGCGCAGCGATACCGTATTCGCTGATGCGGTGCATTTCAAAGGTACGGATTTGAATTTCCAACGGCTGACCGCCATTGGAAAGTACAGTCGTATGCAAGGACTGATACATATTGGATTTCGGCACCGCTACATAGTCCTTGAAGCGGCCCGGTATAGGACGCCACATGCTATGTACGATACCCAACGTGCCATAGCAGTCCTTAACGGTGTCTACCAGCACACGGATAGCCAGCAGATCATAAATCTCGCTCAGCTGCTTATGGTCACGCAGCATTTTTTTATGGATACTGTAAAAGTTTTTCGGTCTGCCCTGAATTTCGCAGCGGATACCGGCCTTCTCGACAGCGTCCTTCAACGTTGTCATAGCCTCGTTAATCATATCCTCACGCTCACGGCGTTTAATTTTTACCTGCTCTACCAGGTCGTAATAAATATCCGGCTCCATATAACGGAAGGCCAGATCCTCCAGCTCCCATTTAATGGTATAGATACCAAGACGATGTGCCAGCGGCGCATAAATCTCTAATGTTTCCCGGGAAATAGACTGCTGCTTATGCACCGGCATATACTTCATCGTGCGCATATTATGCAGACGGTCAGCCAGCTTTATCAGTACGACACGGATATCGCGCGCCATTGCCAAAAACATTTTGCGGTAGTTTTCAATCTGGCGGTCTTCCTTAGAAATATATTCGATTTTGCCCAGCTTGGTAACACCGTCTACCAGGTTTGCTACCACGGTGCCGAACTGCTCTTTGATATAGTCCAGCTTGTAATCCGTATCCTCTACTACATCATGCAGAAAGGCAGCTGCCAGCGTTTTGTCATCCATCTGCAGTCCCACAAGGATGCTGACAACGCCAATCGGATGAATAATATACGGTTCACCGGATTTACGTGTCTGCGCAGCGTGTGCCTTGGCTGCCAGCTCATAGGCCTTACGGACAAAAGCTACCTGCTCCGGCGTAAGATATTCTTCTATACGCGCAAACAATTCATCTATATCAGTAATATTAGTTATTGCGTTTGTTGAGGGCATTCTCCCCACTCCCATCTGCACTTCATCAGCAACGCAACAGCTCGTGCTGACTCAGGCGGTAATTTTCTTTATAAATGTGCTCCAAACGCTCTCTTTCCTGCTGCAGGGTTACATATAGGGGTGCATCCTCCAGCGAGCAGCGTTTAATAGCAGCTTTTTCTATTATACCATTATTATAGCGGATAAAGCCAAGCTCTTCCATAATTTTTACAGCTTGTTCACTTATTTGTTCCGCATGAGCAGACAAAAGCTCTTTGATGCTCACAGTTGTCCGCATTTTAAGTGCATTCATCACCAGCTTATAGGCCTGCATCATCGCATCCCTGTCTGGATGCGTCAAAGCCAGTCGCTGCAAGCGCTCCTGCAAATCCGGCTGATTAAAGAGCAGCATTACATGTTTTGCTCCCTGCTGCCGCAATCTGCGCATAATATCCGCCAGCGGATAAGCAGGCAAATCCAACAGCACTATTTCTTCGGCCTGCTGCAGCCTTTCCTTGCTCATCCCGGCAGCCTCCTCATAAGAAGCCAGCTCCAGATAATCCCCCGCAGTCTGCAGCACCTCGGCCGGCAGCGACTGCTTATCTTCGGTATAAGCAAGTACCTTGTTATGCACCTTGGCCAAGCCCAGCAGCAGACGCCATTTATCATCGGCAGCCTGACGCATATCCCCCAGCGTCACCTGCTGATGAATGCTTACGGCCTGCAGCTGCACGCTCGTTTCGTTATTCCAGACATTTATTTTCGGCTGAAAGGCAACATCGGCCACCATATTTTCAAACATATACGGCAGCAAATCCGCATTGTTCCACATCAGGCCGCGATAGGAATTATAGCCCTTATCCAGCACAAACTGCAGATGATTGCGTTCCTTTCCCATAGCGCGCTGATTGTGCAGCAGCGCCTGACGGAAGGCAAATACAGGTGCCTGGTTTTCACAGCCGCAGGGCTCTAAGAGCGCCAGCTGCTCCAAATCCCTGATGCTGATTTCGCTGCTGCCGCTCAGCACACAGTCAATCGCCTGATGCGGCAGATAATCCTCCGGACGCAGCTTTTGTGCGACATATTCACGGAAACGGCGCTTAAATTCCGGCAGCTTATCCGCCGGCAGTGTCAGTCCCGCAGCCTGATGGTGACCACCGTACTGCGTCAGCAAATCACGCTCGGCATCTATCGCCTCGTAAAGATTGAGCGCCGGAATACTGCGGCAGCTGCCCTTGGCAACGCCGTTGTTCAGGCTTATCAGAATCGTCGGCAGGTGGTACTTGTCTACCAGGCGTGAAGCCACGATACCGATAACACCCTGATGCCAGCCTTCGGAAGCAAGCACGATTGCCGTATCTATATGCTTTTCCTGCGCCAGCTGTGCTTCCGCCTCTTCCATAATCTGACGGCTGATTTCCTGCCGCAGCGTATTTTCACGATTAAGCTCGGCGGCAATCTTCTCCGCCTTAACGCTGTCGTCAGTTACCAAAAGCTCCACCGCCAGCTGCGCATGCTCCAGCCTGCCCACAGCGTTCAGGCGCGGCGCCAGACCAAAGCCGATGTTATCGGAAGCAATGCCCGTTTCCGGACAGCCGCTGGCCTTAATCAAAGCACGCAATCCCACCAGCTTCGTTGTTTCCATAGCCTTCAGGCCACGGCGCACCAGCTCGCGGTTTTCGCCGACCAGCGGCACAATATCCGCCACCGTTCCAAGCGCCGCCAGCTCCGTCAGTCCCTGCCACTCGGGCAGTCTGCCCGGCTCACGCTGCTCCAGCGCCTGACACAGCTTGAAGGCAATGCCTACACCGCTCAAATCCTTAAACGGATAGCCGCAGTCACGCTGCTTGGCGTTGATAATTGCGTAAGCAGGAGGCAGAACCTCCGGCACCGTATGGTGGTCCGTAATAATAATATCCAGAGATTTCGGCGCATTGGCTACCTCGCGCAGACCGCTAATGCCGCAGTCCACGGTAATAACCAGTGTCGTACCCTTCTCCGCAATATTTTTCAATGCTTCGTCATTAAGGCCGTAGCCCTCGCTTTTACGCTGCGGAATGTAGGTGGCAACCCTGCCGCCGCGCTGCTTCAGATACAGGTACAGCAAGGAGGAGGCACTGATTCCGTCCACATCATAGTCGCCGTAAACCGTAATCTGCTCGCCTGCCGCCAAGGCACGCTCTATACGCTCAACCGAGCGCTGCATATCCTTCAGCAAAAACGGATCATGAAAGGGCGTAGCGCTGCCGTAGAGAAAATCACGCATCGAAGCTGCATCCTGCAGACCGCGCTCCAATAAAATACCGGTGACCATCGGCGAAATATTCAGCTCCTCCGCCAAATAGTCTGCCATCTGACTGTTATATTCTTTTATATCCCAAATTCGTTCCTTGTGCATCATTGGCGGCTACCGCTCTCGCCAACAGTCTTGTCTGCTGCAGCCGGCTCTGCCTTTTTTGCAGCCTCGGCCTGTGCCGCCTCGTTGTGCAGCAGCTGGGTGTGCTGCAGCATGGCAACACGCTCCTGCAGGCGTTTGTTTTCTGCCTGCAGCTGCTGCATTTCCTCACGCATTTTTTTATCCTTCAGATAATGCTTGGCCTTCATCGTCAGCAAGAAGCAGGTGGCAACCAACACGCCCATTAAAAACGCTCCGAGAATTACCAGCACCAGTGAAGCGCTGAAGCTCCAGAAAACAAAGTTCAACGATACTGCTACCGCATTCTGCACGGCAAACAATGCTACTATCATACAAATAATTATAACTAAGATTAAAAACGGCATTCAGCTCAACTCCTTTAGTAGTATAAATTTTAATATATTATAACTGTTATAATTCTGCCAGCATACAAAAAAATCCTGCTTATGAAGCAGGATTTTTAGTGTATACATGCTCATTTAAGGCCTGATTGTATTTAGTCCGCAAAGACTGACGGCAGACTGTTATTTTTCCTTCAGCTTCTCCAAGATAAAGGCTGTCACACGGCTCTGCTTGTCAATCTCCAGCGCAAAACGCAGCGGCTGCTCCTTGTCGTCCTCCCAAAAATATTCGTAGGTGGTATTATCGGCAGCATAAACAACCGCATCAGGCAGGCCGTACTGTCCTACAGCTCTGCCGGCACTGTCCCCGATGCTTACGCCGCGCATTGTAATATATTTGGGATCGACTACGCGGATTGCCTCCACAGCCTGTTTTTTGCGGGCAACACGGATTACGGCGCCATCAAATGTATAGTTTATCTGCTTACGCTTTTTATCTATTTTCTCCTGCTTGACGGCACCCAGGCGCTCCTCGGCCTCCTGCTCGTCAAACTTCTGTCCGAGTGCGGCATAGCCAAGAGCAAAATCCTCCTGCGTCAGCTCATCCCTATTGCCGGCAACAGTATAGGGCGCATAGATAAAGCCGTCCACACCGTCCGATTCGGCCTCCAGCCAGTCACCGTTTTGGCGGATAACACGCAGCAGCGAATGATGCGGCAGCACCTTCAAAACATTGCCGTCCTCGGCGGCACTGCGGAAATTAATATCATCCTCTTCCAGAACCACAAAGCTGCCCTTGTCATATCCCTTGATTTTTTCACCCGTATAAAACGCTTCCTGCTTCTCGGCAGCAGCACACAGCTGCATTCCCACTGCCAATAAAAGTGTCAGACCAATTGTTTTTAGCAATCTCATTGCCACTGCATCTCCTAACTAAATTCCGTAAGCGGCATGTGCCAGCTCCTGCACAGCCTTAACAGTATATTGCGAAGTACTGTATAAATAATTGTCATGCAGGCTTTGTACGCGGCCGTTCTTTACAGCCTTAATGCTTTTATAGGCCGGATTTTGTAAAATGCGCTGACGGAATTGCTCCGGGTCGCCCTTTTTACTGTAATCCCAGCTCGGAGTAATAATCAGCTCCGGATTAAGCTCCAGCATTTTTTCCTCCGACAGGTTCCCCTGATACGGAATATCCATGCCGTCCAGCGCATTATGTACGCCTGCATAATAGCATACGCCGCTGAAGGTTCCTCTCATGCCGAGAGGTCCGGTAAAGGACAGCGCCAGCACATTAAGCGGCTTGTCGCCTGCAGCCTGCAGCGCCTGCTTGCGCACCGCCTCCAGCTGCGCTTCCATATTTTTCGCCATCTCCTCGCCCTTGGCCTCCTCGCCTACGGCAGAGCCGATTTCCTTCATAAACTTAAAAATATCCTGCACATTATTCGGCGTATGGCACACATAAACCTTCAGTCCGGCACTGCGCAGTCCCTGAATCGGCTCCACGGTATAATCCGGAATGATAACAAGGTCGGGCTGCATGGCCAAAACGCTTTCAAGATTGCTTCCTTGCGCTCTGCCCTTGACGGATTTGACCTTATCACCGGCACTGCAGATACCGGGGTCATCAGCCAGCAATGACAAAGCAGCCAGACGCTTACTGTCAACCATATCCAGCAAAATTTCATCGGCAGATACGTTAAGGCTTACAATGCGCTGAGGCTTATCGCTGAAGCTCAGCTTGGTGCCGGTTGCATCCGTTACACTGTACAAAACCTTACCGCTGTCTGCGGTATTTTTTTCCTGCGGTCCGCAACCGGCAAGCAGCAGACAAAGCAGCAGGCAAACGAGAAATAGAATTTTTTTCATAATATACCCCACCAAAAAAATAATATTTGTTTCTATCTGTTACTTATTATACAAAAAAGGCGGAAAATATGCAAATTCTCCGGCTGCTTGCAGCTTGCCGCTGCAAATCAGTGCTGTAAAAAAGCACCGGCCATCCCTGCATATTCGTGCAAAGCCATACAGGTAATGTCAAATGCCTGCAGCTGCGGCACCAGCCAGCGCGGATTAAATTGCCCCTGCGGATTGAGCGTGTAATCACAGGGATAGGCGGCAACCTTAATGCCCTGCTCACCTAAATAACGCTCAAAGAACTGCATGCTGCGAGGCATATGCAGCGCACTTGTCAGCAGCAGCACGTTGTTGTAGCCGCGCTCACGGCAGAGGTCTGCAGTATAAGCAGCATTTTCCTTCGTTGTTCTGGCCTGCGTTTCAACAATAATCTGCTCCTGCGGCAGCCCCAGCTGCAGCAGAATACGCTCGGCGACAAGTGCTTCGCTCACGCCGTCGCTGAACACCTGCCCGCCGCTGATGAGCACCGGCAGCGAATGCTGCTTTGCCAGGCGCGCTGCCGTCAGCAGACGTGCCGCTCCCGCCGACATCAGGCCTCCGCGCTCAGTGCCGTCCGGTGCGCAGCCAACGCTGCCGCCGCCCAGAACAACTATCACCTGCGCAGCAGCAGGCTGCTGCTGGCTGTAACGATTTTCCAAAGGCTGTCCCAACAGCTTGGCTCCCAATAAGGTGGAACTGCAATATAAAAGCAACGTCAGACAAGCGCTCAAGCTGAAAGCAAAACGGCCGAAGCGCTTGCGCTGTCGCCACAAATAACCACTCAGTATGATTCCCAGCAGCACAAACAAGCCCGGAGGCAGCAAAAAGGCTGCGATAAATTTCAATATATAAATCATTATGCATCTCCCAATTTATAGCTAAAGATTATGCTAAGTGCTGTGTTGCCTATATGCTAAACAGCGACAACTATGCTGATTAAAATCTTATCATTACGCCTTCTATTTTAGCTCTTTTCAGCATCCAAAAGCAAGAAAAATAGCCTGCGGCATTCATTTTTCCGAATGCACACAGGCTATAATTTTTAATTCTTATGCTTAATCTCTGCCGGGTTTCAGCTTACGCAGCATCATCCATAACGGACCTGCGAGGAAGGTGGAGGTATAAGCACCACTGGAGAAGCCTACCAGCATAGCAAAGGAGAAGTTGCGGATAGTTTCACCGCCCCAGATAAAGATAGCTATAACAGCGAACAGAGAGGTACCTACAGTATAGATACTGCGTCCCATAGTCTGCCAGATACTGTTGTCTACCATTTCCGTCATGCTTTCGCTACGGCGATGGATTTTCAGGTTTTCACGGATACGGTCGAAGATAACGATGGTACCGTTGACAGAATAACCTACAACCGTCAGCAAAGCTGCAACGAAGGAGGAATCAAGCTCCATATGGAAGAGGGAGAAATAGCTCAGAGTTACCAGTACGTCGATAATCAAAGCGACAATAGCTGCCAGAGCAAAGCGGAATTCAAAGCGGATGGTGATATAAGCAATCATCAGGAACCAGGAAAGCACAATCGCCATAACAGCCTGTTGAATCAGCTCGCTGCCGACGGTAGCACCAACGTTTTCAACACGCTGGATAGCAAAGTCACCAACCTTGCTCTTAAGGTCGGTCATTACCTGCTGACGCTGCTCGTCGCTGATAACGCCGGTACGAATCAGCACGCCCTTAGAGCTCTTGGCATTGCTGTCGCTGCTTTCCAGCTGGATAATAGCATTGCCCAGATTCTTTTCTTTAAGCACCTCACGTACCTGAGAAACGGTAACAGGATTTTTGAATTCCAAATCCATGATACTGCCGCCAGTAAAGTCAATGCCCAGGTTAAAGCCCTTGAAAAGCATGGAGCCGATACCGATAATCAGGAAGGTAATGGTAATAGCGAAGAAAATTTTATAACGCTTAACGATAGAGAACTTCATTATTTAGCCACCTCCTCTTTTGCTTTCGGTGCTTTTGCACCAAACAGGAAGGGACTCTTGGTGATGTTACTGTAAATCAAAAAGCGCAGCAGGAATTTGGTAACGGTTACTGCGGTAAACATACTCAGCAAGGTACCAAGTGCCAGGGTAACAGCAAAGCCCTTGATAGGACCGGTGCCCAGGTAGAACAGTACGGCTGCAGCCATGATAGTAGTAAGGTTGGAGTCAAGGATGGTTACGATAGCACGGCCAAAGCCGGAATCCATCGCACTGCGCAAAGTTTTACCGCGCTTAACCTCTTCCTTGAAGCGTTCGAAAATCAGTACGTTGGCATCAACCGCCATGCCGACAGACAGGATAATACCTGCGATACCGGGCAGTGTCAGTGTTGCACCCAGATAACGCATTACCAGCAGCAGCAGCATTACGTACAGCAGCAGAGCAATGTCCGCAACTACGCCTGCCAGACGGTAGAACAGCAGCATAAATACAAATACGCCGATGATACCGATGCTGAAGGCCTTAACGCTCTTGTCCTTGGAATCCTGACCGAGGGTAGGACCAACGGTACGGTTTTCCATAACTTCGATTTTAACCGGCAGACTGCCGCTGCGCAGCAGGATTGCCAGATGCTCGGCTTCCTCAACGTTACGGGAGCCGGAAATTTGTGCATGGCCGCCGGTGATAGCTTCCTGTACTACAGGAGCGGTCAGCACCTGGCCGTCAAGCTCAATAGCAATTTTCTTGCCTACATTGCGGGCAGTAAGGTCAGCAAATTTTTTGCCGCCCTCATCATTAAATTCCAGGCCTACTACAGCCTGATTGCCTTGGGAAACCTGTGCCTTAGCGTCCTTCAGGTCACTGCCTGTAAGAACAACCTTGCCGCTTTCATCCTTGAACTGCAGCATAGCGGTACGGCCCAGCATAGCAATAGCTTTTTCAGGGTCCTTTACGCCCGGCAGCTCAACAATAATACGGTCCTTGCCCTGACGCTGAATAACAGGTTCGGTCAGGCCCAACTCATTTACACGACGCTCAATAACCTTTACACTGCGGTTGACAGCGTCATCGTCAACCTTAAGTTCCGGCGTATCCACAGCCTGTAAAACTACATGAGTACCACCTTGCAGATCCAAGCCCTGTTTAATGGAATTAGCCAGAGGCGAGATGTATACGCAGAAACCGCCGATAATCGCCAAAGCGACAATCAGAAATTTCCCGAATTCATTCCAACGCAAAATAACTTCCTCCTTAAGATTTTTTTGGATTAACTGGATTTAATTTATAAGCTAAGCGGACTGAGAGTGGTAATCCCGCTTTCACTTGCTAAAAGCTGTACAAGCACATCAAATTCATCCCGTGGCAGATTCGGCTGAATAAAAGCATCGTAAGCGATGCCCATGAGCAATGCGTTTTCCGCCTGCGGCAGAAAACGGTCGTAATAGCCCGCGCCCATCCCCAGTCTGCTGCCGTCGCGGCCGAAGGCCACTCCTGGCACCAGTACTAGGTCAAGCTGCTGCGGCTGCAGCAGCTTCGCCGGTTGGCGGACGCTGCGGATGCCGTAACGGTCAAGCTCAAAGTTCAGCATGTTTTGCAGCTGTACCGGAGCCATCTCCGTAGCAGATTGCACCAGCGGCACGGCAACAATCTTGCCGTCGCGCAAGGCCTGCTGCAAAACCAGGTCTACAGACAGCTCATTGCCAAAAGCCAAATAGCCCATGATGCAGTTCGCTTTGCGATATGCATCACAGGCCAGTATCTGACGGGCAGTCAGCAGGCTGCCAGAGGCAGCCTGCTCTGCGGTCAATTGCGACCGCAGCCTTTTAAAATACTTGCGCAGCTCAACTTTTTCTTCTGCAATCACCATCAGGCATTTTTAGCGGGGTTTTGGAAGCCGCTGACAGCGTTGCGTGCCATTTCGATTACTACGCCTTCGGCAATCTCTACCTTAACGCGTTTTTCAGAAATAGCAGTAATCTTACCATAGATACCGCCTATGGTAATGATTTCGTCGCCTTCCTTCAGGCTGTTTAACAAATCCTGTCTTTTCTGCTGCTCTTTTTTCTGGGGTTTCCACAGCATGAAATAGAATATGCCGCCCATTAAAAAGAAGGGCCAGAGAGAATTGAGCAAAGCCATTGTATCTCCACCTTGCATATTGAACACCTCCACATTTTATCACTTCCTGCAAATTCGGACATATTTGCAGGTTCCTCTTGCAAACATTTTAGTATGCAATAGTTTGGTTTATTTATACCACTTCTATATATTCTCTGTAAATCGGAAAAATCCTTGTTATCAACGATAATTTTCTAAGAATCTTTCGCGGAACTCAGGGAAGCAGTCATTAGCGATAGCCTCACGGATTTCCTTGGCAAAATGCAGCAGGAAATGCAGATTATGAATGGACAAGAGTCTCAGGCCGAAAATCTCCTCTGCCTTGAACAGATGGCGAATATAGGCACGGCTGAAGTTGCGGCAGGCATAGCAGTCGCAGCCTTCCTCAATCGGACGGAAATCCTCTGCGTAGGTTGCGTTGCGTACTACCAGACGGCCGGTATGCGTCATAGCGGTGCCGTTTCTGGCAACACGTGTCGGGAATACGCAGTCAAACATATCAACGCCCAGGTTTACTGCTTCTACAATGCAGTCAGCAGTGCCTACGCCCATCAGATAACGTGCCTTATCCTTCGGCATCAGCTCGGTGGTTTGCGAAAGGATATCGTACATCATCGGCTTCGGCTCGCCTACGGACAGACCGCCGATACCGTAGCCGGCGAAGTCAAGCTCTGTCAGCTGCTGTACGCTCATGCGGCGCAGCTCGGGATACATACCGCCCTGCACGATACCGAACATGGACTGGTCCTCACGCGTATGCGTTTCCAGACAGCGCTTAGCCCAACGTGTGGTACGTTCGGTAGAACGCTTGGCGTAATCAAAATCTGCGGGATACGGAATGCATTCATCAAAGGCCATTGCAATATCAGCGCCCAATGCCTCCTGCACCTGAGTAGAAACCTCCGGAGAAAGGAACTGCTTGCTGCCGTCGATATGCGAACGGAACATTACGCCCTCTTCGGTGATTTTGCGCATAGCGCCCAGGCTGAATACCTGAAAGCCGCCGCTGTCGGTAAGCATACCGCGTTTATAATTCATAAACTTATGCAGCCCGCCTGCCTTGCGCACCAGCTCGTGACCGGGACGCAAAAACAGATGATAGGTATTCGACAAAATAACCTGGCTGCCCATATCGTACAGCTCTTCCGGTGCCAGAGTTTTTACCGTTGCCTGTGTGCCGACAGGCATAAACATCGGAGTTTCAAACGTACCATGCGGCGTATGCAAGCGGCCAAGACGCGCACCGCTGCGCGGACATTCTTTAATTAGTTCGTAGGTTACTGCGTGTTTAGTCATATGCAACTCCTAAAATTATTTATCAGCGCCTTCGGCTTTGCGGCGAAGGCAAAAAATCTTATTTATTGAGGTCTGTAATAAACATGGCATCGCCAAAGGAGAAGAAGCGATATTTTTCTTCAACCGCCTTCTTGTAGGTCTGCAGCATAATCTCACGGGTAGACAGAGTGCTTACCAGCATCAGCAGCGTGCTCTGCGGCAGATGGAAGTTGGTTACGAGGTCATCCACCAGACGGAATTTGTAGCCGGGGTAGATGAAGATATTCGTCCAGCTGCTGCCGGCGTGCAGCTGACCGTCAGCGCCCGCAGCCTCCAGAGTGCGTACTGCCGTAGTACCTACCGCGATAATGCGGCGTCCTTCGGCCTTTGCCTTATTGACAGCATCCGCAGCCTCCTGAGATACGGTGTAAAATTCCTTATGCATCTTGTGGTCTTCAATCTTCGCCTCGCTTACGGGGCGGAAGGTACCGAGACCTACATGCAAAGTTACAAAAACCTCTTCACAGCCGATATCCTTGATTTTCTGCAGCAGCTCCTTAGTAAAGTGCAGGCCTGCGGTCGGAGCGGCAGCACTGCCGCGCTCACGGTTATAAACAGTCTGATAACGCTCCTTATCCTCCAGCGGTGCCGTGATATACGGCGGCAGAGGAGTTTCACCCAGACGGTCAAGAATTTCTTCGAAGATACCGTCATACTTAAAGCGTACTACGCGTCCGCCGAAGTCGGTGTGCTCGATAACCTCGCAGCTCAATTCATCGCTGAAGTTAATCTTGGCACCAACCTGCAGCTTTTTGCCGGGGCGTACCAGAACCTCCCAGTCGGTTGCATCTCTGCGGGTCAGCAGAAATACCTCAACATGGGCACCGGTATCCTTCGTACCGTGCAGGCGCGCGGGAATAACGCGGGTATCATTAAACACCAGCACATCGCCGGGCTTAAGATAATTTACCAGATCATAAAAATGCTTATGCTCAATTTCACCGGTCTTTTTGTCAACAACCAGCAGACGCGAATGGTCGCGTGGCTCCATAGGATGCTGAGCAATCAGCTCCTGTGGCAGCTCATAATCAAAATCAGTTACTAACATGCAAAATTCTCTCTTTTCTTATATATTACAGGACGCATAGTTTCCTGCTAACGGACAAGCTGAGTTCCGGGATAATAATGTGCCAGAATCGTTTTATAGGTAGCCCTGGCATCGGCGTTAGCCATACCGCGCGCACCCCAGACACTCAAACCGAGGCCAGAGCCTTTGCCCTTACCGCGGAAAATAATTTTTTCTTCCTTGCCGCCGCCCAATAAATGGTAGCTACGGACTAAATTTTTCCAGACAGGCTTTTTCGACTCATTGACCTTGATGCCTATATCCTTGCTGCCTATTTCCATACCGTAATGATCTTCGATAGGCACCTTAAGCGTTTCCGGCACCGGCGTACCGGTTTCGATATCAAATAAGGTACTGTTCAAGCCTAACAGGTCCTGCAGCTCACTGCCGCTGATTTTGGCAGCGCCGGCCTCACCCGAAAGGATAATATATTTTACCCGTCCCGTGGGCGTTCTGTCAACACCTGCGTCATCAAGCGGTGACAGACGTATGCTCGTCAGCTTGCCGGTGGTATAACCGCGCTGCGCTGCCAGGCTTTCCAAAAGCGCCGGAGAAATACGGCTTTCCCAGGTATATTCCGGGCTGTCGCTGTCGTAATCCTCTACCGACTGCAGATAGCTTACGGCAGTACCGCGCAGATTCAGCGCGCTTTCGGTTCTGCCGCCGCTGCTTGAAGTAGTGACAGCTTCAATCGCCCGACCGTAAGCATCAACCAGATACTGTCCTTTCGTCGCCTGAATCAGCTTCGTCACAGCATCCTTTTCAATACGCTTGCCTGTACCTCCGTAAGGCAGCTCCCTGTCTGTCGCAAGCAAAGCATAGGCCTTATCGCTGTGCTGCATTTTATATAAAGCGTAGCTGCGGGCAGCAACCGCCTGTGCCTTAATAACCTCATCAGGCCACACTGCCATCGTTTTTGCCGACAGTACGCTCGCCAGATAATCCTCCAGCGGCAGCCTGTTGACTATCAGCAGCTTATCGCCCTGCTCTGCTCTCAGCTGAAAATCCCCTTTATAACTGCGTTTGTTGATTTGCGGTGAGCTTTTGCCTGCCACCGCAGCAACAACCGCGTCTTCACCAAAAACATTGTTATCATCAAAGAAAAGCTTTCCCTGCTGCGCATGGATGAAATATTTTCCCTTGGGCATCGTAGTCGTTTTGCCCGCTGAATCACGCACTGTGAATTCATCCTCACAGCTCAGCTCTGCCGTTGCCTGCCCCACAACAATTCCTATGCGGATTTGCTCGGCGGCTGCCGCAGCAGAAGCAAATATAAAAGTAAATAACAGTACAGACAGTATCAGTAATTTTCTAAGCATATACTTTTCCTCGATTTGCTAAGTTTAAGAAGAGGAGCAGTGAACATTGAAAAGCTCCCATTAAGGGGACAATGCGAATTGTCCGTATAGCAAGAGAGGCTCCCCTAGGGGGGAGCTGTCACCCGATAGGGTGACTGAGAGGGGTCTGCAGTCTAGTCATTTCCCCTCTCTGTCATCGCTTCGCGATGCCACCTCTCCCCTAGGAGAGGCTTTTCTGCGTCTTGCTATAAACTCTAATTATCTGTTCACCATTTTAATATTTTTGCTTACAACCACAAACTTATCCTGCGTTGCTTCCGCCTTAGGCTTTTTGCGTATTTCGTAGCGGTCACGCTCGCTGAAGACACAGCCGCAGTACTGCTGGCGATACAGTCCCAGCTCCAGGCTGATATCCACACCGCGCTGATAGCCGACGCGGAAGTCCTCGTAATAGAACGGTATCCCGAACTCCGCCGCTGCTGCCTCGGCCTCCTTTTTAATCAGCTCGTGCTTTTGGTACGGACTGACAAGCAGTGTAGTAGAAAAGGCATCATAGCCGTTTTCCTTGGCAAATTGCGCTGCGTAACGCAGACGCATACGGTAGCAGAAGGCGCAGCGCACAGTAGGCTCTGCCAGCATACCGCGGATGCATTCCTCTATCGGATAGCTTTTGTCGATAATAAGATTGTAGCGCTTTTTCTCACAAAACTCCCGCAGGGTGCTCAGCCTGTGCTTGAACTCCTTGTACGGATGAATGTTAGGATTAAAAAACAAAATATCAAAATCTGTACCCGCCGCCGTCAGCTGCTCCGTAGGGTAGCAGGCACAGGGACCGCAGCAGGCGTGTAATAATAATTTCATTTTTCCTCCTGAGCAGCTAAGCTGCTTTACTAATTTTCGGGAAACGGCATTCCCAGATATCTATAGGTTTCGCGTGTTGCCATACGTCCGCGCGAGGTGCGGTTCAACATTCCCTGCTGCATCAGATACGGCTCGATTACATCCTCAATGGTTGAGGACTCCTCGCTCACGGCTGCGGCAATCGTTTCGATGCCTACAGGACCGCCGCCGAAGGTTTTGACGATGGTCGTCAAAATTTTGCGGTCGTTGCGGTCGAAGCCGTAGCGGTCAACCTCCAGCTTGGCCAGCGCTTCATCTGCCAGCTGACGGTCGATAACCTCCACGCCCAGCACCTGAGCGAAATCGCGCACACGCTTCAGCAGACGGTTCGCAATACGCGGCGTGCCTCTGCTGCGGCGGGCAATTTCCAAAGCGCCTTCCTTGTCGATTTTTACATTCAGGATTTCCGCTGCACGCGTAATAATAAACTGCAGCTCCTCCGGCTTGTAAAACTCCAGGCAGCACTGCACGCCGAAGCGGTCACGCAAAGGCGCCGCTATCGCTCCCAGACGCGTGGTAGCGCCGATAAGCGTAAAATGCGGCAGATCCAGACGCACGCTGCGCGCCGCAGGACCTTTGCCGATAATAATATCTAAGGCAAAATCCTCCATAGCGGAATAAAGGATTTCCTCTACGGTCTTGGACAAGCGGTGGATTTCGTCAATAAAAAGTACATCATTGTCGCCAAGGTTGGTCAGAATTGCTGCCAAATCTCCCTGACGTTCAATCGCCGGTCCGCTGGTAACGCGGATGTTGACATTCAGCTCATTGGCAATAATGTTGGCCAGCGTAGTTTTGCCCAGGCCCGGAGGCCCGAACAGCAGCACATGGTCCAGCGCTTCGTGGCGGGCAGCGGCAGCCTTAATGAAAATAGACAGATTATCCTTGACCTGCGTCTGACCTATATATTCATTTAACAGACGCGGACGCAGGCTGTACTGCCAGCCATCTGCTTCCTGTTCCGCCCCGGCAATAATTCTATCATCAAATTCCATAAGTTCCTCCTAGTAAGCCTTGCACAGACACGAATACCGCCAGACTATTTATCTGCGGGAAATTACTTCATCATCAGCCTTAAGGCCTGCTTCAATATTTCCTCGCTCGTCTTGGCCTCCGCGCCTTCGATTTTCTTGATTACGGGCATAATCTCGCTGTTGCTGTATCCTAGGGAAGCAAGTGCTTCGATTGCCTCCGCTACAGCGCCGCTGCCTCCGGCAGCTACCGCCTCGCCGAAGCTGTCGCCGCTTTCGGCAGCCACGGGGCCGACCTTGTCCTTCATCTCCAGCAGCAGGCGCTCCGCCGTCTTTTTGCCGATACCGGGCAGCTTAGTGAGCACCTTGATATCACGGCTCTGCACCGCCAGATAAAAAGCATCAGGCTTGACTGCGGATAAAATACCCAAGGCCATCTTGGGACCTACGCCGCTGATGGTCAGCAGCAGCTCAAAGAGGTCATAATATTCCCGGCTCAAAAAGCCGTAAAGAACAATAGCGTCCTCACGCACCGCAGTGTGGATGTGCAGGCGCACTGCTGCACCCTGCGTCAGCTGTGCCAGCTGTGCTGCCGGCATGAAAACGCGGTAGCCTACGCCGCCTGCCGTTTCAATTATGCAGTTGTCTACTCCCAGGCTGTCAACAGTGCCCTTCAATGAACCTATCATTTATCTGCCCTCCTGCCATCTGCGCGTAGACGCAGTATTGATGCCGCAGATTGCCGCTGCCAAGGCATCGGCAGTATCATCCGGTTTAATTTTTTCGCGGATATTGAGCAGATGCATCACCATATAGATAACCTGCTCCTTCGTCGCACTGCCTGTGCCTACTACCGACAGTTTAATCTGCATCGGCGTAAACTCCATCACCGGCAGTCCCTTGTTGGCTGCAGCCAAAAGCACAACGCCGCGTGCCTGTCCTACAGGAATCGCAGTAGTCACGTTGCGGTTAAAAAACAGCTTTTCGATACTCAGCAAATCCGGCTTGAAGTGGTCAATGATATCCGAAATATCATCATAAATCTTCTTCAGCCTCAGCTCAGGCAGCATATCCTTATCCGTCAGCACCGAGCCGTAAAAAACGGGGCGCAGACGGTTGCCTGTCATATCTACCAAGCCATAACCGCAGATGGCGGTACCGGGATCAATTCCTAAAACCAGCATAAAAAACCTCTCAAAAAACAGAAAGCAGACATCAACTGCCTGCTTTCCTTTCTGCAACTATGCTTCGCGCACATTGCAGTTACTTCGTAATAATAATATTATTCCTCGTCGTCTTCCGGCAAGTCAGCGTTGGTGTAAACGTCTTGTACATCATCGCAATCATCCAATGCGTCCAGCATCTTCTGAACCTTTTCAGCGTCCTCACCGGACAGCTCAGCCATAGTATCGGGAACCATGGTGATTTCGGACATTGCAACTTCAATATTGTTATCAGCCAAAGCTTTTTCTACATCGTCATAAGCAGCCGGATCGGTGATAATTTCGAAGCCGTCTTCGCTGCTCTTGATATCCTCAGCACCTGCATCCAGAGCGATCATCATCAAATCATCCTCGCTCACACCGGTCTCGGCGCTTACTGCGAAGATACCTTTTTGTTTGAACATGTAGCTTACGCAGCCGCTGGCACCCAGGTTGCCGCCGTGCTTAGAGAATACGTGACGTACATCGGCAGCGGTACGGTTACGGTTATCGGTCAGGCAGCTGACCATCATAGCAACGCCTGCAGGACCGTAGCCTTCATAGGTAATCTCTTCGAAGCTTTGGCCTTCCAGAGCACCTGCACCCTTTTGGATTGCACGTTGAATGTTGTCTTTAGGGATATTGTTAGCCTTAGCTTTGGACAGAGCCAACTTCAGCTTCATGTTACCGGTAGGATCTGCACCGCCCATACGAACGGCAATAGTGATTTCACGGCTGATTTTAGTAGTGATTTTGCCGCGCAGAGCGTCAGCCTTGCCTTTTTTATGTTTAATGTTCGCCCATTTAGAATGTCCTGACATTGTAAATTCCTCCAAACTTTCTCTTTGCCATATTTATTTAAGCATTTACCATAATATTTTACCACGCCGGCTGTGTTTTTTCAACAGCAAACGCCGACAGATAGCTTTATTTTGCAAAAACATCCTTAATACTGTCATAATGCAAAAAGATTCCTGCGCACGCCAGCTCCTGAATTTCCTCCAAGGTTGCCAGCTTGTATTCCAGTGCCTCATTAGGGCGGATTTTTACCTGCTCCGGTGCAAACGGCAACGTAAAAAGATAGCAGTCGACGAAATAATTATCACCCTCGCCCGGATTTTCGCGGTGATAGGTCAGCGCCGGTCCGCCTGCGCAGGCTGAAACATCAAGACCGGTTTCCTCCCACACTTCGCGGTTCACAGCCTCGCGTGAGCTTTCACCCGCCTGCACCGCACCGCCGGGAACCTCCCACCAGCCGGCAGCCCAGGCCTTCGTCAGCACGCGTCTGGTAATCAGAAAGCGTCCGTCGGTGTTGCGCACAACGCCAAGCACCGTCAGATGATACTCGCCGTCCTGCAGTATCCAGTCATTTTTCTTCATCGTCCGTCCGGTAAGACGGCGTTCACTGTCATAAATATCCCATTGCTCCATGATAAATTCCCCCCTCTTAAAGCAAGCGCGGCAAATATTTGAAAATCAGCCAAAAGCCACAGGTCATGGCGAAGGCAATGCTGCCGCTGTCATAATCTATATAACCGAGATACAGGCTGTTTAAGCCCGTAACAAAAATCATATTCAGCCACATAAAGCCGTAGGCCCACAATAATATCTGTACCCACAGCGGCGGCTTTTTATAGGGATGAGGCTCATTATTCCTTGTCATGCTTTTCTTCCTCATCTAACAGCTGTACAGCATCCAGCTGCTTTTGTAAACGTGTCGTATAGCGCTTGGTGGTATGCAGAGCGTTCTGCCCCTCCTCCAGCTTTTTGGCTGTTTTATCAAGAGCTGTTTCCAAGCCGGCAAGCTCCTGCTTAACCTTGTTCAGCAGCTGCCAGACCTCGGTAGTACGCTGCTGCACCGCCAACGTGCGGAAGCCCAGCTGCAGGCTGTTCACCAACGCCGCCAGCGTCGTCGGCCCCGCTACGCACACTCTGAACTTCAGCTGCAACTCCTCTGCCAGTCCCGGCAAGGCCAAAGCCTCCGCAAACAGGCCCTCACTCGGCAGATACATTACGGCAAAATCCGTCGAATACGGCGGGCAGATATATTTTTCGCAGATATCCTTCGCTTCGCTCTTCAAGCGTCGCTCCAGCTGCTTCGCCGCTGCATCCGCCGCCTGCGTATCACCGGCCTCACGCGCCTGCTGCAGGCGTTGGTAATCCTCCAGCGGAAACTTGGCGTCAATCGGCAGCAGCACCTCCTGCTCCCGCTGCCCCGGCAAACGCAAGGCATATTCCACACGCAAGCCGCTGTGCGGACGCACCTCCGCATTTTCTACATATCTGGCACGGTCCAGAATATCCTTGAGGATATTGCCCAGCTGCATTTCACCCCAAGTGCCACGCACCTTGACATTGGAAAGAACGCGCCGCAGCTCGTCCACGCCGCAGGAAAGGCTTTGCATCTGTCCCAAGGACTGGTGCACCTCGCCCAGGCACTTGTTGACCTGCGCAAACTTCTGCTCCAGCGATTGATTAAGGCGCTCGTCCACAGTCATGCGTATACGCTCCAGATTCTGGTCCGTCATATCCGCCAGACGCGCCACCCGCTTGTCAATCTGCTCGCTCAGCCTGTCGCTCGCCGCCTGGTTTTCCAAGCGTGCCGCCCGCGCCAGCGTGCTCTGCTCGCCGCGCAGGTCGTACATGCTTTCCGCAAGCCTGCGCTCCAAAAGCTCCAGCCGCTGCGCCGTCATGTCCGCCTTGGGGCGTCCCTGTATCAATAATATTATCACACCTGCCAACAGCAGGGCTATGACAATCATCAAAGCTATAGCTAATGTACTCATTTCTTCTATGCTGACCTCCGTTATTTTTTTATTATAGCAGAAAAGCAGTACATAGCCAACATATTAACGAACAAAATTTTCATATTTAACAAGATATTTTCATAATATCACTTTTTTAACAAAATCAGCTTACATCTGCGCTCAAATCGTGTATAATATATTCATACATTATTTATTCCAAAGAGGTATTACATTATATGATAGATGAAAGTCCTAATCTCAACTCTGCTGATAAAATTCTTGAGGCCGCAACCAAGCTGTTTGCTATGGACAGCTTCGCTGCCGTATCTATTAAGCAGATTTCTGTTGCCAGCGGCGTCAACAGCGCGTTGATTTCCTATTATTTCGGCGGCAAAAAGAATTTATATCAGGAGGTTTTATATACCGAGGCAGAAAAATTTCTGAAGCTGCAGGACAAAATCCGCCAGCAGCCCGGTTCACCACTGACCAAGCTGCGTACCTATGTAGACGGTATTGCCGAAATGCAGCAGCAGAACCCTTACAACATTCATCTGATTTACCGCGAGCTGCTGACTCCGCAGCCCATGTTCGAAAATTATGTGCGCAGCAAGCTGTACCGTATCCATCAGTTCATGACAGAGCTGGTTGAGGAAGCGATTACCTGCGGCGAAATCGTTGCAGATATCAAAGCAACCCACGTTGCCTTCACGCTGGAAGGTATTATTATGTTCTTCTTTTTAATGCACAGCCATATCTGCGAGCTGGGCAATTTTAAAAACGGCGCGGAGCTGGATTACCTGCTGCAGGCGCTCAACACTTACCTTGCATCACTTAGTAAAAAGTAAATATATTTCTCTGATAAAGCTGCTTCAAAGCAGCTTTATTTTTGTTTACAACTTTGTTGCTTGACGCTCTCTGCATTACAACCTATAATTTAATTGAACGATTAAAAATTTTACAACAATAAAATTTTTCTGCAAGGGAGCTGTTAAATTATGCAGTCTATTATGGAAAAACTTCCCAAACTTCCTGATAAAAAGAAACTTGTTGCCGGAGCTGCCGTTGTCGTACTGGCAGCCGCAGGCTGGCAGCTTTACAGCAGTATTACGCATAAGCCGCAGGAGGCAAACTACATCCCCATCGTCCGGACAATGACGATAGGCGAAAGCATTGTCGATTCCTCTGCTGTTTATCCTGGTGAGGTGCGCGGGCGCTACGAAAGCCAGCTGGCCTTTCAGACTGCCGGCAGAATCGCTTCCCGTCTTGTCAACGTAGGCGACCGGGTGCATGCAGGCCAGATTCTGATGACCATTGACCCGAAGGATGTAAACCAAAGCGTGGAGGCCGCTAATGCACAGCTGGCATCCGCAGTTGCCAACCAAAAGCTGGCAGCTGACAATGCGGCGCGCTTTAACAAGCTGTATGCCGGCGGTGCTGTGAGCGAAGCAACGCGCGACCAGTACAACACCCAGCTGGAGGCAGCCAATGCTGCGCTGCGCCAGGCACAGGCCAACGCCAACGCCAGCGGCAACCAGCTGAGCTACACGCAGCTGACGAGTGATGCCGACGGCGTTGTGGCAGCCATCACCGGCGAAGCAGGCCAGGTAACGGCAGCCGGTACGCCGATGGTCACCATCGTGCGCAGCGGTGAGCGTGAAATCCAGATAAACGTGCCGGAAAACGTCAAGCTGAGCGTCGGCCAGCAGGCGGATATCAGCTTCTGGGCGCTTCCCGATGTTACGGCGAAGGGCACTGTCCGCGAAATATCGCCTATTGCCGACAGCATTACACGTACCTATAAGGTGCGCGTTGCTGTGCCGCAGTTGCCTGCAGAAGCCAAGCTCGGCATGACTGCCAAGGTCAGCTTTAAGGACGCCGCTGCGTCCGAGGACGAGCTGGTTATCCCGGCAACAGCACTGTATCAGGTAAATGGCAAGACTCAGGTCTGGCTGGTGCGCAATAACCGCGCTGTGCTGCAGGACGTTAAGGTTGCCGGCTACGTAGGCAACAACGTGCGTCTGGCAGGCGGCTTAAACAAGGGTGATATTCTGATAACCGCCGGCCTCAGCAAGCTTGTCGATAACCAACAGGTGCGTCTGACCAAAGGCGGTGATATCTGATGTCAAACAACGAAAAACATCATGCCAACTGGGCAGAATGGGCTATTAACCATCGCCAGTTAGTTTACTTCTTCGCTGTGCTTGTGCTGATTATGGGTATGTTTTCCTTTAAATCGCTCGGACGCAGCGAGGACCCCAGCTTTGCCGTCAAGCAGATGGTAGTATCCGCAGCCTGGCCCGGTGCCAGCGCCAAGGATGTCGAGATGCATCTGACCAATACGCTGGAAAAGCAGATTCAAAGTCTGCCGCAGGTTAAGAAAATTACCAGCTATTCGCGCCCCGGTGTCTGCGTTATTACGGTAGCGCTCAAGGATGAGGTTGCCGGCAACACGGTACGTCAGCGCTGGCTGGAGCTGCGCAATATCGTCAACGACGGCAAGAAGGACTTGCCGTCGGGCACCGTAGGTCCGTTTTATAATGACCGTTTTGATGATGTTTACGGCAATATCTACGCAATTACCGGTGACGGCTTCACCTATGAGGATATGCGTAAATACGCCGAAAAAATTAAGCTCGACTTCTTCAGCGTGCCTGATGTCAAAAAGGTTGAGCTGGTGGGCGTGCAGCCGGAGAAAATCTTTGTGCAGATGCAAACCGCCAAGCTGGCACAGCTGGGACTGGATATCAACAGCATTGCCAACACCATCAAAGCACAGACCTCGGTCAATGCCAGCGGTATGATTGAGGCCGACACAGCCAACTCCTACCTGCGCATTACCGGCAGCCCCGACAGCGTGGAAAATATTGCTTCCATCCCCATCAATGCCAACGGACGTGTCTTCCGCCTGGGTGATATCGCAACCATCACCCGCGGTTATGCAGACCCGCCGGAAACAATGATGTACTATAACGGCAAGCCCGCAGTCGGCATCGCTCTTTCTATGGAGGACGGCGGCGATAACATCAAGCTCGGTGAAAATCTGGCCAAGGAAATAGCCCGCATCCAAAAGGAACTGCCGCTCGGACTGGAGCTTAATCAGGTTGCCAACCAGCCTGAGGTAGTAAAAAAATCCATCAGCGAATTCTCCGAAAGCCTTTACGAGGCAATTATCATCGTGCTGGTAGTCAGCCTGATGACGCTCGGACGCCGCAGCGGTTACGTAATTTCCTGCTGCATCCCGCTGATTCTGTTAGGCTCCTTCTGCGCCATGTTCGCTTTGGGCATTGATTTGCATAAGGTATCTCTGGGCGCACTGGTTGTTTCTCTTGGTATGCTGGTCGATGACGCCATAGTTGTCGTTGAGCTGATGGAAGTAAAAATGTCCGAAGGCATGCCGCGCAAGGAAGCAGCCTCCTACGCCTTCAAGACCTGCGCCTGGCCGCTTTTGACAGGCACCACCATCACCTGCCTCGGCTTCATGCCGATTGCCTTCTCCAAGGCCAGCGCTTCGGAATTTGCCTACAGCCTCTTCCCGGTTATGACCGTAACACTGATGCTGTCCTGGCTCGTTTCCGCAACCCTGGCACCGGTATTGGGCTATGAATGGATACGTCCTACTGTTATCAAGCAGGAATCTTATGACAACAGCTTCTACCGCGCTTTCCGCAAGCTGCTGCACTGGGCATTGGGACACCGCATCACGGTTATCGGCATTACGCTGGCGATGCTGGGCCTTTCCATGTTCATGCTGCGCTTCGTAAGTCAGGAATTCTTCCCCGCCTCCGTACGTCCGGAGCTTTTGGTAGAGCTTAACATGCCTGAGGGCAGTTCGATTAAAACTACAGATGCCGCAGCACGTAAGCTGACAAATCTGATTAAGGATGATAAAGAATTAGACCACGTTTCCACCTACGTAGGCGAAAGCGCACCGCGCTTTGTGCTGGTAATCGACCCGGTACAGCCGCGTGATAACTACGCACAGCTCGTAGTTGTTGCCAAAAGCGTGGAGGACCGCAAGAAGCTGGAGAAGCGCATCAGCGAGCTTGCCGCCGAGCATTTGCCGGAGGCTATAGTTTACTCCCGCTCGATTCCGCTCGGTCCGCCTGCTCCCTATCCTGTTATGATCCGCGTCAGCGGCAACAGCGATGCACAAGTTAAGGAATATGCGCAAAAGGTGCGCAAGGTGATGGCCACTAATCCCTATGTCAACATGACACGTCTTGACTGGTTGGAGCAGACCAACGCCGTTAAGCTGAAGGTCGACAATGACAAGCTGCTGCAAATGGGGCTCACACGTCAGACTGTGGCCAACGCTCTACAGGCCCAGGTATCCGGTTATACCGTGGCAACCTATCTGGAGGGCGACCAGCAGATTGGTATCGTTTTCCGCCTGCAGCCTGACCAGCGTGCAGATATTTCACAGCTGGAAACAATTTCCATTCCTACGAGCAAGGGCGCTGTGCCGCTGTCACAAATTGCGCATCTTGACTACACCAGTGAGGATAACATCATCTGGCGCCGCAACCTGCGTCATACGATTACTGTCAACGGCGGTATTGTTGACGGCGTTACCGGCAATGATATCACCAAGCAGGTGTATAAGGAGCTGGAGCCTCTGCGCAAGGAGCTGCCTGCCGGCATGAGCATTGAGGTCGGCGGTTCGCTGGAGGACAGCAACGATACATTGAATTATCTGATGAAGCCTATACCGCTGATGATGCTGCTGATTGTCGTTCTGATTATGCTGCAGATGCAGGATATCCGCAAGCTGCTGGTTATTATGCTGACAGCGCCGATGGGTATAATCGGCGTTATCTTCGGCCTGCTGCTGTTCAATTCCGCGTTGGGCTTTATGGCGGAGCTGGGCATCCTGGCACTCACCGGTACGATTATCCGTAACAGTATGGTGCTGGTTGACCAGATTCAGCAGCATCTTGATGCCGGAATGGAGCCTGCCAAGGCTATTACGGAATCGGCGATTGTGCGTTTCCGTCCTATTATGCTGGCAGCTTTCACTACGGTACTGGGATTGATTCCTATGTTCGCCAGCCAGTTTTGGAATGCGATGGCTGTGGCTATTGCCTGCGGCCTGACCGGTGCAACGCTGCTGACGCTGGTGGTGCTGCCGGTGCTGTATGCAATTGTGTTTAAGGTTAAAGCAGAATAGAGCTGAGATTATAAGGCAGCCTTCTTCCCTCTTCCCTTGACATTTCCCTGTATTTCAAGTAAACTTAAACCATATTCTTCCCAAACTGCAGGTAATATTACGCTTCCAGCTACATTACCTACGGACAAGAAAATAAGCAGTATATCCTGCAGCTCCACTTTAGCTGCAGAAGCTTAAGCAAGGCCATTTATCTGGTACATTCTAAGAGTAGTACGAACTGACGATTTTTTAATCGCCAGGGTACTACTCTTTTTTGTTTTTGCGCTGCTTATATATTTTTTATAACATCTGTGTTAAAATGAAAGGAGAAAAACCATGCAAGACCTGGCAACAAAATTTGCCAACCTGACTATCCAAAGCGACTTCATCTTCAAGAAGGTTATGTCGCGCAAGCGCATCTGCAAGCATCTGCTGGAGGAGCTGCTGCAGATAGAAATTGCCGATATCAACTATCTGGAGGCAGAAAAGACGCTTGAGCCTGAGTACACCAGCCGCGGTATCCGCCTTGATATCATCGTAGCGGACGATAAAAACACGCATTATAATCTGGAGATGCAGGTGAGAAACAATAAAAATCCCGATACGGACACCTACGTCCTGCCCAAGCGTTCACGCTATTACCAAGCGCTGCTTGATATTGATTTGCTGCAGAAGGGACAGCCTTATGACCTGCTGCCACCGACCTTTATCATTTTTATCTGTGTTTTTGATTTCTTTGAACAGGATAATTATGTCTATACCTTTAAAAAGTGTTGTCTGGAGAATCGGGAGTTGGAGCTTTCCGATGAAGCAACCACCATGATTTTAAACACGAAAGGTACGCATGGCGCTATTTCTAAGGACATCAAGAGCTTTTATGATTATGTAAACAACCACATTGTAACTACTGATTTCACCAAGCAGATTGACGATGAAATCAGCTATCTCAAATTAGATACGAAAGTGAGGCGAGAATTTATGCTTATGGAAGCACGTTTGTTAGATGAAAGACGTGAAGGCATTGCTGAAGGCGAAGCAAATGCCAACATTGCTACTGCTAAACGTATGCTGGCTAAGGGCTGCTATTCTCTCGAGGTTATCGCTGAGCTTACAAATTTATCTCTCGCTGATGTGGAGAAGCTAAAGGAAGAAGCTTAAACACTCTAATACTGATTTCACCAAGCAGATTGACGATGAAATCAGCTATCTGAAACTCGATACGAAAGTGAGGCGAGAATTTATGCTTATGGAAGCACGTTTATTAGATGAGAGGCGTGAAGGTAAAGCTGAGGGCATTGCTGAAGGCAAGGAAATCGGACTTGCTGAAGGCGAAGCAAATGCCAACATTGCTACTGCTAAACGTATGCTGACTAAGGGATGCTATTCTCTCGAGGTTATCGCTGAGCTTACAAATTTGTCTCTTGCTGATGTGGAGAAGCTGAAGGAAGAAGCTTAAGCACGTAAAGCAAGCCTAATATCAAAATAAAAAATTAAACACAAAGCACTAAAACCCATGTCCCGCCGAAATCGGCAAGACATGGGTTTTCTGTATTCTCAGAGCACGCTTTAGCAACAGCGTGCGCTATTTTATTATCTTCTGCAGTACGCCTGCATCCGCAAGCCTCTGCTTTACCCCTTCTGATACAAATTATAATAATGCCCTTTGCGCGCCAGCAGCTCCTCATGGCTGCCGCATTCCGCAACAGCGCCCTCGTCAAGCACCACAATCTTGTCTGCATGACGGATAGTGGAAAGACGGTGCGCAATAATCAGCGTGGTACGTCCTACCGCCAGCTCGTCGAGCTCCTTTTGTATCTGCTGCTCCGTAATATTGTCGAGCGCGCTTGTAGCCTCATCCAGCACTACTACCGGAGGATTTTTGAGGAAGACACGCGCAATCGCCAAGCGTTGCTTTTGGCCGCCGCTCAGCTTCACGCCGCGCTCACCCACCTCGGTATCGTAGCCCGCAGGCAGCTTTTGAATGAACTCATCCGCCGCCGCTGCCTTCGCTGCCGCCTGCACCTCGTCCGCTGTCGCATCCGGTTTGGCGTAGGCTATGTTGTAGCGCACGCTGTCGCCGAAGAGAAAGACATCCTGCTGCACCAGGCCGATTTGCCTGCGCAGCGACTCCTGCGTAAATTCACGGATATCGCAGCCGTCCAGCAAAATTCTGCCGCTCTGCGGCTCGTAAAAGCGCAGCAAAAGGCTGGCAATGGTTGTTTTGCCTGCTCCCGTAGCGCCCACAAAGGCCACGGTATCACCTGCTGCCACATTCAGCGAAAGATTGCGGATAACAAGTCTGCCGTCCGCATAGGCAAAGCTGACGTTATCAAAGGTGATGTTCCCTTTACAGGGCGGGCAGATTTTAGCATCCGGTGCATCAATAATCTCGGGCTTTTCCTGCAGCAGCTCATAAAAACGCTTGAAGCCTGCCATGCCGCGCTGATATACCTGAATGAAGCCTAAAAGCTGCATCAGCGGCTTCATAAACAGACCCACGTAGAGGAAGAAGGCCACTAGCTCACCGAAGCTCATCAGTCCCTGATTTATCAGCAGGCCGCCCACTACTAATATCGCCACATTGATAAAGTTGCTGAAGAAAATCATACTGCCGACGAAATAAGATGTTATTTTGAAGGATTTTTTGCACACTTTCAGATAGGCATCCGCCTTTTCCATAAACTGCGCCATATCGCTGCGCTCGCCCGCGAAGGCTTTGATCAGACGCACGCCGTTAATGCTTTCCGCAGCCTTGCCAGTTACCTCGCCCATCGCCACACGATTAGCGAAGAAGGCCTTTTTCATGCGCAGATTGACGAAAACGGTATGCACTGCCTTCACCAAAAGCAGGAAGGCGATCAGGCTGCCCAACATGGGATTCATGTAAATCAGAATAACCATCGTTCCGCCCATCGTCAGACCACAAACGATAAGATCAATCGGCGCATTGCCTGCGAAGCCGTTAATTTCGCTCAGGTCGCTGGTGAGACGAGACAGCAGCTGGCCGCTTTTGTTTTTATCGTAAAAGCCGAAGGACAGCTTCTGCAGATGGCGGAACAAATCATGGCGCATATCGCGTTCCATGGAATAGCTCATGGACTGCGCCCAGTAGATAATGCCAAAATGCATGCCGAAGTTTAGCAGATACATGGCAAGGAGTGCTGCCGACCATTTCAGCAGCAACGGCAAATTATGTAACGGCAGCTGCTGTTCCAGCATCAGCTTCACTACATAGGGAAAGAACAGCTCGAGCAACGCACGCAGCAGCGAGCCAATTACGAGAAAGAGCAGGATGCCCTTATATGGTTTATAATAGCTGAGAAATGTTTTGAACATAAAATTTCCTATCCTCTATTCATATGTATTTTAAAGCGCGCACAACAGCTTTTGCCGATGTGCCTGGTGTAAAACGCTACCGCGGCGTTATATACTTTCTTTTATGATGATACAGTCTACACTATATAGCAGGTATAAGGTCAATAGGATGTGTTCTTAAATAATATCACAAAGCGAGTTATTTGCCAATTGCTATAACGCAAGCGCTTCACTAAAAAACTGCCTTTCCTAAAATCGGAAGGCAGTTTTTTGTTGCATAAGCCTTATTCGGCAAGCAGCTTGCCTGCTTCCGCCAGCTTGGCCATTGCTTCGTCATCGGGAGCACCCAGCGCCAGTACGCCGTCAGCTACAAGTGTTGCGCCCGCGTCCTTAACGCGTGCTTCCCAATCCTGCATATAGCTTCCGCCCCAGCCATAGGAGCCGAAGAGCGCTACCTTTTTGCCTGCCAGCTTGCCTTCAAGCTCGGTGAAGAACGGCTCGAATTCGCATTCTTCCAGCACCTCTGCGCCCATTGCCGGGCAGCCCAATGCCAGAGCGTCATAGCCTGCAGCCTCGACAGCAGTGATTTCGCTGACATTTTTTACAAAAGCCTCCGCACCGGCAGCGTTAATTGCTTCTGCAACAGCGTCAGCCATCATTTGTGTGTTACCGGTACCGGTCCAAAAAATTACAGGAATTTGTTTCATGATAGTGTCCTCCTTTTGCTTTAAACTTTACTTTTAATAATAACCCTGGATTTGCTCCAGCAGGAAATCAGCACCCTTTTCGCCCATAAACGGCAGGTGTGTTGCCACTACGCCATTCATAAACGGTGCACTGATGAGCACCTTCATGTTGCTTGCATCTGCCTGCGTGAGCGCCACATCGTCCGCAAAAAGCAGCGTGTCGCGCAGCTCACGGATTTTCTGCAGCCATTCGCCCTCCTCGGCGTAGGCTTCTACATCTGCCGCCGGTTCGGTGATGGCCTTCAGGCTGTGCGCACACATTTTGTGCGTCACGCTGATGCCTGCCTGCTCCAGGAAAGCGCCAACACCCTGCACCAGGTCATAATCGCCCTTAACAGCGGCCTGCCTTGGCTTGCTGCCGCCCATCATGGCAAACATACTGAGCATGGACATGCCCTTTTCCTTCATTTTGATGCGCATCAGCACCATGGGCTCAGGAGCCTTACCAACTGCTGCGCCTACCTGCTCCAAAAAGCTTACGGTGCCGCTGTAGCCGTAGGGAACGGCATAAACATATGGCGTACCGAACTTTTCTTCAAGATATTTGGCAGCGGCAAGGCCTTCGTTGCCCAGCACAATATTTACCTGTGCCTTGCCCATAGCCTGCAGCTCGTCTACGCTGGTGTCGCAGCAAAGGCAGGCATTGCAGCGCAGGTCCAGCGCTTCATCCAGCAGGCTCTTTACCTCCCAGATGTCGCTAGCCATGCGGTAGCGCCACGCAGAGGCGCCGATGATGTTGTACATGCCCGCCTCCTGCGCTGCATCCTTCTGTGGCAGGTTGCGCACCAGCAGCTTGTAGGTTTCGGCCAGGCCAACGCTGTAATCACCGCGGAAGCCGCCCTGCTCGAAGGCCACAAGCTTGGCCTTGACCTCGTTTTGCATATAACGGCACACGCCCTTGATATCGGTGCCGATGACGGCAGTTACGGAAGAGGCTACGACGAAGATAACCTTCGGCGCATAGCTTTTATCCAGTTCGATAATTGCTTCCTCCAGACGTGTTACATCGCCCATAACAACATCGTCCTCGCTCATATGCGTGGTGAAGAGGCGGTTTTGAAAGCGCAGGCCCAAGCCTCCGTATAAGCCCATGCTGTAATGCGTGGTGCCGGCGGGGCCGTATTCCAGCACGATGGCTCCCTGTACGGCCAGAAGGCTCCAGATAATTCCCATTCTGTCCGACGGTGTCGGTAAAAATCTTACTAAGCTCACAGGCCGGCCTCCTCTCTGAATTGTTTTGCGTCGGCTACAGCCTTCGCCACTGCCTGCAGCATGAAGCTGCTGCATTCAAAGCCCAGCATTTTGCCTGCCGGGTCGCTGTGCAGCAGGGCAATGCCCTTGCGGCGCAGGCGTTCACCGAACTCATGGCCCATATAGAACCACGGATGCAGCACGTCGTAAACATATTGCAGCGGTGCGATATTCGCTGCCTTGCAGATATACGGGTCGGTTTGCGCCAGAATGCTTTCGATATCAGCAAAATTAGCCTCACTCAGCTTATTGCTCTGAATCAGCTGCGGCACCAGGCCCAGGCTGCACAAATAGCTGTTGAGTTCGAAGCAGTCATACTGCGTATTGCCGTAGATATAGGGCACGCCCTTGACGTCAGGCAGCACTTTCTGCTCCAATTCCTTGCATTCCTCAAACTTAGCGCCAATCTCCGCAGGCAGCGGCAGCTCCAGATAATTAAACAGATGCTGATAGGTCTGCAGGATTTTTTCCGGCGCGGCGAAGCGGTTGAAGTAAACGTAAGGAATGCCGTACTGCCCCTGCATAGTCTGCGCCAACGGCAGCGCGATATCATGCACGACGATGTTCACCTTCGCTGCGGGAGCACGGCGGATTTCCTCGGCAGTGCAGCCGCTGGGCAGCTGTACGCCCAGTTTGACGCCTGCTGCCTGCAAAAATGCGTGCAGCTCCGTGTCGGCAAAGTTGCCCATGCGCTGGCCCAGAACGTTGACGCTGCCGTCGCAATCCTGCTTTTGCATCATTGCGGCGCAGGCGGTGATAGCACGCTCCAGACCGGGGAAATGGTCCTCGCACTTAAAGTGCTCGGTGTGCACCGCCATTACCGGAATACTGTACTGCTTCGTCAGCTCTGCGGCAATGGCGTCGTAATCATCGCCGATTACCTCAATTACGCAGGTGGTGACGAGCATCACGCATTTCGGCTGATATTCCGCCACTATTTCTTTGAAGGCCTTGTGCATGCTTTCAGTGCTGCCGAAGGTTACGTCATGGCTGTCTAGTACAACAGAAACGCAGCGTCCCGCAATACCGCCGTAGCGCTCGTTGATGGTGAGGCTTTTGGTGTAATAGCTGCATTCGTCCGTGCCAACGATTACCAGCAGACAATCGTTGATACCGCCTGCCACCATCGCCGCACCCATCAGCGGACAGTGGGTGCCGGGGAACAGCGCTGTTGTGAGCTGGGGCACATCCTTGATTGTCTGCACCTTGCTCAGGCGGTTCAGACGGCCTAAGATTTCGTTGCCGTCCATGCCTGCAGCCTGCGGCGGCATACCCATTTTCTCAGCCATTTTGCGCATTTCGTCCTTCTTGTCACCCTTCATGGTCTGCATCATGCTCATCATCTTGCCCATGTCGGGCATAGCGCTTTTGTCGCCATTTTTCTGCTTAGCCTTGATGGCTTCGATGGCGCTTTTGGGCATGCCCATTTTTTCGGCCATCTTCCACATTGCATCTTCCTTTAAGCCCATGTACTGCCTCCTATTCTTCTTCGTCCTCGCTCATAGCCAGCACACGCTCGGCTAATTCGTTGTATACCTGTACCATTGGGGAATCCTTGACAAATTCGCTGACGGTACCGCCCTGATTTTCGGCGATTTGGATATCGCCGCTGCGCGGTACGTACTGCACAACCTCGGTGCCGATTTCCGCGGCAGCCTTAGCTACCAGCTCCTGCTCATTCTCAATGTTTTTGGCATTGAGGATGATGCCCTTTAAGCGTGCGTAGCCGCGACGGCCGAAGTTTTTGATGGCCTGGGCGATGTTGCTTGCCGCGTAGATGGCCATCATTTCGCCGGAGGATACGATGAATACCTCGCGTGCGTAGCCTCCGCGAATGGGCATGGCGAAGCCGCCGCAGACTACGTCGCCTAAGACGTCGTAGATAACGATGTCAGGCTTGTAGGTTTCAAAGGCTTCCAGCTCGGCCAGCTTTTCGAAGGCGGAGATGATGCCGCGGCCTGCGCAGCCGATGCCAGGGGTGGGGCCGCCGGCTTCTACGCACAGGACGCCGCCGAAGCCTTCAAAGACTATGTCTTCTAATTTCAAGGCTTCTCCTTTTGCTTTCAGTTGTTCTAATACTGTGGGGATGCGTTTTCCTTCCATGAGGTTTTTGGTGCTGTCGCTTTTGGGATCGCAGCCTACTTGCATTACTTTGTAGCCTTTTAATGCGAGGGCTGCGGATAAATTAGAGGTGGTGGTGGATTTGCCGATGCCGCCTTTACCGTAGATTGCTATTTTTCTCATGTTTTTCTCCTTGTGGGTATTATTATTATTTATGAATTGGTGTGCTTCCCTTACGCTTGCGTGCTATGATACTTTTTGCCCGGGGCGGCAAAAAGTATCCAAAAAACGCCCTTAACGGCTGCTCCGCCGGATTCCGGCGACTAGATTCGCAAAATTTTTCACGTCGCTGATTTTTGCGTGGTGTGCTTCCGAAGGGTTCGTCAACACTCCAGCGAAAAATTCCTGTGCCTGTCCGTTGCTTGCGCAGTTCGCTTAACATCGTAGTTCTGGCGAGCCCGTCGTCCGTTCCGGTCTGCGCAGCGCCGAGGATGGTGTGCTGAACGTACTAGCTAAGAATGACGTGTTGTTTGTTTAAGCGTAGGATAGACGTGCTTTGCCTACTCTTGCGTTGCTATGATACTTTTTGCCCGGGGCGGCAAAAAGTATCCAAAAAACGCCCTTTACGGCTGCTCCGCCGGATTCCGGCGACTAGATTCGCAAAATTTTTCACGTCGCTGATTTTTGCATGGCTTGCGTTGCTATGATACTTTTTGCCCTAGGCGGCAAAAAGTATCCAAAAAACGCCCTTAACGGCTGCTTCGCCGGATTCCGGCGACTAGATTCGCAAAATTTTTCACGTCGCTGATTTTTGCGTGGTGTGCTTCCGAAGGGTTCGTCAACACTCCAGCGAAAAATTCCTGTGCCTGTCCGTTGCTTGCGCAGTTCGCTTGACATCGTGGTTCTGGCGAGCCCGTCGTCCGTTCCGGTCTGCGCAGCGCCAAGGGTGGTGTGCTGTTTGTTTGAGCGGAGGGTTAATGTGCTGATACGTAATGCGAATGGTTGACGTACTTTGCCTACTCTTGCGTGCTATAACATTATGCCTATTTTTCGCGTGCAAGTCTATTATTTATATTCAATTACGAATGGAAAGCCTTGGACAAAGTAGCAGCGTACTTTTTGGCCGGCGTCGTTTTTGGCAGCACTGAAGCGCCATTTGTAAAAGGCGCTGATGGCGTTGTTGTCCAAGGTGCTGTTACCGCTGGAGCGCACTACTACGGCGCTTTCTACGCGCCCATCGATGCCTACAACGCCACGCACGACAACGCGCCCGCCGATTCCCGCATCACGCAATGCCTGCGGATAAACCGGAGCCGCAGTTGAGGCTACGCGCGGAGGCACCTTGGGATTACGCGCAATGCCGGGGCCTGCGCCGTCGCCAATGCCGCTGCCGTGTCCCGCACCGTGACCGCCACCGCTTCCACTTCCGCTGCCTGCACCAATACCGCTGCCGGTGCCTGTGCCATGGCCGGTTCCATGACCGCCGCCGCTGCCACTGCCGTTGCCTTTTTTTGCACCTGCAGGCACATGCTTCACTACCTGCTTCACTACCTGCTTATGCTCTATCTTGCCATCAGGCAGAGTAATCGTTTCTTCCTCCACGACTTCCTCCACCTGCTCCTCGCCATCGTCGGCAGCATCAGCGACAGCTTCATCGCCGCCACCTCCGCCTCCGGCATCAAAGAACACAACGGTGTCAGCATCCGCAACCGGCGGCTGCATAGCAAAGACGCCGGAAAACGCCAGTGCGACGAACAATATAAAATGTATTATCAGTGAACCGCAAAAGCCAAAGCGCTGACGTGCCTTCGCCTGCAGCTTTTCTATCTGCTTCATCGTTACTTACCGCCATCCGTTGCCAGGCCGAAGCGTGCTACGCCTGCGCCCTTCAGCTTATCTACCAGCTTAATCACCTCGCCGTACTCCAGCGCCTTTTCCGCACGGATGACAACGGCGAAGTTTTTGTTCTTCTTCTGCTCCAGGCCTGCCTGCAGCGCCAAGGCCTCCGCATCCGTTTGGGCATCGCCCAAATAAATGCTGCCGTCGGCCTTCATCGTCACGGCGAAGGTTGTCGTGGTATCCGTCGCCGCATTTTTAGCCTGCGGCAGCTTCACCGGAATCGTTTTCAGGTCAATCATATACATCGTGCTCAGCATAAAAAAGACCAGCAGGAAGAACATAATATCAATCATCGGGATAATCATCAGCGGCGGCGTTTTCCTGTTACGCACATCTCGCAGCTTCATGATCTTCCTCTCCTTGTTTCAGCCTCCAGCAGCGCGCTGAAGCACTGCTCCATATCCGTAATCATGTTGTCCATACGGTGAGCGAAATAGGAATGTGCGCACAGTGAAAGAATAGCCACGCACAAGCCCGTTGCCGTCGCTATCAGCGCTTCGCCGATGCCGCCGGTAATCGCCATCGGCGCACCGGCTTCTACGTTGAAAATACTGAAGGCACCGATCATGCCCACGATAGTGCCCAGCAGTCCCAGAAGCGGAGACATCGTTACGATAATGCCCAGGTAATCCAGCTTATCGCGCAGCGTCGCCATAAAAATACCGGCACGGCTTTCGAGGAAGGCGCTCTTTGCTGCCTTACCGCCTGCAATTGCCGCCACATCGGCAAGCATCTGCGCGCACTGACCGCTGCCCTTGCGCGCCAACTCCGTCGCCACAGCAAAATCACCGCTGCGCACGGCGGCGCAATAGCGGGAGGCAAAGGCTGCGCCGCTGTCCACGCTCTTATAATATATAAACCGCTCAATGGCGATTGCTATCACAGTTATAGAACAGGCGAGCAACGGCCACATAACCAGTCCGCCCTTATGAAAGTACATTATCAAATCTGTTATTGCCTGCATATTTTCCTCACAAATCTACAAATGCTGTTGTACTTTTATAGGAGGTGCATACTGCTCCCCAAAGTACAGAAAGACTAACTATAAAAAGTCAAGAGGTGGGTAAGAAAAAATTTCCGTAT
>ERZ791921.62-NODE-62-length-103341-cov-18.871706_pt1 | contig 103341 bp, 115 predicted proteins | sample MGYA00510135_ERZ791921 | MGnify/ENA primary metagenome ERZ791921 (study PRJEB30046, sample SAMN00792070) | human gut metagenome | study: EMG produced TPA metagenomics assembly of the A metagenome-wide association study of gut microbiota in type 2...
TAAGGGCTTATAGCCCGTCGTCAAACCACCCGTTTGACGGGTGGTCATGATTTTGACTGCAATATTTGTATGAAGTGTATTTATTATTCTTGCATATTAACATCTGACAAGCGGAACAAGGATAGCTTGGTCAGATGCTTTTATGAAAATAAATTTTGTCCCAGTATGCTCAAGAATTACGAGAGAAAGGAGGAGCTATGAAAAGGATATTTATGCTGCTGACCTTAATTTTGGCGCTGATGTGCCCAGCACTTGCCGGTGCTGAGGTATCGAGTGACAAGATGATTTTGGACTGGACAACATCCAAGGTATGGGTTAACGGCGGCGAGCTGTGTGTAACAGGCACATTCGTAAATAAGCGCAATGATGTAGCAATCACTAAGCTGAACGAATTTATTATGCGTGTTACTTACACAGATAAAAACGGCGAGCGTAAGCAATTTCTTGGCAGACCGGTAAAATTTCCGATTTGCAAGATTCCTGCCAATGGTTCACGTAAGCTGAATCTTAACTTTGGCAAATTTGCTGACGAAAGCGTTGGCAACTGGGTAACGGCGCAGACCTATACGTTTACGTATATTAACGGTGCGCGGTTCTGATAATGTTTTTGATGAGTATTAGGCGTTGAGTTTGCAAGAAACTCAAATTTTACAGAAAGAAGTGTATGAGTAACATGAAGAGAAGATATACAGCTGCGGCTGCTATGATGATGGTAATGGGCCTGTGCGCGAGCGCAAGCGCAGCATTTGACGAAAACCTGAACGATTATACCTTAGATAGCATGATTGTAGAGGCTGACGCAATTAAAAACAAGTTCGGCGATACTATTACCGAGCAGTCCTACTATCGTACCGGCGGCGACGTTAAAGTTATTACCCGTGAAGAGATTGAAAAACGTCATTATACGGATGTAACGGAAGCAATTAAACGTATTCCTGGTGTATATTTCCAAAATCCAGGCTATCGCGGTAATGGTGAATATGGTTGGTTACCTAGTCAAAACGGTGTTTCTATCAATGGTGATACCAGAGTTGTCTTTTTAGTTGATGGTCGTCGTGTAGATAACCTGGTAAGTGAAAAATTTGGTTCTAACAGTAAGTCTGGTTCTAAGGCAACAGGTACTAACATTGACCAGATTGTAAACATGGAAAATGTTGACAAGATTGAGGTTATTAAGGGGCCTGGTGCTGCTCAATATGGTTCTGATGCAACCGGCGGTGTAATCAATATCATTACTCGTAAGGGTGGTGTCGAAGGAAAAGGCAGCATTGATGTAGCTACTGGCTCTTGGCACAAACATAAATATTCTTTGAACTATTCCGGTAGCGCTGGAAACGATAACTCTTGGCATTATTTTGTTTCTGCTAATCGTGATATGTCTCAAGATACAAAGTATAAAGATGGCATCACCGGTGCAACTGGCGAATTATTTGGTTCCAGATGGAAAGAAGATGGCGCTAATATCCGTATTGATAAAGATTTCAATGATAAACAGAATTTGAAAATCTGGTATAACTTCAAAGAAGGTAAGGATGGTTATCCTCTGACTGTTCCTGCAATGAAGTATATGAATACAAAGGATTGGAATGCAACTGTATTCAGACAGGTTGTAGGTCAAAAGTGGGATGAAGCTGCTTTGGCTGATGGAAAATATAAGTTAGCATTAAAAGAAGATGGCACTGTGATGGGAGGCGCAGGCTGGTCCTTTGAAGAGCCTGAGAAGTATCGTAATATGTTTGCCGTAGATGGTGCATTCGGCGCCTTCAGTAAATTTAAAAACCAGGATTGGGATATTCAATATACCTTTAACAAGGAAAATGGCATGGATAGCTTTGTACGTATTTATGATCAAAAGCATAAGTATAGTGCAAGAGACAAGTATGTTTGGGGTATTAATCCTGATGGAACAACAACAAGCTCCAGCAGTAAGAAACTGACGGATGAATATAACAAACTGTTCCCTAATGGCGCAACGCAAGAGCAGTTAGATAAGTTTATCAGTGATTATTTAGTTCCGTTCCCCGGCAATAAAGATGCTATGAAAGAATTCATTAACAAAGTTGGCGGTGGCGCAACTGAACCTACTAGCTGGAGAGAAGAGAACAATCGTGGTATTCAGTTCCAGTATGCGAAGACCTTTGGTATTAATGATGTAATTGCTAGTGTTTCTTATGATAAAGCGAAGAATTTATCAAAAAGATGGCAAAACGATGGTACATTAAAAACTTCTTCTGTAGAACGTAAAACTACTACTGCTTATATGCAGGATAAAATCCATGTAAGCGATAAATGGGATTTGACTCCGTCTCTGCGATATGCTCATTATAGCTCATTTACCGGTTCTGGCACAGGCAGTGCAGAAGGCAAGGGCAGTACTCATCTGCTGACTCCGGCATTACAAACACAGTATATGTTTGATGACACTGCCAGTGTTTATGCATCCTGGGTAAAGATTTTCCGTCCTTTGCGTCGTGGCGACTACACTAGCACTGACGGAATTACCAGCGGCAACTTGCAAGATGAAAAGGGTGATGCATGGACTATTGGCGCTCGCAAGGATTTGAGCGATAAAACTACTGTTGGTGTAAACTACGATATTACCCGTATGTCTAACGCTATTGCAACTTTAGGCGTTGTTGATTTGAATACAGGTGATACAAAATCATATGCTTTGAATGCAAAAGAGGATAAGAAAGCCTTCAATTTGACTATTGACCATACTTTTGATGAGCATTTATCTGCAAACTTTGCTTATTCTCATATGAATAATGAATGGAAAGCAAAAAATGGTTGGGTATTAGCACCTAACTATTTAATGTTGGCTGGCAATGATCCTAATGTTGCTATTAATCGTTTGCGTCCTGCTAACCATTATTCCATGAATATTTCTTATGAAAACCGTGATTTGTATACTGGTTTACTGGCTAACTATTATACTGGTGCTGATGAAGCATTCTTCACGGATAAGCAGTTCTTAGTTCTTGATTTTAACATTAACTATAAGATTAATAAAGACTGGACTGTTTATGGTTTAGTATCTAACCTGACCAACGAAGCTTATGAAACTTCTTATAATAGCAGATATGGTCGCGGTGCAGCAGCAATGCCTGGCCGTTGCTGGATGATTGGTGCTAAATACAGCTTCTAACTTTTAACTGATACATCATACTCTATCTCCTTTTAGGTAAAGCACTACTGCTAGCGCAGTAGTGCTTTGCCATATTGGTGTAAACTAACGGTGGTATTATGCAAAAGTTATTGATAGCACTAAGTGTGCTTGTATCGTTACTGCTTAGCGGTTGTACGAGTAATTACTTTAAATTACCTGTGCAGGAAAATCCTGAAGCATTAAAACGTTTTGATAAACCTATACAGTATTCATATGATGCTGCACATTATCCGACGAGCATTGAAAACCTGAAAACAGGCAGAACCTTTGAAAAGCAGTCTTTTTCAAAACCTCCGCAAAGAATAGTCTGTGTTTGGCAAAATTCTATTGAAACAGCAATTGCGCTTGGTGTTGGCGATAGAATTGTTGCCGGAATGGGAGTATTCAGCCCTCAATACATCAAGAAAGAGTACAGAACTCATTATGAAAATATTCCTATAAAAGGCATTGAAAATTTAGATCAGGAAACTATATTGATGCTACAGCCTGATCTGATAATAGGCTGGTATTCGACTTTTACTTCTAAGTATTTGCGCAGCACAGATTTTTGGCATAAGAGAGGAACTAGGACATATATTGCCGTATCATCTGCTTGGTTACCTAATGGTCAGGTATTAGAAAACGAATTTAATGATATTCTAAACTTAGGTAAGGTTTTTGATAAATCGGAGAAGGCTGAAGAAATTGTTAATGCAATGAAAAAAGAAATTAATGATGTTGTAAACAATACTAGCAAATTGAAAAAACGTCCCCGTGCCTTAATACTTGCCGGTATGGGCAAACAGTTAGGAATTTACGGAGAAAACTCTTTGGCCGGAGATTTAGTAAAAAGACTGAATGGTGAATTATTGGCAGCTGATCAAAAGTCAATAAGTGCGGAGCAAATAATCGAATATGATCCTGATGTGATTTTTTATTTAATCGGAGAAACGAGATATAAAGATAAAGATACTATTATGCAAGAGGTGTACGCAAGAAGAGAATTTCAGCATTTAACTTGTACTAAGAACAAGCGTATAGTTGCGTTACCGTTGAATGCTATTTATACGCCTGGAGTCAGGACTATGGATGGAATAAAAATAATAGCACATGGGTTGTATCCTGATTTATATTCTGATCCGGGATTTTTTTAAAAATGTTATTGGAAAAGAAAAATGATAGGGGGAGTTATGAAAAAGCTTTTATTTATTATAATTTTTGGCTTTACTATTTTGCTCACAGGCTGCGAACGCAACATCTTTACTCTGCCGGTAAAGGAAAACCCAGAAGCGCTATTGCGCTTTAACCAACCGGCAGAATATGCCTATAACCCTGCGCACTATCCGGTAACTATCGAAAACTACAATACTCAGGGCGAGCCTGAGAAGATGACATATACAAAGCCGCCAGAGCGAGTGGTGGCAGTCTGGCAGAACAGCATTGAAACACTGCTGGCTTTGGGTGTGGGTGACCGCATTATTGCCGGTAATGGCGTGCCGGACAAAAAGTTTTTCCGCAAGGAATATCAGGAGCAGTACAGCAAAATACCTTATACCGGACTACAGCTTTTAGACCTGGAAACAACCATGATGCTGAAGCCTGATTTGCTTGTCGGCTGGCATTCTACCTTTGGTCCCAAGGTGTTGCGTACAACCGATTTTTGGCATAAGCGCGGAGTAAATACATTTATTTCACGCTCTTCTATGATTGATGCGAAGCCGCGTACTCTGGCAAACGAATACAAGGATATTCTTGACTTAGGCAAAATCTTTGATAAAAACGAAAGGGCGCAGCAGCTTGTAGGGCAGATGCAGCAGGAGGTTAATTTTGCCATCAGTCAGACTGCAGGCTACCAAAAGCGTCCGCGTGCTCTGGTGCTGGAGTTTATGGGCAAGGAGCCGACGGTGTATGGCGAAAAATCTTTGGCTGGCAATATTGTCAAAGAGCTGCACGGTGAACTGCTGGCAGAAAAGCAGCGTGCTATTGGTCTGGAGCAGGTCGTTGAGCTTGATCCGGATGTTATTTTTGTGGTTGTCATTGAATCACATTACGGACATGAGCAGGATATGATTGACCGCGTTACCCAGCACAAGGCGCTGAAAAATTTGCGCTGCGTGAAGGAAGGACGTGTTGTAGCCTTGCCGCTGTATGCTATTTACAGCTCAGGCGTGCGCACCTATGATGGCATAAAAATTATTGCGACCGGAATGTACCCGGATTTGTATAAGGAGAAATAATTATGGTTGATTTTTTGAAAAAGCAGGGGTACTTATTCATCTGTCTGGCCTTGCTTATCCTGTTGGTAGTTGCTTTGTTTTGGGCGCTGTCAATCGGTACGGTCAAGCTGCCGTTGGTAAATATTTATAATGCAGTTGTAGAGCAGCTGTTTAGCGGACAGCCTATCGAAGGTGTTGACCGCGGACCGGTGCATGATATTATCTGGCTGCTGCGCTTGCCGCGTCTGGTGCTGGCTGCCTTAGTAGGCATGGGCCTTTCGGTCTGCGGCGTTATCATGCAGGCTGTAGTAAAAAACCCCTTGGCGGACCCATATATTCTGGGCATTTCCTCCGGTGCTTCGCTGGGTGCGACGGCAGCAATTCTGCTGGGTATCGGCGTAGCGTTGGGTGAAAACTTTGTCGGTATTGCGGCCTTTATCGGTGCCTTTGCCATGTCGCTGGGCGTACTGTTTATCTCTAACCTGGGCGGACGCAGCAATTCCGTTAAGCTGCTTTTGGCAGGCATGGCGCTGAGTGCAGTCTGCGGTGCCTTTTCCAGCTTTATCGTTTACTTTGCAAACAACAAAGAAGGCATGCAGACTATTGCCTACTGGATGATGGGTAGCTTTGCCGGTGCCAAGTGGGAAACACTGGCAGTTATCGGACCGATCGTAGTGCTGGCAGTAATGTTCTTTTGGACGCAGAGCCGTATGCTCAACCTGATGCTTTTAGGTGATGAATCGGCGTTGACCTTGGGAACTGATTTACATATTTACAGACAGATTTATCTGCTGGTAAGCTCTCTTATCGTAGGCTTTGTAGTATACGCTGCAGGTATGGTTGGCTTTGTCGGTTTGGTAGTACCGCACGTTATCCGTATGCTGGTAGGCACCGACCATAAAAAACTGATACCTGTTTCCGCTTTAACCGGTGCGGTATTTTTGGTAATCGCCGATGGTCTGTGCCGTGTAATTATTCCGCGTACCGAGCTGCCGATTGGTATTTTGATTTCACTTATCGGCGCTCCCTGCTTTGTTTACCTGATGATTAAGAAAACCTATGGCTTTGGAGGTAACTGATAATGGAAATTTTAGCAGAAGCAGTAAAAATGGCCTTCGGACCAAAGGAAATTCTTAAGGGAATAGATTTCAGTCTGCATAATAAGGAATTTGTGGGCATTATCGGGCCTAACGGAAGTGGTAAGAGTACCTTTCTGAAATGCGTTTACCGTGTGCAGAAGCCTACAGATGGTAAAATTACCTTCAACGGAACGCCGTTGAACGAGCTTTCCTACCGTGAATCGGCACTGCAGCTGGCGGTAGTAGCACAGCATAATGTTTACAGCTTTGATTTTTCGGTGTTGGAGGTTGTGCTGATGGGACGTTCACCGCATAAGAAAATGCTGGAGCGCGATAATCTTAAGGATTATCAGATTGCGCGCGAAGCGCTGGCGACTGTAGGTCTGGCGGACTTCGAAGAACGCAGCTTTGCTACCTTGAGCGGCGGTGAGCAGCAGCGTGTAATTTTGGCGCGCGCACTGACGCAGCAGACGGAATGCCTGGTGCTGGATGAGCCGACAAACCACTTGGATATTAAGTACCAGCTGCAGATTATGGATATTGTAAAATCACTTGATTTGACTGTTGTGGCAGCAGTGCATGACTTGAATATCGCAGCGATGTACTGTGACCGTCTGGTAGCAATTAAGGACGGTCAGATTGTTGGCATGGGAACTCCGCGTGAGCTGCTGACGGAAAAGTTTATTTATGATATGTATGAGGTGCGCTGCAGAGTGGATGAGGAAAAGTCTACGGGACGTATAAATATTGTGTATCTGCCGCAGCACTGGCAATAATACGGCGGCGGATAAGGCACCATCTGCGGCTTCACCGCTCCTCGACGTACTAAAAGTACGCCGTCGTCGCGCTTCAACTATATCTGCCACCTTCTACGCCGCCTTGCGTGAAATATAGTAGGACGGCGGCGGATAAGGCGCCATCTGCGGCTTCAATTATCCTAATATAAGTTTTCTTGACATACTATATTTTTTCTGTTCAAGGAGGGTTAAAATGAAAAAGCTTTTATTGATTCCGGCATTCATGGCCATGTTCTTCGCCGGCAGCGTAGCAGTTCCTGCTGCCTTCGCTGCTCAGCCTGCACCGCCGCAGGAAAACAAAATGATGCTGCCGCCGCCCAAGGACGGCAAGCGTCCGCCGATGCCGCCGCGCATGCGCCGGCCACAGCTTTCCAATGCAGAAGCTGCGGAAAAACTGCAGTCCGCATACGGCTACCGTTATTCTGATATGCTGCGACTGTTGAATATCGGTCATAGCTATGGCGACATGAACACAGCCTGCTTGTATGCGTATCTGTCCGGTGCGCCGGTAGAAAAGGTGCTGCAGCTGCGCCAGCCTGCAACCTGGGGCAGGGTGCGCGCACAGCTGGGACTTACGCCTAAGCTGTATGCCGAAAAATATATGGAATATCAGGCAAGCTATCTGCCTGCCAATAGCCTTGTAGACAGAGAAACGGCGCTGAAATATTTGCGGCAGGGTTATCCGCTGGGCGATATTCAGGAGGCTGCCAAGCTGGCCAAGGAGAGCGGTAAAACCTTGGCACAGGTATTGCCAATGCGCACTGTTACCTGTGATTGGCAGCAGGTTAAGGAAAAGCTGGGCTTGCAACAGGAACAAAAACAGGACAAACCTTTCGCCTTCAGAGGACGCGGGCAGCGTAGCGGTGCCGGCTTTGCCGGCTTGCATACGCGCAACATGACGGCAGAAAGAGCTGTAAAGATTTTCCACACTGATTACCTTTTTGACGAAGCAGAATTATTACCATTGTACGAAAAATATGGTTTCGAAGGCTTGGAGGATATCTGCCTGCATGCCTACATGAGCAAAAAATCTTTGCAGGAAATTATTGACCTGCGCGATAAATATTCCTGGGAGCGCATGAAGTATGTGCTTGGCTTAACACCGCAGGTATATTTTGACCGTTGCGTGGAATATCAGGCACGACGTTTGGCAGAACGCATGAATATTCCGCAGAAGGTAACAAAAAAATATATGCATATGGGTTACGCAATGCATCATATCAACAGCGCGTATTTGTTGGCACAAAAGGCCGGACTGGATATTAAGGATGTTATTGATTTGAAGACCCCGAAAAATTCTTGGCAGGACGTGGCGCTGAAAATCGGTTTGACTGCAGAAGACTGCCGGGAGGTTAAGAACAAAATTAGTAAGGACTTTGGGAGGCACTCATGAAACGTATTGTAATTTTACACTGTCTGCATTCAAATAGTGTTTGTACGGGTGCAGGCTGTTTGATGGCGTTTAATAAAAAAACAGGCTCCTTTGCCAGATATGGTGAGGAACCGCTGGAGCTGGAAGCCTTTTGGAGCTGCAACGGCTGTGGCGACTGCCGTTTTAAGCATCAGGAGGGTATCGAAGAAAAACTGGAGCGTATTATCAGCCTGAAGCCGGATGTGGTACATGTGGGCATTTGCGTTAAGCAGCGCACGCAGGATGGTCAGGTTGTTACTTGCAAAAAAATTGAAGAAATTTGTGAGCGCTTGGAGGCTGCGGGACTGACGATTGTGGAAGGTACGCACTGATGAATTATTGAAAAAATATGATTATAACCTAAAAACAACATAAAAGAAAAAAGTTTTGCGGGTATAATCGTAAAAATGTTGAAAAGCAATGCTTTTTACGGTTATAATATATGTATAGGGGGTGTCTAAGATGATTAATAGACCACTTTATACAAAGAAAATTATGGAGTATGTTGATACTCCGTTCATAAAAATTCTTACAGGAATCAGACGCAGCGGTAAATCAACTATTTTAAAGCTAGTTATGCAAAATTTAAAGGAGCGTGGCATTGATGACAGGCTCATTATAAGCTATCGTTTTGATTCGATGGAATATGATGGCTATACTGCGAAACAGATGTACCAAGAACTGAAAAACAGATTAAATCCTGATGAAAGGACATATCTTTTTTTAGACGAAGTTCAGGAAATCAATAACTGGGAAAAAATAGTTAATTCCTTGTCTACGGAATTTGATGTAGATATTTATATTACTGGTTCTAATTCACGTATGTTGTCATCGGAAATAGCTACATACCTTACTGGTAGATATGTTTCTTTCAGAATATATACCTTATCTTTTGCAGAATATCTGGATTTTAAGAGCCGCTATACGGAGATTGCTACTCCAAGACAAGAGCTTATAAATTATATAAAGTTAGGCGGCTTTCCTGCAATACATTTGCATGCGTATACTGAAGATGAGATTTATACTATTGTTCGAGATATCTATAATTCTACAATTTTCTCGGATATAGTAAAAAGAAATGAGGTACGCAAGGTTGATCTGTTGGAGCGAGTTGTAAAATATGCTTTTAACAATGTTGGTAATACTTTTTCTGCAAAGACAATATCCGACTATATGAAATCAGAGCACAGGAAAATTGATAATGAAACAGTATATAGTTACTTGGAGAAATTAGAAAAAGCATATATTTTACATCGTTGTCAGCGTTATGATTTAAAGGGTAAAGAACTACTGAAAACGCAAGAGAAGTTTTATTTGGCAGATACAGCTTTGCGTTATAGTGTATTGGGTTATAATGATAATAGCGTAGCTGCGATGTTGGAGAACGTTATTTACTTGGAGTTGTGTCGACGTGGATATAGAGTGAATATCGGCAAAATAGATTCTGGTGAAATTGATTTTGTCGCTACTAAACAGAATGAAAAGCTTTATATACAGGTTACACAACAAATCATCTCAGCAGAAACAGAAAAACGAGAATATACAAGGTTGTTGGATATAGATGATAATTTTCCAAAGTATGTTTTAAGGACAGATGAGTTTGCCGGTGGAAATTATAAGGGTATTAAGAGTATGCATGTAGCAGACTTTTTGTTAAGCGAAGAATATTGATTTTAGCTGGAGTATGCAAAACAGCAGGCTTCCAGACTGACGATTGTGGAAGGTACGCACTGATGAATGGACTTAGATTTGCAGAATACAAGAACTACAATGAAGCCGAAATTATGGCGTTATATAGTAGTGTTGGCTGGAGTAATTATACCAATAATCCGGCAATGCTAAGAAAAGCTTATAAGAATTCACTTTATGTTTTAGCTGCTTATGCTGATGGAAAGCTTGTGGGGATACTCCGTGCTGTCGGTGATGGTGCTTCTGTGGTTTTTCTGCAGGATTTAATAGTGCTGCCGGAATTTCAGCGTCATGGCATTGGTTCACAGCTTATGCGGAAGGTTATGGAAAAGTATGCCGATGTCTATCAACTCCAGCTCCTTACAGACGCAAGTGAAAAAAATATTGCTTTTTATGAATTCCTTGGGTTAAAAAGAGTCGAAAAGTATGGTTGCTGCGCTTTTATAAGATGAGGATGTTAACATCGGTTATAAGCTGTAATCAATGTAACACTATTGCAACAAATCTAAGAAAATCAGATAATTTTTGCAAACTTTAGCAGGAGTTTTCGTTCCTATAGCGAAATATAGAAGCAAAGGGATAAAGCCCGAGCCCTTGATAGAAAAATGGTAGCACCAAAGCAATTTGGCGACATACCAAAGGAGGCATTGATTATGAGTGTAAACGTAAAAGGCAGAAACATTGATGTAACCCCGGCTCTGAAAGAGTATGTGGAGAAAAAAATTACCAAGGTTACTAAGCAGTTTAAGACTGTTGGTGACATTTCTGCAGTACTGAAGGTTGAGAAAGGTAACCATATTGTAGAAATTACGGTTCCCGCAAGCGGCATTCTGCTGAGAGCACAGGAAACCACGAAAGATATGTATTCCTCCATTGATTTGGTTGTAGAAAAAATTGAACGTCAGATTCATAAATATAAAACTCGTCTGATGAAGAGAAAATACAGCAACTTTGCTGATACCGCTGTTCCTGCTCCGGCACCGGCTGCAGAAGCTGCTGATGAAGGCGAATTCGAAATCATCAAGAATAAACGCTTCGTTATGCATCCTATGACTCCGGAAGAAGCAATTCTGCAAATGAACCTGTTGAACCATGATTTCTTCGTATTCTACGATCCTGATCTGGGTGCAACTAATGTGGTTTATCGCCGCAAGGATGGCAAATACGGCTTGCTGAGCCCAGAACTGAAATAAAACAAATATTTTAACCTAAACTTCACAAAAAAGCACGGGAAATTCACCCGTGCTTTTTGCTTTTTAAGAGAGATTCTGTTATAATTTAAAATTAGGTGTATAGTCTTTTCAAACACCATAATTTTAAGGAGTGATCGTGTTGCTCGAAGGCATTTTAAAGAAAATTTTTGGTGACCCCAACGAAAAAGAAATCAAAAACATTCGTGTAATCGTAGATAAGATTAATAGTCTGGAAAAGGATATGGAAAGCCTTAGCTCTGCCAATCTGGCAGCCAAGACTGGCGAATTTAAGGTACGTTTGCAAAAGGGTGAAACCCTGGATGACATTCTTCCGGAAGCATTTGCCGTTGTCCGTGAAGCTTCCAGACGTGTTACCGGCATGCGTCATTTTGATGTACAGTTAATCGGTGGTGTAGTGCTGCATCGCGGCAAAATTGCCGAGATGCGTACCGGCGAAGGTAAAACTCTGGTAGCTACTGCGCCTGTATATCTGAACGCACTGACCGGCAAGGGCGTGCATGTTGTAACTGTCAATGATTATCTGGCACGCCGCGACAGCGAGGATATGGGCCGTATTTACAAATTCCTCGGTCTGTCCGTTGGTCTTATTGTGCATGATATGGATTTCCCCGACCGTAAGGCTGCATATGCCGCAGATATTACTTACGGTACTAATAATGAATTCGGCTTTGACTACCTGCGTGATAACATGGTAGTTGACGAAAACCAGATGGTTCAGCGTGAGCTGAATTACTGTATTGTCGATGAGGTCGACAGTATCTTGATTGACGAAGCGCGTACCCCGCTGATTATCTCCGGCCCCGGTGAAAAATCCACCGAGCTGTATCAGGTTCTGGCCCGTGTTGTTGCCAACATGGAAGAGGGCGAGGACTACACTGTTGATGAAAAACAAAAACAGGTAGCACCGACTGAAAAAGGTATTGCTAAGGCAGAAAAAATGCTGGGCATCGGTAACCTGTATGACAATGAGCATGGTGTGGACTACTCTCACCAGATTATGTGCGCTCTGAAGGCTAAGGCTTTGATGCACCGCGACCGTGATTACGTGGTTAAAGATGGCCAGGTTATCATCGTCGATGAGTTCACCGGCCGTCTGATGTTCGGCCGTCGTTTCTCCGAAGGTCTGCATCAGGCTATCGAAGCTAAGGAAGGCGTAAAGGTAGAACGCGAAAGCCAGACGCTGGCAACTATTACCTTCCAGAACTACTTCCGTATGTACAAAAAGCTTGCCGGTATGACCGGTACTGCTAAAACAGAGGAGCAGGAGTTCCAAAAGATTTACAATCTGCCGGTTGTTGTTGTACCTACCAATAAGCCGATGATCCGTGTTGACTATCCTGATGTTATCTATAAAACACGTATCGCTAAATACAAGGCAGCGGTCAACGAGATTGAAGAATGCCATAAGTCCGGCCGGCCGGTACTGGTTGGTACTACTTCTATCGCTCAGTCAGAAGAGCTGAGTGCTATGCTCAAACGCCGCAACATTCCGCATAACGTGCTGAATGCCAAGTACCATGAAAAAGAGGCTGAGATTATTTCTCATGCAGGCCAATACGGTGCTGTAACCATTGCTACCAACATGGCAGGCCGTGGTACTGATATTACCTTGGGTGAAGGCGTTCCTGAATTGGGCGGTCTGCATATCATCGGTACCGAGCGTCATGAAAGCCGTCGTATCGATAACCAGCTGCGTGGCCGTTGCGCCCGTCAGGGTGACCCCGGTTCTTCCAAGTTCTTCCTGAGCTTGGAGGATGACCTGATGCGTCTGTTCGGCAGTGACAATATTGCCGGCATTATGGATAAGCTGGGCATGGAGGACGATGAGCCTATCGAACACAGCCTGGTTACCAAGTCCATCGAAAATGCGCAGAAGAAGGTCGAAGCACGTAACTTCAGCATTCGTAAGCATGTCCTGGAGTATGACGATGTTATGAACCAGCAGCGCGAGGTTATTTATTCTCAGCGTCATAAAATCCTGCATCAGGAAAATCTTAAGGATACCATCAAAGAGATGGTTGATGAAACCGTTGCCCGTACTATGACTATGTACGCACCGCCTGAGGTTTATTCCGAGGATTGGGATCTGCAGGCTCTGATTAACTACGCTGAGGATTTCTATGCTCCGCGTGGTCTGCTGACCGTAGATTATCTGCAAAACCTCAGCCGTGAAGAGCTGGCTGAATATCTGCAGAAGGTTGCTGATGACAACTACCAGGCACGTGAGGATGCAATTGGTCCTGAGCTGATGCGCGAGCTGGAAAACCTGGTTATGCTGAAGGTTGTAGACAACCACTGGATGGAGCATCTGGATGCTATGGATATGCTGCGTGAAGGCGTTGGCCTGCGTGCATATGGTCAGAAGGATCCGCTGGTTGAGTACAAATTTGAAGCCTACGATATGTTTGAAGCCATGATGGAGGCTATCAAGGAAGACGTTGTTCGTTACATTTACCGCGTCAATGTTATTACCCAGCCGCAGGTTGAAGACCCGCTGGAAAATGCTTCCACCAATAACCCGACTCCCGATGGTGACGAGGGTAATTTGAAAGCTGAACCCAAGAAATAATTTTTAAGTCAGCAGCCTTGGCTGCTGACTTACTTTCGCCTTGTTTGCAAGAACTCGGCAAAACGGCTTAGGCCGTAAATAACTAATATTTGCTACACGAAAGGTTGTGAGGAATTTTGTTGATTGAAGAATATAAGCCTGAAATTACAAATCTGCAAGCAAAATTAGAGGAAATGAGGGGATCTCTTTGACATCGCTGTCAAAGAAGATCGTATTGCAGAATTAGAACATAAAATGGGTGATCCTACTTTTTGGGATGATCCGGAAAAGGCACAAAAAACTGCGCAGGATGTTAACAGCTTAAAGGAAGAGGTTGATGGTTTCCATAAATTAAGCGCAGGTGTTGACGATTTGGAAGCTTTGCAGGAAATGGCTGCCGAAGAAAATGATGAAAGCCTGCTTCCTGAAATGGATGAGCTGCTGGCAAAATGCCGCAGCGAGCTTGAGCATTTGGAGCTGGGTATGCTGCTCAGCGGTGAATATGATGCCAATAATGCTATCCTGACACTGCATGCAGGTGCCGGCGGCACCGAAGCGCAGGATTGGACCAGTATGCTGCTGCGTATGTTTACCCGTTTTGCTGAGCAAAACGGCTTTGCGTTGGAAATGCTCGACTATCAGCCGGGTGATGAGGCCGGTGTAAAAAGTGCTACCATTCAGGTTAACGGCCATAATGCTTATGGCTTCTTGCGCTCTGAAAAGGGTGTACACCGTCTGGTGCGCATTTCTCCGTTTGATGCCAATGCCCGCCGTCATACCTCCTTTGCTGCGGTAGACGTAATGCCGGAGCTGGATGATACTGTTGATGTAAATATTAATATGGATGAGGTGCGTGTCGATGTTTACCGTTCCAGCGGTGCCGGCGGTCAGCACGTCAACAAAACGTCCTCTGCTGTACGTATGACACATGAACCGACGGGTATCGTTGTTCAATGTCAGAATGAGCGTTCCCAAATTCAGAACCGTGAGCGCTGCCTGCAGATGCTGCGTGCAAAATTATATGAATATGAAAAGGCTAAGCAGGATGCTCTTGTCAGCGATATTGCCGGTGATTACCAGAATATCGAATGGGGCAGCCAGATCCGTTCCTATGTGTTCCAGCCCTATACTATGGTTAAGGACCATCGTACCGGCTGCGAAACCGGTAACATTCAGGCTGTTATGGATGGCGATCTGATGCCGTTCGTAGAAGCATATCTGCGCAGTCAGCAGAAAAAGGTTTAATAAAGCGAGGTCTGGACAGGTGAATTTTATGAAAAGCCGATATAATCCTTTGCTTTTGGCAGTAATCGTAATCGGTCTGGTTTGTGCCTTATGGCTGAACGTTGTCCGTCACGATGTTGAACAAAAAAACAATACTGTAGAAATGGCTATGGAGTACGAGGGCTTACGTAAGCTGGCCGCTTTGCAGGGCCTGCCGGAGGAGGATGTACTGCGTCAGTTTAAGGATGCAGGCATCAACTCGCTGATGATTTTTGATACTACGCTGGAGCGCCTGACTAAAAACGGCGAAATCCGGACGGTAACAGGCGGTGAGCTGCGTCAGGCAGCTGCGCTTGGTTCCGGCATGGGTGTTTTCGCTAATGTGGGAGCCGGCGATGTTGAAGAAAATGCTGCTTACGTTGCTGCTACTGACAAGCAGTCTGTCTTAGATGATGTAGAGCAGGATTTGTGCCTACGCTACGGTGCTGACCGGGTGAAGGTTGTAAGCGAAAATCCGCGTATTATCAAAATCAAGGGCAGCACTACACCTCTGCCTGAGGGTAAATACGATGAGCCTCAGGGACTGCTGCAGGCTCCTTTAGGTTTGCCGGTGCAGGATATGCGTAAGGTTGCTGCTTTGGGCTTCAAAATTATCGTACGTCCGCAAAATTATGTGGATGTAACGGATGAGCAGATTGACGGCATTTTTGCCCGCATTAAAGAAGCCGGTGTACCGGTTGATGCTCTGATGCCATGCGGTACAGAGGTTGTGGGCTATCCTAATAAAATGCAGCATTTGGGCGAGCGCATGAAGGAAAACAACATGACGCTGGTAATGCTGGAGCATTACACCCAGCTGCAGTTTGCCAAAATCGACGGTCTATTGCCTTTGGCTGAGTTCAATGACTATAAGGCTGCCCGTTCCTATGTTATCGACCCGACCGAGCAAAAGAAAATCAGCGTGGGTGAGGCTTTGCGCCGGTGGGCGCTGACGGACGAGGAGCGCAATATCCGCGTGAACTATATCCGTCCCTTCCTGATGCCTGAGGGTGGTCAGGATATTATGAAGACTAACCTGAAGTATGTGCGTGATATTAAGGCCAGCGTCGAAGCGCGTGGTTATACTATCGGCGAAGCAGGTGTTTTCAGCACCGAAAACAAAGATGACTTTGCACCGTATTTCCCTGCAAAGGTAAGCTTTATTCCTATTGTACTGGCGATTGCCGCAGGTATAGTGCTGTATCTTGCGCTGCTCTTTAACCTGGGCGGTAAGCAGCAAATAGCACTGTGGGCTGTTTTTTCTGCTGGTGCTCTGGCACTGCTGTTTATCGGTCGCGGCCTGTTTACACGTCAGCTGCTGGCTTTGGCGGCAGCAAGTGTTTTCCCGGTGCTTTCAATGAATGTTATCTTTAACATTTGGGATAAAAATACGAGTGATAAGCACAGTCTGCTTGCTATCTGCTGGAACGGTATCTGGCAGCTGGCACTGGCTATTGCTTTGTCTTTGGTGGGCGCAGCCTTCCTGTCTGCGATATTGACAGACAGCCGCTTCCTGCTGGAAATTGATATCTACCGTGGAGTAAAGTTAACCTTTATTCTGCCAGTTATGCTGACAGCTATTCTCTTTATGAAACGCTATGATTTGCTGCAGGTTGTTGGCAAAGGCTTGAAAACTCTGTGGGAGCGCCTGAACGGTCTGCTTGATACAGAGATTACCTTCCGCCATGTAGCAGTGCTTGCGGTGCTGCTGTTTATTGCTTATTATTTTGTCGGCCGCAGCGGTCACACCGGTGGTGTGCCTGTACCGGCAATTGAATTGAAGATGCGTGCTTTCTTAGAGCAGCTGATGTATGCACGTCCGCGCGAAAAAGAATTTATGATCGGTCATCCGGCATTTTTCGTGGCAGTGCTTGCTGTTTACCGTTGTGCACCACGTTGGTGGCAGTTTGTACTTACCTGTGCTGCCGTTATCGGACAGGGCAGTCTGGTGCAGACCTTCTGTCATATGCGTACACCGGTTGTTATGAGCTTTGTACGTGCTCTCGACGGCTATGCTGTTGGCGTTGTATTCGGCGTAATCGCTGTACTTGTGCTTGGCATGCTGTTGCCTTTAGTTGTTAAGTTTAGAAGGAGATACCTTGAAGAATGAGTAAGATCGTGATTTCCGGATACTATGGATTTGCTAATGCCGGAGATGAAGCTATGCTGACCGCGATCATTAAGGCTTTGCGCAGTACGGAAAAGACCGTGGAACTGACGGTTATCTCAGGCAATCCGCCCGCTACTGCCGCAAGACACAAGGTGAATTCTCTTCATCGTTTCAGCTTTTGCAAAATTTTTGCTGCCCTCATGGACTGCGACCTGCTGCTCAGCGGCGGTGGCAGTCTGCTGCAGGATGTTACCAGCAAGCGCAGTCTGTTATATTATCTGTTTATCCTGGCTTTGGGCCTGTTGCTCAAAAAAAAGGTCATGCTTTTCGGTCAGGGTATAGGACCTATCCATAACAGACTTATGCGCAGGCTGACTAAATTTATCTGCAGCCGGGTGGATTTAATTACCGTGCGTGATCAGGATTCTTTGTATGAACTGCGTCGCATCGGTGTACCGGCGGAAAAGGTGCAGCTGACAGCCGATTCTGTGCTGACTTTGCCGCAGGAGAGTAAGGAAAAAGGACTCGAGCTGCTGCAGCAGTTTGGGGTGCCGCAAGATAAAATGCTGATAGCTATAAGTGTACGTAAATGGCAGGAGGATGATAAGTACCTGCTGGAGCTGGCTAAGGCTGCGGATATTCTGGCTAAGGAATATAAGGCACATATTGTGCTGCTGCCGCTGCAATATCCTGTGGATGTTGCTGCCTGCAACAGATTGCAGCACTTTATGAGGCGCAAGGCAGACAGTACTGTTTTGGAAACCGGCTGTGATACCGAGCAGTTTTTGTCGCTGATGGGTAACTTTAATCTGCTTATCGGTATGCGTCTGCATGCACTGATTTTTGCTGCAGTTATGGAGCTGCCTTTTGTGGCTGTATCCTATGACCCCAAAATTGACGGCTTTGTCAAAGACATTAACGGCATCAGCGCAGGAGCTGTGGAAACACTGCAGGCTGCGCAGGTAGTTGCGTCTGCGCGCAAGGCGCTGGCCTCTGCCAATGCTGCTCATGGACTTTTGGATACATTGAGAGCGAAAGCTTTTTTAAATGCAAAGGAAGCCTTTGATTTATTAAATTGAGAGGAGATTGAAGGTAGTGCTGAAAATGACTGATGTAAGCAAGGTATATCCCGGTGGGTCTGTTGCCTTGCAGAACGTCGATATTCATATTGAACCAGGCGAATTCGTCTTTGTTGTAGGACCTAGCGGCGCTGGTAAGTCTACCTTTATCAAAATGCTGTTCCGTGAGGTTCTGCCGACCACGGGCAGCATTTTTGTTAATGGCGTGGATATTTTATCGCTGACACCCAATGAGATTCCGTATATGAGACGTCAGCTGGGCATAATTTTCCAGGATTACCGTCTGCTTCCGGACCGTACTGTTTATGAAAACGTAGCTTTTGCTATGGAGGTAATAGAAACACCGCGCCGCAAGATTAAGCGCAGAGTGTTGAACGTATTGGATCTTGTCGGCCTGCGTCACCGTGCCGATGCTTATCCTAATGAGCTGAGCGGTGGCGAGCAGCAGCGTATCGCTATTGCCCGTGCTATTGTCAACGATCCTATTATGGTAATTGCCGACGAACCTACAGGTAACCTGGACCCGGAAACAAGCTGGGATATTATGGAAATCTTTAAGGAAATTAATGCTGAAGGAACTACGATTGTCATGGCAACTCACGATAAAGAAATAGTTGATGCCATGGGCAAGCGCGTTATAGCCATAGAGGACGGGCATATCGTACGTGATGAAGCAAGCGGGGTATATGGCTATGAGCTTTAGTACAAAAGAATATTTTGTTAAGGAAACCTATAAATCTATCAGGCGTAACGGCTTTATGAGCTTTGCTTCTATTTCGACTGTAGCGGTTTCGCTGTTAGTGCTGGGAATGTTTCTGCTGATTTTTCTCAACACCAACAATTTGGCACAGTATCTGGAAAGTCAGGTGCAGGTGTCGGTCTATATGCAGGATAATGCCTCTGCGGAGGAGCTGAAAGCAGTAGAAGCGAAGCTGAAGAAGATGCCCGGTGTAGTCAAGGTAACGCCGGTAAGCAAGCAGCAGGCTCTGGCACGCTTCAAGGAGCGTCTTGGCGATCAGGAGCAGCTGCTCAACAGCTTGGGCAAGGATAATCCGTTCCCAAATTCCTTTGAGGTGCAGGTGGATAGTCCCGAGCGCATCAAGGTTATCACGCCTTCTATCGGACAGCTGCCTAAGGTAGAAACAGCTAAATTCGGTCAGGAGGTTGTGGAGCACCTGTTTTCTCTGACCAAAATATTGCGCTTCGGCGGTATTGTGCTGGTTATATTTTTAGCTATGGCAACGCTGTTTATTATCTCCAATACTATCCGTCTGACGGTTTTTGCCCGTCGTAAGGAAGTTGTCATTATGAAATATGTAGGTGCAACCGACTGGTTTATCCGCTGGCCGTTTTTGCTGGAAGGAATGACCTTAGGCTTTTTCGGCGCTGTGATTGCATCTGTCTGCATTAACAGCCTTTACGCCGGGCTGTTGGAAAGAATCCATGCTACTCTGGCCTTTCTGCCGTTACTGCCCACATCTCCCTTATTGTTTTATGTAACAATATTTTTACTGGCGGCAGGTACCGGTATCGGCGCTTTGGGCAGTTATATCTCCTTGCGTAAGTTTTTGCGCGTTTAAGGGAGGCACAAGTGATGGAGAAAAAGAAGCTGGGCGGTTTGCTGCTGGCATTGTGGCTGGCGGTGCTGCCGCTTTATGGAGCAATGTGCTTTGCCGACACAGCCGATGACAAGCGTGCCGAGCTGAATGATGTACGTCAGCGTATGGAGCGGATGCAGACCCGCAAGGAGCAGGCGCGCAGGAAGGCTGAAAGCGCCAGCGCGGAGCTTAGCGAGGTTATGGGCAGCCTTAACGAACTGCAGGCACAGGCTAATAATCTGCAGAAAAAAAGCGATACTCTGCAGGGAAAAATAAATGATAACCAGGCTAAGCTGGAGAAAAAGCAACAGGAAATGCAGGAGCGGATGCTGATTTACCGCAAGCGTCTGCGTGATATTTATATCAACGGTCAGATAAATTATCTGGATGTGCTTTTGGGTGCCAAGGATTTCAGTGATTTTTCCTCGCGCATGTATTTGCTGCAAAAAATCATCAGCCGCGACCTGGAACTGTTGGAAAAGCTGAAGCAGGATGCTGCGGAAATCAACAGCCGCAAGGAGCAGCTGGCAGCTGAAATGAAGGAAATCAAGGCTACCCAGACAGAGCTGGAAGCAAAAAAGGCTAAAGTAAATAAGCTGCGTGAGCAGCGTGCCTATATGCTTTACAAGGCACAGGAGGAAGAGCAGTCCAGCCAGGAGGAATATGAGTGTCTGCTGGCTATTTCGGAAAATATCGCCTCTATGCTGCGTAATATGGAAAACGCAGGCGGCGGTGCTCCTGCAGGACAAGGCGGTACAGGTCAGTTTATGTGGCCTTGTAACGGTCCGATTACCTCCTACTATGGTTGGAGAACGCATCCGATTTTCGGTACAACCAAGTACCATAGCGGTATGGATATTGCTGTTGATTCAGGAACGCCGATTCACGCTGCTGACAGCGGCACGATTGTTTACAGCGGCTGGCTTGGAGGTTACGGCAACTGCGTAATGATTGACCATGGCGGCGGTCTGGTAACTCTGTATGCACATAATTCGGCGTTAAATGTTGGTGAGGGGCAATATGTAAGCAAGGGCGCGGTAGTTGCCTATGCCGGCAGTACCGGTTATTCTACCGGACCGCACTGTCACTTTGAGGTGCGTCTGCATGGCGAGCTTACGGAGCCGTTAAATTATTTACCGTGACAGATATAAACGGAGACAGGAAAAGTGTTTAGAAAAAGAAGATGGCAGCTTGCAGCCTGCTGCCTGCTTACAGCATTGCTGACTACCGCAGCGGTAGTGGGAACAGAAGCTGTGCTGTTAAACAGGTTGACGGGCAGTGCCTCTGAATCGGTGCGTTTTTTGCGCACTATGAACCTTTTAAAGCGTAACTATAATGGTGAGGTAGATAATCACCAGCTGTTTGACGGCGCAATAAAAGGTATGGTGGAAGCTGCAGGCGATCCCTATACAGTTTATCTTAACAGTAAGGATTTTCAGCAGCTGAGTGAAATGACAGGGGGCAGCTTTGGCGGTATAGGTATTGTTTTTGGCAAACGCGGTAATGACTATGTAGTTATTTCTGCTTTAGAGGATAATCCGGGTGCAAAGGCTGGTATTAAGAGCGGCGATATTATTACTGCGATTGACGGAAAACCGACGCGTGATATGAACATGGAGCAGGTAGCCAACAAAATCCGCGGCAAGCATGGCACCGTCGTCAAGCTGGAGCTCAAGGGCAAGGATGGCAAGCTGCGTACTGTGAGCGTTGAGCGTGGCGAAATCAAAAATCCGTCTGTTGGCGGTCAGCTTTTGCCGGATACAAAAATCGGTTATATCAGAATAGCCGTATTTAATGAAAATACCGGTGATGACTTTGCCAAAAAATACGCAGAGCTGGAGAAACAGGGCATGCAGGCTCTGGTGCTTGATCTGCGCAGCAATCCCGGCGGTGTTTTTGATGCAGGTGTTGCAGTTGCCGGTATGCTGGTGCCTAAGGGACCGATTGTTTCTGTTGTAGATAAAAACGGCAACAAGTATGAAGAAACCTCCAGCCTGGAGAAGGTGAAATATCCTTTGGCTGTGCTTGTTGACCATGGCAGTGCCAGTGCTGCGGAAATTGTTGCCGGTGCGATTAAGGATACCAAAAGCGGTAAGCTTTTCGGCACCAAAACCTTCGGTAAGGGCAGTGTGCAGTCAGTATACCGCCTGGACAGCAATACGGCAGTGAAAATTACGGTAGCCAAATATTATACACCGTCCGGCGTTTCTATTCATAATGTAGGTATTGAACCTGATGTGAAGGTAGAGCTGCCGGAGGATGCTACTGTTGATGTTCAGCTGAAGGCGGCGGAAGACTATCTGCTGCAGCAGCTGCAGTAAGGAGGTACGAAAATGTTATTTATCTGTTACCCTAAATGTTCTACCTGCAAAAAGGCAGAGCAGTATCTGCAGGCTAAAGGCCTGAGCTTTACCATGCGTGATATTAAGACTGATAATCCGACAGCTGACGAGCTGCGTACCTGGTATGCAGCCAGCGGCCTGCCGCTGAAACGCTTCTTTAACACCAGTGGTAATCTGTATAAGCAGCTGGGACTGAAGGATAAGCTGCCGACAATGAGCGAGGACGAGCAGCTGGAGCTGCTTGCAAGCGATGGTATGCTTGTCAAACGCCCGTTGCTAATTTATGACGGCGGCGTGTTGGTTGGCTTTAAACAGGCTGAATATGACGAGAAGCTCTGATATATTAATTTAAAATAACTTTGGAAAAACAGGCAGAACTTATGCGACAGGTCTGTCTGTTTTTTCTCTTTCGGAAGTACAGCTTACTTTGCCGTCACGGAAACGGTAAATGTGCTAAAATATATTTAGAGTTATTTTTTGGGAGGGGTTTAATGAAGAAGTCATTTTGCATATGGATATTATGCAGTTTATTGATAATGCTGTTTGCAGCAACAGGTTTTGCGGCAACCGGTGAAAAAAGAGTAGTATTAGGTATTGAACGCATTGATGAGCCGTTTGCTAAGCAGCTGCTTGCAGGGAAAAGGCTGGGACTGTTTACTAATCAGTCCGGCGTGGACAGCAAGCTTCGCAGCAGCACAGAGCTGCTGCAGAAGAGCTATAATCTGACGGCACTGTTTGTGCCTGAGCATGGATTGTTCGGCGCTGTGGCGGCAGGCGAAACCTTTGAGAGTCACACTTATAAGGATATACCTGTACACAGCCTGTATGGAGAAAATCGCAGGCCTACGGCAAAAATGCTGGATGAGATTGACACTATGGTAGTTGATATTCAGGATGTCGGCATTCGTCACTATACATATTTTTCTTCGCTTGCTTATATAATGGAAGAATGTGCCAAAGCGAAAAAGCAGGTTGTTGTTTTGGACCGCCCTAATCCTTTAGGCGGTGCTATGCAGGGACCGGTGCTCAAGCCGGAATATAAAACCTTTATCGGGCTTTACGAGCTGCCGTTGCGTCATGGTCTTACTATAGGTGAATTTGCAAGCTATATCAACGCTACGCAGCATATCGGCTGTGAGCTGGCGGTGGTGCCTATGAAGGGATGGTCACGCAGAGAGCTGTGGCAGGATACAGGCCTGCCATGGGTACAGACCTCTCCGCTGATTCCTACGGCGGCGACCGCTTTCCTGTATGGTGCTACCGGTGTAAGCGGTGACAGTAATCTTTCCGTGGGTGTCGGGACAGCTAAACCGTTTTATTTTCTGGGAGCACCTTTTGCTGATGCGGATGCCGTAAAGGCAGCCTTAGATGAAAAGCAGCTTGCAGGCGTGGCTTTTAGAGCAGCGCGCTTTACACCGCGTTACGGCACCTACAGCGGTGAGCTGGTGCAGGGCGTAGAAATTTATCTTACGGATTTACGTAAGGTTAATCTGCCTGAGCTGGATTATATTTTGTTTACTACATTTAAAGAATTATATCCGGAGCAGGTAAAAACGCCGGAGCGCGGTTATGGCAGCAAAGGCTATAAGCTGGATATTGCTCTTGGAGAAAGCAGCATGCGTGAAGGTGAAGCGCCAAAAACAGCTTTTGCGCGCTGGCATCAGGAGTGCGCGGCCTTTGAGCAGCAGGTAAAGCCTTATCTGCTGTACAAGTAAAGCTGCAGAGAAATTAACATTTTTGTTGCATTTTCCGGCAGGATAATAACGGCGCAGGCAAGAATAAAATTAATATAGCGTAACAGCGTAAAATTTTATTTTATTAACGATAAGGAGCTGACATATAATGAATGGAGAATTACAGGCATTAAAGGAACGCAGAAGCGTACGTAAATATAAGGCAGATATGGTACCGCAGGAGCTGATTGACCAGGTTATCGATGCCGGTCTTTATGCTGCCAGCGGTCATGGTACGCAGGAAGTAATTATTGTTGCGGTAACCAATAAAGAGGTTCGTGACAAACTGGCGCAGATGAACCGTGAAATTTTGGGCACAAGCAGCGACAGTTTTTATGGCGCACCCGTGGTTCTTGTTGTTTTGGGACCTAAAAGCAATAAGCTTACTCCCTATGACGGCAGCCTGGTAATGGGCAACCTGATGCAGGCGGCTCATGCCGTTGGTCTTGGCAGCTGCTGGATTAACCGCGCTAAGGAAGAATTTGATTCCGAAGAAGGCAAACAGCTGCTGAAGGAATGGGGCATTGAAGGAGAGTATGAGGGTGTAGGCCACTGCATCCTCGGCTATGTTGACGGCCCTGTACCTAAGGCTGCTCCGCGTAAAGCAAACCGTGTATTTTACGTAAAATAAAAACGTCCTTAACGAAAGGGGGAAGAAAAATGCTGAAAAAAACTGCTCTTTGCTTAGGTCTGCTGCTGGTTGCTGCATTTCCCTGTATCGCAGGAGCTGCCACTCCTATCAACAGCGCAGGCTATTATAAAAATATCAAGCTGTGCGGTAAAGTGAAAATTGTTGACAGCTTTCCTGATATTAAGGTAAAGGTTGTCGACAGCTTCCCGGATCTTAAGGTAAAGGTTGTCCAAAGTTTTCCCAATAATATAGGCGAGTGGCAATTTGTTGAGTACGGTGAAGATTTCAGAGTTCAGTTTGTTGATAGTTTTCCGGATATAAAAATCAAATACGTTTCTTCCTTCCCGGGCGTGGCAAAATAATATACATATGAGCTGTCAGAAGTGTTGGCAGCTCTTTTTTTATGCAATATTTAAGGTGAATGCTCTGTTGAAAAAGTACTCCTTGGGTGTACTTTATGTATGAAGAAACAGTCAATGAAACACTTGGCTACGTGTAAAGAAAGAAGCGCATTAACACGGCAGAAAGCGCTGCTAATTTTTTTAAAAAAGTTGCTAAAAAGTGTTGACAGCTTGTGCATGAGATGTTACAATATACAAGTATCGCGGGAGAGCTATGCGCTCGATGAAGGAGGTAACATGATGGCACTTGAAGCTTTAAAGCAAGCTGAAAAGCATACTGTAGGCGTTAAGCAGACAGAAAAAGCTGTAGCAAGACAAGTTGCCGCTGTCGTCTATATCGCAAGTGATGCGGACGAGAGAGTTACCGGCAGGCTGATGCAACTGTGTCGGGAAAATTCAGTACCGGTTGAAAACACAGAAACGATGCTGGAAATCGGCAGAGCCTGCGGCATAAACGTCAAAGCAGCAGCGGCTGCGATACTTAAAGCCGATAAGGGCTTGGCGTGAGCCGAGTTTTTATAATCATTAAAATCTAATTGTTTGGAAAGGAGGTGCCGATATGCCTACAATTAACCAATTGGTTCGCAAAGGTAGAGAGGTTCTGAAAAGCAAATCTACTGCACCGGCATTGAAAGAATGCCCGCAAAAACGTGGCGTCTGCACTCGTGTTTACACCACTACCCCGAAGAAACCTAACTCTGCACTTCGTAAAGTAGCTCGTGTACGTTTGACCAACGGCATCGAAGTTACTGCTTATATCCCGGGTATCGGCCATAATCTTCAGGAACACAGTGTTGTTCTGATCAGAGGCGGAAGAGTCAGGGACCTTCCTGGTGTGCGTTACCATATCATTCGTGGTGCTCTTGATACTGCAGGCGTTGCTAACCGCAACCAATCTCGCTCCAAGTACGGTGCAAAACGTGCTAAAGCAAAGAAATAATTTCAAGAAAACATTAAGAATGATTTAATCCTAAGGAGGGAAACACATGCCGAGAAAAGGCCCTGTAACTAAAAGAGACGTACTGCCGGATCCGGTGTACGGTTCTAAGCTTTTAACTAGATTTATCAATAAAATTATGCTCGACGGCAAAAAAGGCGTTGCAGAACGTATTGTATACGATGCATTCGACCTGGTTCGTGCAAAGACTGGCAAAGATCCTTTGGAAGTGTTCGATGCTGCTATGCAGAACGTAATGCCGCTGCTGGAAGTTCGTGCCCGTCGTGTTGGTGGTGCAAACTACCAAGTACCTGTTGAAGTACGTGCTGACCGCAAAACCACCCTGGGTATCCGTTGGCTGGTAAACTACTCTCGTCTGCGTGGTGAGCGCACCATGTACGAGCGTGTAGCTGGTGAGATCATGGACGCTTCCAATGGCACTGGCGCAGCTGTTAAGAAACGCGAAGATACCCACAAGATGGCAGAAGCAAACAAAGCATTTGCTCATTACCGCTGGTAATGACCTGTCTCAGTTAATTTGAGGAGGATAAAGAAGTGGGCAGATTAATTCCGCTTGAGAGAACTAGAAATATCGGCATCATGGCTCACATCGATGCTGGTAAAACCACCACCACCGAACGTATTCTGTTCTATACCGGCAGAGTACATAAGATTGGTGAAACCCATGAAGGTGCTGCTACCATGGACTGGATGGTTCAGGAACAAGAGCGTGGTATTACCATCACCTCTGCTGCAACCACCTGCTACTGGGAAGGTTCCGAGCACCAATTCGATAAACATCGTATCAACATCATTGATACCCCGGGCCACGTTGACTTCACTGTAGAAGTTGAACGTTCCCTGCGTGTACTTGATGGTTCCGTTGCAGTTTTCTGTGCTAAGGGCGGTGTTGAGCCTCAGTCCGAAACCGTATGGCGTCAGGCTGACAAATACCATGTACCCCGTATGGCATATGTAAATAAAATGGATATTACCGGTGCAGACTTCTATCGTGTAATTGACATGATGAAGACTCGTCTGAATGCCAATGCAGTACCTATTCAACTGCCTATCGGCTTTGAAGATACTTTCCAAGGCATGATCGACCTGATCAAAATGAGAGCAATCGTTTATGATGATGCACTCGGTAAAGAAGAAGAGTTCGTAGAAATCCCGGCTGACATGAAAGAAAAAGCTGAGGAATACCGTGCAGCATTGGTTGAAGTTGTTGCTGAATCCGATGACGAGCTGATGATGAAATATCTGGAAGGCGAAGAGCTGACCGAAGAAGAAATCCTGGCTGGTATCCGTAAAGCAACTATCGCTTGCAAAATGACTCCGGTTTGCTGCGGTTCTTCCTACAAAAACAAAGGCGTTCAACCGATGCTGGACGCTGTAATCCAATTCATGCCTGCACCGACCGATGTTCCTAACATCAAAGGTGTAAATCCTGAAACCGGCGAAGAAGACGAGCGCCCGTCCAGCGACGAAGCTCCGTTCTCCGCACTGGCATTCAAGATTGCTACCGACCCGTTTGTTGGTAAGCTGGCATTCTTCCGTGTATACTCCGGTACCTTGACTGCTGGTTCTTATGTATATAACTCCACTAAAGGTAAACGCGAGCGTATCGGTCGTATCCTGCAAATGCATGCTAACCACCGCGAAGAAATTGAACAAGTTTACTCCGGTGATATCGCAGCTGCTGTAGGTCTGAAAGACACCACTACCGGTGATACTCTCTGCGATGAGAAAAACGAGATCATCCTCGAATCTATGGTATTCCCTGATCCTGTAATCTCCGTTGCAGTTGAACCTAAAACTAAAGCTGACCAGGAAAAAATGGGCATCGCCCTGCAAAAACTGGCAGAAGAAGATCCGACCTTCCGTGTTCACACTGATCCTGAAACCTCCCAAACCATTATTTCCGGTATGGGCGAGCTTCACTTGGACATCATTGTTGACCGTCTGCTGCGCGAATTCAAAGTAGGCTGCACTGTTGGTAACCCGCAGGTTGCTTACCGCGAAACCATTCGCAAAGCTGTTAAATCCGAAGGTAAATTTGTTCGTCAGTCCGGTGGTAAAGGCCAATATGGTCATTGCTGGCTGGAAATCACTCCGCGTGAACCTGGCGAAGGCTTCCTGTTTGAAAACAAAGTTGTTGGCGGCGCTATTCCTAAAGAATACATCGCTCCTATCGAAGCAGGCGTTAAAGAAGCTATGGAAAATGGCGTAGTTGCCGGTTATCCGATGGTTGATATCGCAGTTACTGTTTATGATGGTTCTTACCATGAAGTCGACTCTTCTGAAATGGCATTTAAGATTGCCGGTTCTATGGGCTTCAAGTCCGGTGCTGAAAAAGCTAACCCGGTTATCCTTGAGCCGTATATGAAAGTAGAAATTACTGTTCCTGAAGAATACATGGGCGACGTAATCGGCGACGTTAACTCCCGCCGTGGCCGCATCGAAGGCATGGAAGCTCGTAACGGTGCACAAGTAATCAATGCATTCGTTCCGCTGGCTGAGATGTTCGGTTATGCTACCGACCTGCGCAGCAAAACCCAAGGCCGTGGTAACTACTCCATGGAAGTAGACCACTACGAAGACGTTCCCAGAAACATTGCTGAGGCAATTATTGCTAAAAACAAAGGCACCAACTAAGCCTAGTTTTAACAAACAACCTTAAGGAGGAAATTCACAATGGCAAAAGCTAAATATGAAAGAACTAAACCGCATCTGAATATCGGCACCATCGGTCACGTTGACCATGGCAAGACTACTCTGACTGCTGCTATCACCAAAGTACTGGCTGAAAAAGGCGGCGCTGAATTCATGGACTACTCCATGATCGATAAAGCTCCGGAAGAACGTGAACGTGGTATTACCATCAACACTTCTCACGTTGAATATGAAACCGCAACCCGTCACTATGCACACGTTGACTGCCCGGGCCATGCTGACTATGTAAAGAACATGATCACCGGCGCTGCTCAGATGGATGGCGCAATCCTGGTAGTATCCGCTGCTGACGGCCCGATGCCTCAGACTCGTGAGCACATCCTGCTGGCTCGCCAAGTAGGCGTACCTGCAATGGTTGTATTCCTGAACAAAGTAGATATGGTTGACGACGAAGAGCTGCTGGAACTGGTAGAAATGGAAGTTCGCGAACTGCTGAGCTCCTATGACTTCCCCGGCGATGATATCCCTGTTGTTGCAGGCTCTGCTCTGAAAGCTCTGGAAGGCGACCCGAAATACGAAGCAAAAATCATGGAACTGATGGACGCAGTTGACAGCTACATTCCGCTGCCGGAACGTGCAACCGACAAACCGTTCCTGATGCCTGTCGAGGACGTATTCACCATCACCGGTCGTGGTACCGTTGCTACCGGCCGTGTAGAGCGTGGTACTGTTAAAGTTGGCGACACCGTAGAAATCGTTGGTATGAAAGACGAGAAAAAATCTACCGTTGTAACCGGCGTAGAAATGTTCCGCAAACTGTTGGACGAAGCAGTAGCTGGCGATAACATCGGCTGCCTGCTGCGTGGTGTTGACCGTAAAGAAATCGAGCGTGGCCAAGTACTGTCCAAACCGGGCAGCATTCATCCGCACACCAAATTCAAAGGTGAAGTTTATGTACTGACCAAAGAAGAAGGCGGTCGTCACACTCCGTTCTTCAACGGCTACCGTCCGCAATTCTATTTCCGTACTACCGACGTAACTGGCGTAACCGAACTGCCGGAAGGTGTAGAAATGGTAATGCCTGGCGATAACGTAACCATGGAAGTAGAACTGATCACCCCGATCGCTATCGAAAAAGGTCTGCGTTTCGCTATCCGTGAAGGCGGCCGTACCGTTGGCGCTGGCGTTGTTTCCGAAGTAGAAGAGAAATAATTTTAGTTAGATCCCTGGAAGAATATGAGGGGGGTTAACCTCCCCTCTATTCTTATGTTTGTTGGTATGGCCCTGCGATGATGTGAAAGGTTGCTTGCCTGTTAGACAGGGAGATTTTCACGGAGTATGTCCGTTCATAGAAACTGGGCGAATTTAGGAGGATATTTTTTAATGGCTAAGTCTCAAAAGATTAGAATACGCCTGAAAGCGTATGATCATAAAGCACTTGACCAAAGTGCTTCTAAGATTGTAGAAACTGCAAAACGTACCGGTGCACAAGTTTCCGGTCCGATTCCCCTTCCTACAGAAAAAAACATTTACACTATTCTGCGTTCTCCGCATGTTAACAAAGATTCCCGTGAGCAATTCGAAATGCGTACTCACAAACGTCTTGTAGACATTCTGGAACCCACCGGTAAGACTGTTGATGCTCTGATGCGTCTTGACCTGCCCGCTGGCGTAGATATTGAAATTAAACTGTAAGGAGGAGGTGCAATAATGGCTAAAGGTATCTTAGGCAAAAAACTGGGCATGACCCAAATTTTTGAAGCTGATGGCAGACTGATTCCTGTTACTGTTGTAGAAGCAGGCCCCTGCGTTGTACTTCAAAACAAAACCGAAGAAACAGACGGTTATAATGCTGTTCAACTTGGTTTTGGTGAAATTAAAGAAAAACATACCACCAAACCGATGAAAGGCCATTTTGACAAAGCTGGTGTAGCACCGGTTAAATTTGTCAGAGAGCTGCGTCTGGCTGCTCCTTCCGAATATGCGGTAGGCGATAAAATCGCTGCTGATATTTTTGCTGCAGGCGAACTGATTGACGCAAGCGGCGTTTCCCGCGGCAAAGGTTTTGCAGGCACTATTAAGCGCCACAATTTCTCTCGCGGACCTATGAAACATGGTTCTAAGTCTCATCGTGAGCCTGGTTCTATGGGCCCCATGCATTCCGGTCCTGGCGGCCGTGTAATCAAAGGCAAAAAACTGCCTGGCCGTATGGGTAATGCAAATGTAACTGTTCAACGTCTGACCGTTGTTAAGGTTGACGCAGAACGTAATCTTATTCTGGTTAAGGGTGCTATTCCGGGTGCTACTGGTTCTTACGTAGTATTGAAGGAAACCGTAAAACCTAACAAATAATAAGATAAGCGAAAGAAAGGAGGATGCTTCTAATGCCGAAGTTATCAGTATATGATCTTTCCGGTGCACAAACCGGTGAAATAGAATTAAATGATTCCGTATTTGGCGCTGAGTTCAATGAAGCTGTAGTACATCAAGCAGTTGTAATGCAGCTGGCAAACCAACGTCAAGGAACTTCCGCTACTAAAACCCGTGCTATGGTACGCGGTGGCGGTCGTAAACCCTGGAAACAAAAAGGTACTGGCCGCGCTCGTTGCGGTTCCAACCGTTCTCCCGTATGGGTTGGCGGTGGTACCACTTTTGGTCCCCAACCCCGCAGCTATGCAAAGAAAATGCCTCGTAAAGCACGTCGCTTAGCTCTGTGCTGCGCACTGTCTGCTAAAGTTGCAGCTGGTGAACTGGTAGTTGTTGAAGGCCTGGCTTTTGACGCTCCGAAAACTAAACAAGTAGCTTCTCTGCTGAAAGCTTTTGAAGCTGTTGACACTAAAGCTCTGTTGATCACCGATGGTTCCAACGAAAACGTTGCTCTTTCCGCACGTAACATGCCGAAAGTAACCACCATCACCAACATGGGTCTGAACTGCTTTGATATCCTGAACAGCAAAAAGGTATTCCTTGCTAAAGATGCTGTAGAAAAAATTGAGGAGGTGCTCGCATAATGGCTGCTAATCCTCGCGATATACTGATTCGTCCCATCATCACCGAAAAGACTTCTCAGATGATGCAGGAGAACAAATACACCTTCCAGGTTTCCCTGGATGCTAACAAAGTAGAGATTCGCCAAGCTGTAGAGGCGATTTTCAAAGTTAAAGTATTGAATGTAAATACCATCCGCGTACTGGGCAAAACCAAACGCATGGGTAAATATGTTGGCAAACGTTCCGATTATAAGAAAGCTATCGTGAAGCTTGCTGAAGGCAATACGATTCCCCTTTTCGAAGGAATGTAATTAACGTATAGGAGGTAAATTAAATGGCTATTAAAAGCTTTAATCCGTATTCTCCTTCCAGACGCTTTATTACTGTGTCTGCCTTCGAAGAGATTACGACTGACAAGCCTTACCGCCCGCTTGTTGAAAAACTTGGTAAACATGCAGGCCGTAATAATACCGGTAAAATGACTGTTCGTCATCAAGGCGGCGGTCATAAAAAACAATATCGTATCATTGATTTCAAGCGTACCAAAGACGGCATTCCGGCTAAGGTTGCTACCATTGAATACGATCCTAACCGTAACGCTCGTATCGCTCTGATCAACTATGCTGACGGCGAAAAACGTTACATCATCGCTCCGCTTGATTTGAAAGTTGGCGATATCGTAGTAAGCGGTCCTGACGCAGATATCAAAACCGGTAACTGCCTGCCGCTGAAAAACATTCCGCTTGGTACTACCGTACACAACGTGGAAATGAAAATTGGTAAAGGCGGCCAAATGGCTCGTAGTGCTGGTACCAGCGCACAGCTGATGGCTAAAGAGGGCGACTACGCTCTGCTCCGTCTTCCTTCTGGCGAAATCCGTAAAGTACATATCAACTGCCGTGCAACCATCGGTCAAGTTGGTAACATTGATGCTGAAAACATCTGCATCGGTAAAGCTGGCCGCAGCCGTTGGCTGGGTATCCGTCCTGCTAACCGCGGCGTTGTTATGAATCCTAACGACCATCCGCATGGTGGTGGTGAAGGTCACTCCCCCGTTGGTCGTAAACGTCCTGTTACTCCTTGGGGTAAATGTGCATTCGGTACTCGTACTCGCAGAGAGAAGAAAGCTTCTACTAAGTTAATTCTGAAACGTAGAACTAAATAATAAAACAGGATAAGGAAAGGAGGCTAACCTAGTGTCCAGATCAGTTAAAAAAGGACCTTTTGTCCATGCAAGTCTTTTGAAAAAGATTGACGTGCTTAATGCCGCTAATGATAAAAAAGTTGTTAAGACCTGGTCTCGCAGCTCTACTATTATTCCGTCTTTCGTTGGTCACACCATTGCGGTTCATGACGGACGCAAACATGTTCCGGTATTCATTACCGAGGATATGGTAGGCCACAAATTAGGAGAATTCGCTCCTACTCGTACTTACAAAGGTCACGCAGATAAGAGCACTGGCTTAAAATAAGGGGAAAGGGGGACCAAACAATGGAAGCAAAGGCAATTGCAAAATATATCCGTATTGCGCCGCGCAAACTGCGCATCGTAATCAATCTCATCCGCGGCAAATCCGTTGGTGAAGCATTCGCGATCCTCAAATATACCCCGAAGGTTGGTTCTGAGGTAATCGAGAAAGTTCTGCGCAGTGCAGTAGCAAACGCAGAGCACAATTTTGACATGAACGTGGATAACCTGATCGTATCCTACTGTGCAGTAGATCAAGGTCCGACCATGAAACGTATTCATCCTCGTTCCCGTGGACAGGCTTTCAAAATTCTGAAACGTTCTAGCCACGTAACTGTAGCAGTTAAAGAAAAATAATATCCCGTCAGAAGGAGGGAAAAGATAGTGGGTCAAAAAGTTAATCCGCATGGTCTCCGTGTTGGCGTTATCAAAGGCTGGGATTCCAAATGGTACGCTGGCAAAGACTATGAGAAATTCTTGTTAGAAGACATTAAAATCCGTGAGTTCATCAAAGAAAAACTGTTCCTGTCCGGTATCTCTAAAGTAGAAATCGAACGCGCATCTAATAAAGCCCGCATTTCCATCCATACTGCAAAACCTGGTATGGTAATCGGTCGTCAAGGCAGCAACATCGAACTGCTGAAATCCGACCTGAAGAAAATGACTGAGAGCGCTATCGAAATCAACATCGTAGAAGTTAAAACCCCGGATATGGACGCAACCTTGGTTGCAGAGAACATTGCAGCACAGCTGGAACGCCGTATCGCTTTCCGTCGTGCTATGAAACAATGCGTTGGCCGTACCATGCGTATGGGTGCTAAAGGTATCAAAATTACCTGCGGCGGTCGTCTTGGCGGTGCTGAAATTGCACGCAGCGAATCCTATCGTGAAGGCAGCATTCCTCTGCACACCCTGCGTGCTGACATCGATTATGGCACTGCAGAAGCACATACCACTTATGGCCGTATCGGCATTAAGGTATGGATTTACAAAGGTGAAGTTCTTCCTGAAAGCAAAGAAGCAGCTAAAGTTGCTCCGGCAAAGGAGGCATAATCAGACATGTTATTACCGAAGAGAGTTAAACATCGTAAACAACATAGAGGTCGTATGACTGGCCGTGCTATGCGCGGTAATAGAATCGCTCATGGCGATTTCGGTCTGGTAGCATTGGAGCCCGCTTGGATTACCAACCGCCAGATTGAGGCAGCCCGTATCGCAATGACACGTTATATCAAACGTGGCGGTCAAGTTTGGATTCAAATTTTCCCGGATAAACCGATTACTGCAAAACCTGCTGAAACTCGTATGGGTTCTGGTAAAGGTTCTCCGGAGTACTGGGTAGCAGTAGTTAAACCTGGTCGCGTTCTGTTCGAAATGAACGGTGTTAGCGAAGAAGTTGCTAAAGAAGCAATGCGTCTTGCTAGCCACAAATTGCCTATCAAATGCAAATTTGTAACTCGCGCTCAACAGGAAGCTGAAGCTGCCGCACAAGAAAAGGGTGGTGAAGCTTAATGAAAACAACAGAAATTCGTGAATTGTCTGCTGCTGAGTTAGACACCAAGTTGGCAGATTTGAAAGAGGAACTCTTCAATCTGCGTTTTCAAATGGCAACCGGTCAATGTGAAAATCCGATGAAAATTCGTGACGTTAAGAAATCCATTGCCCGTATCAAAACAATCCAGCGTGAACGTGAGCTCAAGGCTTAACTGTTTTGAAGTATAACAAGGAGGAAACAGTCGTGACCGAAGAAAGAAACGCACGTGTTACCCGTATTGGTAAAGTTGTCAGCGATAAAATGCAGAAAACTGTCGTAGTTGCAGTAGAACGTTTCGTTCAGCATCCGCTGTACAAAAAAGGCGTACAACATACTATTAAATTTAAAGCTCATGATGAAAATAACGAAGCACATGTTGGCGACGTAGTTGAAATTATGCAAACTCGTCCGCTGTCTAAAGATAAATGCTGGCGCGTTATTGAAATCTTAGAGCGTGCTAAATAATTTTGCCGAAGAGTTAGTCCGGCAAGGGAGGGAAATCCATGATACAACAACAAACTATCCTTAATGTTGGTGACAACACTGGCGCTAAGAAGGTTATGTGTATCCGTGTATTAGGCGGTTCTTACCGTAAATATGCTAATATCGGTGACGTTATCGTATGTGCTGTTAAAGATGCATCACCCGGTGGCGTTGTAAAAAAAGGCGACGTAGTTAAAGCAGTTGTTGTTCGTTCCGTTAAAGGTGTTCGCCGTGCAGACGGTTCCTACATCCGTTTTGATGAGAACGCAGCAGTTGTAATTAAAGACGACAAGAGCCCGCGCGGCACTCGTATTTTTGGGCCTGTTGCCCGCGAACTTCGCGAAAAAGACTTCATGAAAATCATTTCTCTGGCACCGGAAGTGCTGTAAGAAATTAGATAACGCACTGTAAGGAGGTGTTCTTGACATGGCAAATGCTGTAAAGCTGCATGTTAAAAAAGGCGATACCGTTCTTGTACTGTCCGGTAAGGATAAAGGCAAGCAAGGTAAGATCGTTGAAGCTCTGCCTAAGAAAGCCAAAGTGGTTGTTGAAGGCGTGAATAAAGTAAAACGTCATACCAAACCGTCTCAGGCAAATCCTCAAGGCGGCATCATTACTAAAGAAGCTCCGCTCGCTTCTTCCAAAGTAATGCTGGTATGCCCGGTTTGCAAACAAGCTACCCGTATTAAAAAGACCGAAGTTGCCGGTGCTTTCGTAAGAACCTGCAAAAAATGCGGTGAAGTAATCGATAAATAATTTTCCGGGAAAGGAGGAAATAACTGAATGGCAAAGACCAGATTGCAAGAAAAATATTTGTCTGAAGTAGCTAAGGCTATGCATGACAAATTCCAATATAAAAACGTAATGGAAATCCCTAAAATTGAGAAAGTTGTAATCAACATGGGTGTTGGCGAGGCTGTAGGCAACAGCAAAGCTCTGGAAAGCGCAGTTGCTGATATGACTCAGATCGCAGGTCAAAAACCTGTTATCACCAAAGCTAAGAAATCCATCGCAGCTTTCAAAGTACGTCAAGGCATGCCTCTGGGTGCTAAAGTAACCCTGCGTGGCGACCGTATGTACTATTTCCTTGATAAACTGATGAATCTCGCTCTTCCGCGCGTACGTGACTTCCGTGGCGTAAATGCTTCCGCATTTGACGGCCGTGGCAACTACGCACTGGGTCTGAAAGAACAATTGATTTTCCCGGAAATCGAATATGATAAGATCGATAAAGTTCGTGGCATGGATATCATCATTGTGACTACCGCTAAGACAGACGAGGAAGCTAGAGAGCTGCTCAAACTCCTCGGAATGCCGTTCGGCGCATAAGTGAGGAGGGAACACATTGGCTAAAAAAGCCCTGATCGAAAAATGGAAAGGCGAACCGAAATTCGAAGTTCGTCATTATAACCGCTGCAAAGTTTGCGGCAGACCTCATGGCTATATGCGTAAATTTGGCCTCTGCCGTATCTGCTTCCGTGAATATGCTTATAAAGGAGCTATTCCGGGCGTAACCAAAGCAAGCTGGTAAGACAGACAACAAGGAAGGAGGGTATTTAAGTATGGTAATGACTGACCCGATTGCTGATATGCTTACCCGTATTCGTAACGCAAATTCAGTTCATCATGATAAAGTTGAAATCCCCGGCAGCAAGATTAAGCTGGCTATTGCTGAAATCCTGAAAGCCGAAGGTTTCATTAAAGATTTCGAAGTTATTGCTGACAGCAAACAAAATGTTATCCGCGTCAGCCTGAAATACGGTGCTAATAAAGAGAAGGTTATCTCCGGTATTAAACGTATTTCCAAACCTGGTCTGAGAGTTTACTCTCAAAAAGACCAACTGCCTAGAGTCCTCGGAGGTCTGGGTATTGCATTAATTTCTACTTCCCAAGGCTTGATGACCGACAAAGCTGCTCGTAAAGCAGGCTTGGGCGGCGAAGTTCTTGCATACGTATGGTAATACTAAAAAGATAGGAGGTGCTCGTACGTGTCTAGAATTGGTAAGATGCCAATTACTGTTCCCGCTGGTGTAACAGTTACTATTGAAGATAATCACGTGACCGTTAAAGGTCCTAAAGGCGAATTAGCTCGCCAAATCAATAAAAACATGAAGCTGACCATGGACAATGGTGTAATCACCGTTGAACGTCCGGACGATGAAAAAGAAAGCCGTTCTCTGCATGGTCTGTCCCGTACCCTGATCAACAACATGATCATCGGTGTAACCCAAGGCTTCAGCAAAACTCTGGAAATTAATGGTGTTGGTTACCGTGCTGCTAAGCAAGGCCAAAACATTAACTTCACTCTGGGTTTCTCTCACCCGGTTGTAAAAGAGCCGCCTGCAGGTATTACTTTTGAAGTTCCCGCTCCGAACAAGATCGTTGTTAGCGGTGCTGATAAAGAAGTTGTAGGTGCAGTTGCTGCAGATATCCGTACTTTGCGTCCGCCTGAACCTTACAAAGGTAAAGGTATCCGTTACGAAGGCGAACATGTTCGTCGTAAGATTGGTAAAGCCGGCGCTAAAGGCAAGAAATAATTTCTAAAAGAAGGGAGTGAAACTCTTGCTTAACAGAGTTGATAAAAACGAGAAACGTCAAAAACGTCATCTCCGTTCTCGTAGATATATTATCGGTACTGCTGAAAAACCTCGTCTGAACGTATACCGTTCCCTGTCCAACATTTATGCACAGGTTATTAACGATGAGACCGGCGAAACTATCGCTGCTGCCAGCACCGTTGAAAAAGATCTGAAAGAAAACTACGGCGGCAACATTGAGGCTGCTAAAGCTGTAGGCAAAGCAATCGCTGAAAAAGCGCTGGCTAAGGGTGTAAAAGAAGTTGTATTCGATCGTGGTGGCTATCTGTACCACGGCCGTGTAGCTGCCCTGGCTGAAGCTGCTCGCGAAGCTGGCCTGGTATTCTAAGAGAAGGAGGAAATAAAGTGGCGAACTTCGAAAATAAAGAAAACGAATTACAAGAAAAAGTCGTTTTCATCAACCGTGTTGCTAAGGTTGTTAAAGGCGGACGTCGTTTCTCCTTCGCTGCACTTGTTGTTGTAGGTGATGAAAATGGTCATGTAGGCATGGGCCTGGGTAAAGCTGCAGAGGTTCCTGAAGCTATTCGTAAAGGCGTTGAAGACGCTAAGAAAAACCTGGTTACTGTACCGCTGGTTGGTACTACCATTCCTCATGAAAACATCGGTGTATTCGGCGCAGGCCGCGTATTCCTGAAACCGGCTGCAGAAGGTACCGGCGTTATCGCTGGCGGCCCTGTACGTGCCGTACTGGAACTGGCTGGCGTTCGTGATATTCTTACTAAATCTCAAGGCTCTTCCAACCCGAACAACATGGTTCGTGCAACCATTGAAGGTCTGAAATCCTTGAAGAGTGCTGAAGCTGTTGCAGCTCTGCGTGGTAAAACCGTAGAAGAATTGTTGGGCTAAGGAGGACTTTGTCATGGCACAAATTAAAATCACCCTGACCCGCAGCCTGATCGGTTACCCCAAAGATCAGCGTGCAACCGTTAAAGCTCTGGGCTTAGGTAAAATCAATACTAGCGTTGTTAAAGAAGATACTCCGACTATTCGCGGCATGGTTCACAAGGTTGAACATCTCGTGAAGGTTGAAGAAGCGTAAGACAAGGAGGTGTACTGAAGATGAATTTACATGAATTGTCTCCCGCTCCGGGATCTAAACGTGTAGCAGTTCGCGTAGGTCGTGGCCTGGGCAGTGGCTTGGGCAAGACTTCCGGCAAAGGCCAGAAAGGTCAGAAATCCCGTTCCGGCGGTGTTAAGCGCCCTGGATTTGAAGGTGGTCAAAGACCTCTGTACCTGCGTCTTCCTAAACGCGGTTTCTACAATAAATTTGGTAAAGATTATGTTGAAATCAACGTTTCCGTACTCAATCGTTTTGAGGACGGCACCGTTGTTGAACCCGTAATGCTTATTGAAGAAGGTGTCGTTAAGAACATTCGTGACGGCATCCGTATTCTTGGCAATGGCGAATTAACCAAAAAGCTTACTGTACAAGCTATGGGCTTCAGCAAATCCGCTGAAGAGAAAATCGTTGCAGCTGGCGGTAAGATTGAGGTGATCTAAAGTGTTAGCAGCCCTTGCAAACATATTTAGAATAACAGAACTCAGGCAAAAAGTTTTATTTACTCTCGCCATGTTCATCGTATTCAGGGCTGGAACACATATACCTGTTCCTGGCGTAAACGCTTCTGTCATTGAACAGCTTTTCCGCAGCGGTAATCTCTTCGGACTGCTTGATATGTTCAGTGGCGGCGCCTTGAGCAAATTCTCCATTTTTGCTATGAGTATTACCCCATATATCAATGCTTCAATTATTTTACAGTTATTGAAGGTAGTTGTACCGACCTTGGAACAATGGTCCAAGGAAGGTGAGGAAGGCTTCAAGAAAACGACAAAGCTTACACGTATGCTGACGGTGGCTTTGGCGTTTGTCCAAGCCTGCGGTATGGCCTACGGCCTGAAGATGGCGATTAATAACCCCGGGATTTTCTCAATCCTGCTTATTGCTATCACACTTACTGCAGGAACCGTTTTCCTTATGTGGATAGGCGAGCAGATTACAGCTCGCGGCGTCGGCAATGGTATTTCCCTGATAATCTTTGCCGGTATCGTATCCAGACTGCCGGATGGACTTAAAGTAATTTTCCAATATCTGCAGGCTGGCACGGTAAGCTTATTGAACGTTATTTTGTTCGCGGCTATAGCCCTGGCGATGGTAGTTTTCGTAATTATCATTTCTGAGGGTATTCGCAAAATCCCCGTTCAGTATGCTAAGCGTGTAGTAGGCAAAAAGGCTTATGGCGGTCATACAAGCTATATCCCTCTGAAGGTCAACCAGGCAGGCGTTATTCCGATCATCTTCGCTTCTTCGGTGTTGATGTTCCCTGTAACAATTGCTCAGTTCGTTGATGTTCCCTGGGTTAAAGCAATGGGTAAGCTCTTTCAGTGGGGTAGCCCGCTGCAGACCACATTATATGTTCTGATGATTTTGTTCTTCACTTACTTCTATACAGCAGTAAGCCTGAACATCGGAGATCTTTCCGATAATATCAAAAAGAACGGTGGCTTTATTCCCGGTTTAAGACCCGGTAATCCTACTACAGAATATCTTGACAAGGTAATGTCCAGAATAACATTGGCCGGTGCGATTTTCCTCTCATTAATTGCGCTGATGCCTCATGTTATCGGATGGGTAACCCGCATTGAAGGTGTGTACTTCGGCGGTACCGCTTTGTTGATCGTTGTTGGTGTTGCATTACAAACTATGAAGCAGATAGAGTCCATGGTGCTGATGCGTCATTATCATGGCTTTATGAAATAGGAGGAGTTCAGAATGTACATTCTTTTAATGGGACCTCCGGGTGCTGGTAAAGGCACTCAAGCAGAAAAACTCATTGATGAATTTAAAATCCCTCATATCTCCACAGGAGACATGTTCCGTGCAGCAGTAAGCGCAGGCACAGAACTTGGTAAAGAGGCAAAAAAATACATGGACGCTGGCGGACTTGTCCCCGACGTCGTAACCATCGGCATTGTTCGTGAAGGCTTGTCCAAACCCGAATGTGCAAATGGTTTCATCTTAGATGGCTTCCCGAGAACTGAGGAGCAAGCAGTTGCTCTCGACGGAATCCTCAAAGACCTGGGCATTAAATTGACCGGTGTTGTTAATATCTCTGTTCCTGACTCCGAGCTGGTTGCGCGTGTAGTTGGCCGCCGTATCTGCAAGGCTTGCGGTGCTACCTATCATGTAAGCTTTAACCCCAGCAAGGTAGAAAATGTTTGCGACAAATGCGGCGGCAACCTTTATCAACGTAACGACGATAAAGAAGAAACCGTTGTAAATCGTCTGCATGCATATCATGAACAAACAGAACCGTTAATTGAGTACTACAAAAAACAAGGCCTGTACAAAGAAATCGATGGCTTGCAGCCTATCGATAAAGTGTATGCCGACGTTAAAGTTAGTCTCGGATGTAGCAAATAAGGAGGTACAACAGTGTCCAAACAGGATGTTATTGAGGTTGAAGGTACAATCTTAGAAGCACTTCCCAATGCTATGTTCCAAGTTCAACTGGTTAACGGCCATACAATTTTAGCACATATATCCGGTAAGATTCGTATGAACTTCATCAAGATTTTGCCTGGTGATAAGGTTACCGTGGAGCTTACTCCGTACGACCTCAATCGTGGAAGAATTACTTATCGGTATAAATAATCCAACAGGCAAAGAGGAGGTTTAAATTATGAAAGTAAGACCGTCTGTTAAGCCAATATGTGAAAAATGCAAAGTCATTAAACGTAAAGGCCATGTAATGGTAATTTGCGAAAACCCGAAACATAAACAAAAACAAGGATAAGAAGGAGGTGCACATTAATGGCACGTATTTCTGGTGTCGATTTACCGAGAGATAAACGTATTGAGTATGCTCTGCCGTACATCTACGGCATCGGCCTGACTCTCTCTCGTGAAATTTTAGCTAAAACCGGTATTAACCCGGACACTCGCGTTCGCGACCTGACTGAAGAAGAAGTTGCTAAGATCCGTGAAACTCTGGATCAGGACTATAAAGTTGAAGGTGACCTCCGCCGTGAGGAATCCCTGAACATTAAACGTCTGATTGAAATTGGCAGCTATCGTGGCAGAAGACATCGTATGGGTCTGCCTGTTCGTGGTCAAAACACTAAAAACAATGCCCGCACCCGTAAAGGTCCGAAACGTACTATTGCAGGCAAGAAGAAATAATTAGCGAGGGAGGGATAAACCAGTGGCTGGCAAGAAAGTTGTTCGCAACAAGAAAAAAGTTAGCAAAAACGTAATCAACGGTGTAGCACATATCCGCTCCACCTTCAATAATACTATCGTTACCATCGCTGATACCGAAGGTAATGTTCTGAGCTGGGCCTCCGCAGGCGGCCTCGGTTTCCGTGGCAGCCGTAAGAGCACTCCGTTTGCTGCACAAATGGCTGCTGAAGAAGCAACCAAAGCTGCTATGGAGCATGGCTTGAAACAAGTAGAAGTATATGTAAAAGGTCCTGGCGCTGGCCGTGAAGCAGCAATCCGTGCACTTCAGGCTGCAGGTCTGGAAGTTAACTCTATTAAAGACGTTACTCCGATTCCGCATAACGGCTGCCGTCCGCCGAAACGTAGAAGAGTATAATTGGGGGTGTAAATAGATGGCAATTGATAGAACTCCTGTCCTGAAAAGATGCAGATCTTTGGGCTTAGCTCCCGCATTCATGGGCATTAGCAAGGAATCTAAACGCCAAGTTCGCCGCCAAAACAGAAAAAAGAGCGAATATGGCATTCAGTTAACTGAAAAACAAAAAGCTAAATTTATCTATGGCGTACTGGAAAAACAATTCCGTGGCTACTATGATAAAGCTAAAAAGATGGAAGGCATCACCGGTGAAAACCTGCTGATCCTCCTCGAAAGAAGAATCGACAACGTAGTTTTCCGCCTCGGCTTGGCTAACACCCGCCGTCAGGCTCGCCAAATCGTAAGACATGGCCACATTGCTGTTAACGGCAAACGTCTGGACATTCCTTCCGCATTGGTAAGAGTTGGCGATGTTGTAACCGTTATGGAAAACAGCCGTGCTAAAGAATACTTCAAAGGCATGGACGAAACTCTGGCTACCAAAGCAGTTCCGGCTTGGCTGGTACTGGACGCTGCTAACGTTAGCGGTAAGGTAGACCGTTTCCCGACTCGTGAGGAAATTGATGTTCCTATTGAAGAGCACTTCATCGTAGAGTTGTACTCCAAATAATTAGTGAATATCTTGTGCCACCCACTTATGAGACGTATTGTGGTAATACGCGATAGAAGGAGGCTTTCCGAATGATTGAAATTGAAAAACCTAAGATGGTTACATCTGATGTCAGCGAAGATGGTCGTTATGGCAAATTCGTTTGGGAGCCGCTCGAGAGAGGCTACGGCATCACGCTGGGCAACAGCCTGCGTCGTGTGCTGCTGTCCTCCCTGCCGGGTGCTGCAGTAACCTACGTCAAGATTGACGGTGTTCTGCATGAGTTTGCTACCATTCCTGGTGTTCGTGAGGATGTTGCTGATATCATCCTGAACATTAAGGCTTTGTGCCTTAAAATGGAAGGTGAAGGGGAAAAGATTCTGCGTATCGAATGTTCTGGTGAACAGGAAGTTACTGCTGCAAATATCATTGCTGATAGCGATGTTGAAATTCTGAACCCTGAGCTGCATATTGCGACTTTAGATAAAGACGCAGTTTTCAATATGGAAATCCATATTGATAAAGGCCGTGGCTATGTACCTGCGGACAAAAATAAACAGCCTGATCAGCCTATCGGCGTTATTCCGGTAGACTCCATTTACTCTCCGATTACCAGAGTAAAATTTGCTGTTAACGATACCCGCGTAGGTAATGTTACCAACTATGACAAGCTTACTTTGGAAGTTTGGACAGATGGCAGCATAAAGCCTGATGAAGCTGTTGACATGGCTTCCACCATCCTGATTGACTATCTCAAGCTTTTCCAGACCAGTGATGGCAAAGGTTCTGTAATCACTGTAGCTGGCGGTTCTGAGCCTGAAGCTCCCGAACCGAGCAAGCAAGAGGGTCAAAACACAATGTCTATCGACGATTTGGATTTGTCCGTCCGCAGCAATAACTGCCTGAGACGTGCAGGTATCAATACTGTCGAAGAATTGATCCAGAAAACAGAAGCTGATATGATTAAAGTTCGTAACTTGGGTAGTAAATCTCTGGAAGAGATTAAAAAGAAACTTGAGGATATGGGCTTGCATTTTCGTAAAAACGATGAAGAATAATTAAGGGGGTCAGAAGTACATGGCATACAGAAAACTGGGTCGTAACTCCAGCAACCGTAAGGCTCTGTTTCGCAGCATTTTAACTTCCTTCTTCAAATATGGTAAGATCGAAACCACCGTTACCAAAGCTAAAGAAGTTGCTAAGCATTCCGCTCAACTGATTACTTTGGCAAAACGCAATGACCTGCATGCTCGTCGTCAGGTTATGGCAGTTCTGGTTGACGAAACCATTACCAAAAAACTGTTTGAAGAAATTGCTCCGAAATATGAAGGCAGACAAGGCGGCTTTACTCGCATTTACAGAGTAGGTCCTCGCCGTGGCGATGCAGCTGAAATGGCTATCATCGAACTCATCTAATTTAGAGCTGTAAAAAGCAGGAACTTCGGTTCCTGCTTTTTTGCGTTCCAGGGATTGTATGTGTATAATAATGTTATGCTAATCCTATTTCCGGATATATGATCTGAAAATACTATAGCTTTAGCATGATACAAACTATCAATATTCCAAGAGGAGGAAGATATAATGCGTTTTTATACAGTAGAGATAGCGGGACGTGAGGAAATTCTTGTTGGCTTTCGTGAGAATGAAGCAGTTTACAGACTGAATTTATTGGCAAGACTTGTGCCGGAACTGATAGTTGCGGATATGAATGAATTGATATGCCGTTATACGCCTGAGGTGAAGGCAAAGCTGGAGCGTCTGGCTGATAATGATGATGTTCTGCAGGGCGCTGCAGTAAAGCTTGCGGAAGTAAAGCTGTTAGCACCTATCGTTCATCCGCGTCAGGATGTAGTCTGCCTCGGTATTAATTATGATGCACATGCTCAGGAAGCAGGACGTTTTTCCAGTGAAGCCTTTGGTGGTGAACGTCCCTACACAATTTATTTTTCCAAGCGTGTTAACAGAGCAACCGCAAGCGGCGAGAGTGTTCCTCGTTATGAAGGCTTAGTAGACAGCCTTGACTATGAGGCAGAGCTGGGAGTGATTTTAGCTAAAGATGCTAAAGGTGTAAGCAAAGAAAACGCCAGAGATTATATTTTTGGTTATACAATTATTAATGATATCAGCGCGCGTAATCTGCAGACGCGTCATAAGCAATGGTATCTGGGAAAAAGCCTTGACGGTTTTACACCTATGGGACCGTGTATTGTTACAGCGGATGAAATCGGCGATGAGCAGGCTCTTGATATCAGCTGTACGGTTAACGGAGAGCTGCGCCAGAGCAGTAATACCCGTTACATGATTCAGACTGTTTGTGGGGCAATTGCAGAGCTGTCAGAGGGTATGACGTTGGCTGCAGGTACAATTATTGCTACCGGTACTCCGGCTGGTGTCGGCATGGGTATGAAACCGCCGACATTCTTGCAACATGGCGATAAAATCATTTGCTCTATCGAAAAAATCGGCTCTTTAGAGAATGTTATCGATTAAAAATTGCTAAATGGTGTTGCTTTAATAAAAATACTTGTGTTTTTGTTGCTGATAGCATAAAATAAACTTATAGACCATACTAAATTTAAAGGAGGCTGCAAAATGGGTAAATTCGTAATTTCTCAGGCAAAAAATGGCGTTAAATTTAATTTAAAAGCTGCAAATGGTGAAGTCATTGCCAGCTCTCAGGTTTATAAGGACGAAAAGTATTGCCGTAAAGGTATTGCCAGCGTTATCAATAATGCTCCTGTTGCTCCGATAGAGGACCAGACGGTAGAAGGCTTTACCCCTTGTAAGCATCCTAAATTTGAGGTTTATAAAGACAAGGCCGGAGAATTCCGCTTCCGTTTGAAGGCAACAAACGGACAGATTATTGCTACCGGTGAAGGCTACAAGGCAATGGCAGGATGCAAACGCGGCATTGAGTCCATTAAGAAAAATGTTGTTGATGCCAAAATAATTGTTGAAGCACCTAAAGAAGAAAAAGCTGAATAATGTCAATCAAAAGGACCACTACGCTATAAACACGCAGTGGTCCTATTTTTTGTAACACAACAGATTATATTAGTCTGCTGTGTATTTTTTTGGAAAGCTTTATCCGGAAGAAGTTATTTTCCCCGCAGCTCCAATACAACCATTTCCGGAGCAACCTCTGTACGAACCGGAGGTCCCCAAAAGCCGTAGCCATTATTGGTGATTGCGGTCAGATTACCAAAGTTTGTACGTCCGTAATCCAACTTGTACATTTTTTTCGTTACCAGACGGTTGGGAAAAAGCTGGCCTGTATGCGTATGACCAGCCAGATAAAGATCATAGCCCGCATCTGCAGATGCATCCATACGGCGAGGCTGATGATCGAGCAGAATACTGTAGTAGTCTTTATTTTGGGAGGAAAGATTTATAAGCTGGCTGTTGGTACGGTTTTTGCTGTAATCATCTATACCGGTTATTTTGATTTTGTTGTCGATAATGGTATCGGTATTGCGCAGGATATAGAAGCCCTTGTCTGTGAGCATTTGTTGCCAGCGCAATGGTTCATCAAGATAATCATGGTTGCCGAAGGCCATGTAGACAGGCGCTTTGATTTGAGCCAGAGCAGAAAGCGTATCCTCCTCTGCTACATAAAAAATACGCTCGTCAAGCATATCGCCGCTGACAACAACGAAATCCGGCTGCTGCTCGTTGATGCGTGTTGCCAGACGTTCGGCGTAGTAATGGCCGAGTATTCTTCCCATATGCAGGTCGGTGAGAAAGACAATTTTATAATGAGCATTCTGCGGCAGCTTTTCCGTTACCAGCGCTTCTGTGCGTACTGTCGGGTGAAAGGCGCGCCAGCTGCCCCAGGTAATGAAGCAGCAGATAAAGGCAAGGCCGATGATACTGATTTTGCCTGAAGGCAGCTGCCAACCGCTCAGCTTACTGAAAATCAGGCAGAGAAGATGAATGATTGCCAGCAGAAGTGTGTAGTAGCAAAAAGCAATCCAAAGTCCTTCTATCCACGCAGTAAGCTTGAGCAGAAAATGAGGCGTTCCCTGCGGCAGAATGACACTGATAGCTGTGCCGAGTGCCATAAGCAGATATATAAGCCCGAAGGTTAGTGTGCGGCCGAAGGGCAGATAATGGCGATAATACATATAACCGATGATACTCATGAGAGCATCAATCGTACCGACGAAAAGAAAAATACGCATATTATTCATTAAGGCTCCTTTATATAATTCTTGCTTACATTATACATGTTAGAGTGTACTTTAAGTCAAGTGCTGCGCTAAAGAAAAAGGACTGCCGGGTGCGGCAGTCCGTGAGGTATAACATTATTTGTTCGGAATATCACCGACGCCGTTTAAGATGATAGACGGACGGTAGGAGAATTCCTTAATATTTTCCAACGTACTTACGCCGCTCAGAACAAGAGCTGTCATCAGACCGCTTTCCATACCGGCAACGATATCTGTATCCATACGGTCGCCAATCATAGCAGCATCCTCTGAATGAACATCCAGCAGGCGCAGACCGGTACGCATCATCAAGGGGTTAGGCTTGCCGACGAAATAAGCCTTTTTGCCGGTAGCAAGCTCAATAGGTGCGACCAGTGCGCGGCAGGCGGGGATGATACCGAAATCAGAGGGGCCGGTAAGGTCGCTGTTTGTTGCAACCAGGCGTGCTCCTTGGTTAATCAGGCTTACTGCCTTGAGAATCATATTATAATTATAAGAATTTGTTTCGCCGACTACAACGTAATCGGGATTAACATCATTCATTGTGATGCCGGCATCATAAAGCGCATTGACAAGACCGGGGCCGCCGATAACGTAGGCACTGCAGCCGGGGGCCTGAGAATGGATAAATTTGGCAGTGGCGAGAGCACTGGTATAGAAATGACTTTCGTCAACCTCCAGTCCCAGACGTAAAAGCTTTTGCTGCAGTTCTTTGGGACTGCGTTCGCTGGCGTTAGTCAAAAACAAAAAGCTCTTTTTTTCTTCATAGAGCCAGTTTACGAATTCTCTTACTCCGGGCAACAGGTTATTTCCGTGGTAGATAACACCATCCATATCGCAGATAAAGCCTTCTTTTGCGCGAAGCTGTGTTAATAATAATTCATATTTTTCGTTGCTGTCCATAATTTTTACTTCCTTTACTGTTTTAGACACTTATATTATGCAAGAAAAAAATATCTTTTGCAAGAGCTTAACGGGGCAGCAGAAGCCGTAATTAGTTAACAGTTTGTAAAATATTATTCTTTTAAGTGTAGTTTTATCGCTAAATGTTAAAAGAATTCTGAAGATAGACCAACATCCTAGTTAAAGATTGACATATTAGAAAGATAGTGGTAAAATAAAATATTTTTGACAATAAAGAAGGGGCGTGCTACAATGTATTTATCAGAATTATAATTTTAGGAGGGTTGAAGATGTTTGCGATGGGTGACAGAGTGGTATATCCGCTTCATGGTGGAGCTATTATCAAGGATATAGAAGCACATATACAGGATGGCGAGACTGTGAAGTATTACATTTTACAAATGCTTTTTGACAATATGACAGTGTCGGTACCGGTAGAAAACGCCGAAAAATTAGGTTTACGTTATATTGGCGATGATGAAACTCTGGCAATAATTCAGAATACGCTGCATGAAGTACCGGATGTACAGACGGTGAAGGCGATTTCCTGGAATCGGCGATTTCAGTTGTATATGCAGAAGATAAAAAGCGGCAGTGTTGCTGAGGTCGCAAGAATCTTTAAAATACTGACTATTTTAGAACGCAGAAAGAAAATTTCCGTAGGTGAGCGCAGATTGCTGCACAGTACGAAGCAGATTTTGCAAAGTGAAATAATGCTGATTAAGGATGTGGACGCAGAGAAAGCGAGCAACTGGTTAGAGCGTTGCTGTAATTAGGCAGAATATAAAGACCGTTTTAAGGCTGTTGAGTTAGAAACTGCTTTAAAACGGTCTTTTTGCAAAATTTTTAGGCCTTTTTTTCATTAATGTCATATTTAAAAAAGTTATTTACTTGTTTTTTGCGGATTATAGCTGTATTATATAATTGATATAATAGTAGGATGAAATACTATGTATCAGAAATTCAGAGAAAGGAGGAATTGAAATGCTGAGAAAAATTATTAGCCTGAGCATATCGTTAATTATTATTGTAACCGGACTTATACTAACAAATTTATCTTTACCGTTTTTATCAAATTACTTGGGCTATGATTTACACGGCAATGGCTTAATGGGAATTACCTTTGCTACCATGATACTGACCTTACCAGGTCTTTTTATATCTTCCTGGCTTGGCTTAGTATTGGCACCGTTTATTACAAAATGGCTGTTCAATTACGCTGAACGTCTGACGGTTTCTCTCTCCGGCGTACCTACCAGTGATATTCTGGTAATGATTTTCGGTATCGGCATCGGTCTGATTTTAGCAAATCTGATAGGCAGTCCTTTTTCCAGACTGCCGGTTATCGGACCGTTTATTCCCATCGTACTAAGCCTTGTACTTTCAGTTGTCGGTGCTAAGCTGGCTTTGCGTAAGCATAATGATATTGTGGAGTTTTTTAACCGCATTCCTACGCGTAAGCCCGTAAAGCCTGTCGATGAAACAAAGAGCGTATTGGAGGGCCCTTTGGGGGACCGTCTTTACAGCAGCAATAAATTGCTTGATACCAGCGTCATTATTGACGGACGTGTTATGGATATTATGGCTGCAGGCTTTTTGGACGGTCAGCTGGTAGTGCCGAATTTTGTGTTGGAGGAGCTGCAGAAGCTGGCGGATTCTTCGGATAATATGAAGCGTGCTAAAGGCCGTCGCGGTCTGGACCTGGTGCATGATTTGCAGATAAGCTACAAGGGCCGTATTCTGGTCGTAGATAACGATTACGATGATCTGGAAGGCGTGGATGCTAAGCTTGTACGTTTGGCAAGACAGGCTAACGCTGACATTATTACCAATGATTATAACCTGAATAAGGTTGCAGGTATTCAGGGCGTTAAGGTGTTGAATATCAATGAGCTGGCGAACGCTATTAAACCGGTAGTTGTTGCAGGCGAGGAAATGAACGTATTCCTAGTTAAGGAAGGCAAGGAGCAGGGACAGGCTGTTGCTTATCTTGATGACGGTACTATGATCGTTGTAGAAAACGGACGTCACTTCATCGGCCACAGCGCAATTGTTGTTGTAACCAGCGTGCTGCAGACTTCTGCCGGAAGAATGATTTTCGCAAAAACAAAATAGGAGCTTTGAGATGGGCAAGGATGAACTTATTGTAATTGTTCCGGCCGCAGGCGCCGGTAAGCGTCTGGGGCTGGGGATTAATAAGGCCTTTGCTATGCTGAACGGTGCACCGCTTCTGGTGCACTGTCTGCATATGCTGGAGGCAACAGGTCTGGTTAAGCGTGCCGTTGTCGTGTTGGCGCCGCAGGAGGTTGTTGAAGGCCGTGAGCTTTTGGCAGGCTATCAGAAAGATTATTTTCGGACGCTGCCGTTTTGCGTAGTAGCCGGTGGCAAGGAGCGTCAGGACAGTGTTGCCAATGCGTTGGCCGCAGTAGAGGAAACAGATTGCTATATTGCTGTACACGATGGCGCGCGTCCCTTTGCGGGACGCGCTGTTTTTGAACACACATTGGCTGCCGCTAAGGTGCATGGCGCCGCAATTGCTGCCGTTCCGGTGAAGGATACCATCAAGGTTGTCGGCACCGACGGTATTGTAACTGCTACGCCTGAGCGCAGTACGCTGATGGCAGTACAGACACCGCAGATTTTTACCGCAGAACTGCTGAAGCAGGCTTACGCGCAGCTGGCGGCACATCCCGCTGCTGTTACCGACGATGCTTCGGTAGTAGAGCTGATGGGCCATAAGGTAGCGACAGCGTTAGGACGCTACGAAAATATTAAAATTACTACGCCGGAGGATTTGCTTTTTGCAGAAAATCTGCTGGCGCAACAGGAGCAGGAAGATGGATAATAAAATTGTAATGCCGCAATTTCGCATCGGCTGCGGCTATGATGTACATAAGCTGGCAGAAGAGCGCAAATTAATTATCTGTGGTGTTGAGGTTCCATATGAAAAAGGTCTTTTGGGACACAGTGATGCAGATGTAGCTTTGCATGCGCTGATGGATGCGCTTTTGGGCGCTGCGGCCATGGGCGATATCGGCAAGCACTTCCCTGATACGGATGAACGCTTTAAGGGAGCGGACAGCATGCAGCTGACGCTGCATGTCAAAAAGCTCTTGCAGGAGGAAGGCTGGCAGGTTAATAACGTGGATGTGACGATTATTGCCCAACGCCCGAAGCTGGCAGGCTATATTGCCGCAATGCGTACTAATGTTGCCAAGGTTTTGGATGTTGCTGAGTCCGTAGTAAATATTAAGGCGACAACAACAGAAAAGCTCGGTTTTACAGGAAGAGGCGAAGGTATTGCCGCTGAAGCTGTGGCGAGCATTGTCAAGATGTGATATAATAATTAGACTGATAAGTGTAATCTGTTTGGATATACCGGCGGAAGGAAATTTATTTTAGCCGGAGCCGGAGTGATTGTGCTTTTTTGGTAAATCTAATGTTAATAGATAAATTTGGAGGGATATATCAATGTGTAATGATGAAGTTAGAGTAAGATTTGCGCCGAGCCCGACCGGCCCGTTCCATATCGGTGGTGCGCGCAGTGCGCTGTTCAACTATCTGCTGGCCCGCAAAACCGGCGGCAAGCTGATTCTGCGTATCGAGGATACTGACCGTGAGCGTTCTACCCCGGAATCCGAGGAAAATATCAAGGCTGCTTTGAAGTGGCTGGGTATGGACTGGGATGAGGGCGTTGATGTTGGCGGCCCGAACGGACCGTATCATCAGATGGAACGTCTTGATATCTACAAAAAATATACTGACAAGCTGTTGGCTGAAGGCAAAGCTTACTATTGCTACTGCACCGATGAGGAGCTGGAAGAAGAACGCCAGAGCCTGATCAAAGAAGGCAAAATGCCGCGTTATATGGGCAAATGTCGTCATCTGACCGAAGAGCAGATTGCTCAGTTTAAAGCTGAAGGCCGCAAACCGACCGTTCGCTTCCGCGTTCCTGCCGACCAGCAGATTCTCGTTCGCGACATGGTTCGTGGCGATGTAGTTTTTGATTCCAATAATATCGGTGATTTCGTTATTGTTAAATCCGACGGTATTCCGACCTATAACTATGCTGTAGTTATCGATGATGCGCTGATGCACATTACTCATGTAATCCGCGCTGAAGAGCATCTGTCCAACACTCCGCGCCAATGCCTCGTTTATGATGCACTGGGCTTCAAGCAACCGACCTTCGGTCACATTTCCCTGATTCTGGGCAAGGACCACACCAAAATGAGCAAGCGTCACGGCGCTACCAGTGTTGACCAATATCGTCAGCTGGGTTACCTGCCGGAAGCTATCAACAACTTCCTGGCACTTTTGGGTTGGGCTCCGAACAGCGAGCAGGAAATCTTCAGCATGGACGAGCTGATTCACGAATTCAGCATGGACCGCGTTGCTAAGAACCCCGCTGTTTTCGATATCGACAAGCTGAACTGGATTAACCAGCACTATATGCGTCAGCTGGATGCGGAAGCATTCTTTGAAGCTGCTAAACCGCACATGATTGCTGCAGGCTACATGACCGGCGAAGAAGAAGGCGAAAAGCTGGCTTGGCTGAAACGTGTTGTAGCAACCGCACAGGAGCACATTTCCTATGCTGCCCAGATTCCTGAATGCGTAGAAATGTACTTCAATGATGAATTCGATTTTGAAAACGAGGAAGCAGAAGCAGTCCTGAAGGCTGAAACTGTACCGACCGTTATCAATATGCTGCTGGAAGAGCTGCCGAAGGTAGAAAACCTGGACAATGCTGCAGTTAAGGCTCTGTTCAAGCAGATTCAGAAAGCAACTAAGCTGAAGGGCAAGGATGTATTCATGCCGATTCGTGTCGCTCTGACCGGTAATCAGCATGGTCCGGAGCTGGCAGCAATGGTTCCGCTGCTGGGCGTTGAGCGTACTGCAAAACGCATTAAATCCAGCTTGGCAAAAGCAGGCGTAACTCTTTGATTGATGACTGACGATAAGGCTTCAACTGCTTCGTAACGGCGTTGCTTGCATCCAAGGCCTTCTCGTCGCTCAGAGAATTTTTGCAAAGGAATAGTTATTATGAGCATTAAAGTATATAACACCTTAACCAAACAAAAAGAAGAATTCGTACCTATTCATCCCGGCAAAGCCAACATCTATGTTTGCGGTGTTACTCCGTACAACCATCCGCATGTTGGTAATGCGCGTCCGTTCGTAACCTGGGACGTTATCCGCCGCTTCCTGGAGCATGAAGGCTATGACGTAACCCATGTACAGAACTTTACCGATGTTGATGACAAGATTATCAACACTGCCAATAAAGAGGGCGTACAATGGTATGATATCTGCAACCGCTATATTGACTCCTACTTTGAAGTAATGGATAAGCTCAATGTGCGCCGTGCGCATGTTTATCCGCGTGTATCCGAGCATATCGATGATATCATCAAAACTGTGCAATGCCTGATTGACAATGGCTATGGCTATGTTGTTGACGGCGATGTTTTCTACAGTGTAGAAAAGTTTAAATACTATGGTCAGCTTTCCGGCCGTAACATTGAGGATATGATGGCCGGCGCGCGTGTAGACGTTGATGACCGCAAACATAATCCGATGGATTTTGCGCTGTGGAAATCCGCTAAACCGGGCGAGCCTGCTTGGGAGAGCCCCTGGGGTCCCGGTCGTCCCGGCTGGCATATTGAATGCTCTACCATGAGCATGAAGTATCTGGGAGAAACCTTTGACTTCCATGGCGGCGGCAGCGACTTGATTTTCCCACATCATGAAAACGAGATTGCTCAATCCGAAGGCTGCACCGGCATTCATCCTTTCGTGCATTACTGGCTGCATAACGGCTTTATTACCGTTAACGAAGAAAAAATGTCCAAATCTCTGGGCAACTTCTTTATGGTTATCGATATTTTAGAGCATTACGATCCGGAAACTCTGCGTTTCTTCATCGTTTCCACGCATTATCGCAGCCCGCTGGACTTCAGCGATGCACGTCTTACCGAAGCTCAAAAGAGCCTTGCACGTCTGCGTCAGGCACAGGAAACTTTGGGTGAGCTGAGCGAAATGCTGAGTGCCGGCCCGACTGCCGAAAGCTTGGCACTGCGCGAGAAGGTTAAAGAGCTGCGTGAAGCATTTATGGAAGCTATGCGTGACGACTTCAATACTGCGCTGGCTATCAGCCATATGTTTGCTCTGGCTAAGGAAATCAACATTTACCATAAGGCAGTTGTTGATGCCGGCATTAAACCGGACGGTAAGCTGGTTGCTATGTTCAACGATGTCTTTGCAGAAACCTGCTCTATCATCGGTGTACTGGAAAAAACTGCTGCCCCGGCTGCAGAAGAGGCCGGCGACAGCAAGGAAGCCGAGCTGGTAGAAATGCTTATCGCTATGCGTCAGGATGCACGTAAAAATAAAAATTACGCACTGGCAGATGAGCTGCGCAACAAGCTGAATGAAATCGGCATTGTGCTGCAGGATACTCCGCAAGGCGTAAAGTGGTCTAAGCAATAATGAAATTTGAACAATACAAAATGCTAAAGGAGCATGCCCTGGCAGCCTGTGCGGCTGCCGGTGCTCCTTTTCCTGCAACTAAGGAAATAAATCCGATTTTGTTGGCGTATATCGGCGACGTAGTTTTTTCTATGTATGTCCGTCTGCGCCTTTTGCCGACTTCCAAGCATGTACGCATTGTGCATGACATCGGCTCCAAGATGGTTTCTGCAGTGTGCCAATGTCAGGCAATGCAGCAGCTGGAGGCTGGCCTGAGCGAGGAGGAAAGCGTTATTTTCCGCCGCGGCCGTAATGCCAAGTCGATGGTGCCGAAAAGCGCCTCAGTGCATGAATACCGTATGGCAACAGCTTTTGAAGCACTTTTGGGCTGGTTGTTCCTTGAAGAACGCGAGGAGCGCCTGCAAGAGGTTATGAATCTTTCCTTTGATATTATCAGCAAATATATGCAGGAAAATCACAAAAAATAATACCCCTCTATTTGTCCGTTGAAAAGAGAGGAGATGATAAATATGATGGTAAAATTAGTACGTCATACGCCGGAGCCGGAGCGTACTGTGGCTATGAGCGCACGTCTGTGCTATTCACCGATCGGCGCTGCTCAGCTGGAAGAAAAAATCAGTGATGAGCAGGCAGCAAATCTGGTACGCAAACTGGTAAGCATGGGGCACTTGTCCACCTTGGAGCATGTTACCTTTACCTTTGCTATCGAAGGTGTATCCCGCGTTTTGACACATCAGCTGGTGCGCCACCGTATTGCTTCTTATTCCCAGCAATCTCAGCGCTATGTGAAAGAGCATGATTTTGAAACAATCGTGCCTGCTTCCATTGCTTCTAAGCCTGAGGCTAAGGCTAAATTTGATAAGCTGATGACTGAGATTCAGGCAATGTATGATGAGTTTATCGCGCTTGATATTCCGGCTGAAGATGCCCGTTATATTCTGCCTAACGCAACAGAAACGAAGATTGTCTGCACGTTTAATGCACGCTCCTTGCTGAACTTCTTCAGCCTGCGCTGCTGCACCCGTGCACAATGGGAAATCCGTGCGCTGGCTAATGAGATGCTGCGCCAATGTCAGGCTGTAGCACCGGTTATTTTTGAAAATGCAGGTCCGACCTGTGTATCTGAGGGCGTTTGTCACGAGGGCGCTATGTCCTGCGGACGTCTGCAGGCAATTTTGGCGGCAAAAGCCAAGGCAGAGCAAAAGCAGTAAGGAGAAACTATGGCTGAGCAGAATAATGATTTAATAGCTGGACGTAATGCGGTTAGTGAAGCCTTGCGCAGCCAGCGTTCAATAAACAAAATATTTTTGCAGGAAGGCGCTCATGGCGGCAGCCTGGGCGAAATCATTGCTTTGGCAAAGCAAAAGGGTGTGCCGGTAGAAACCGTAAAGGCCGAAAAGCTGGATAAGCTTGCTAAGGGCTTGCGTCATCAGGGCGTAGCTGCTTTGGCTGCCCCGATTGCTTTCCGTACTCTGGATGATGTTTTTGCCCGTGCGGCAGAAAAAAATGAAGAGCCGTTTATTCTGCTTTTGGATGAGCTGCAGGATCCGCAGAACGTGGGCGCGCTTATCCGCAGTGCTGATGCAGCAGGTGTACATGGTGTGCTGATGCCGCGCCGTCGCAGCTGTCCGCTGAACGCTGTTGTTGCCAAGATTTCCGCAGGTGCGGTTGAATATGTACCTGTTGTGCAAATCGGCAATATCGCCCAGACTATCGAAGAGCTTAAGCAGCGCGGCTGCTGGGTTGTCGGCGCTGATATGGATGGCGTTGATTTTTATGCTGCCAATATGAGCGGTCCGATTGTACTGGTAATCGGCGCTGAAGGCAGAGGCTTAGGCCGACTGGTAAAACAAAAATGTGATGATGTTGTCAGCATTCCGATGAACGGCGGCGTTAATTCTTTGAACGCGTCGGCTGCGGGAGCTGTCCTGATGTACGAGGTAGTACGTCAACGACATCAATTCTAAAGAGGTGAAGGCATGGGCGAATATCTGATAATTGATGGGTATAATGTAATTAACGCCTGGAAGGATTTTGCCCAGCTGCGCCAGGAAAACCTGGAGCATGCACGCGAGCTGCTGGTAGCAGGTGTGGCAGAATATGCTGCCTTTAAGGGCTATCGTGCTGTCGTAGTTTTTGATGCTCAGGAGGTGGCAGGCGCTGCTGCTTCCGAAAAAATTCATGGCATTGACGTTGTATTTACCGATGAGGGAGAAACGGCAGATTCCTGGATTGAACGCAGAGCCTACGAGCTTAGACGTGTACAGGCAAAGGTTTTCGTTGTAACCAGTGACTACGCGGAGCAGATTAACATTTTGGGAGCAGGTGCGTACCGCATTTCTTCTAGGGAATTCCGCGAGCAGTATTATAAGACTAAAAAGGAAATTGCCGAGCGTCTGCATGTCCCCAGACGTGCTTTAAACCGCAATGAGCTTGGTGGCAGAGTGAGCGGGCATGTGCTGGCTCATCTGGAAAAATTGCGTCGGGAGAAAAGTTGACGGAAAACACCAGGCAGGATATAATAAAAACACTGATGCTTTTATTATGAATGTATTTGCGATAACTGTCTAACAAGACAGTGGCAGATAGATAAACAGACGGAGGATATGCTATTGATGGCTACAGATACTGTAATGCAAAACGATCCCAATGACGCTTTTGCAAAAATGACTGATGAGGAAATCGTTTTAGAATCACAACAGCATGATAATGTTATAGCACAGGAATATCTGCTGCATAAATACAGAAACTTCGTCAGAGCCAAGGCCCGCAGCTATTTTTTAATAGGTGCCGAGCGTGAAGATATTATTCAGGAAGGCATGATCGGTCTTTATAAGGCTATCCGTGATTTCCGTGCCGATAAGCAGGCATCGTTCCGTGCGTTTGCCGAGCTGTGTGTAACAAGGCAGATTATTACGGCGATAAAGACTGCTACCAGACAGAAGCATATCCCTCTCAACTCCTATGTATCGCTTAACAAGCCTATTTATGAGGAGGACAGTGACCGCACGCTGCTGGATGTCATCAGCGGTGTGAAGGTTGCTAATCCGGAGGATATGATTATCAGCCGTGAGGAATTCAGCGATATTGAAAGCAAGATGAATGATATTCTCAGTGACCTGGAATGGAAGGTTCTGATGAGCTATCTTGATGGCAAATCCTATCAGGAAATTGCTGCTGAGCTGGGGCGTCATATCAAATCTATTGATAATGCGCTGCAGCGTGTAAAGCGTAAACTTGAAAAATATATCATCAGCAAAGGAGATATTACTGATCTGCGTACAGTTTACAGCGGACTGCTGGCTATTGATCCGTATGAGCGTTTCAAGAATAAAAATTCCTGAAAAAGCGGATAATTGATAAAACTGTAACAAAAATCTACATCATTTTGAAATTTTCAGAATGGTGTTTTTTTATTAAGAGGATTTTTGACAAGTATAGCGAATAGATATATTAACAAGTCAGTAAAGAAAAATTGACACTTCGGTGTTAGAGGAGGTTTTTCAAATGAATCAAGTTGAAGAATTAGTGAAGGTTGTAGCAGAGGCTCAGGCCGACAAAGGAAATGTTGTTATTGTTACCGGTAAACCGGGCAGTGGCAAGAGCAAAGTTTTACGTGAAGCTGCAGAATCTCAAAAATGGACCTACGTTGACTGCCGTATGCTGATCAGTGAGGAATTCCTGGCAATTCCGGCTGCTGACAGAGGCTTGTATGCTCCTGATATGTTTGCTGATATTCTGGCAAGCTACAATGCAGATGTTATCATTCTTGACAGACTGCAGACCTTGTTTGTACCTGTATTCCACATCAATACCGATAGCCTGATGCGTAAACTGAGCAAAAAGTTTACCATTGTAACCGCATGGCCCGGATACATTGATAACGGTAACCTGTGCTATGACAAATTTGATGGTACCGAAGCTATCCGTATCAGCCCCGACGGCTTTAAGATCTGGAACGTAGAAGGTTAATAGTTAATAAGCGGAGGCTTGATATGGAGCAGAAAAAACGTCGCTTTGCTGTTTTGACCGGCGGAGGTGACTGCCCGGGATTAAACGCTGTAATCCGTGCAGTCGTAAAAACCTTCCTGCAGAACGATTGTGAGGTTTATGGCGTACTCAATGGCTTTAACGGCCTGATAAACGATAATCTAAAATTAATGGATTATGCTGCAGTATCGGGTATTTTACCGCGTGGCGGAACAATTTTAGGAACCACGAACCGTGATAATCCCTTCCATTTTGCTGTTGAAGAAAATGGTGAGCTTGTATATAAGGATATGCGCGAAAAGGTTATTGAAAACCTGCGTAAATACGATATAGAAGCATTGGTTGTTATCGGCGGTGACGGTAGCCTGAATATTGGTGCCGAGCTGGCGCGTGAATGTGATATTAAGGTTGTTGGCGTACCCAAGACCATTGATAATGATTTGCCCTGCACAGAGCGGACATTCGGCTTTGATACTGCTATGGCTATGGCTACCGAAGCGCTTGACAGACTGCATACTACAGCTGAATCACATCACCGTGTTATGGTGTTGGAGGTTATGGGCCGTTATGCCGGCTGGATTGCTTTGCACAGTGGTATTGCCGGCGGTGCGGACGTTATTTTGCTACCGGAAATTCCTTACAAGCTGGAGCCGGTGATTGCTAAGATTCAGGCACGCAAGGCTGCCGGAAAGAATTTTAGTATTGTTGTTGTTGCCGAAGGCGCACGCCCTGAGGGTGGCGAGATGTCAATCGCACGTATGGTTGAGGGCAGCTTTGAGCCAATCCGCCTTGGCGGTGCAGGCGAAAAGGTGGCGCAGGCCATTGAAGAGCAGACAGGCATCGAATCACGCTGTACCGTATTAGGTTATCTGCAGCGTGGCGGTTCGCCTACAGCGTTTGACCGTGTGCTGTCGACACGTTACGGCGTGGCAGCAGCAGAGGCTTGCCTAAGACGTGAATATAATGTTATGGTTTCACTGTATCATGATCAGATTGTTACCGTCTTTATTCAAAAGGCAGCATCAAAACCGCGCCAGGTTCCTGTAGACAGCGAAATTATCCGTACAGGACGCCAGCTGGGATTGTGCTTTGGCGATTGATTTAAACTTGATTACTAGATTTAACCCCAGATTAAGATTATACACTTATATTACAGAGGGTGGTGCTTGCACCATCCTCTGTTTTTGTGTGCAGCTTTATGAACTGTGAAAAATTTTAAAAAATAGTGAGATTTCATTGCAGTTAAGCGTGATTCAGAGTATAATAAAAAGGCTTAGTGTTTGCGAAAGGGAGTAAATCATGGACTTAAATTTAATTGCCGTTATTGTGGGTATTGTCGAAGGTCTGACCGAATTTTTACCGGTTTCTTCTACCGGACATATGATTATTGTTGGTCACGTTTTGGGCTTTGAAGGCCAGCTGGCAGATGTTTTTGATGTCTTTGTACAGCTGGGTGCTATTTTATCTGTTGTTTTTATTTACAAAGAGCGCTTTGCCAGATTTTTTACTAAGGATGGCTGGGATATCAACAAGGGACTTTCTGTCTGGCATGTTGCTGCCGGTATCGTACCGGTTATGCTGGTAGCCTTCTTCCTGTATCACTATATCAAGGAGTATCTGTTTTCTCCTTTTACGGTAGCAATAGGCCTTTTCTTGGGCGGTTTGTTGCTGATGTTTGCGGAATATAGAACTAAAGGCCGTGAGGCTGAACTGGTTGATGATGTTGATAAAATTTCTATCCGTCAGGCAGTATGGGTTGGCATTTATCAATTCCTTTCCCTTTGGCCGGGATTTTCCCGCAGCGGCAGCACCATTGCCGGCGGCTTATTGGTTGGCTTGACACGTAGTGCCGCAGCAAATTATACCTTTGTGATTGCTGTACCTTTGATGTTTGTGGCCTGTATTTATGATCTGCTCAGAAATCTTCAGTATCTTTCTGCCGGTGATTTGCAGGTATTGGCAATAGGTTTCGTTGTATCCTTTATTGTTGCTTATATTTCGGTATTATGGTTCCTGAAATTTTTGCAGAATTCCAAGCTGACCAGTTTTGCTGTCTACAGAATACTGCTGGCCGGTGTAACCTACTGGTATTTCTACATGTAAGTCTGCTATAAAATCTTTACTTGCGAAAGTATTGACAAAACAGGCTTTATCCTTTATAATAATAAAAGAATTTTGTGCTGGCATAGCTCAATTGGCAGAGCAGCTGATTTGTAATCAGCAGGTTGTGGGTTCGATTCCTATTGCCAGCTCCAATGAAAAACCGCCTGGAAACTTTGTTTCCGGGCTTTTTTATTTTTCTGTGTAAGGCGCTTTTAGTGGCTTTGCTTGCAATGTGGTTGCAATCTTGCGGCGAGGTGGCTATTATTATACAATAAAAAAGCCTCGCTTGGGCTAAAGGCGGCTAAGGATGCCAGAACCGACACCTTAACAGGCCTTATTCGCAAGCGGGCTTATGGGAAGATTATAGATTGTAAATAAATATTTGTCAACATGTGCAAGAAATATAGCTGCCTTGTAATTCATTTCCTGCAAAAAAAATAACCGCTAATTCATTATGAATTAACGGTTATTTGCTTTACAGCTTATTCTTCTTCGGCAATTTTGCCTTTGAGGTCATGGTCGGTCATTGCGCAAACGCAGGAGTCGGACCAAACGTTTTCTGCGGTTTCAACCATATCGATGATTGTGTAAATCGGCAGGATGATACCCATGATGCCGATAGGTGCGCCGATGCCGCTCATCAGAGACAGGGTGAGGAAGTAGCAGCCCATCGGTACGCCTGCGTTACCAACAGCAGCCAGTACGGATACCAGCAGCCAGGTAAGCATGGTGGTCATGGACAGCTCGAAGCCTGCATTCTGCATAACGAAAATGGAGGTAATCAAGATGAAAGCAGCGCAGCCGTTCATGTTGATGGTGGTGCAGATAGGCAGTACAAAGCGGGAAACAGCTTTGTTAACCTTCATGTTTTGTTCAGCGGACGCCATAGTTACAGGCAGGGTGCCTGCGGAGCTCTTGGTGAACAGTGCAACAGCGACTGCCGGAGACATTTTCTTGAATACATCAATCGGGTTCAGGCCTCTTGCCAGCAGGAAGATAGGCAGAACGATGAAGAACTGAACACAGTTGCTGGCCATGATAACCAGAGTATATTTGCCCAGAGCGCCAACGATTACGCCGGCTTCAATCTGTGCGGAAAGCTGACCTGCGAATGCCAGAATACCGAGAGGCAGTACGAACAGCAACGCTTTAATAAGAGTGAACAGCAGCTCCTGGAAGCCTAATACTGCTTTCAGCAGAGCTTCTCTGTTTTCGGTTTTAGGCATAAATGCCAGACCTAAACCCATAGCAGCAGCAATCAGCATTACGGAAAGCACGTTGCCTGCGAGGAACGGCTGCAGCATGTTGTTAGGAATAACATTTAAAATGTGGTCATAGTAGCTTAACTTGCCAAGATTTTGCGGTACATTGGACATGCCACTGCCAACAATTTCTGCCGGCAGGTTGCCGGGAGCTACCCAAAGGTAAATAGCAAGACCGATGCCTGCTGCACAAACTGTAGTCAAAAAGGTGTAAACTACGGCGTGAGCAAAAATTTGGCCGGTTTCTTTTTTGCTTCCCAAAGCAGCCAATGTAGTAATTACGGCTAAAGCGATGGTCGGTACGGCGATAAATTGGAAGAGGCGTGTATAAACGGTAGCTATGAAATTGAATAATTCATTCAGGGGTTTAATTCCCATGTAACCGAGAATGGCACCGACTACCAATGCGCCCATCCATAGAATAAATTGACTTTTGTTGTTTTGTGATTTGTTTTGATTTATCACTTTTTGTGCTAAATCCTTCACATCTGCATTTTGCTGCATTATATCCCTCCTAAAATAGGTGCTGTCAGATTTTTTAGAATTTCTGTCAGCCAATACTCCCTAGGTAGCCTTGCGGCATACCTAAAAAATATTATAGCATTTTCTGAAAGATTTGTAAATTTCAATTTAGCAGTCATTAATGATATTTGAAGATGGGCTGTTTGCGTTTAGGCTTACTGTTATTTATTGCAGCAAAGCACAATTTAAGAGCAGTAGGATGTATACTTCTGCCAAAACAAGACGCTATGACGCTGAAATAGCATTTTCATTGCATTTTCATGCCGTTTATGGTAATCTATAATATATTAAAAACGTATAATTTTTTACATAACTGCTATATAAGCAGCATGTTTATTTTTGAAGGAGAGTGAAGGATTGATGCAAAATAATGCAAAAGAAATGGTGCTCGTAATTGACTTCGGCGGGCAGTATAACCAGTTAATCGCAAGACGCGTACGTGAAAGCGGTGTGTACTGCGAAATCGTATCCTATAAGCATAGCTTGGAAGCAATTAAGGCTAAAAATCCTAAAGGAATTATTTTTACCGGCGGTCCTAACAGTGCTTATCTGGAGGATTCTCCTACTATTGATCCGGAAATCTATACCTGGGGCGTACCTGTGTTGGGCATTTGCTACGGCAGCCAGCTGATGATGCATATGCTCGGCGGTCATGTATGCGTAGCTCCCGAGCGCGAATACGGCAAAACCGTTGTTGACCTCGACACCACCAGCCCGATGTTCGCCGGCCTTTCCGAGAAGAATGTTTGCTGGATGAGCCATAACGATTATATCGAAACCGCAGCTCCCGGCTTCAAAATTGTTGCTAGCACTCCGAACTGCCCGGTTGCTGCTGCTGAGGATGAAGCACGTAAATTGTATTGCGTACAATTCCATCCCGAGGTTCTGCATACCGAAAACGGCACCAAGATGCTGAGCAATTTTGTTTACAATGTTTGTGGCTGTGCAGGAACCTGGAAAATGGATTCTTTCGTAGAGCAGACTGTTGCTGAGCTGAAAGAAAGAATCGGCGACGGCAAGGTGCTGTGCGCACTTTCCGGCGGTGTTGACTCCAGCGTTTGTGCCGCTATGCTGGCTAAGGCTATCGGCAAGCAGCTGACCTGCGTATTTGTAGACCACGGTCTGCTGCGCAAAAACGAGCGTGAAGAAGTTTGCGCTGTTTTCGGTGAAGGCGGTCAGTTCGATATCAACTTCATCTGCGTTGACGCACGCGAGCGCTTCTACAGCAAACTGGCAGGCGTAACTGCTCCGGAAGGCAAACGTAAAATTATCGGCGAAGAATTCATTCGCGTATTTGAAGAAGAAGCTAAGAAAATCGGTGCTGTTGACTATCTGGCACAGGGCACCATTTATCCTGACGTTGTAGAAAGCGGCCTCGGCGGCGAATCTGCAACTATCAAGAGTCATCATAATGTCGGCGGTCTGCCTGACTTTGTTGATTTCAAGGAAATCGTTGAGCCTCTGCGTGACCTGTTCAAGGACGAGGTTCGTCAATCCGGTCGTGAGCTGGGCCTGCCTGAAAACATGGTAGCACGTCAGCCGTTCCCTGGTCCTGGTCTGGCAATCCGCATCATCGGCGATGTAACTCCGGAAAAGGTTGCTATCGTACAAGATGCAGATGCAATTTATCGTGAGGAGGTAGACAAGCTGCCGATGAGCGAGCGTCCGAGCCAGTACTTTGCAGCTCTGACCAATATGCGCAGCGTCGGCGTTATGGGCGACGAGCGTACCTATGATTATGCTATCGCTCTGCGTGCGGTAACCACTACCGACTTCATGACTGCGGAGGTAACCATGCTGCCGCCGGCAACTATTACCACTGCGGCTAACCGTATCGTTAATGAGGTTAAGCACATCAACCGCGTACTCTTTGACTATACCACCAAACCGCCTGCTACTATTGAGTTCGAATAATTTCTGATACATAATAATAGTAAAAACTAATCCCTTAGCTGTGGGTATAAAACTCATAGCTAAGGGATTTTTGTCATTTCTAATAATGAGTGCCTAATTTTTCTGTTTAGTCCCAAAATCCTTCAATTTCAATTTCCAAAATGTTGCCACATCCAGGACAACGTACATGTCTATCAATTCCATCTATCATGTTCTCCGTAAAACCGGGAACGATTATCGTATTGCTATTGCATTTGGAACACCTATGGTCATACATTTCGAATAATTCATAATGATTTTCAAGCTCGGAAAAACTTACATAATTATAACCAGCTCCGGAAAATGCTGTAGACCAAGGAACCTTACGATCAACAGTTGAAGGATTAAAACTGTCTTTGGGAATATACATAGATAATTCTGGTACTGCCATAAGACTGCCGCAGTCCTTACATTGTACGACTATTCTTTCACATGAGATTGCACCATCTGGAAATGCTTCCCAAAACTCTTTCCCTTGATTTCCAAAGAAGCCGTTTTTCATCTTTTCTATAGTATCGGAATATTCTTTGGGATATAAAAAACCAACTCCAACCAATGAGGAAAATTGATATCCACATTTTTTACATTCACAACCACAAATAAGTCCCACTTATAATCACCACCAATTTAAATTTTCTTTGGAGTAACGAGCTACTTAATTTTTTGAATCGATATTTCTCTCTGCATATAACGTAAGTCTTTAATGTGTAATTAGGAGTTATTGCTATACGTAATAAAGTAACATGGTGTTCTGCTTTTATTTATTATATCATACTACCAAAATAATCTTCAAAAAAGATTGCTGTTAAAGCACTTCTGAGTTTTAAACAAATTCTCTTTGATTCTACTGCTTTGATAGATTTGCTTGTGTGTTAAAGTTTGGGAAGATATATGCTAGTCATATTCTGCTTTTTGTTTTACAATAATATCAAGCGATGCATAATTATTTTTTAAGAGGAAAAACTTTTCGAAGAGGCTGCAGCTAAAATGATTATAAGCATGCGAAAGCAAAGGAGGACGAAAAATGTCAGATAAAATGGAGGTTTATTATTTCAGTCCCACGGGAGGAACGAAAAAGGTAAGCGATATTTTTGCCGCTGCCGTAGGCAAAGATGCAGTATGGCATGATTTGGGAGATAAGCAAACGCCGACGAAGCAACCGCAGGGTGAGCTGATTATTGTTGCAGCACCTGTATTTGCCGGACGAATTCCTTCTGTCGTGCGTGAAAAAATAAAAACGCTTGCCGGTGAGGGAAAGCAGGCTGTAACTATCGCTGTTTATGGTAACAGGGCCTATGAAGATGCGCTGCTGGAGATGAATGATATTCTGATTCAAGGCGGCTTTACGGTAATAGCTTCCGCTGCCTTTGTGGCGCAGCATTCTATTGTGCCGGAGGTTGGCGCCGGAAGACCGGATGCGGAGGATATAAAAGAAATCCGTACATTTGCCGAAGCTGTGAAACGCAGCGCTTCCGCAGAAAATGTTCAGGTTCCCGGTAATCGCCCCTATAAGCCGGAGATGAAGGTGCCGGCAGCGCCGCTTTCGCTGCCATCCTGCACTGCGTGCGGAGCATGCGCTAAAATCTGTCCGATGGATGCTATAGCAAATGAGGATGGCAAGATGGTTACGGATGCAGCAAAATGCATTCTTTGCATGGCCTGCATTCATGCATGTCCTAAGCAGGCAAGAATTCTTCCGCCACCATTGCAGCAAAAAACAGATAACATGCTTGCTGCATTCAAGGATGTCAGAAACAAGAATGAGGTGTTTTTCTAAGAGCTTTTGCTTATACGCGCTTTAACGGCTTTTTAACATACAGAAATGCCGTTGCTTTTGCCAGCAGGCGTAATTTATGCTACAATATAGTATCATGATTATTTAAGAGCGGAGAGTAGCGATGATAGCTAAAATAATTATAAGCGCCAACGAAGACGAAACCCGTATGGGGTTGCTGGAAAACGGAATATTGATGGAATATCTGGTAGAGCGCAAGGAAGAGCAGCATCTTGTAGGCAGCATATTTAAAGGTAAGGTCTGCAATGTAGTCCGTGGCATTCAGGCTGCCTTTGTTGATATCGGCCTGGAGCAAAATGCATTTCTGTATCTGGGCAATAAAAAGAATGTTACAGAAGGACAAAGCCTGATAGTGCAGATATCTAAGGATGCACGCGGTACTAAGGGACCTACTGCTAACCGCGAAATTACCTTGCCGGGACGCTATGTGGTGTTGCTGCCGCAGGCGGATTATGTGGGTATTTCGCGTAAGATTACCGATAAGGAGGAGCGCGAGCGCCTGAATACGATTTGCGAGGGCGTGCGTCCTGCCGGTATGGGCATTGTGGTGCGCACGGCGGCGACCGGTGTTGCGCGTGAGCTTTTGGAGCGCGATGTGCAGGAGCTGGCTGCTGACTGGAAGGTGTTGGCGGCTCGTGAGCGTGTAGCGAAGGCTCCCTGCTTGCTGAGGCGTGAGCTTGATTTGCCTATCCGTATTGTGCGCGACTATCTGCGTCCGGAGCTGACGGAAATCGTGATTGATAATCTGCCGATTTATAAACGTGTAGAAGAGCTGCTGGCCGAGATGCCGCAGGCACAGGATATCAGGGTAACGCTGTATCAGGGGCTGGAGGATATCTTTGAATATCACAAGCAGGGAGAAGCAGTTGCCGGCATCAGTGACAGACAGGTGACGCTGCCTAGCGGCGGTTATCTGGTTATTGACCATACTGAGGCGATGACGGTTATTGATGTTAACAGCGGCAAGTTCAGTGGACGCGAAAATCTGGAAGAAACGATTATGCAGATTAACCGCGAGGCGGCGCTGGAGATTGCGCGTCAACTGCGTTTGCGTGATATAGGTGGCATTATCGTAGTAGATTTTATTGATATGCATACCGATAATCACAAAAGAGAGATTATGAACTCTCTGCAGCAGGCGCTGAAGGGTGATAAAATGCATCCCAAGGTGCAGGATATCACGGTGCTGAATCTGGTGGAGATTACCAGAAAAAAATCGCGTCAGAATTTATCAAGCGTATTATATACTCCCTGCCCGGTATGCAACGGCAGCGGACGTGTGCAAAGCAGAGAAAATCTTTCTTTGGAAATCAAGCGCCGTCTGCGTACCTTACTTAAGCGCCGCAGCAGCTCAAAGAATCTTTTGATTACCGCTAATCCCTGGCTGGCAGAGTGGCTTGTAAGCAAGGATTTGCGTGCTTGGGAACGGGAATTAGCCTGCACCCTGAAGGTTGAGGCAGATGATTCCCTGCATGTAGAAAGTTTTATGATTTTAGACAACAGCGGTGTTGACAAATAGCAGACATTAAGGTAAAATATTCCAGTATGGACTGATTTGGTCCGTCCCCAACCGCGCAGAGAGGTTCTGAAAATCCCTGGCGTCAGGGTACCGTATTTGGCGAGTCTATCATTAAGGGAGGTGCAATAGATGTACGCAATTATCAAAACCGGTGGCAAACAATACCGCGTAAGCGAAGGCGAAACTCTGCAAGTTGAAAAACTGAACGCAGAAGTTGGCGCTGAAGTAGTTTTTGAAGAAGTTCTGACCGTTGTAAATGATGCTGATGTTAAGATTGGCAAGCCCGTAGTTGAAGGTGCAAAAGTTGTTGCTAAAGTTGTAGAACACGGCAAAGCAGACAAAATTTTCGTTTTCAAATACAAAGCTAAATCTAACTACCGTAAACGTCAAGGTCATCGTCAACCGTTCACTACTGTTGAAATCACCGCTATTAACGCATAATTTTTATGGTAAGTGTTGATTTATTCAGGAACAGGCAGGGTATGATTACCGGCTATAAGGTCAGTGGTCATGCTGGCTACAGTGAGGAAGGCTTAGACATTGTCTGCAGCGCTGTTTCCGCTCTGACGCAGGCTCCCTTGCTTGGCTTGGAAAAACATTTGAAACTCAATCCGTCCTATGTCGTTAATCAGGAGGACGGAATCTTCGAGGTAGCATTGAACAGTGCTCCTACCGACCTGACAGAGGCTATATTGCAAACCATGATTTATGGAGTGGAATCAATAGCGCGTCAGTGTCCGCAATATGTTCGCATTCAAGAACATAGGAGGTGAAAGTAATGTTTGAAATTATTCTGCAATTACATGCACATAAAAAAGGTACTGGTAGCTCCCACAACGGTCGTGACTCTAACGCACAACGTCTGGGTACCAAAGCTCATGACACCCAACTGGTAACCGCTGGCAGCATCATCGTTCGTCAACGTGGTACTAAATTCCATCCGGGCAACAATGTTGGCATGGGCAAGGACTACACTATTTATGCTAAGGTTGAAGGTCGCGTTAAATTTGAACGCAAAGGCCGCGACAAACGCCAAATCAGTGTATATCCTGTTGAAGAAGCAGCAATGTAATCTTCATAAAAATTACTCCGTAACCCTTGGGTTACGGAGTTTTTGTATTTCCGGCACTAGATGAAAAAATGCTTCCCCGCAAAGGGAAGCATTTTGGTTTTAGTAACAGATTATTTTGCCGCGCGGTAGATATTTTCCATATCTTCAATAGTCAGCACCTTAAACTGGCCGATGGTGCGCGTATTCATAAAGCTGCATTTATATGCCAGCTCTTTGATTTCATCTTCTGTGAGGTCCTTGCCGATAAGCTCGTGAATGTTGGTGGGCATACCGATATGGTGGAAGAAGCTTTCCATTGCAGCAATGCCTTCCAAAGCTGTGGCTTTGGGATTACGGAAGTTATAGGGAATATGGAAAACGTTAGCTGCCAGCTGGGCAAAGCGTCCAATATTCTCTTTATAGACATAGCGTGCCCAACTGCCCCAGACTGCTGCGAGGCCTGCGCCGTGAGCAACGCCGAACATGCTGCTCAGCTCGTGCTCCAGCTGGTGGCAGGACCAATCGCCGAAGGTGCGGTCGCCGGTGGTTTCGTTGTGCGACAGGGTACCGCTCCACATGATTTCGGCGCGGGCATCGTAATTATCCGGCTCTTTGAGCGCAATTTTTGCATAGCGCATAACATTGCGCAGCAAAGTTTCGGCAATACCGTCGATTAGTGCCAGCTGATGTGTTGACGGGGCAGTAAAATAACGCTCCAAGGTATGTACCATGATATCAGTGCAGCCGCTGGCTGTCTGGTAGGCAGGCAGCGTATAGGTAAGTTCAGGGTTCATAATAGCGAATTTGCAGTAGCCGTAATCGGTAGAAAGGCCACGCTTGAGCATGCCGTCCTCGTTGGTGATAACGCTGCAGTTGCTCATTTCGCTGCCTGCTGCCGCAATAGTCAGCACTGCGCCTAGCGGAGCGCAGGCGGTAATCTCTTTTTTCTTGGCATAATAATCCCAAACATCTCCGGGGTTAGCCAGGCCGTAGCCAATGCCCTTGGCGCTGTCGATAACACTGCCTCCGCCGACTGCGAGAATAAAATCAACGTTCTCCTCACGGCAAAGCTCTACGCCCTTCTTAACCATGGAAAGCTGCGGATTAGGCACAACGCCTCCAAGCAGTACGTATTCCAGGCCTGCGTCCTTCAGGCTGGCGCAGACGCGGTCCAGCAGACCGCTTTTCTTGGCGCTGTGGCCGCCGAAGTGTACAAGTACCTTGTGGGCACCGTAATATTTACACCATTTACCTGCTTCATTTTCGGTATTTTTACCGAAGATTATTTGTGTAGGTGCGTGAATCTGAAAATGATCCATAATATCAGCTCCTTGCCAGTAATAATTTATCATTGTTTAAAAGGTAATAAAAGAATAACAAAAAGACTGCCTGAGGTCGCAGGCAGTCTCTCGCAAAACAAATCCGGAGAGGACTGACATACGGCTATCAGAAATCTCTCTTACTTTGCTTATTATAGGAAATTATTTTTTCTTTGTCAATTTATTTTACAAGCAGAGCTTAACGCTTCTTTAATCCCAGTATTTCCTCCGGCAGCTGTGCCAGCGTAATAGCTGCAAACACAAGAGCACAGCCAAAGATTTCACGGCTACTCATAGCCTGTCCCAAAATAAGCCAGCCGCTTACCAGTGCGAAGGCTGATTCCAGACTCATCAGCATGCAGGCAACCAGGGAGCTGACATGTTTTTGGCCGACAATCTGCAGCGTGTAGGCTACACCGCTGGACATGATACCTGCGTAGGCGATAGGTGCCCAGCCTGCAATAATATTGCTCATGGATGGTGTTTCGAAAATAAACATCAGCACACCGTTGACAACGGTGCAGGTCATAAATTGTATGAGTGACAGGCGCACGCCATCAAGATTTTTAATGATATTTTCTATGGCGATAATCTGTGCAGCGAAGCAGAAGGCACAGATGAGTGTGTATAAATCACCTTTGTTGATAGAGAAGCCTTCGTTGATGCAGATGAAGTACATGCCTACGGCTGCTACGACAACGCTGAGGCCCTGCAGCAGGGAAACGGAGCGACGATAGAAGATATAGCTCAAAACAGGTACCAGAATGATATAGAGTGCTGTAATAAAGCCGCTTTTGCCTACGGTAGTGTACATTATGCCAAGCTGCTGGAAAAAGCAGGCGAGTGAGAGGAAAAGACCACAGGTGATGCCGCCCTTAATTAAACGGTCCTTATAAACAGGGTCATCACTGCCTAAAACAGTAAAGCGCTTACCTGCCGCTTTGTCGAACAATAGACAGCAGCCAAATAAAAAGACAGTAGCTAAAACACTGCGCGCGCAGTTGAAGGTTAACGGTTCGGCGTAATCGCCGCCGACGCTTTGCGCGATAAAGGCAGTACCCCAGATGAAGGCACACAGCGTGAGCATGAGAACTCCGCGTGTACTGTGATTATTTGCTGATGAATTATTCATAAACAACACCCCTATAACAAAACAATAAGATGAAAATAATTATACCATATTTTGCAGTGCGTGTACAAAGGTAACAGCTTGAAAAAACGCCGTCAGAGGGATAATTTTGGGTTGCTTTTCTGCGGAACATTTCCTCTTGCAGGACTTTTTTGTAAAGCAAATAGCTGAAAACAGAAAAAATAAAGCTAAGTGCTAAATTGGCGAAAAAATCGTCTACAAAGAATTTTATCAACATATTGATGAATTTATCTTTGACACCTACGACATATTGTGGTAGAATAAAGCTACCGAAAATGCTACGCTGAACCGTAGCTGTTTTTTATGATTAAGACAAGGCTTTGACCGTTACGGTCAGAGCCTTGAATAACGTATAGGTGTATTTTAAGAATAACTTATGGATTTTTGCTCTTAGTTCTTATACGAAGATATTGATTTATAACTTTAATTTTACAGGAAAGGATGCTGAAAGGTTATGAAAGTAATTAAGCGCGATGGCACAACAGTAGATTTTGATGCCGCAAAGATTGTCGTTGCTATTCAAAAAGCCAATGCTGCCGTAGAACCGGAATTTCGTATTGAGGAGGATAAAATCCAGGAAATTGCGGATAGCGTACAATCTCGTAACCGTATGCGCCTGCTTGTAGAAGACATTCAGGATATGGTAGAGCATAGCCTGATGGATGCAGGTAAATTTGAGTTGGCAAAGCAGTATATTATTTACCGTTATAAACGTGCTCTGGTGCGTAAGGCCAACACTACCGACGATTCTATTCTGTCCTTAATCCGCAACAGCAATAAGGACGTTATGGAAGAAAACAGTAATAAAAATGCAACTATGGCTGCTACTCAGCGCGACCTGATTGCCGGTGAAGTTTCCAAGGATTTGACAAAGCGTATCATGCTGCCGGCAAAGATTTCCAAGGCGCATGAAGAAGGCGTGCTGCATTTTCATGATGCCGACTATTTTATTCAGCCTATTTTCAACTGCTGCCTGATTAATATCGGCGATATGCTGGATAACGGTACGGTTATGAACGGCAAAATGATTGAAAGCCCCAAGAGCTTTCAGGTTGCCTGCACCGTTATGACACAGATTATTGCCTCTGTTGCTTCCAGCCAGTACGGCGGTCAGTCTGTTGATATCCGTCATCTGGGCAAATATCTGCGTAAGAGCTATGAAAAGTTTAAAAAGAGCATCAAGGAAACCTCCGGAGGCAACATTGATGACGAAACTCTGGAGCGTCTGACAAATGAGCGCCTGCGCTATGAGCTGAAGGGCGGCGTACAGACCATTCAGTATCAGATTAATACCTTGATGACCACCAATGGTCAATCTCCGTTTGTTACCCTGTTTTTGAACCTGCAGAAGGAAGATCCGTATCTGAAGGAAAACGCTATGATTGTGGAAGAAATTCTGCGTCAGCGTCTGCAGGGCATTAAAAATGACAAGGGCGTTTATGTAACCCCGGCCTTCCCGAAGCTGGTTTATGTTCTGGATGAGCATAACTGCCTGAAGGGCGGCAAGTACGATTACATTACACGTCTGGCAGTAAAATGCAGCGCTAAGCGTATGTATCCCGATTACATCAGCGCCAAGAAAATGCGTGAAAACTATGAAGGCAATGTTTTCTCCCCGATGGGCTGCCGCAGCTTCCTGTCTCCCTGGAAGGATGAAAACGGTAACTATAAATTCGAAGGTCGCTTCAATCAGGGCGTAGTTTCTCTGAACCTGCCGCAGATTGGCATTGTTGCCAAGGGCGATGAGCAGAAGTTCTGGAAGCTGCTGGATGAGCGTCTGGAGCTGTGCTTTGAAGCGCTCATGTGCCGTCACAATGCGCTGAAGGGCATTAAGAGCGATGTCAGCCCTGTACATTGGCAGTACGGTGCTATTGCCCGTCTGGGTAAGGGTGAAACAATAGACAAGTATCTGGAAAACGGTTATTCTACCATTTCTCTCGGCTATATCGGCCTTTATGAGCTGACCAAGCTGATGAAGGGCGTAAGCCATACCGATCCTGTAGGCGAGGATTTTGCCCTGCGCGTTATGAACCGTCTGCGCGGTGCCTGCGATAAATGGAAGGCACAGACAGGTCTGGGCTTCGGTCTGTACGGTACACCGGCAGAAAGCCTTTGCTATCGCTTCGCACGTATCGACAAGGAACGTTTCGGCACGATTGAGGATGTTACCGATAAGGGTTACTACACTAACTCCTATCATGTTGATGTACGCGAGAAGATTGATGCTTTCAGCAAATTTAAATTTGAAAGCCAGTTCCAGAATATTTCCTCCGGCGGTGCGATTTCTTATGTAGAAATTCCTAATATGCGTCACAACACCGAAGCATTGGAAGAGGTTGTCAAATTCATTTATGATAACATCCAGTATGCGGAGTTTAATACCAAATCCGATTACTGCCATGTTTGCGGCTTTGACGGTGAAATTACCATTAACGATGATAATGAGTGGGAATGCCCCGCATGCCACAACAAGGATCACTCCAAGATGACGGTTATCCGCCGTACCTGCGGTTATCTGGGAGAGAACTTCTGGAATGTAGGCAAGACTAAGGAAATCAAAGCCAGAGTAATGCATCTGTAATTTGCGAGGTGAGAGCGTATGAATTACGCAGAAATAAAAAATCTGGATATTGCTAACGGACCGGGCTTGCGTGTATCGCTGTTTGTCAGCGGCTGTACGCATCATTGCAAGGGATGCTTTAACCCGGAGTCTTGGAATTTTAATTACGGTCAGCCATTTACGGAAACAACGCAAGAGCATTTGCTGGAGCTGTTGGAGAACGAACATATCCGCGGCTTGTCGCTTTTGGGCGGTGAACCCTTCGAGCCTGCCAATCAGGCAGCGCTGTTGCCGTTCCTGCGCAAGGTAAGAGAGCGCTTCCCCAAGAAGGATATCTGGTGCTACAGCGGCTATAATTTCGAAAAGGATATGCTGACAGGTAACCTGGGACCTTGGGAAATTACCGAAGAAATGCTGTCCTATATTGACGTATTGGTGGACGGAGAATTTAAGCTTGAGCTGAAGAATCCTAATCTGCGCTTTCGCGGCAGCGAAAACCAACGTGTAATCCTGGTGCAGGAATCGCTGAAGGCAGACGGCATTGTACAATGGGATGACGGCGAAGGCTTGAGCATCTGACAAGCAGTGCGTTTACAAATTTATAAAAAATAAAGCATCCCTGCTCGCAGGAGCAGGGATGCCCGGAAAAAGAAATAGCATTGTCGGTCTTGGCAGGACTGACAATGCTATTTTAATTGTGTGCGCAAGGCTTGCGGAATAACAGATTCTATAAAGGCCTTGACGATTGCCGGTTCAAAATCCAGACCGGCCTTGTTCTGCAGCTCGATGATAGCGTCGGCGTGAGTTTTTTGCCAATGCTGGGTGCAGGGGTTGAGGTTGCGGTCATAATAATTGGCTACGGCAACTATGCGTGCGCCGATGGGGATGTTCTGTCCCTTAAGGCGTTTGGGATAACCGGTGCCGTCCCATTTTTCATGGTGTGCGCGGATGATGTCACTGATGGTATCAAAGCCGGGAATATTCTCCAGCATGCTGGCGCCTGCGATGCAGTGACGTTTATAAATAGACTGTTCGCGCGTAGAAAGAAACGGCAGCTTAGCCAAAATAATATTGGGTACGGAAAGCTGACCGATATCATGCAGCAACGCCGCAGTTTTTATCTGTGAAACTTCGCTGGCAGGCAGACCGAGCTTTGCAGCAGTGCTGGCAGAATAATTGGCAACCTGCTGACTGTGCAGATAAATTTCCCTGTTTTTAATTTCCAACATTCTTAAATAGAACTCGCAGATATCCTTCGTCAGGCGAGCATCCGCAAAGTCCAGACATTGTGGTATAGCAATCATAAAGCGTATTTCCTTTTTTTCCGTTCAATATTGAGTACCAATAGTATAGCACTTTTTGACAAAAGATAAAAGTATGCAGAGCTATTGACTTGCAAAAAAAAATTTTTCCCATTATAATAGATAGGACAACTCAGGTCTGTGGTTGCAAGTCGATGCCAGTTGCAGGCGAAACGATCCACGTAAGCAGCAAAATTTTGCTGTGAGCACGGTGCAGCTTAGAAGTAAGTCCTGCCGCAAAAAAATTATGGGCGAGAGAGGTAGTAGTGGGGAGCGGAATGCTTAGGAGCGAACCTTCCAGCAGGCGAGTGTGGGGGCGAAAACCAGGTCAGCTGAGTTGTTTTTTGTTACCTAAATTACAGTTTGCTGTATTTTGAAAAAAAATGCAGCAAATTTTTATTTTTATACCGATTTTTTTCATAAAAATACTTTACCTTGCGGGAATTTAGGTATATAATGTACCTATCTCAAAATTGGCTTACAATATCGAAGGGGGAAATGATGATGAAGAAGATTTTGTTTTTAGTTATGGCGGTTCTGGCTGCTGCTTCTATGATGATTGCCGGCTGCGGCGGTGGCGATAAAAAAGCTGCTGAACCGGAAAAGGTACTGCGTGTAGGTACAGAACCGACCTTTGCACCTTTTGAATTCCAAAAAGAGGGCAGCAAAAGCTATGATGGTTTTGATATGGATCTGGCACGTGCTATCGGCAAGCAAATGGGCTACAAGGTTGAAATTGTCAGCATGGGCTTTGATGCTTTGATTCCGGCACTGAACTCCGGTAACATTGATGTTGTTGCTGCAGGCATGAGCATTAATGAAGAACGTCAAAAGGCTGTTACCTTCTCTGAACCTTATTATACTTCCGGCCTGATTGTCATGGTAAATAAGGACAACAATGAAGTTAAGAGTGTTAAAGATCTGGAAGGCAAACGTATTGCCTGCCAAATCGGTACTACCGGTGAAAAGAATGCCAGAAACGTTGCTAACGCTAAAGTAACTGCTTTCAACACTAATGATGAGGCTGTTATGGAATTGAAAAACAAAGGCGTTGATGCGATTATCAATGATAGTCCTGTAGTTGGTTATTACCTGGCACAGGGCGGCAACACCAGCATGAAGACTGTTGGCGATATCATGGAAGCAGAGCAATACGGTCTGGCTGTTAAAAAAGGTAATGATAAGCTTGCGGGCGAAATCAACAAGGCTTTGGCTGAGTTGAAGAAAAATGGTGAATATGACAAGATTTACAAAACCTGGTTTGGTGAAGTAAAGAAATAATATTTTGTTCACTACGGAGCACGACAGGGTTTAATTGCCGGACGTGCTCCGTTTGATATTAAAAAATTAGAAAAGAAAAAATGAGGGGGACCAACAAATGAAAAAGGTATTAGTGTTTTTAATGATGGCTATTATGGCCTGCAGCATGCTGCTGACTGGCTGCGGCGGTGAGGAAAAAAAGGCGGCTGACAGCGCTAAGGTTTTGCGTGTCGGCACTGAGCCTGTATTCGCACCGTTTGAATTTCCTAAGGAAGGCAGCAAGGATCTGACCGGCTTTGATATTGAGCTGATTGAAGCTCTTGGCAAGCAAATGGGCTACAAGGTTGAAATGGTAAGCATGGGCTTTGATGCTCTGATTCCGGCGCTGAATTCCAACAATATTGATGTTGCTATTGCCGGTATGACCATTACCGACGAGCGTAAAAAGGTTGTTGATTTTACTGAATCCTATTACACCTCCGGTCTGATGATCATGGTACGTAAAGACAGCAATGTAAAATCCATCGATGATTTGAAGGGCAAAACTATTGCCTGCCAAATCGGTACTACCGGTGAAAATAAATCCAGAACTGTTGAAGGTGCTAAAGTAAAGGCATTCAATACTCAGGACGAGGCTTCTCTGGAGCTGAAAAACGGCGGCGCTGATGCTGTAATCGGTGATGCACCGGTTATTGAATACTATATGACCAAAGCAGGCAAGGACTTTGCTAAAACTGTTGGTGAAAGAATGGAAGCTGAGCCTTACGGCATTGCTGTTAAAAAAGGCAGCAAGCTGGCCGGCGATTTAAATAAAGCTTTAGCTGAATTGAAAAAGAGCGGCGAATATGATAAGCTTTATACTAAATGGTTTGGAGAGAAAAAATAAGCAGTGGTTCTCTCCAGCCTGCAACTAAGAATTTAGAAGGGATTGGGAGAATATGAATTTTGAGCTTATGGCAAATTCGTTTCCGCTTTTGCTGGCTGGTGCCGCTATTACCGTAGAGATTACGGCGATGAGCGTTACCTTCGGTCTGCTGATTGGCTGCATGATCGGTATTGCGCGCTTGTGCAGCATTGAGCCGTTGCGTTATTTTGCCAATGTTTATGTCGATTTTATCCGCGGCACCCCGCTGTTGGTACAAATCTTCCTCGTGTATTTTGCGTTGCCTAATATTATCGGCAGCCGTGTTGATCCGTTTGTGGCAGCAATTTCCGCCTGCTCCATCAACAGCGGTGCGTATGTTGCCGAAATCTTCCGTGCAGGCATTCAGTCTATCGACAAGGGCCAGATGGAAGCAGGCCGCAGCCTTGGTATGACCTGGGCGCAGACTATGCGCTATATCATCATGCCGCAGGCCTTCAAGCGCATCATTCCGCCTCTGGGCAATGAGTTTATCGCTATGCTGAAGGATTCCTCTCTGGTTTCCGTTATCGGTTTCGAAGAGCTGACTCGTCGCGGCCAGCTGATTATTGCCCGTACCTACGCTTCCTTTGAAATCTGGATGGCTGTAGCTATTATCTATCTGATTATGACCTTTGCTGTTGCAAGGTTTACCGGTTATCTGGAGCGGAGGTTTGACACGAAATGAGCAAGGAAATGATTGTAATCAAAGATCTGAAGAAAAGCTTTGGTGATCTGCACGTACTCAAGGGTGTAAACCTGACTATTGCGGAAAAAGAGGTTGTTGTTATTATCGGCCCCAGCGGCAGCGGTAAGAGTACTCTGCTGCGCTGCATCAACTTTTTGGAGGAGCCTACCGGTGGCAGCATTGTTATCGACGGTATTCCTCTGAACGGTGAGGCTAATATCAACGAAATCCGTAAGGAAGTCGGCATGGTATTCCAGCGCTTTAATCTGTTCCCGCATATGACTGTTATGCAGAATCTGATGCTGGCACCGATGAAGGTACGCGGCGTTTCTAAGGATGAAGCAGAAAAGACTGCGCATATGTACCTGAAAAAGGTTGGCATGGAAGACAAAGCCAACAATTATCCTGATCAGCTCAGTGGTGGTCAACAGCAACGTGTTGCAATTGCGCGTGCCCTGTGCATGAAGCCGAAGGCTTTGCTGTTTGACGAGCCGACAAGTGCTCTTGATCCGGAAATGGTTAACGAGGTTCTGGATGTTATGAAGCAGCTGGCTAACGAAGGCATGACCATGGCTGTTGTTACTCACGAAATGGGCTTTGCCCGTGAGGTTGGCGACCGTGTATGCTTTGTAGACGGTGGCAAGATTTTGGAAGAGGGTACTCCGGAAGAAATTTTTGGCAATCCGAAAGAAGAACGCACCAAAAACTTCCTGTCCAAGATTTTATAATTACTTGATTTTTATTAAAAGCACATCTGTAAAGGTGTGCTTTTTTCAACTAATCATCATTTATGGAGTGATAATTATGCAAATGCAATTCGACGGACAACAATATCCTTACGCTTCGCGCCGTCGCGTAGTTTATAGCAGACGCGGTATGGTCTGCACCTCGCAGCCATTGGCATCGCAGGCGGGCCTGCAGATTTTGCAGCAGGGCGGTAACGCTATTGATGCAGCCATCGCCACGGCGATTTGCCAGACTATAGTTGAGCCTACGAATAACGGACTTGGCAGCGACTGCTTTGCGATTGTCTGGGTGAAGGATAAGTTGTATGGTATAAACGGCAGCGGTTATGCGCCGCAGAACCTGACGGCGGAGGCAGTGCGCGCTGCAGGACATACCAATAAAATGCCGTTCATAGGTTGGCAGGCTGTGACTGTTCCGGGAGCACCTTCAGCCTGGTCAGAGCTGCACAAGCGTTTCGGCCGTCTGCCCTTTGCGCAATTATTTGCCCCTGCTATTGATTATGCGGAAAACGGTTATCCTGTTTCTCCGATAGTAGCACGCTTTTGGCAGGAGGGCATTGAGGCACTGACGCCGTATAAGGATAATCCTGCTGTTGCGCCCTGGTTTGCAACCTTTGCTCCCCAAGGCGTGGCACCACGCACAGGCGAGCTGGTGCGTTTGCCGGACCATGCAAAAACACTGCGCCTGTTGGCGGAAAGCTACTGTGAAAGCTATTATCGCGGTGAGCTTGCAAAAAAAATTGTCGACTTCAGCGAAAAGACAGGCGGTTGTCTGACGTTGGCGGATTTGGCTGATTATCATGCGGAATTTGTTGAACCTGTGCATATTAATTATCGTGGCTATGATGTGTGGGAGATGCCGCCAAACGGTCATGGAATTACAGCGCTGATGGCTTTGAATATATTGAAGGGCTTTGAATTCGACGGACGTGACAGCGTAGCAACACTGCATAAGCAGATAGAAGCTATGAAGCTGGCTTTTGCCGATGGCATGCAGTATATTGCTGACCCGCGCTATATGCGTACTAAGGTGGAAGCTATGCTGAGCGATGAATATGCAGCCAAACGTCGTGCGCTGATTGGCGAGCAGGCCTTGATGCCGGAAGCAGGCAAACCGTTCTGCGGCGGTACTGTTTATCTGTGTACTGCTGACGGCGAGGGCAATATGGTTTCATTTATCCAGAGCAACTACAAGGACTTTGGCAGTGGCGTTGTGCTGCCTGGTTATGGCATCAACTTTAATGACAGAGGCGCAGGCTTTAGCTTGGATGAATCTTCGGATGATTTCCTGCTGCCGCGTAAGAAGCCTTATCATACAATTATCCCCGGCTTTTTGACTAAGGATGGCGAAGCAGTCGGTCCGTTTGGTGTTATGGGTGCCTATATGCAGCCGCAGGGACATGTGCAGGTGTTGATGAATACGATTGACTTCCTGCTGAATCCGCAGGCTGCGCTGGACGCACCGCGCTGGCAATGGATTGCCGGACGTGAGGTGTGGCTGGAGGATCGCTTTGCGCCGGAGGTTGTTGAAGAGCTGCGCAAGTTGGGGCATGATGTGCGTGTAATGAGCGATTACACCAGCTTTGGCAGGGGCGAAATCATCTGGCGCTGCCCTGACGGCGTACTGGCGGGAGCAACGGAGCCGCGGGCTGACGGAACAGTGGCTGCCTGGTAAGTTCTTGTGTATTAATATGATATTCTCTACTGTGGGAAGTACGCACGTAATTATGATCAAGCTACGTTTTCAAAAATGGGCATACGCATGATACTACAATAGTAACCTTGCGGTAACTAGCGCACGTGAAAGTGCGTACTTTACAGGACTGCAATTTGGTACTATGATATGTACAGATGATGTGCAATGCATCACGAGGAGGTTAACAGATTATGAAACAAGAAACGTTAGATTTTGTTAAAGAAAAAACTGCAGCTTTAATTGCTGCTCCGAGCTGCAGCGCCGAAGCAAAGGCTGCTGCTGAAAAATGGCTGGCTGCTGTTGGTACTGCGGAAGAAGCAGAAGCAACCAAGGCTTATATTGCAGAGCTGGAAGATGACATTATGCCGATTGACGCCCTGATTGGTTTTGCCGGTTCTGAAGCAGGCGTTGGCGTTTTTGGCGCTGAGCTTGCAAAAAATATTCTGGCACATGCTAAGGAAATCAAGGCTACCGGTGCTGCCTATTGCGATTGCCCGGCCTGCGCTGCCTGCAAAGCAATTCTGGATAAAAAAGCAGAGCTGCTGTAATTTGCGAGAGCGCAAACTCTAACCGCCCAGGCTTCACTTCACGGTGAGGCTTGGGCGGTTTTTTTGTATAAAAAGTCATAATAAGTTTTTTAAAGATTGTTTTTGTTGAAAATATACAAAAATAGATATATAATACTTGCAAAAGCATGATTAGGAGTGATGATAGATGCTTATACAATTTAGTGTAGAAAATTACCTCTCAATAAAGGATAAAGTGGTTTTGTCGTTGCTTGCCAGTAAAGACAAAGAACATCCAGATTTTTTGATAAATCATGACAATAAAAAATGTCTAAAAAGTGCTGTTATTTATGGAGCTAATGCTTCCGGCAAATCTAATGTGCTTAATGCTTTTTGGTTTATGGTGAATTATGTTTTGACCTCACATAATCAGCAGTTACATATGCCTATTGGTCGTACTGCATTTAAATTTGATGATTTTACAGCTGTCAAGCCGAGTTCTTTTGAAGTTATTTTTACTGTTGATGCAATTCGTTATGCGTATGGATTTTCGGTTACGGATACTTTAGTAGTTGATGAATATCTCTATTATTATCCAAATGGCAGACAGGCTATTATTTTTGAGCGTAAGAATACAAAGGAGTATAAATTTACTGTAGATGTAGAAGAGCAGAATATGCTTAAAGATCGTACGTCCGCAAATAAGCTATATTTATCAGTTGCTTCTAACTGGAGCTATAGTAAAGTGATACCTGTTTTAGAGTGGTTTGCGTCTTGTCAGATTCTTACAAAAAGATCAATTGCAGATGCTTATGGTTTGAATGCGAGAAATTTGCGTGATGAAGAATATCGTTCTATAATCGCTAGTATGCTTCAAGTTGCAGACTTTGGTATAAAAGCATTGGAGATACGTGATTTTCAAGGATTAGGTTCGTTAATGCCTGATAAGCAAAGCTATAATAATATTGAAACGGTACATACGGTAGTAGACGAAAATGGCAAGGAAAAATTCTATAATTTGAATATGACCGAAGAATCTGATGGTACAAATAGTTATTTTAAAGTTGTAGGTATTGTGAGAAAGGCATTAGACAAGGGGACTCTTTTAGTAGCTGACGAAATAGATGCGCATTTGCATCCTTTATTGACTAAACATTTGATATCTCTATTTAATAGTGCAGAATTTAATCCTCATGGCGCTCAGCTTGTTTTTACATCGCATAATACAAACCTTTTGGATTTAGATATTATGCGGCGTGATCAGATTTGGTTTACCGAAAAGAATGAAAATACAGCTGCAACTGATTTATTTTCTTTAGATGATTTTTCTGTACGGAAAGATACTAAAATAGAGCGGGGATATCTTATTGGACGCTATGGTGCGATACCGTTTATCAAAGGAGGCTTGTAAAATGGCGCGAGGGCAAATTGAAAAACGTGGAGTTCGCCGCAGAAGTATTAAGCCGGTAATATTGATAGTTACAGAAGGATCACAGACTGAGCCGAAGTATTTTGAGCATTTGCGTACGCGTAAAAATAATGTTGATATTCGAGTTGTAGGAAGTAGGAGTAGCGCTGGGGAGTCAGATTACATAAGTTTAGTACGTAAAGCTGTAGAGTACAAAGAGAAAAATCAGCTGGCGAAGAGGAATGGAGATACAGTTTGGGTGGTTGCAGACGGAGATGTTAATTACAATAATCCGAATCCTATAGATAATAAAAATATGCAGCTGCAAAAAGCCAGAAGAATGGCAGAAGCAAAGGATATACAGATCGCATTATCGAATCCATGTTTTGAATTGTGGTATTTATTGCATTATCAATATACAACCAAATTTTTGGGTAACTATAATGATGTTAGTCGTTTACTTAAGAATTTTATTGTTAATTACAGGAAAACGATAGATGTGTATGCTGAATTGTCTGCGCATACTGCAAAGGCTATTGAAAATAGTAAGCGCTTGGAATTATATCAAAAAAATAATGGAAATGCATCGCCTTTTGGCGTTGATGTTAATCCGTTTACTGATGTATATAAGTTGGTGGAAACTTTAGTTTGAGCAATAATGTTTGACATCGAATTAAACTCTAACCGCCCAGGCGTCACTTCGATTCTACTGTTGATGTAACCAAATGTTCTATTGCTGTTGATGGTTCGTTGACAACTGCACCTGCTAATGCCTTTGTGAAGTTCGCTGATAATTCTATGCTTATGGTAAACACTGCTAAGATTAGCGATACTCAAGCTGCTATTACAGGCGTAGTTGCTTGCTGATATTTCAACTGAATCTGAGCTTTACTTGGATAACGCAGAAAAGTATAAAACATATAAGATTATCGATGGTGTTGCTGCTAACTTGGATGCAACGCAGACAGTAAGCCTGAACGGTGCAAGCAATGGCTTTGGCTATGATGTAGCTGATAATGGTAGCTATATTGGCCGCTTTGTTGTTGAAGCTGAAAAAGCTAATGTTACTTATGGTTTAGGCTATGAATATCAGAAGGGTGACAGTGTAAAGGCTAACAAGTGGATGGCCAATGTAAACTGGAGCTTCTGATCAAAATAAATTTATATTACAAATAACATTAACCGCCCGTATCTCAGGTGAAGTGGAGATACGGGCGGTTATAATTTTCTTTCAAAAAAAATGCTGCTTGCGGTATAATATAAAAAATACTGAAGGAGGGAAAAGCATGGATAAGTATATAATTATGAATAAAAATATTCCTTTGGTTAAGACAAAGATGTCCGCTGCAGGCTATATAACCGAAGTCCTGCAGATATACAATCCAGAAGCCTTTCCTGTAGGTATTTTTACTGATGATTTCAATAAGCTTACAGACAAATTAAATCAGTGGTGGCGTAGCCGTATTATTCCTGCAAGTCGCGACGGATTGCGCTATATCCTGCATTTGTATGATGTCGAATCTCCAGCGGTTTTGAGCAAGCGCAGCTTGGGGTTGAGCCTGTCCGATCAATATTGGTTGAAGCCTGTCGGCAGTGAGCTGACATGGCAGGAGGTAAACTTTTTCACCAACGATTTTTCCAAGGAGTTAGGTGAAGCGTTTTTAAAAAAGGAATCTTCCAGGCCTGCAATAAATCCGTTCACGCCGGATGCTTCAAGCAATGGCTGGTTAAAGAAAAAGTGGGTGAAAATTAACGGCGTAACGTATCTTGCCAAAGCAGGCTCGGTGCCGCTATTGCAGCAACCATATAATGAAATTGCTGCCGCTAAGGTAGCGGAGGCTCTGACGATTAAGCATATTCCCTATGAGCTGATTATAGAGGATAATCGTCCGCTGTGCCTGTGTCCCAATTTTATTACTACGGAAACAGAATTTGTTCCTGCTTATTTTGTTAAGGATATTCTTCCCAAGTCGAATAACGATTCTGCTTACGGACACTTCCTCAGATGCTGCGAGCAGTTGCAAATTCCTGATGTGGCAGGCTATTTACAGCAGATGCTGTGCCTGGATTACCTGATTGAGAACAGTGACAGGCATTATGGTAATTTCGGTTTTATCCGTGATGTTGATTCTTTGAAGTTCATAGGTCCTGCACCGTTGTTTGATAATGGTACAAGCCTGTGGTGCGAATCCTTGAATAGCGAAATAGGAACAACGTTGCCTGCTATGCCGTTTAAAGATACGCAGAAAAACCAGCTTGCCTTAGTCAAAGAGTGTCTTATCGATATCAATGGAATTGATGCTTGTGTTGAGATAGTACGCAATACCTTGTCGACAAGTCCGTATTTGGATAAAGAGCGCGTTACACGTATCAGCGAAGCTGTTGCTAACCGTGCGCGTGGTCTGAAAAATTATTTGAGTAAGCTAAACTGAAAGTGAGCATCAAAAAACCGCTAAAGCCTTCAAAAAGCCTTAGCGGTACTTTTCTTTTTGGAGTGTCTGAGAGAAATCGAACCTCCGCACACGGTTCCGGAGAAATAGCCTGCTTGTTTTGTAACGATTTCCCAAGTTACTAACTACTTGTCTTTAGTTGTTGGATATAGTATAATGAACATAGAAAAAGTGCTACCGATAGACGGTTGCCCTTTAAATCATGTAGTTAAAAAATAACCGCAAGTTTGCAGACTGGGCGGTTATTTTTTTGCGTTTTTACCGAGTTCATAGCCGAATTTGACACAAGCCAAACCGAAGCCTAATAATGCGAGGACTTCAAGAATATTCATCGGCGCCACCCTCTTTCTTGTAGATTTCCATAAGGATATGGATTCTTGCAATAGGAGAGCCGCAAAGCCCTCCGAGGAGAGCAACCGCCTACCGCTGTGGTAGCACTCATTAATTTTAACGTATGTTTGCAGAAAAGTGAATATAGAGGAATATAAAACCGGTCGATAATATCAGTGCATAAAAAATCCCTTCCCGAACAAACGGAAAGGGTACTTTTCTTTTTGGTGCGCCTGAGAGGAATCGAACCTCCGCACACGGTTCCGGAGACCATTGCTCTATCCACTGAGCTACAGGCGCAAAAACTACAATGGAATTATACCACAGATGTGAAACTTATGCAAAGAAAAGCCTCCTTTTTTGTCTTGTGCGCGCTTATATGTTACAATAATATTATTAATTTAATAAGCATGTATTACCTTGGACATGCGCTTTGAATAGAGGTTGCTTATGAAAGAAAGAAATCCGTATTGTCTGCTGGCCTTTGCAATTGTGCTTATCTGGGCGCTGTGGAATTACAATGTCAGCTTAATACTGCTGGCTGGTATATATGATGTTTTGCTGCCGTTTGTCATTGGCGGTTGCATGGCTTTTATCGTCAATGTGCTGATGAAAAAACTGGAGCAATATTGGCGCATAATTTTTAAGCAGAGCGTGGTATCACGCTTCGAGCGTCCTGTGTGCCTGCTTTTGAGCCTTGCGATTATCATCGGCTTTTTGGCCTTCTTTGTGCTGACGATTGTGCCCGAGCTGCATGCCAGCATGAAAATGCTCGTCAAGATGCTGCCGCCGGCGTTGGCAAAGCTGAATATTTATCTGCAGCAGAAGGCGCAGGAGCTTTCCTTCTCGGCAGACGAGCTGGCTGTGGTACAGGCGCAGGCTAAAGAGGTTTATCAGACGATGCTCAATTATCTGCAGAACAACAAGCGTCTTTTGCTGGAGCAGACGTTTTTGGCAACGGCCTCCGTTCTGGAGGTGCTTGCAAGCTGTGTTATCGGTTTTGTCGTAGCAATCTATTGTCTGCTGGAAAAGCATCGTCTTGCGCGCAACTTTAAATGCGTAATTTTTGCCTTTTGCTCGAAGGAGCGCGCTGCTTATATTCTGCATGTATTGCAGACATCAGAGCAGATTTTCCGCGGTTTTGTGGGCGGACAGCTGGTAGTGGCGCTGCTTTTGGGCGTGATGTATTTCGTCGGTATGACGCTTTGCGGCTTCCCTTATGCGACGGTCATTTCGCTGCTGGTGGCTGTGCTGAGCCTGATACCGATTCTCGGTACCTTAATCAGTGCTCTTATCGGTTGCTTTTTAATACTGGTGGCCGCGCCGGAAAAAATCTGGTATTTTATCATATTATACATTGTGCTGCAGCGCATCGAAGCTGATTTGCTTTATCCTAAGATTGTGGGCAAGGCTGTCGGTCTTTCGGAGCTGTGGGTGTTGGCAGCGGTGACGATTGGAGCAAGCCTTGGCGGTGTTGCCGGTATGATTGTCTGCGTACCGCTGTTTTCCGTAATTTATGCTTTGCTGGCTGAAAAGGTTAAGCGCCTGCTGGCAGAGAAAAATTTATCTAATTTATAAGATTTGTTAGGCACTTGGCGCTAAAAGTGCTATAATAATAAATTGATTGTAAGCCTGTTATCTGCAGGAAGCCTTGAATATGAAAAGGAGATTTTATGATTACAATACGAGATAAGGTGCGTTTTGTTGAAACTGATATGATGGGTGTTGTGCATCATGCCAATTATCTGCGCTGGTTTGAAATGGGACGTGTAGCATATCTGCGTGCCTGCGGTATTTCACTGGGCGAGCTGATGGCTGACGGCGTTATTTTCCCGATTACCGAGGTACGCGCCAAGTATAAAAATTCCTGTACCTTTGATGATGATTTTGAAGTACAGGTAAAAATGAGTGCCTTTAATAAAGCAAAAATGGAATTTGATTATACTGTTATCCGCCTGCGCGACGGCGCTGTAGCGGTAGAAGGTCATACGCGCAATGTATTTACCGATAATGAAGGTCACATTGTTCGTCTGAAGCCTGAATGGTATGATAAAATTCAGAAGGTATATGCAGCGGATAAGGCTGCGGAGGAGATGTGAGAGTATGGAAAAATATAAGATTGTTCCTGTGCCGACAAGAATTTTGACTCATCACGATGATATCTGTGATGCTATTCTGGAATATGCCAAGGATAAAATCGGCCCCAATGATGTTGTCTGCACTGCCGAAAGCGTAGTTGCTATTACCCAAGGCAGAGCAATGCGCTGTGAGGAGTTTCATCCGGGACCGCTGGCTAAGGTGCTGTCGCATCTGTTCCCGGCCAAGGGCAGTATCAGCAGCTGGTACAGCATGCAGTCCCTGATTGACGCAGAGGGCGGTGCACGTGTTCTGTGGGCAGTAATCTGCGGTTTTGCGGCTAAATGCGTAGGCGTTAGCGGCACCTTCTACCGCATGGCAGGCAAGCAGGCTCGCCTGATTGACGATGTTACCGGCACAATGCCTCCGTATGACAAGCATATTGTTTATGGTCCGGCAGAACCGGAAAAGGTTGCCGAAGCTATTACCAAGGCTTGCGGTTGCTATGGCGCTGCTATTGCCGACGTTAACGATTTGAAGCGCTCTGCAGTGCTTGGCTGGTCTAAGGGCGTTGATCCTGATAAGGTAGCAGAAATCCTCATTGATAATCCTTTTGGCAACGGCAGTGAAAAAACACCAATCTGCATTATCAAGGATTATCATAAGGCGTAAGGGGGAAGCAAGATGCTGATGACGATTGTGGGAGTCCTTGTAGGACTGTTGATTTTAGGCGTTATAATTGTAGGTGTATATATTTCCATCCAGGGTGATGCTGTAATGCGTCTCTTGGTAAAGCAACGTACTAAGGCTTCTTTGGACAAGGTGTATGCCGACAGAATTGATTTTTCTTTAGAGGTGCCTTTTGATAATGTAGGCAAGCAGGAAGGTACGATTCTGGATGCTTATATGCGTATTTATCTGCCGCAGGAGCAGTATAGTGATGTACTGCTGCGTGGCAAGGTTAACCGCGAAGGTTACCTGCGCGATGACGATTATTTTGAAGCAATGCTGGTTCCTGCTGGCACCGGTGAAAAGTTTGTCCTGCGCTTTGAGGCTTATGCCAAAAACGGCAAGAGCTTAGAGGAAGCAATGGAAAATATTCCTGATGTAGATGTTGCTTTGTTTGCTGACTGCCGCGGCCGCCGTGAGCTTTACACCGTAAAGGAATACTTTACTCTGACTGCGGATGAAATGCGTGCATTGGTAAAATAAGCTGATGTGTTTATGTATTGCTTTTAAAACTATATAAATAGTACTTTATAACGGATGCTTTTCTGATTTGGGAGAGGCATCCGTTTTTGTATGCAGTGAAGGTTACTGAAGGTAATCTGCAAAAAAAATTCAAAAAAATGCAGATTTCTGCTCAAAAATGATTGATTTTGCGCGAAAATGGTTATATAATATCTGCAAGAGGAGAGATGCTCATGTTAACGCAAGAAAGATTTGAAGAAATCGTCCGCATTGTCAAGCGTGACGGTGCGGCGACAGTACCGGAGCTGGCAAGGCTTCTGGAAACCTCTGAGTCCACTATCCGCCGAGATTTGGTACAGCTGGACAGCTTGGGCAAGGTACGCAAGGTGCATGGCGGTGCGACTGCTGTGCGCGAGGCGGAGCCTGTGCAGGAGCGCAACATGCAGGAAAAATACAGTCGTAATATTGAAGACAAGCGCACGATCGCTGCGTATGCGGCAACGCTGGTGCGTCCCAACGACTTTGTTTTTCTTGATGCAGGTTCTACAACCGAGCAGCTGGCAACATATCTGACGGAAAAGGATGCTGTTTATGTAACGAATGGGATTACGCTGGCACAGAAGCTGGCGCAGCGCGGTCTGAAAACGCTGTTGCTTGCAGGGCGCGTGAAGGCAACAACTGATGCGGTAATCGGCACGGAGGCGGTTGCTTCCCTGCAGCATTACAATTTCAGCAAGGGCTTTTTCGGAACGAACGGCATTACTGTGGAAGAGGGCTTCACAACTCCTGATATCGAGGAGGCCATGAATAAGCGCGTAGCGATGGAGCATTGCCGTAAATGCTATGTGCTGGCGGATGCCAGCAAGTTCGAGGCACTGTCGAACGTGTCCTTCGCCCCATTGTCTAAGGGCGTGATTATTACGGCTGCGCAGGATGCTCTGAATGTTAACTCCTATAAGCAGCATACGGAGGTGATTGTGCTTTGATTTACACTGTAACCTTTAACCCTTCGCTTGATTATGTGGTAAAGGTTGATGATTTTGCAGTAGGCGAGATTAACCGCACCCAAGCAGAAAATATATATCCGGGTGGCAAGGGAATCAATGTTTCGCTGGTGCTGCAAAATCTGGGGCTGCAATCGGTAGCTTTGGGCTTCACGGCCGGCTTCAGCGGTACAGAAATAGAACGCTTGCTGCAGGAGGCAGGCTGCCGCTGTGATTTTATTCGGGCTGCTGCAGGTTACTCGCGAATTAATACGAAGATTATTTCGGACTCGGAAACGGCGCTGAACGGTCAGGGGCCGCAGCTGAGCAAGGAGGAGCTGCACAAGCTTTTCGCCAAGCTGCAGGGACTGACACAGGATGATATTTTGGTTTTGGCAGGAAGCATACCCGCTTCGCTGCCGGATGATATTTATGAGCAGATTCTGGAGCTGCTGCAGCCTGCTTGCACACGGGTTGTGGTAGATGCTACTGGCGATTTGCTGCTCAAGGTGCTGAAATATAAGCCGTTTTTAATCAAACCAAACCATGAGGAATTAGGAGAGTTCTTTGGCCGGGGACCGTTGCTGAATGAGGAGGATATTCTTGATGCTGCGCTGAAGCTGCAGCAGCAGGGGGCACGTAATGTGCTGGTTTCGCGTGGAGCGGACGGAGCTGTACTGTTGGACGAAAATGGCAGGCAGCATAGGATGCCTTCACCGAAGGGTAAACTGGTAAACTCTGTTGGTGCCGGTGACAGCATGGTAGCAGGCTTTTTAGCAGGCTATCTCAAAACGCAGGATTATGAGGAAGCGTTGCGCCTGGGCGTAGCCGCAGGCAGCGCAAGCGCGTTTAAGGATTGGCTGGCAACACGTGAGGATATTGATGAAATTATTTTACAGGGCGTGACTAATAAATAAAAAAGAAGGGGCAAAAATAAGATGAAAATAGTTGATTTGCTGAAGGTAGAAAGCATTGACCTTAAAGCGCAGCCTAAGGATAAGGCAGCAGCGCTGGAGCATTTGATTACGCTGATGGAGAGAGGCGGTAATCTGCTTGATAAGGATGAATACAGAGCCTGCGTGCTGCGCCGTGAGGAGGAGGGCAGCACTGGTATCGGTGAGGGAATTGCCATTCCGCACGCCAAGACAAGTGCTGTAAAGGCACCGGGACTGGCTGCGATGCTGGTGAAGGAAGGCGTTGATTTCGACAGTCTTGACGGAGAGCCTGCGAAGCTGTTCTTCCTGATTGCTGCACCTGATACGAAGGATAATGTGCATCTTGATGTGCTGAGCCATCTGAGCATGCTGCTGATGAATGATGATTTCCGCAGTGAGCTGCTGAATGCCGGCGATGCCAAGAAATTTTTGGCAGTTATAGACAAATACGAAAACGAAAAATTTGAAGACGAGGAAGCAGAGGCACCGGCAGCAGAGCCTGCTAAGCAGCGCAAGGTGCTGGCTGTTACTGCCTGCCCGACAGGTATTGCACATACCTATATGGCAGCAGAGGCTTTGCAGGAGATGGCCGGTAAGATGGGCGTTGCAATGAAGGTTGAAACCAATGGCAGTGGCGGCGTGAAGAATAAGCTGACGGCGGCAGAGATAGAAGAAGCCGAAGGCATTATCGTGGCTGCAGACAAGAACGTGCCTGTGGAGCGCTTTGCAGGCAAGCCGGTTATCTTCGTTAAAGTAGCTGATGGTATCAATAAGCCGAAGGAGCTTATCGAGGAGATTCTGAGCGGTAATGTTCCTGCTTACGCAGGCAAGGGCGGCAGCGAGGCGACAAGTGACGTGGCAGATGCTGAGGAAAGTCTGGGGAGACAAATTTATAAGCATCTGATGAATGGTGTTTCGCATATGCTGCCGTTTGTAATCGGCGGTGGTATTCTTATCGCACTGGCTTTCCTGTTCGATATGGAATTTGCCGGCACGGCTAAGTTTGGCAGCGGTACGCCGCTGGCAGCCTTCTTCAAGAATATCGGCGGTCTGGCATTCAGCATGATGATGCCGATTCTGGCAGGCTATATCGCAATGAGTATTGGCGAACGTCCGGCACTGATGCTTGGTATCGTGGGCGGCTTTTTGGCAGCCTCCGGTGGCAGCGGCTTCTTCGGCGCGCTGTTTGCAGGCTTTATCGGCGGTTATCTGATTTTGGCATTGCGTAAGGTATTTAGCGTACTGCCCGACAGTCTGGAAGGCCTGAAGCCGATTCTGCTGTACCCTGTTATCGGCCTGCTGCTTATGGGCATCTTGATGACCTACGTTATCAACCCGCCGACTGCAGCCTTCAACCAATGGCTGGCAGGTGCGCTGGCAAGCATGAGCACAACCAGTAAGGTACTGATGGGCTTTGTATTGGGAGCTATGATGTCCATCGATTTCGGCGGTCCTCTGAACAAGGCAGCTTATGTATTCGGTACTGCTTCCTTGGCAGCTGCTGACGGCAGCGCTGTAAGCAGCGAGATTATGGCTGCGGTTATGATTGGCGGTATGGTGCCGCCGCTGGCGATTGCACTGAGTACCATGCTGTTTAAGAGTAAATTTACTTCTAAGGAGCGTCAGTCCGGTGTGACCAACTTTATCATGGGCCTGTCTTTTATTACCGAAGGCGCTATTCCCTTTGCAGCAAGTGACCCGTTGCGTGTAATTCCGACCTGCGCTTTGGGCAGCGGTGTAGCCGGTGCTTTGTCCATGGCCTTTGGCTGTAGCGTTCCGGCACCGCATGGCGGTGTATTTGTTTTCGGCGTAGTGCAGAACTGGCCGATGTATTTTGCAGCTCTGGCAGCAGGCAGTGTGCTGGCAGCTGTGCTTATGGGGTTTGTTAAAAAGAACGTGAACGAATAATATAGAGAGAAAAAAGATAAAAACAAAAATAGGATTTTAAGGATTTAGCGGCAGAATATTGTTATTAGCGAAACGGAGGAAATAAAAATGAAACAATTTACTTATGTTATTACTGATGAAGCAGGCATCCATGCACGTCCGGCAGGACTGCTCGTTAAAGAGGCTGCCAAATTTGCCAGCAGTACCACCATTGCCAAAGGTGCTAAAAAAGGTGATTTGAAGCGTATCTTCGGCGTTATGGCCCTGGGCGTTAAAAAGGGTGAAGAGATTACTGTTACCTGCGAGGGTGCGGATGAAGATGCAGCGGCAGCAGCTTTAGAGGCTTTCTTCCAAGCTAACCTGTAAGTTCGCAGTAAGAGAGATTTTTCGCGAGGTGATAAGATGCTTTCATTAAAGGGTAAGGGCGTTTGCGGTGGCGTAACGCTGGGAACCTTAGCTGTACTGCGCCGTAATACAGCAGCAGTTAAACGCTGTAAGGTGGAGAATGCCGAGGCTGAGGTTGCACGCTTTCAGACAGCGCGTCAGGATGCTATAGATAAGCTGGCAGAGCTTTATGAAAAGGCTGTTGCAGATGTAGGCAAGGATAATGCCGCTATTTTTGAAATCCATCAGATGATGCTGGAGGATCTTGATTATATTGAGTCCGTTGAAGGCATTATCCGCACACAGCAGGTTAATGCGGAATATGCAGTGCAGACTACCGCAGCTAATTTTGCAGAGATTTTTTCTTCGATGGAAGATGATTATATGCGTGCGCGTGCTGCCGACGTCAAGGATATTTCCAACAAGGTGCTTGGCTGCCTGGGTGATGCAGGCAGCAGTTGGGAAAGCGGCAGCGGCAGTTACATTCTGGCAGCGGATGACCTGGCACCCAGCGAAACCGTGCAGCTTGATAAATCGCGTGTGCAGGGCTTTGTGACGGCAGCAGGCAGTGTAAATTCCCATACGGCAATTCTGGCGCGCACGATTGGCATTCCTGCGGTTGTCAACACAGGCAGCAACATCGGTGAGGAATATGACGGCAAGCTGGTAGCGGTTGACGGCTATACCGGTGAGGTTTTCGTTGATCCTGATGCAGCTACGCTGGAGCGCATCAAGGCGAAGATGGAGCAGGATGCACAGCATAAAAAGCTGCTGGAGGAGCTCAAGGGTAAAAAGAGCATCACCGGCGGCGGCCAGCAGGTGCATGTATATGCCAACATCGGCGGCACGGGCGATTTAGCCAGCGTGCTGGCGAACGATGCAGAGGGCATAGGCCTTTTCCGCAGCGAATTCATTTACCTGGAAAGCAAGGATTATCCGACGGAGGAGCAGCAGTTTGAAAAGTATAAGCTGGCAGCGGAAGCAATGGCCGGCAAGCGTGTTATTATCCGTACGCTTGATATCGGTGCCGATAAGCAGGCTGATTATTTTGAACTGCCGCAGGAGGAAAATCCGGCGCTGGGTTATCGCGCAATCCGTATCTGCCTGGAAAGACCGGAGCTGTTTGCTACGCAGCTGCGTGCTATCTGCCGCGCTTCCGCTTATGGCAAGCTGGCAGTGATGTTCCCGATGATTATCAGCGTAGAAGAGGTGCGCAAGGCGCGCAAAATTCTGCGCGAGGTGCAGGCGGAGCTGAAACATGCAGGCGTACCCTTTGACTCGAAGATGGAAGTCGGCATTATGATTGAGACGCCGGCGGCAGCGCTAATTAGTGCAGAGCTGGCGAAAGAGGTTGATTTCTTCAGCATCGGTACGAACGATTTAAGTCAGTATACCTTGGCAATCGACCGCCAGAACCAGCGGTTAGAGCCGTTCTTTGATGCACACCATCCCGCAATTTTGCGCCTGATTGAGATGACGGTGCAGGGAGCGCATGCAGCAGGCATCTGGTGCGGCGTCTGTGGCGAGCTGGGCGCTGATTTGAGCCTGACGAAGGAATTTGTACGCATGGGCATGGATGAGCTTTCCGTAAGCCCGGCAAGCATTTTGCCGCTGCGCAAAAAAATCCGTTGTCTGTAAGATACGATAATTTTACTCATACTCATATTTATATATAACGCATGAAAATACCCCTGATAATGCGTGAGCAGTATCAGGGGCAGCTTTCGGCGTCAATGCTTTATATTCTTTTATGCGGAACCGGTTTTATAACCGGTTCTTTTTTTATATACGAAGGATTTTTTTATCCGAAAAACAAAAAACACCGCAATTTCTTGCGATGTCAATCTCAAAATGGTGATGTTATTGCAGCGAAGAGCGTTGATAAGCTCAAAGGTCTGCATAGAGTCGAGCTTCAAGGTAAGAAAAGCCTTCGGCGTTTGGCCATTGTTATTCTTTTGCATGTTGTCCCTCCTGATGTTAATAGTCGCGCAGCTGCTTCAGCAGGCTTTTGGCGGCTTTGATTCTTTCTGTATAATCCTTGACGGTCGGACCGGTGCAGTTTTCATCTGTCTGCTTCAGTGACTGGAGTTTGTCGCTGACAACTTTGATGTAATTGCAAAGGCCGCGTTCTACTGCGTTGTATTCCGGCTGTGATTTGATTCTGAGTGTTTTGGTCAGTGTTTTCGTCATTGCGTTCTCCTAGAAGCTGCGCAGCTGCTTCAGCAGGCTTTTGGCCACTGCGATTTTTTCCTGATAATCTTCGATGTTGCCTTGTGCTACATCTTTGTGATTCTTCTGCAGCCAGTCTAATTGGTTGCGGGCGTGCTGGATGTAGTTGCAGAGTGCAATGTCCAGAACGCAAACATCTGCCATTGATTTGACTACGAGATTTTTTGCCATGATGCGCCTCCTATAATTTTGTGTGGTGTGTTATGATAGTTGTATAAGAAAATTTCAAAGAGATTTTCTTAAATAAATTCAGGAGGAAACAAAATGTTCCCATATTTGTACTTGCTGGCTATTCCAGTTTATAAAATTATTTCTAACTTCTACGATTATCGTAGAATAAAGCAAATCCATGATAACTATATTGAGTGGTTAGCTACAGGAAAGAATATTGACAGCCTTTTGGAAAGTCAGGCTTTATTTAAGAAACTTCTCGAAAAGGCAAATGTAAAAGAGTCATACTTACCTGTGTGCCAGCCGGTAGGCTTTGGTAGAGCTGTTCAATATAATGCTTCTGTCAAAGAGCAATTCCCTAGCAGAATACACGATTTTGTGCTTCAAACTAACAAAATGATTTATGAAGCAGAGGGCGTTTATTTAGGTAGAATTAAAGAAGCGTTTAATCCATTGTATTGGATAGACTTGATAGTGTTTTTACCTAAACATCTTATGAATTACTTCGGTTGTAATTCTGAAAGCGTCCTTGCTAAAGCATTCCAGGCAATTTATTTTGTCGCTGTAGGCGTATACTCTTTAATTAAAGATTTTTACCCTGATGCTGTTCGTACTCTGCTTGAGAAATTAATAAGTCAGCTTCACTAATAGTTATCATTTCCGGCGGTATTCCAAAAGTCTTCTGGATGCTGTCAGCCATACGATAAGCTTCTAGCTGCGTTGTAAAGCCGCTGATGGTAATGCTATACTGCTTTAGAACGTAGTGTTTTTCTTTACGCTTGCCGAAAAGCTTGCGTAAGAATTTCATTATTCCTATGCCCTGCTGCGCAGGGCTTTTCTTTTTGTCTTTGTTCATGTTTGCACCTCTCTTAGTCGCACATTATGCGACCAACTGAGTAAAAAATAGCATTAACATCATCGCCTTGAATATCAACGATGTCGATTATTTTGTCAACGTCCTTAACCAAAAGCCATTCACCGTTATGTTTTAGTTTCCTATACAAAGTTGAAGGACTAATGTTCATACGGCGAGCGATTCCGGGAATAGTTAATCCAGCTTCGCAAATTTTTCCTTTCAGTTTTTTCACATCTACCATAATAAAGCTCCTTTCTATGCATTCGCATATATGCGATTTACTTAAGTTTATCACCTAAGCTTTATTGTGTCAACTGAATTTTCGCATGAAATGCGATTTATTTTCTTTTTATGCGTTTCTTGTTGCAGATTTGCAAATTTGTAGTATAATCTTCTTAGAGGTGATTTACATGAATATTGGTGAAAGAATAAAGGCTCGCCGCTTGGAATTAGGTTTGACTGCCGACCAGTTAGCTGAACGCGTTGGAAAAAATCGTGCAACTATATATAGATACGAAAACGGAGAAATTGAAAATATGCCGTTGTCTATTATGGCGCCACTTGCTAAAGCATTAGGAATAACTCCTGCTGAGTTATTTGGTAGGTCTTTAGGTGGTGATGTTAGTAGTTCTGAATTTGAGTTAATAAAAAAATATCGCCAGCTAAACGCCAGCGATAAATTAGAAATACGCAACATAATTGATTTTAAGCTTTTCCGGTATGCTCAATCTTCAGAAGAAGAAGAAAGCAATTGCGTATAATTCATTGCGGGAGAAAGAAGTAAATGCAGCTGTTCGGTAAAGTCGAATAACTGCAATGTGAGAAAAGTTCACATTGCAAATAAAACATAAAATGCCACCAGCGCAGTGCTGACGGCAAAGAAGTAAAAATATCAATCACTATATATTGTGGTGTTAAGATGGGTAACTTTAGCATTTTAACACAACGCTTCTGAAAAAGCAAGTTTTTGTTGACAAATTTAATTATTCTGCTATAATGATTAGTACAGCGATAGTGCAGAACCTGAGGGCAATGCACGGAGGCTTGCTAATCTGCGGATTGGCAAGCCTTTTTTCGTTATATAGGAGGAATTTTATGGATAAGCCATTCAAAACATATCGGCAGCAGTTGACCATTCTTAGAGGTCGTAACCTTGTTATTAAAGACGGCAGTAAAGCAATACAGATTTTAAAAAATGAAGGCTATTATAATATCATCAACGGTTATAAAGATATATTTCTCGATATGCCACAAACCAAACAGTATGGTGATGACAGATATAAGGCAGGCACTACTTTCGAGCATATATATGCGCTTTATAATTTTGACAGGAATATGCGAGCTATATTATTAAAGTACATTTTGAAAATGGAAACTTCGTTGAAAACGAAAGTCGCTTATTATTTCTCGCAGACGTATAAACAAAACTTCAATTATCTTGATATAAATAATTTCGATAGTTCTAATCCGCAGACTGCCACCAAACTTATAGCAGACTTATCTAGCGTAATAACGAAAAATACAAAGAAGGGTGCGCTAGGCGATCAGTTTTACCATTATCTCGACAAACACAAAGAGCTACCCTTGTGGGTGTTGGTTACAAAGATGACACTAGGCAATATTATTCATTTTTATAATGGCATGACCATGCAGACTAAACTTTTAGTTATAAATGAGATTATAAGCACTTACGAAAAAACATATCGAGTAAAGCTGCTTTTAACGCCGGAACAGGAAGAAAAATTCGTCTCTAATATGTTTGCTTTTATTAACATTTTTAGAAATGTTTGTGCTCATGAGGAGCGGCTGTATAGTATTACGGTAAAAAATAATAATAAAGTCCCTAATATAGCACTATTTCATAAAACACTGCCTAGTAACTTTTCATCACATTTTATTGATTGTGTTATAATTTTAGGCTTATTTTTGAGCAAGCGCGACTATGCTGCTATGGTTGGAGAATTTTCTGCTGAAATAGCATCTTTCGCTAAAAAATTGCCACAAAATATGTTTAATAGTGTTCTTATAAAAATGGGATTTTCAAAAAACTGGAAAGATGATTTCAAGCTAAACTAAGATATTAATAGGGGGATTTTATGGAATATGTAGCTATTGATTTTCAAACGGCCAACAAGTGGCACAAAAGCGCATGCTCTGTCGCTCTGGTTACGGTGAAAGACGGAAAGATTATTGATACTTTTTACAGTCTTATCTGTCCCGGTATTTTGCATTTCGACAAAGAAAATACGGCTTTGCATGGTATCACAAAAGAGATGGTGAAGGATGCGCCGTATTTTGATGAGCTGTGGCCGCTGATTAAGGAAAAAATTAACGGCAAAACGCTTGTCGCGCACTATGCCAAGTTTGACATGGACGTGTTGGCGGAAGAGCTGGTAGGCAACGAGCTTGCTTTCCCAAGCTGTCCCGTGTTTTGCACGTGCGTGCTTTCGCAAGCAATGTTCCCGGAGATGCCTCATCATCGCCTGCAGGACGTTACCGATAAAATAGGTTTTAACCTTGAGCAGCGTTATAACGCTATGGCGCACGCCAGAGCCTGCGTCGCTATCGTGGAATATGCCCTGAAAGCAACAGGCGCTGAGTTTTTGCAGGACGTGGCCGACGCTTATCACTTTCACCTTGGCTATATCGGCAAGGATATTGTGACGGATTGTGAATTGAAGTACGGCCGCGCTCTTGCTTATGATGAAAACGCTTCCTTCGGCAAGAAAGCAGAGACTTACAACGATATGGATAATGCCACATATTTGAAATATTGGGGACCGTCTGTTGCTATTTCCATCGTTTTTAATTCTATCAATGCGGAATGGGCAAGGGCTATAGGCTCTATCGGAACGCTTGGGCTGATTTATGCAACTTATTTACGATTCAAGGGAACGAAAAGGCCGTTTTGGTATGGCTTTGTGAATATTTTCTTCACGGCCGGCGTTTTGGGCTTCTTTGATGTAGGCCGCGCCCCGAAAAAGTAGGGTGAAATATCCCGACGATTGCTGATTTCAATATTTTGGGATGTAACAAAAGGAGGGTAAAGCGTGGTTAAATGTATGAAAAGCGTGGCCGAGCGTGCTGTTCCCGCTGTTATCTATGCGCGGTATTCCTCCAGTCACCAGCGCGAGGAAAGCATAGAAGGCCAGGTGCGTGAGTGTCGCGAGTACGCCGAGCGCGAAGGCTACAGCGTGCTGCAGGTTTACGCCGACAGAGCCATTACCGGCCGCACGGATGAACGCCCGGAGTTTCAGCGGATGCTTGCCGATGCGTCTAAGGGCGCGTTTCAGGCTATCTTGATTTACAAATATGATAGGTTTTCCCGCAACAGGTATTCCTTCGCAGTCTGGGAAACTAAGCTGAAGAAGCATGGAGTTAAGGTTATATCAGCCAGGGAAAACGTGGCTGAGGGTGCAGCCGGCATTGTGCTGAAGAGCGTGCTGCAGGGCATGGCCGAATGGTACAGCGTCGACCTGTCCGAAAAGGTTACGCGCGGGATGAAGGAGAACGCTTTGAAAGCGAAGTGGACCTCCGGCACTGTTCCCTTCGGTTATACCAGGGACGCAGAGCAGCGCTTAATAATAGATCCGGAGCGCGGCGAATATGTACGCCAGATTTTCGAAAAAGTTTTGGCCGGAGAAAAGTATGTAAATATAGCCAGCTGGCTGAACATGTTAGGCGTGCGTACCGCTAGGGGCGCAGCCTGGAATAAAAGCAGCTTTACTTGGATGCTTAAAAATGTTGTCTATACCGGTTTATTCCGGTGGAAGGACATAGAAATAAAAAACGCCGTACCGCCTATTATAAGCAAGGAGCTGTTCGAGGCAGTGCAGCGTAAACTAAAAACTTATGGAAGAAGGGGAATAAACGTGCAGAAGAGTGATAAATATTTACTTACTCCTAATATTATTTGTGGCGAATGCGGCGGACCGATGCATGGAATGAGCGGCAAGAGCAGAAGCGGTGAGCTTTATTACTATTATGCCTGTGCCAACAAAAGAGCAAAAAGAACCAGCTGCAGCATATCACCGCTGAACAGGGACGAGCTGGAGCAGGCTGTCTACGATTGCGCCCGCGAGGTGCTTTTGCATGAGGAAAATATCAAGCTGATAGCTGAGCAGGCCGAGGCTGTTGCTGAAGCTCAGGTTGATAACGAGCTGGCCGAAATGAAGGCTGAGCGCTCCCGCGTTAAGAAGAGCATAGCCAACTACGCCGCCGCCATCGCCAACGGTGCCACCAGCGGAACCATTATTGAGCTGATAAACGCCGCCGAAGCCAAGGCTGCCGCCCTGGATGAAGCTATAGCAGAGCGTGAGCTGGTAGCAGCACCGCCGAAGATTAGCAAAGAAGCTATAGAATACTTCCTGCGCAACATCGCCGCTGCTCCGGACGATAAAATGAAAGAAAAGGTCATCAGCACCATGGTTAACTCCGTTGTTGTCGAGCGCGTACCGGATGAAGGCACAAAAAAGACAGTGACGAAAAATATTCCATCACTGTCAGATTTAATTTTACCGATACACCACAATTATCTGCGCTGCAGTCCTTCGATGTTCGCGAAAAGTCTAAAATGGTGACCTCGGCAGGACTCGAACCTGCGACCTTTTGATTCGTAGTCAAACGCTCTATCCAGCTGAGCTACGAGGCCAACAACAATATTTATTTTAACTGCAAGAGGCTATTTTGTCAATACTTTTTTGTGAAAAAATCTTGACTGTTTTTTCCTGGCGGGATATAATTTAGCTAATATATCTGTGGCTGCTTTGCAAGGAAGCATCAGGAGGCGCATATGAGGTCTGCATTGGGATGCTTGCCGGTATGGGCGATGGGGAATTGTAATGACAGCACAAATGGTTTTTGTATTATATGTTGTTGAAGTCTGCACGATTAGGTCTGATGTGAGGCAGTATAGGGATACTGCCAGCAATGACGTTGTATTTCTTTAACAGGCATGTATAATTTAAAGGAGGATTTTTTGTGCCTGTTTCTTTAGTCATCTTAATATTGTACATTGTTGCTTTGTTCGCTATCAGTTGGTATGCCAAAAAACGTAGTGAAGGCAATAACGAAAACTTTGCTCTTGCGGGACGCAGACTTTCTGCGCCTTTGATTTGTGTTACTATCATCGGTCTGGCTGTCGGCGGTGCGTCGACTATCGGTGTTTCCGAACATGCCTTCCGTGTTGGTCTGAGTGCCGGCTGGTATACGATTGCCTGGGCTTTGGGCGCGATTGTTATGGGTTTGTTCATGGCTAAAAAATATCGTGAACAGAACATTACGACTATCACCGAGCTTATTGAACGCCATCATACCAAGGGCGCGGTAATCTTGGGTGTTTTCTGCCAGATTGTTATTCAGTTGGTAATTATCAGTCTGCAATATATTGCGGGTGGCAGTATTCTGCACGCTATCCTGCCGGATATCTTTGATTTCCACACAGGTATGATTGTCAGCGCTATCACTTTTATCGGTATTACCTTTATCGGTGGTATGTGGTCTGCATCCTTATCTAATGTATTGAATATTATTCTGATTTACGTAGGTATCTTGGCGGCAACGATTATCCAGTTCAAAAAAATCGGCAGTATGGATCATCTGGCTGCTGCTTTGCCGGCTAATGTGCCCTGGTTCAGCTTCATTGACGGTGTTGGCCCTGTAACCATCACCAGCTGGGTTGTAACCCTTATTACCGTAAATCTTTCTCTGCAAAGTATTCTGCAGATTTCTTTAGGCGCTAAAGACGCTGCAACTGCTAAGAAGGGCTTTGTCTGGGGTGGTATTCTGATGCTGCCGGTAGGCGTTTTGGCTGCCTTCCTTGGTCTTGTTGCCAAGGCTATGTATCCTGATGCGCAGGCTGCATTGGCGCTGCCGCAGGTTATCGTAGGCCTGCAGCCGGTATTGGCAGGTGTTACGCTGGCAGCTTTGTGGGCTGCGGATGTATCTACCGCCTGCAATCTGCTGCTTAGCGCCGGAACTCTGTTCTCCAGTGATATCTATAAGCGCTTCATCAATCCGCAGTGTGACCAGGCGCGTCAGCTGCTGATGACACGTGCCTGCATCATTATCAGCGGTATTCTTACGTTGGGACTTGCTATGAGCGTATCCAGCATTTTGGGTACGATTATGATTGGTCTGTCCCTGACTGCTGCCTTCAGCGTTATCGTAATCGTAGCGCTGTTCTTCCCGCAGTATGCTTCTAAGGCCGCAGGCTTCTGGACGCTGCTGGCAGGCCTGGTGCTTCTGGTGCTGTGGCAGCTTACTCCGGCAGTACGCATTTTCCCGAACGTAATCTATATGGAATGGCTGGTATGCATTGCTGCTTATGCTATTGCTGCAATTGTTTGCCCGGCCAAAAAAGCAGTTGCTGTTGAAGGTAACTGATAAAAATTTTATTCAATAATTAAAGCCATCTCTGTTCTTCTGAAGAACTGCAGAGATGGCTTTCTTGGTTAGTAGCGTAAGCGCATACCTGCAGCAAAAAATCCCGTTAACAGGCCTGTACCTGGTAACGGGATTTTGTTTTGCACATTATAGAGAAGCGTGACCTGATTAAAAATTTTTACGCATTATCTTAATCAGAGGACATTGTCAGGCTTCTGCTTTTTTGATAATTAAACGATTTGCTCGCCGTGGTAGCGTTCGCCGTCATTGTCAGGCAGCAGGCCGTAGCGTTCGGTCCACAGAGTTTTGTATTTCAGTGCCTGGGCATGGATAGCAGCTATACCTTTTTCGTCCAAGGTTTTGATAACCTTGGCAGGAATGCCTGCAACCAGAGAGTACGGCGGTACGATGGTGCCTTTGGTTACAACGGCGCCGGCAGCAACGATAGAGCCGTGGCCGATTACAGCACCGTCAAGTACGGTGGAGTGCATACCGATGAGGCAGTGGTCTTCAACAGTGCAGGCATGCAGCAGAGCACAGTGGCCTACGGTTACATAATCGCCTACGATGCAGGCGTAGTTATCGGCAACGTGCAGTACGCTGTTGTCCTGAATATTGCTGTAGCGGCCAACCTCGATGCGGTTAACGTCGCCGCGGATAGTAACGCCGGGCCAAACGCTGGCGTACTCTTTGAGCTCAACCTTGCCAATCAGGGTGGCAGTATTAAAGGCATAGGCCTTTTCATCAATTTTGGGGGCTTGTGCTTCAAATTTAAAAATCATGGTATCACCGCTTTCTGTAAATTGGCTGCCTTCGCGGCAGTCTTGAAAGATAAACAATTTCTTCTCACACTATTATTATCATATGAGCAGATAATAAAGTCAAGGCGTTCACATTTATTTTGCAGATGTGAAGGATTATTCCTTTTTATAACATAAGATTTTTGGAGAGGACGCGTAGGCGTTCTTCTTTTATGTGGCTTTAGCCCGTGGAGCGCTATCGAGTTTCTTTTCAAAGAAATGAGA
>ERZ791921.69-NODE-69-length-100181-cov-4.220882_pt1 | contig 100181 bp, 151 predicted proteins | sample MGYA00510135_ERZ791921 | MGnify/ENA primary metagenome ERZ791921 (study PRJEB30046, sample SAMN00792070) | human gut metagenome | study: EMG produced TPA metagenomics assembly of the A metagenome-wide association study of gut microbiota in type 2...
TTTAATAGATGATTGGCACAAATATGGAGCTGATAATTTTGATTATATAGTATTAGAATATACTACAGAAAATTTAAAAGATAAAGAATGCTATTATATAGAGTTGTTTGATACCATTAATAGAGATAAAGGATATAATCTTAGAAGAGATAATTCTAAGAAAGGTATGATACCGTTAGAAGAAACTAAAAAGAAATATTCAGAAGCTCAAATTAAGCGTTTCTCAAATATAAACGAGAGAATAAAAATAGGTAAAATGTCTTCTAAATTTTGGAAAGAAAATCCAGAGAAGAAAAAAATAATGGCAGATAAAGTATCGAAATCTTTAACAAAATATACAATCAAGCAATTTACTAAAGACGGTAAGTTAGTAAGAGAATGGAATAGAGTTAAAGATATAATAAAGGAAAATCCTACATATAAAGTACATAATATATATGCCGTATGTTCAGGTGAAAAACCTAGCATGTATGGTTATGTATGGACGAAATGCCAAATTAAGATATAGTCAGAATAAATTTGTGCATCTCTATATCCAAGTATGCTAATAGAATACGGATTCTATCCTAAACATCTAGGTCCAGAATTCTTAGAAGTATATTCTCAAATTAAAGATGAGAGAATAGAAGCGAAGCATAATGGAAACAAAGTAAAGAATGAAACACTAAAATTAGCATTGAATGGTTTATCGGGTAATCTACAAAATGAACATAATTTTTGTTATAGTCCGTTTGCAGTAATGCAGATTAGAATAAACGGACAGTTATTGTTACTAATGTTAGCAGAAAAACTCGTACAAATAGGATGTCGAATCGTCCAAGCAAACACTGATGGTTTGTTTGTGCTTTTAAAGAAAAGCGTATATGAAGAAGCTAACAAGATTTGCAGAGAATGGGAACAGCTTACTAGACTTACTCTAGAAGAAGATCGTTTTGAAGCTATGTATCAATATGCAATTAATGACTATATTGCAGTTAAAGAAGGATACAGCAAAACTAAAAATCCTAATTTAATTAAAACAAAAGGAATGTTCATTACTGAAGTATTATTAGGTAAAGGCTTATCTGCAAAGATAATTCCTGAAGCTATAATAAAATACTTTGTAGATAAAGTACCAGTTGAAGACACTATAAAAGGATGTAAGGATATACGTAAATTCTTAATGTCTGAGAAGACCGGTAAACAATGGCATGTTGAATACATGAACAAAGAGCAACAAAGAACTAATCGTTTCTACGCATCTACTAATGGTGGATACTTGTGGAAATGGAAAGATACTGGTCATAAAGAAGGTGAAATTATAACATATACTGAGCCATATGTAGGAGAACGTAAATATAAGGCTTCTGCAAGGCAGTATCAGAATATGCTTACTGCATCTGGTGTTACTCTTTTAAATAAATTTGATGACAAACCGATTGAGGAACGGAAGATTAATTATAGGTATTATATATACGAAGCCTATAAGATAATCAGAGAATTAAAACCATTACAATTGAGCCTATGGGATTAACAAAGGCTACCAAATAAATTTCAAAGAACTATATGCTCATATAATATATGAGAATATGATTTTAGAAATAGACACTTCTATCTTAGATAGAATACCAAACATATCTATTAATCAATTAGTATTCCTAACACTTGTATTGAGTGATATCAAAGTAATCAATCAAGACATTCAGAAACTTCTCAGCCTAGTTAATGAAGAAGAAATACAGGAGTTAGCTAATCAAGGTTTAATTTGTATTAATGTAGATAATACAAATAACCAAGTTATAAGTAAAACATCAAAACTAGAAGAACTTCTTAAAGAAGATAAAACTATGTTTGATGCTTTCTATGACCAATTTCCAGTTTATGTTATACGTCCTGATGGGACTAAAGGCTTTTTAAGAGCTAATGTAAACAAATGTAGAAAAGAATATAACCGTATCATAGGCAAATCTAAAGCAATGCATGAACATATCATGGCTTGTTTAAGATATGAAATAGATGATAAAATGCGTACAGGCAAAATAGGTTATATGAAAACTATGTGGAAATGGCTCACTCAGCATGAGTGGGAAACCTTTGAGGAACAAATGAAATTAGATGATTATCAACCTAATGCAGATAATTATGGAACAGACATCATCTAAAACACTATCATTTCGTCATATTTCTACTGCAACGAGTGAAGCAGTAGAATACATTCGCAAAAGAAAGAATCATGAAATTCAATCTTTAGCAACAAGATGGAAAAAGTTCAATAAATCCTGTATGGGAGGAATTGAGCCAAATACGATATATACTATAGTAGGTATATCTGGTAGTGGTAATAGTGTATTTTAAACGATATACGAAACTATAGTAATTCATATACGTTTGTATTATAAAATACAAAACATTATGAAAAAAGTAAGAACTATAGCTAATTTTAATATATTTGATAAAATTGATTCAGAAGAAAAAGCTTATTGGCTTGGTTTTATATACGCAGATGGAAATATTGCTTCTATAAATACTAAAAATATACGGCATAATTTTGAATTAAATTTATCCAGTAAAGATTTAAAACATTTAGAAAAGTTTAATAATTTTATATCTTCTAATAAAGATATAAGAATAGAAAAAGCAGGAAATCTATATCAATACGAAAGATGTAGAATAACATTTGCAAATAAACATTTCTGGAATGTTTTAAATAATTATGGTTGCATACCAAAAAAATCATTAACTTTAGAATTTCCTAACGAAAATATATTTGAAAATAAAGAACTAATTAAACACTTTATTAGAGGATATATTGATGGAGATGGTTGTATAAGTTATTGTGATAAAGATCATAAACATATGACTTTACGGATATTAGGAACTGAAAAGTTCTTGAACACTTTACAAAATTATCTTCCGTTAGAAAAGAAAAATAAATTAAATAAAACTAAAAATATTTATAATTTATCTTTTCAAAAAAGTAGAGGAAAATATATATTAGATTATATATATAAAGATGCAACAATATATTTAAAACGTAAATTTGACAGATACACAGAATATTGCCGTCTATATCAGGAATGATATATGATAATTATCGAGCAAATACGGGGAAGACTGAAATGTTAATCCCGTGGTAAATAAATAGATTACGAAAGGCTATTTATCACCGTACAGCGTAGGAATTGAATAAATATAATATTCCCAAGAGTGTTCGATATCCCAACTGAAATAAGTGGATAAAAAGGTACGCGGAGCTATGTTGAATAACAAAACATAGAAGTATAGATAAAAAACTATACGATAACAACACTGAAATCTTCATTTGTAAATACGCTTGAAACTGATTTAATAGATTTAAATTCTAAACAGGATGTTATAGTACTTAATTTCTCATTTGAGATGTTAAGTTCTAGGCAGGTAGGTAGAAAAATGAGCAGTAAGCTAAGGCAAACTACTGCAGAGCTATACAGTGCTAATAATGAATTAGATGATGATTTATTAGCTAAAGTTGAACAAACTTCTCAACAAATAAAATCATATCCGATATATTATGTAGATACACCGGGTACTGTTGACGATATAGCATCTACTATAAACTATTTCTACGAGAATAAGGCTAAAGGCAAGAAATTTGTGATTATACTTGATCATACTTTACTTGTTGAAGGTCAAGCTCGTGAAACAGCCCTGCAAGTGATTTCAGATTTACAGAAACTATTTATCAGAGTAAAGAAGTTACCTGATACTACTATAATTCAGTTATCACAGATGAATCGAAACATTGAGAGTCCTGAAAGAATTAACAACCCCTCTATGCATTATCCAATGCGTAGTGATATATCTTCCGCTGATACTATATTTCATGCATCTGATTATGTTATATGTATCCACAGACCGGAACTACTCAATATACAACAGTATGGACCAAATCGTTTACTAGTGAAGAATAAAGTCTACTTGCATATACTTAAAAATAGGGATGCAGGAGAATGTGCGATATTAGAGTTTGATAACGATTTGAAATACAATAACTTAATTGAGACTATACGAGATGAGGAACCAGTGATGAAGATTTCGTTTAGTAATAACAATTAAAAAGGCTGAAAATTATGAAAACATATACATTTAAGTTACCGAAAAACAATAAAACTGCAGATATCTACAAAGAATCTTTGATGAAACGTGTTGTTAACGCTTATCCTTGGTTAACAGTAGAAAGTAATTATGACTATCCTAAATGTACTTATGGCATTGAATATGCTGGTGCTGGTGATTATATTACTCTTGGTTTGAGTAAGACTCATAACATTGGATGGTTGCCTAAGGAATGTGCAGAATGTCCGTTCAAGTGCTTTGCTGATGGTAGCATTAACTTTGACCTTGAAAAAGAATTCTTTAATGCATTGTCTGCACTTGATATTTATGCTAAGAAGAATTATCCTTTTAAGAAGGATTATGACTTTGAAGATGAATTCGGTACACCGATTAAGATTTTTGATAACTTCGTACAGATTGGTTACGATATCATCCCGATTGCAACTGGTTCATTGAACCATTTGAAACCGAAAACTAAAAAGACTATTATTGATATCACGATTAAGATTAAAAATCGTGGTTTATTCTAAATAAATATCCAAACTATCAGAAACTACCAAAGCATTCTCAGAGGATACAATATAATTAAAGCTTTATGATTGTATTACCGAAAGAGAAAGTAAAAGCCAAAGTAGAGAATCCTCGATTCTTAATTATATTTGGCAAACCAAAAGCCGGTAAAACCACTCTAGCGTCTAGATTAGATAATAATCTAATCGTAGACTTAGAGGGTGGTTCTGAGTTCCTCGAAGCTCTTGCTGTACAAGCTAGGTCTGTAAAAGACTTAGGAGACATTGCTACAGCAATTAGAGAAGAAATTAAACAGACCGGTAAGAAACCATACAAATATATTACTCTAGATAATGCCTCAAGATTAGAGGAGATATGTCTTAGCTATGCAGCACAGTTGTATAGAGCAACTCCTATGGGTAAGAATTACTCTGGAAATGACGTAAGAACCTTACCTAATGGTTCTGGTTATATGTATCTACAACAAGCTGTAAGAAAAGTTATAGATATGTTTAGAGATTTATGTGATAACTTTATACTTATTGGTCATACTCGAGATAAGTTGATTAATAAGGAAGGAGAAGAGTTATCAGAAATGTCCCTTGACTTAGTAGGTAAACTTGCTAATATTATATGTGGCGAAGCGGATGCTGTTGGCTATGTATATAGAAAGAGAAATGAAACTCATATCTCTTTCGAAGGCGGAGATAACTCCGTTAGAGAAGCAAGAGCACCTCATTTAAGAGGTAAGAACATCGTTATTGCAGAAAGCGATGAAAACAATGATATTAAGGTATATTGGGACAAAATATATTTGCCTGAGTAACTTTTAACAGTATTTTATATCAGTTTAAAAGATTAAGTTATGATTTATAGTACAGAATTAGCAAACCAGATACAAGAGAGTAAAAATAAGTACTTAGAAGCAGGTATTCACGATAATGTGAAATTTGTAAGTGCTAGAGTTGATAAGTCCATTAATGGTAACATCTTTATTGAATTTAAATTCGAGAAAGATGAACAGACTATGACACATACTGAATGGGAGTCTACTAAGAAACCTATGGAATCTGAAGAAGACTTTCAGAACAGAGCAAATAGACAAGTGAAGCGTATATTGCAGATACTTAGCTGTTTCTATCCTAAAGAAGCTCTCGTCTTTGCAGGTTCATCATTTAGTGAATTTGCTAATTGGGTTGTTAATTTGCTGAATGCAGCAAATAAAGATATTTTACTTAGAGTAAAGATAGTTTATAACAATAAAGGTTATACTACATTACCTAACTATTGTAAGTTTACTTTCATTGAACCGATGAATTTACCTGAGGGTCAAGTAAGTAAGATTACAGAATTGAATATTGATGTCTTTGTTCGTCCTATTACAGCAGATAAGGAAACAACAGATGTTAATCCGTTAGATAAGGTAGATAAAGGAGTAGCAGATACTCAGAATGACGATTTGCCGTTCTAATATAACCTTTTAACAGCTTGCCTACGCTAGGCATAATATAGCGATACGTGAGTAGCATGCCGCTATGTGAGTAATTCATCGGCGGCATGACTCTTAGAGGAATCCGATGCAAGCCGTGAAAGGCGGTGGCGAATTACAAAATTCATAGATTTGTAATAGCATGCACTCACGTTTATAAGGAAGTATAGCTCAGTGGTAGAGCAAGTCCGGTGGATATAGGAGATATAAATCTGAATAAACCTGCGAGAAAAGGCGATAGATTTAAAGGTACTATAGATAGGACCATGTCATGAGTTCGAATCTCATTACTTCCACTTAAAAATTATATATCATATGTTATATGACACTACGAACATAAAAGATGAAGAGAATATTACTTTAGAGTATATACTATCTAAAGTAACAGAGTATGATATATATTCAGCGTATATAGGTAATTTTAAAGTTGGTATGATATATAACAGTCCATTTAGAAAAGATAAAAATCCATCATTTGGATGTTTCTATAGTAGGACTACTAAACAGTTAATGTTTAAGGATCATGGCACAGGTGATTGCGGTAATGTAATTAAATTTGTTTCATTACTTACTGGTTTAACTAATTATTCAGATATACTGAATGATATAGTTAATAAGCTTAAGATTACTAATAATACGCAACTCGTTAGCTCTAAGCAATACATACCGTCAACAGAGACAGTAATTGGTGTAGTAAGACAAGACTTTACTCTAACAGACATCAATTACTGGTCTCAGTTCAATATTAGTACCACTACTTTGAAGAAATTCGGAGTAAGTAGTATTAAATATTATTTGTGTAATGGTATTGTAAAGGGTATTTACAAGGATACGAATCCTATGTATGCTTATAAGGTATATAATCATTTTAAGATATATAGACCTTTAGCAGATAAATATACAAAGTGGCGTAATAACCTGACTGAAAACGATATTCAGGGATTTAAACAGTTACCTAAAACTGGTGATATACTCATTATAACAAAGAGTATGAAAGACGTCATGTGTTTATACGAAATGGGTATTCCTGCGATAAGCCCATCATCAGAATCAACTTTTATACCTGATAAGGCATTAGAACAACTTAAGAAGCGTTTTAAACGCATTATTATAATGTTTGATAGAGATGAAGCTGGTGTAAAATATCTTCGCAAAATGAGCCTTAAAACAGGCTTAGAAGGCCTATTAGTTCATAAAAAGTTTAAGGCTAAAGATATATCAGATGCTATTAAAGCAAATGATTTCGAAACTATAAAAAATTGGCTTTATGAAGAAATTTATTAAAAATATAGGTAAGATATTGTCTTACCCTGTCAAAATACTTTTCATTATGTACTGTATTCCTGCATTCTTAGTTGACTATATTGCTCAAGTACTTGCTGGAGAAGCAAAAGCTTGTCATGCAAAATGGAAGGCTGTATGGAGTATTATCAAATTTGTAATGGATAAAGCTATGAAAGGCGAACCTGTTACATTGAAAAGTACATTTGGAGCTTCTACTAAGAATGATTCTATAACTTATTGTAAGAGTGCAGTCTTATCATGATGTTATTTGTAAGAAGAAAAAGTACAAAGAAGCAAGGAAAAGTAAAAAACGCTACTCCAAATGAATATGACGGTATAAAGTTTAGAAGTAAACTTGAAACCTATACATATAAGAAGCTGAAAGAAGCAAAAATCAAGGCTGATTATGAAAAGCACAGATTTGAACTTCTTCCAGCTTTTACTTTTGGAGGAAAGAAATATCGTCCAATGACCTACCTACCTGATTTTGTAGGTGATGGATTTATCATCGAATGTAAAGGCTATCCTAATGAGGCATGGCCTTTACGTGAGAAACTATTTAACTACTATTTGTATAGACGTGAAATTGATGTAAAATTTTACATAGTTCATAATCAAAAACAAGTAGATGAGTTAATAAAACATTTGAAAGGATGTTGATTTTCTATACATTATTAGTATATAAACTAACAAAAAATTTGCAATATGAAAATATGTGCAATTAGTGATTTACATGGTAATCTACCTAATATACCTGAGTGTGATGTACTATGTATAGCTGGTGATGTAGTAGAGTTAATTGTTCAAAGAGATAGCGATGAATCAGATAAATGGTGGAGTGTTACTTTTGTAAACTGGGTAGATAAACTTCCTTGTAAGAAAGTAATAGTAGTACCTGGCAATCATGATATCTATATCGAACGATTGTATGATAGTTTAGATAAAGATATTACACTTCAGCAATTCAAAGATAAGATATCTATACTTACTGATGATAAAGTAGTATTTCTTATTGATGAACTCTATGAATATGAAGGAGTTACCTTCTATGGTACTCCCTGGATAGCTCCTATACATTGGCAAAAATGGGCATTTGAGGATACTAATCATGAATATGATGAGTATAAATGTCCGTATGAAAATATACCTGAATGTGATATTCTAATCACACATGAAAATCCTAATTATAATGAGAAGCTTGAACATTACTGTTTTGGTAAGTATAAGCATCATTTCTTTGGGCATTGGCATAATGGTATATCCTATGGTCATCTTAATCAACATAACTGTAGTATATTAACTGACAGTTATTTAGAAAGAGAAAGACTTAAAATAGTAACTATAGAATTAAACAAGGAAGAGAATGATAATTGATAAACCGTATTATGAAGATAACACGAGAATATCAAATTCTTCTATTGGTTGGTTTCTGAAAAAAGGTCCTTTGTATTTCCGTAATATGCTCGACGGTAAAGAAGAAGGATTAAAGTTACCACAATTAGAGAAAGGTACTATGATTCATGAATATATACTTCAACCAGATGAATTTTGGAAGGATTATATTATTTTAGATTATGAAGTACCTAAAGTAAAACAACAAAAAGATTTCTGTGAGAACTATGCAAACTCATTAGAGCTCATAGAAGACGATAAGAAGATTGCTGCATATAAATCTGCATATAGCAACTCAAAAAGCTCTGAAATCGTCTTAAAAGAAGCTACAGAGCTATGTACTCGTTATGCTGACTATATAGAAGTATTACGAAATGAAAAAGATAACAGAAAAGTAATTTCCTTTGCTGATTTGAATATGTTAAAGACAATTAAGTCTAACATTGATAATCATAAGAAAGCAAAAGAATTACTAACAGATATACCAGGAGTAGAATCTCATAATGAGTTTCATATTAACTGGACACTTCCTATTATGACTAATAGTCTTAAAATGGATGAAGATAAGATTTGGTATGCACCTTGCAAGTCTTTACTTGATAGATGTATATTCGATCATGTCAATAAGAAGATTATTCTAATTGACTTAAAGACTACTTCAGATGTTTATAACTTTAAGCATTCTGTAGAAGAATTTGGCTATTACAGACAAATAGCTTATTATTTATTAGCTATTACTTGGTATATGAAAGATCAAGATATTGATATTTCAGATTACGACTGTGAAGCCTATATAGTTGCTATTCAAACAAATGGCAGCTATGAAGTGAGAGTATTTGATATGTTTAATGAAACAGAGTTAGACTCTCAAAAAACCATCATTATCAATGCATTAACAGAACTTTCATACCATTATCGAACTAATAACTGGGAGCATACTCTTAGCTATTATGAGGGGGATGGTACTGAAAGGCTATGAATTATGTAGATGTATTTGGTAGTAATAGAAAAAGAACTATAAGTACTCGTTTTCTTCTGCCTATGTTAGCGGAGAAGAATGAGAAGTTTAGTGATTTTGGACAAGCTATATATTGGAATTCCTATGGTAGATTCATAAATGCCTTTATGGCAATGAAGGATAAACCATATTTAGATAGTCACATATTTCTAATGTTCCGTATTGATGAATTCGATGATACTTACTATAAGAATCTATTCTTTCTAACAAAGAATAAGTATTTTTATAGTAAGTTCATCTATATTGATGATGAAGATACATATTATATATTTGTATTTACTATACCTAACAAGTACAAGAAAGATTATAATTGTATTAAAGAAGGAAGATATAGTCAATGTAGCCTTGAATTGAAACAGCAAGTATTAAGCTTTTGGAATTTAAGTTCTAAAAGTTTCACATACGCTTTATTTAATAAGAGCTGCAGATGTGGTAATAAAGTATTTGAACGAGCCAGAGTACAAGATAATGGCGAAATGTTACCACCACCTGATATCTATGAAGTAATTCCAGAAGAAATAATGCCAGATGATTCTGGCATTATATTTCTATAGATTCAATTGTTCCTGTAAATATTCCTAATATATATGTCCTCATATTAGGAATAAAAAAAGGCTAAGGAAATTAATCCTTAGCCTTTGTCTTTATATAATAAACTATAATGATGATAGTAAGCAAGTTCTTTTCTAAGCTACTTTAATATTATTTAGATTGTAATAATGTCATCTCATTTGCAATATCTTGATAGCGATATAGTTGTCTCGCTATAGGTAACAAATCAAAGAATTGCTTTTCAAGCTTATAATGATCTTTCCATTCTCCACGTACATATTTCTCAGTAGGATCTTTAATAATCTGACCCATAAAATTAGTAAAGCTTTTAATAAGTGAAGAAGAAGGAATAGGAGATTGAACAATCTTAAGAGCATCTGCAGGATTAAAGAAAAATGCAATATCTGTCTTAAGACGATAAGTTTGATAAGCCATATTAGACCAAAATATCTTCATATCTTCGTCGTCATCGTCATCTTTCAGTTTAGTAAGTACTGCAGTAAGTATAATAGCAGCGGTTAAGAATGCAGCATCAATAGCAAACCTTTTTACATTATACTTTTCAAATTCGGTCATTGTACTCCAATCTGCACTTGATGCCATTTCTAATGCTCTTGCTTCATCTTTGTATTTCATAAAGAAAGAACCTACTTTGTTCTTAATGAATCTAGCACCAGTACGATAATATCCTTCTTGCCAATCATCAATCACATTATCATAGTATTCTGTAGAATATCTTCTTCTAATACCAGGTATAATCCATTTACGGAACATTAAAGCTAAACGTGTAAGACCCCATCTCTATAAAGCCACTTTAGTATGAGGAGCATAATTACCGTGCATTTGCATAAGTAAAGCTCTTACTCTAGCTGAGAACTAATTTTGTTCATCTGGACTAAAGTTTGCTACTACTCCATCCTTATCAAATTTAAGCTTACCGTCTTCTACATAAAAATAATCGTATACGCTTCCTATTACATTCCCGTTTCTGTCCTTAGCTTCTCTATTTATCAACGAAGCTATCAGAAAACGAGATTGAGCTTCATGTTCACCTAAATTGTTAGTAGCATATAAGGCAGAGGTATTAAACAATCTTGTAAATCTAAGCTTATTTTGGAAATCACCCTCAGTGTAATCTGTAAATACTCCAAAATGTTCATTCAATAAGTTAACTTTACTTGTAGCCTTAGTAGCTCCTATATCACCAAGTATATTTGGAAGGTCTTTGGCATATTCACCTGTAGCTTTAGTATAGGCTTTAGCAGATACATATCTATTTGCGAAGCTTTCGATAGCTTGTTGAGTCTCTGCCATAAGGACATTGTTAACCATACTTATGTAGTTAACACCCATTATAGATAATGATGTATACTTAGATAGTAAATCTACTAATTTGGCAGCGTCTACTCCCATTATTATACCTAGATCAGCATCTGATTTTTGATATATTACTTGCTAGAACCAATCATTTAACTAATCTGCTAAATTAGAAGTATCCTTCACTACATCAGAAGCATTAATAGAAGAATTAGGATTCTCATCAAGGAATTTCTTCTCTAAATAATTCTTGATAGCTCTACCTTTACTATCAGTTATTTTAGTTCTACGACTATTAACAACATGTCTAGTAAATTCTAATTGAGCCATTACTTTAGTAGTATTATAATAGTTTAAAGCTGATGCAAACCATTTATTATATATGCTAGGTATATCATAAGATTGATCTTGTTCTTCTAATCTAGCTGTATAGAATACTGGAACAAAGTCTATAGGTCTATCTAATTCATCAGATAATGCAAAAGAACCAAGATGAGTATCATCCTCATTTCTAATTACTTGTCTCTTTGCATCTCTTAGAGCAGCTTTAGCTATATTCTGCCCAGATTTAACCCTTTCCATCATGTCTAATGACACTCCAGGTAACCTACCATTTAGTTTATATCTTTTAGCTACACCTGCATCTCCTTCTTCTGATAAGGAATATATAAAATCATAAAATCGTATTCTAATATCATTAGGATTGGTCTTTCTAAGTTTTGATAAATTATCCCACTTAGTATTGGGATACAATTTAGGATCTATTTTTCTATACTGCCAAATAAGTTTAGACATTTCTTGTTGAACTAATTCTGCAGCTTGTCTGCTTATCTTACTTTCTGAAGCTAAGGTATATACACCTTTCCTTCTATTTTTAGATTTTTCATTCTCCACAAGTATCTTATGCTCTTCTTCAGTAATATCATCTTCCTATAACATTTTATCAAATAAATCAAGTTTAGCTCTATTAAGTCTTTCTTTATCTACTATAGGGGCATTTTTATTCAACCATGCTCTTAAAGCTTCACTTCTCTATTCTGGAAGTATATACTTGGGATCCTTGTCTATTTCTTCTTTAGCCTCTAAATAAGCATCATCGAAAGATGAAGGCATCTATTTAATCAATCTTGGCCCGCTAGAAGTATATTCAATCATAAAATCATACACTTTCTTAGGATCTGATGCTATTGTTACACCTAATGTTTTATGTAATTCTTTAGTAAGATCAGCCAATTGTCTATACTTATCTACATATTGTACTCTAGTCTATGATACTACTTCATCATAAGCTTTTGCCATAGCAGATATTATAGGATCCTATGACTGAAATATAGTATCAGTATACCTATAAAAAGCATTAGTATCGGAATCAGCTATTCTTGATTGTTGTTCAATAAAGTTATATGTCTCAGTTTGAATTTTTTCAGCATTATCATTGATATATTTATCAATATAAGCTTGCATATCATCTTTATTGATTTTTCTTCCTTTATTATCTTTTTTATATTGTATCTCTGCTTCTCTTTTATATCTGCCTCTGATTATACCTACAAACGGTTGTAACCATTGAATCCAAAGAGGTTTACCTTTAACATCATAAGCTTTTTCTAATACATCTTTATAAGTAATAGCAGTATCCAAAGCTTTCAGTACTTCTGCTTGTTCATCCTTAGATAAGAAATCTCTGTAGTCATATAGATAGTTTCTAAGATCTCTAAGAGGTTCAAATGATTCTGCTAAATCTTTCCATATTTCTAATGTAGTTAAGTTCCATACAGCTTGACCCTCCTCCTTTTCTCTGTCTAACAAAGTATTATAACGCTATATTTCTTTTTCTAAGCTACTTAGAGCAGTATTAATATAACCAACCATTATCTCTTGTTCCGTAGCATCTTGAAACTCTTTTACTTTATTCTTAAGTATTCTAGATTCAATATCTCTACCTTTAGAGGATAATAATATAGTCTTATTAGATAGTGTTTTTAATATCTTGTTTACTATCTCTGATGTCTATTTTAACTGTTGTTCATTTAATTTACTTAATTGACTATTTTCTCCAAGTAAACCTAATGATTTCTTAGCTGCTAAATCTACATCGCTACGTATTGGCATTTTATATACACCAGTTAATTCATTTTGATTTTCTTCATTTACTAATACATTAGAGAAATATACATTAGTAACATTACCTTCCTTATCTACATCTACTTCGATAGGAATTACACCTCTTTCATCTATATGTATTCCTAATTGTTCTTGCATGTACTGATACATAGCTAACTAGAACATATGTCTGTCCCTATCTGGTCTATTTGAATACTTAGTTTTGTTATAGTAAGTAAAACCATATTTCTTCTTGTCACCATAATTGCGCATTTTGGTCTTGAAATCAAGAAGTTTTATTTTACCTCTCTTATCTCTTACTAATAAGTCTAATGTACCAGCTACTTTTGCATCATCATTTGATATTACCTACTCTGATGCTATTACTTGACCGTTTCTCTTTACTATATTGGCTATATTATTAAGTTGTTTTATTACTCTAGGACTAAATTGTGTATCTCCTATTGGTTCACCTTTCATCAACTTACTTAGTACCTCATGTATAGCTGTACCTACTCTAGCAGTAAAGTCACCATATATAAGTTGTTGTTGAGTCATAGTATCTATATCTTCAGCAAAACCGGCCAACTTCTTAACATCAGATACAGATTTATATACTTCTCCAGTTTCAGTATTAGTATAAGTATGAGTATCTGCATCAAAAGAGATATGTTTACTTTGTTGATCAAATATATTTTTAATCGTAACGGGATTATTAGTCTATTTAATAGGTTTAGCTAAATGCAGGTTTGCTGTACTTAGTTCCTTATTTATATCTTCTAAGTTATAATTCAAATCTTGATAATTAGTAAGCATATTTACCATAAAATTATGAGCCTCAACAAAAGCATTATCTGAATTAGTAATACCGAATGCTTTCATTAACCAGTCTATAATCTTATCTAACATACTTTGTTTTTTAGAAGCAGGTATATTCATTAATTCTTTAGCGAATCTTGAATTAGACCATAATTCAGCTAAGAATTCATATTCATCTTTCATACCATAGTAGTCAGAACCGATGTACTGTTTTGCATTGTCCATTATAGACTTAAGTTCACTTTTTAATTCAGGACTATTGTTGAGTACACTTACTGTAGCTGCATGTAATATTTCATGAAATATTGTATTGTCTGCTTTAGATAGTTTTCCATTGTGTTCATATGCTGCATTTTCTGATATATAAACTACACCATTATCAGTATCATACCAAGCATGAGATGGGTTATTTTCATTATAAGGTATCAGTACTATTTTCCTAGCCTTCACATTTACCGGTATATTAGCTTTTACTTTATTAATAAAAGGAACAAGTGCAGGGCTACTTTTAGCTAATCTAGTGAGCATTACTCCGATAGATGCTTCGTCCTTACCGTTGAATAGTCTATTGCGTAAATCTGGATCAGAAGGAACAGTTGTATTAGTATATTCCGCTCTATATATATTATTGTCTTCTCCAGAGAAAGAACCTTGATTGTCTATTGATTTGATTTGATTAGGACGATGAACAACATAGATGTCTTGATTTAATTCCTAATTATCGTCGATTCCATGAAATATAGCAGCATCAGCCTCTTTAGAAGATCTATTTATGGTACTTACAAAACCTTCTCCTGTTGTTCTCAATTCATCTTTAGTTCCTATTTTCTCTATTACATTTTTAGCACTAAGATAAACAGGATAGCTATATTTTCTATCAAGAACTGTACCAGATTTTGGATATCTGGTTCCAGTAAAAAAGATAGCCTCTTTTGTTCCTCCTTTACTACGACTAAAATAATTATCGAATTCAGTAGAGAATTCCGTAATGGAATCATTACTATGGTGATATACTAATAATGGTTCACTATTTTTATCTGTTATTTTAGAAGAACCCTCAGAGTTATTTAACCAATCCCCAAACCAGCTTTTAAAGCTCTTAGAATATACCTAAGCCTTAGCCTTTATAGCACTATTACGATCTCCATTATAATAGTTTAAAAGGTCTGAAAATAGCTTAGACTCAGCCCCATTAGGGGCCTTGTCTATAGCATTACCATTATTTTGGTTCCATATATCATATGCCGCTACTTCGCCTACGGCATTAACAAGTTCTGTGAACTATTGTTTTACTGTCTTATCATTTAAATTAGGGCATATCATATTATTTTCCTTTACAGTTTAACATTGCTTCATCACTGAAATCATTAGCTATATCATTCTTCAAATCTGTAAGTATTTCATCTGAAGTTTCTATAGTTTTTAAAGCTTCAATTGCATTAGGATCTGATGTTATAGATGCATATTGGATGTCATACATCAATTGATCGTGTAGTATTTCTTCCATTTCTCTTAATGTAGTTCCATCTTCACCTTTAACATCATAATCTATCTACTTAGCTATTTCATCAATCTATGATAAATTCTGTAGTAATTTCTATTTTACATCCTCGTTAGATAGATTGGGAATCAAATTAGCTACAGTATAATAGTAAGCTTGATTTACAGTGGAGAATTGCACATCCTAATATGTAAATCGTCTAATAGCATCTTTACTTAATATAGCCTCAGCTTGTTTTTGTGGCATATTGCTATTAAATGCATCTTTAACAACTGGCTATTCCTATTTTATATTCTTCACTTCAGCTTCTCCATCTTCATCATAGGTTCGGTTAGAACCAGTTTCATCTATTATCTCTTTTGCAGGTATAAACTTAACTTGGTTTTTACTAAACTTCTTATTAAACTCTACACTTAAGTCAGTATAGTCTTTAACTTGATTAGTAGGAAGTTCTGTAGTATTAGAAGCTTCTTTTATAGAGAATCCCTTATATGTATAACCTGTTTTAGGTATTAACGCATATACTAATTGAGTGTCTCCATTAGTGTTAATACTCTTTCCTACGAACTTATATAATAAAGTATCGTTCACATTAGCTTTATCCTTTACCTTAACATATGGTTTATAACTTTCATCCAGAGACTACATAAAATTAGTTCTATCTTCTTGTAAACGAAGATATATTGCGGGTCCGTGTTTAACATCAGGGTCAGACATTGATGCATCTATAAAGTTATTTGATACATCGGGAATCAATCTATCATTATTCCATAGACTTCTTAATGTATTATCTATTATAGTAGCATAATCTAAGTAAGATTCATTATCATTAAGACTCCTTACTGTCTATTTCATATATTCTTCATAGGTCTGACCATTTAACTCAAAACCTTTCGCTAATACTTCATAAGGTACTAAATCAAAGAAGTTATAGATACCATTAGAATGTCCACCACTGCTATAGAATGAATATAGAATTAAATCTTTTGCAATATCTCTTACTTCTTTACTCGGATGTTCTAATAAGTCTCTCCAAGCATATGTATACATATTCTTAGATTGAGTATCACGCTGTTTTGTAGTAGATACTTCAAAGATCTTAGGAGCATTTGGATCTGAATTTATACCAGGTTCAAGCAACCTTAATAATGCATTATCTTTTAAATTCTAATACTTTTGATTTGTATATATTACATTTCTTAAGTTAGATACTCTATCTACTATAGAATTATTACCATAGAACAATGATTTAACAGTCTTGTTATTGGCTTTCATATATTCATTAAAGAAGCCGGCTTCTATATTAGTCTTTAATTCTCTTGATATAGCATTGACTATTCTTTCATCCTTAGCATAGTAAGTAACTGTCTATCTTTGTATCTATTCTATCATATTTACAAAGTTAGGAGCGAATTCTATAATCTCATTACTTAACATATTGAACATTAGGTTGATACTATTTTCTAACTTCTTACCTAAAAAAGTTTTATTGAAAATATCAAACGGATTAGTAAAGTTAGTATCTGATAATGCCTGTTCTATGGTATGTAGATGTAATATCATTTCATTAGCATTGTTACCAAACTTAGCAGTATCAATTTGAGACGCTTTAATCAAATTAGATAAAGATTTTCCATATTCATCTATTTGATTGAAATACTCAAGTATTTGTAATTGATTATTATACCAATTATAATCTCTTTGTTTTTCTGGTATTGCTAATTGACTTTCTAACCATTCTTTATTCATTATTTTATCTGTAAAGAAAGTATCACCATACAAAGGAAGGTCTTCTCTTAATACCTGTTCATCTGAAGTAACTGTACTATTGTGTTTCTTTATAGCATCTTCAAGTAGTTTTTCATACTTTTCCTTAGTATTCTTAAGCCAAGCTTTTTGATATATTTCAATTGGATTAGAACCTATTTTAGCACTCTTTATACGCATAGCTTCAGAGGCTAACTCTCTAAGTATAGGCTATGGCAAGAAGTAAAATACTGAATCACCCAGACCTGATGATACCATAAATGCAGTAGCACTATATGTATATTTATTAACATTAAGACGAGTAATATAAGGGTCTTTAGCAGCATCTACGTGAGCATTGATCAATGCAGAAGTCCAGTCCAATATAGATATACCATTTCTATCATACTTAAGATCTAAAGTATTGATACCAAGTAGTTGACATACATTAGGTTTACCATCATTAGTAACAGACATAGTATTTAAATTCAAGCCAGCTATTTGAGCAAATGTTCTGAATGTATTAATCAACGCCATAGGACCAATACCTGCATCAGCACCAGTATTGTTATTCTTAATTTCTAATTGATATGGGGGGAATAATGCTTCAAGGGAACTGATATTCTTCTTATCAGCAAGATATTTATCTACTTTACCTACAATGTCTTTAATAGGTTGAGTAGTAACATCAAGAGGAGTAGTAGCATCAAGGAAATGGTTATCAGAAGTAAGAGTAGTATTAAATATATCTAATAATCTGTTTTCTATTTGTTCTCTGCTATTTACAGTCCATTTATCTTTACCTGTATTATTTGATATAAAGTCTTCTAATTTTATTATATCAGACTTTTTATTGAATAATCCTCTTATTCTACTTACTTTTTCAGTATCAGATATAGTTACATTATCAAGTATATCTAATGCATCATTGTAGTTAATAAATGAATTATAACCTTTAATATAATTTAATAAGAATTCTTTATCTTCTGCCATCATAGTATCATTGTTCATTAATACTTTCTTGTACAGAGTATTAAGAACTTTAGGTACATCCTTTTCTGCTTCTTTATATTTATCAGTTTGATAAGCTGCATATTTATAATTATATACTGCTGTTAGGAATTCTTCTTCATTAGAGTAGTCATCACTATCAATAAATTGTATTTTCTCTAGCTTTCCGTCTATATCTCTATAGTTGTACCTAGCCATGTACATTTTATCAATATCGAAGTCAGAACCAGTAAGTGTAGTAATTTCAGAAGGCATTATAATAACATCACCTGAACTTTCTCTTAATACATCTACAATCTGTAATGGCAGTGTAGAGTTCATACCCTGTGTAGGAATACGATAACCTATTGCAAACAAATCAGCATTAGCTAATATGTATTCTTTGGACTTTTCAAAATCTCCTTGTATTTCAGCTGGTAATACAGATTTGAATAGATTAATAGATACAATACATTCCATTCTGCCATTATCAGGTCTTTTGAACTTAAGCTCGTCATTAAATATTATACCTTCTCCTTTTACTTTTGTATTTAGAGGTTTATCGAATGTAGTAGTCTTAAATCCAAAGTTAGACATCTGAATGAAAGCATTACCTGGAGTATTGATATCAATAGTAGCTTTCTTAATCATTGCAGTTATCCTACTATGTATCCAATTAAGAGATGGCAATACTGATAATTCTATATAATAATCTGTAGTATCATCAGACTTGATAACAGTTTGTAAAGCATCAATAAGATTATATGGCATATTACTGTTGATAGCATCATCCCTAAGCATTTTAACGAACTTAGTTTTGTCCACATATAACTTACCGCCTTGTTCTTTAATACCTATTTGATTGAATAGTTTCTATTTACCTATATCAGATAGTCTATCTATAGCTTGAACATATTCGTCAATTAGTTTCTGTCCTTTAACTGTCTTACCTTGGAAATCATAATCACCTTCCTTCTCAACATTAGACATACAAATCTTAATAGGTTGTGTTGCAAAGGTAACTCTTTCCACATTATGAGGATCAGTCACTAACTGTTTACCTATGTATTTGAATTCCTGTTCATATACAGCAGACTCATTCAGATCTTGTAATTTCCAGTCTCCGTCATACATCTTCATACGTTGCATGTTACCAGACTTAGTAGCACTATTCATTTTAATCATGTCTACATCGTTGTCTTTCATGTAATCATACATTTGTTGTAAGTCACGATTTACAGCAGTACGTCTAAATATAGTAGCTAGAGACATCTTATCGTAGATAGGAATTCTATTACCATCAGAATTTATGTAACCAAAATGTACATATTTCAATGGTTGCATAACTATATTATGTAATTCAATTTCCTATTCTAAAGATAATTGTTCATACGATTCTAACAAGTCAAATGCTCTTTGTTTATCTTCATTCCAGTCTCCATTCATTATAGATAATTTACGGAACATAGTAGGAGAAATCCAAACCTGAGCATCTGTTGGGTCTACATCATTATAACCAGATAATCTATTATCAGCATCTTTCTATGCTTTTTCGTATATCTCTTTATCAGTTAGACCAACAAAGTTCTATTTGTTTTCGTCTCTGAATCTGAAGTATAACTTAGTAAGAATACCGGGAGCTTCTTCTGTACCTACATACTTATTATACATAGCGTCGTGCATTACCTTAGATACTAATTTATTAGTATTCAATGATATAGTTCTGTACGTCTAATCATCCTGAGGTATATTCATTATCTGTCTGGTAGAAGTAAGAGCAGAATAACGTTTTACACGGTCGTCTAAGTTTTTATAGTATGCTAGATCTCCAGATATTAATTTTTCAAACTCTAAAGTAGCTATAGCAGTATTAACAGCATAGTCAGCAATAACACTAGCTATCATCTCTGATGTAGTCTTACCATTTTGTGGCTGTACTAAATCTGAATCTAGTAATATGTTTCCTCTGATTATATCACTTGCTATAGACTCTCCGTCATAATTAATATTTTGAGAATTAGGTTCTATAATTCTGTTATTAATAAATTGTTGAATAGTATCATTTATTCTCCAATTTAATGAATTCTTAACATAATTATATAACTTCTTATTGTTTGGATTCTTGAAGTACATTGTATATACTTTGTCGAGACCGTACTTATCTACTTCACTTTGTAATTTTACAAAGTATCTAAATTTATATCCATTACCATTCTCAAATACTATCTTATCTCCTTTAGTATTGTAGTGATAATTCTCTACCAGGTATTTAAAACTATCAGCTTTACCTTGTTCGATGGCCTCTCTGTTTATTCTAAGTATTTGCTGTCTTTGTTCAGCTGCACTTAGATTATTCCATTCTGCTAAAGATAAACCGACATCACTTAAGAATTTATCTCTTTGTTCATACGCTTTCTGTATTACTTCATACTCATTAATAGCATACTTCATGAACACAGTAATAGTATCATCATCTAATTGTAACTTCTTAGACCTATCTTTATTTACATTTACTAACTGACGTTTTAAACCTTCAATAAAGTAATATGTACGCTTATTAGCTAGAGTAGGCAAAGGTAACTTGTTATTTAATGTAGCATTAAATTTAAGCAAAATGTCTTCTACAGGGGCAATATCTAGATATCCTCTACCAGTATCTGTTTCATTTTTAGATATAACTGATAATTGTGTTGATACTCTTAGAGCATCTCTCACATCTTTGCTACTCTTAATTTGAGACAACCATACTGAACTATCACAATACTTGCAAGAAGACAATTCATTGATGTATGCTTCATCTTTTAGCCAATCTTCAAACATTGATGTAATAGTATTGTGTTCTGAATAAGCATACACATTGTTACCATTAGGACCTATTACACTATCATCTTCTGATGTAGGATTAGCTTTAATATATTGTTCTGCTAAGAATTTTACAGACTTCTCATTACCAAGTATATTGAGTATTTTATCTGAATCTACTTTACCGTTAGCAGCATTCATAATAGGACCTTCATTGGAGAACAAGTTTTGTATACCATATTTACTCTCGGCTGTACCTGTTCTAGGTATATCCAAAATAAAATTACGCAAGGCTACTTTCTTATCTACATCAACAAATTCTGGATCTGCTATTATAGTATATATTGCAGGACTGTCTAAGGTAATATTAAACTTGGAGAATATTCTTATTATCTCATTAACTGTATCATCAAATTCAAACTTGCCTTTGATTACTTTATTCTTTAGTTTATTCCAATCGCTGATTGCTTGCTTAAGTTCATCCTTTCTATTTGATGGATTAGACATACCAAAAGCTACAGACCATTGTCTATTAATAGTTCTTGAACGCTTATTGATATCTGCATCACCAAATGTCATTTTTACACCAGTTATCCTACCTCTTCTTTGTGTCTATTCAAAATATGCATTCTAAAATCTATTTCTGTGTTTCTTAAATGTAACAAAGAATCTATTCTTAAATTGTTGATCAGAGTTTTCTAATCTATTCAACAACTCATTATACATATTTATCTTATATTCATCTCCAAGTTGTTCGGTATCTCTAGATGCATCCTTAAGTCTTTGAATCATTTCTTCATAAGATTTAGCACTGTGTAATCTACTAAAAGTATTATACCAAGCTATATCTGCATTAGTGAACTGATTCATAAATGTAGTAGTACTAGGTAATTTACTACTTCTAAGAGTTAAGAATAGTAATCTAACATCAGCTTGTGCATTCTCCTTAGCAGAAAATTCGTATGCAGATTTTATCTCATCATTTACTATGGTATTCATATCTTCCTTATACGAATCTTCCATTTCTGCTTTCTTTCTTCTAAGTCCATAGCCTTCAAACTTAATGTCTATAAGAGGTCTGAATACATTATTGAAATTATTCAAAATCTCTGTATATATATTTGTAGCCTGACGAGCCATGATTTTAGCTTTGTCACTAGCCTAATCATTTTCAATTACAGCCTGATAAGCATCTTTGCATTTCTGTAAATAATCAATGGTAGGTTGGAAATCTATAGGTTTATTAAGGCTCTACAATCTCTGTATATTATTATTGAACAAAGTAGTAGCTGCCAATGTATTGATTACTTCTTCTAATATATTACTATCGTATATAGCTTCTAAAGTAACACCATTGATAGTCAAAGGTACTCTGGCTTGTTTGCCATAGTTAGCATCAAAATTACTAACTGATATAGGATTTTGTTTTCTAAACCTATACTCCCCATTTCTAATACTAGCAAACAAACTGTTTATATCTTCAAATTTAGGCTTCTTTGTAAATAAAGCTCTAAAGAAGTTAGCTATGTTTTTGAAGAATTGTTTTACTCTACCTGTTACACTTCTGTCAAAATCATTAGCTAATACGTATTCTCTAAATCTTTCTGCTAGATACTCTTCTACTTCTTTATTTGAATTATTTATCAGATTATATTCTTTTCTAGCCTATCTATAAAGTTCTTCTCTTTCCTCTGGTGATAAGTAAAGTAACGATACTCTATGAAATGCTTCGTGATATGGAGCACCTTGCTTAGCTCCTTGATACAATGTCAATCCATCCTTAGACATTATAGCCCAAGCTAATACAGGATTGCCATGAGTACCTATAGTACTTATCAATTTGTCAGTAAGTTGTACATCATTGTTTACTAAGTTACCAACCATATTTCGGTATCCTGCTACCTCTTTAGATATGTTAGAACGTTCATAAGTAGTATCTAATTCATCTAAATTAACTTCCATAGTAGGACCAGAAGGATTGTCAAACTAAGCAAATATATCAGGCATACCCATCTGTTTTGCTAAATCATTCAGTTCCTGTGCGTCCTATGCAGTAACCGTATTAGAAGTAGCCTGCTCGAAATTACTGGGTGCAGGTGTGTCTGGCATTTTAGCGGTTTCTTTTACTGCAGACGATTTAGCTTGTTTAGGTTGATCTTTTACTATAGTATCAGCAATTTTTGTAAGATATGCTTTTACATTCATACCTTGTCCTGGAACTGTATCTTCAAGAGTTTCATATAATTCATCCGCTGATTCAAATACTTCCTATAGTTTAGGGTCATTCTTATACAGTACTCTTGGATTATTCTGTAATTGAGTCAAATAATCAGATATAGAAGCTGCATCAAATCCAGTCAAAGAAGAGAGATAATTATACATTTTAGTATACCTCTTACCTTCTGCTGTATCACTGTCAAATGGATTCTTAGGATTAGTTACTTTCTTTGTCTTAGTAGTAGTCTTCTTTGCGGTTTTCTTAGTAGATCCACTAGGATAATTAACACTAATACTTGCTAAAGCACTCTAACTATATATCTTCGATATATTGTCTTCTTCATTAGCGTTACTAGCTATTTCATTATACGAGTCTATTACAGCTTTTCTAAGAGTCTTTAAAGCTTGTAAATCACTGGATGTATCTAATGTTCTACCATTCAATTTACCATCCTGTATTTTAAATGTATGCTTAGGATAAAAGTCCTACATCAATTCAGGATCTATAGTATAAGTAACAGTAGTACCATCAGGGGCAGAAGCTAATGATGCAGCTAAACCCTCTCTATTCCATTTAGATTTGCCAGAGTTTTTATCTACCTTATTGGTAATAGTTATTGATGATCCTTCAACATTAGGAGTTTCTTCTTCCTACTGTTCTGTCTACTTAGTTTCCTATTGAGCAGCATTCAACGGAGTAGGAGTATCATCAGAAGTAACATCTAACGATGGTTCTAAATATAGAAGTGATTGTCTATATAGATTAGCGTCTTCTCCTGGATCAAGATTAGTTCTAAATACACCCTGATTAATCAATCTTGTGAGATATGGAGTATTTCTGTCTGATTCTAAAGTAAAATCTCCAGATTTAATAGTATAACCGAACTCATTATTAGAATTAGCTGATAATAGATTGTGATCTATAGCATAGTTCTTATTCTTGATCATCCATTGAACAAACGGTTCAATATTATTAGGATCAACCGGAGTAAGTTTAGCTCCATAACGTATGATATTCTCATCGAAATCTATTACTAATTGTTTAGCTCTAAGATATCCTTTAGGATATTTGTTGTCCTCCCTGTCTTGAATAGTCTTAGGTCCCCAGAATATAAGATCATCCAATAATTGACCAATAGTAACATCAGAACCAAAGGTATTTATTTCGCTGAAAGATTTACCATCTAAACCAACAGAAGATTTAATTACAGAGTTAAGGTAATTACGTCTTTTTACATCTGAGCTAACTAAAGTAAGCATCATCTTTGCTATTAATCTAGCAACTGGTTCATCTACTTTCTTAGGATTAAGTTTCATTACAAAACCAGGAGTCTTAGTAAGAGACAATGCTGAAGGTATTATAAGATACGGAGTACCGGGATTGCCTGTAGCTCTTGCTGCATCTATTCTACCGTTGTGTTCATAGTATATAATTTGAGTATTAGTACCAATACCAATACGAACTGGTATATTCATTACTTTACCAGTTTGTGAATGTCTTACCTTGTGTATATATTGTTTAGATTTATTATCATAGGTTATACCCAATGAAGGTATATCTGCTATACTGTTCTAAGTAGAGCCTTGCACAGTATTGAAGTATCCACCCTCTCTATTTAAAGAACCTTGTTTGAATGACAAACTGCCTTTATTAGCCAATAATGATCTAATAAGTTTGATTCTTTCATCTCTTTGTTCTGGAGTTAACTTAAACTTACTATTAGTACCACCTTCAGCTGGAACATAATGTATATTCTTATATCTAATTTTAGATACTTCATTGTAGGTAGTAGCTTGTATCGGCAAGTAATAAATTATCAGTTGCTTATCTTTTACTTCTAAATCTTCAAATGCTTTTACAGGATTCTTACTGTTAAGGAGTTTCTTATATAAGTCAGCAGCCTTCTTAGCCTCTGGAGATATGTCTGTTTTGTTATAATTCTGACTTAAAGTAAACTCTACAGATAGAGCTTTAGGATCGAATGCGGGATTATTAACATACTGCAAAGCAAAATCCTTACCAGATAATAACTTAATGTGTTTATTATCTTTCTCTACAGGTTCTGTTATCTTTACTTCACCTTCTTGTTGTTCAACTGGTCTACTTACGAATTTTTCTTCTTCTGCTACAGGTTCGTAACTTTGCTCTCTATCTGGAGCCAAACTCTTCATCTACTGAGCATTTCTGTCTCTCAGCATAGATTCTTGAAAAGAAACCCCATCTTTACTCACCATATCAGCCAATATTGGATTGAGAGTTCTTTCCCCATTCAGTATAGTGTATTCAGGATATTCTACTCCATTTGTATCTGTATATATATATCCCTCATTATTGCTATATTGAGTTTTAGATTTGTCAAACTACACATCTTCTCCAGTAGAAGGATTTACATATGTAGTGTTATCTTCTGGAAGACCGGTTATGTTTCTTCTTTCATTATTGGCATAGAACTCATCCCCTCTATTCTATATACTTTGAAGATAATTTACATACTTAGTAAAACGTTTATTCTATTCTACTAAACTGTTCTTTATCTCGTTCCAATCTTCTGGTTTCTACTCACTTTTACTGAGTTCATTAAGACGTTTAGAATTATTCCTTCTGGCTGTATTTAAATAGTTTATTTTACCTTCTATACCACCTGTTAAAAATACTCTATTACTTTCTTTTATTTCATTTGGAGTACTTTCGTCATTATTTATAGTAGACAGCTACTCATACATCTCCTCAAGCTCTTGTTCTATCTATTGATCTCTTAAAGTAGCTTCTTCTTCAGCAGTCTGTCTCTGTTTAGTTTCCTCCTGTATTTTATTACTAGTTTCAATAGCTTGAGTTACAGCTTTATTAGATTCAGTAAAGTCCTGTTTAGCTTTATCACCAGATAAGTATTGTAAATCATACTTGTCTAGTATATTAGATATACGTGTATTATCTTGAATCTCTTTATTATCAGCATACTGATCAAGATTCATTGCTGTTTTATAAGTAGCATTATTACGTATATTGTTGTATCTATGTTTTATTTCCTTAGCTAACTGTTCTCTAATCTTAATGCGCTGTTCATCAGTAGTCTCTGATTTAGAATATTCGTCTATTAAATTCTGAATTTTAATCCTACTTTTCTGATCAGCAGTAGTAGGTTCGCCAGCTATTGGTTCATTTAGAGTCAAATCTAATGCAGCCAGTTCTGGAGACTGATTTTCTAAATTTTGAATTTTCTTTCTAGTCTCATTATATATTCTTTGAGACATATTGATATTAAATAATTTAGAAAATATTTGATTAGCTAACATGTTTTTAGTAATCATATAAGCTAATCTTTCAGAATCATTACTCGGTTTAGTTGATTTAGATATATCATTAGATCTTCGTATTGCATCCTTTCTAGCATTCTGTATTAAATCAGCTTTTTCATTTATACCTGCATTTCTAAGTTGATTTTCAAATGCCTGCAATACACTCATACCAGTTGCATTAGTGGATAATGCATTATCTATTTGACTTGTAAAGGCTAATATATCTTTAGTAACAAAATCAGGATCTGCTACATCAGCATCCTTAAGATTCTATATATAATCCTATTGATTTCTTAACTTCTCTAACAAACTAGATGCTACCTATACCTGATCGTTTGGTTCAGTATACATCATTGCTTCATTAAATAGAGCTTTACTTTGTTTATATAAATCATTTAAAGTAGTAGCCCTCTCCATTACTCCATCATATTGTTCCTGAGTAATAGCTCCTTGTTTAGCGGCCATCTTAGCACCAGCTGCTAACGAATCAAATTCTCCAGATGCAATATAAGGTATTATAGAATTATCCTCTTTAGTTCTACTATTAGCAAATCCACCAAAAGCTCCAAGAATTGCACCAATTGTACCTTCTTCTAACATGCCCATCCATTCGTCTTTACCAAAAGCTTCTGTACCGAACATGCCTTTACCTTTTACAGCTTCGTTGGGAGCTATAAACTGGTCATATAATGATTCTACGCTATTCTTCACAAATCCTTGAATAGCTTCTTCACTACCTTCTTCCCATGCTGTACCTAATACCGGTACTCTGGTAAATTTCTCTACTTGGTCAAATATCTTTCCTATGATACTATTTGATACAGCCTTATCAGATAATTTAGTTAAGTCTCCTCCTACTGAATTGATAACAGTTTTAGCGGCATTCTGAGCTCCAGACCCACCTACTAACCATTTATTAAGCACATTAGCTCCATACTTTTGCTCTACTAAAGTATTCAGAGCACCCGTAATGAATCCAATTGTAGCAGCGTCTTCTAAGGGTAACCCCATTTGTCTTGCATACTGATATGCCTCACCATAATTGAGAATTAGTCCAGCACTAACCATAGGTATTAATTCTGGATTCTTTACGAATACATCATTTATAGTCTTACCTATAACGCCAAGACTTTCATTAGCAATACCTTCTGCACTTAGTACAGTATTAAGTTTATTAGCACTATCTCTTAAACTATTCAAATTAGTAGCTTTACCTACTTTGTCAAGTAATCTAGCACTGCCTTTTGCCATACCAGATACTCCAGCCATTACAGATTTAGTTAGTCCACCAAACGCTGCATACTCGGCTAATGAAGATACACCTTGCCCGAGACCTGCTGTAAAAGCATAGGGATTATCGAATAAAGATTCTTCTTCCCTCATACTTGTCTTACCTATTCTACTGTTATCTACTAAGGCTTTACTTTCATCAGCCAGTTGGTTCAACCAACCATAGTCTGACTTAAAACCATTGCCAGTAATACCATTACCAGTAGCTTGAAGTAATTCACCTGTACCAGCAGCAAATTGCAATACATCAGGTACTATGTTAGCTATACCTCTAGCTATACTTCTGATACCTGTCTTTAATAAACCATCCTGATACTTTTTAGGACCGTATATGTTAGCTAAAGCAACACCCGCTGCTTCCATTTTCTACATAGAAGCCTGATCTGCTAATACTTGTTTATAAACATAAGTATTTAGATCAGGGTCATATTTAACAACTAACCTTGTTACTAAGTTGCCATTATTATCAAACTCAGGTTTATTTTCCTTAGATTTTATATCACTAAGTATATTAGCTACTTTACCGTCTACTATCTCACTATACGTATACTTAGATGTAGGTTTACTAATATCAATATAGTCCTTTAAAGGACGTTCCTTATCTGATAACCAACCTAAAGTATTATCTACCTTTATTCTATCATAAGTAGCTTTATCATAGGTAGCAGCTAATACAGAATTACCAAACAAATCTGTATTCAATTCTTCTACACTACCTTTACCACTACCCAATTCATCTGCTCTTTCGAAACCTATTTCAGGATTAAGGAGATTATTGAATGCGATAGCATCCATCTCTTCTGAATTATAAGGTTCCACAGTGAATTCGTTTATCACTGATGGAACCTTTCTAAATGATTGTACGCCAGCATAAAACTTTCTGAGACCTCTGTCTACGTTCTGCTGAACTACTGTATCAAATTTTGGTATCATAAATATTTATTAAAAGTTACTATTAAATCCTGCAGTAGCTTCTTCTACTGATTGACCTAATACATCACTATATAATTCTTGGTTTATTTTGGTTCCCTAGTATTCTTTATTGAATCCTAGGTTATGAGTCTGGTTATAACTTGAAGAAATACCTACAGGTCTAGCCATTTTAATTTCGATTAAATCTGAATATTCAACTCCATCTATATCATATTTACCTTTAAGTTCATTTATAAGCTTCATAGTTCTGTCAGTAGAACCATAACCACCCGTGAGAATATTCATATACTTCCTAGCACTAATACCTTTATATCTATCAGGTTCAGAATCAATAATTTGTTCAATTACCTATTTGAATCTTTTTTTAGGAATAATAAGACTACCTTCTTTCATAAGTATATTCTGCTCTCCATTAGAGTAAGAAAAAGTCTTATTGTTTGGAGCAAATACACCATCTGAAGATATAGTAGCTAATGCTGTTTCAATGATCTTAGGATCATAATAGACATTAACTGGAGCACTTTTAATGGACATACCAGCACCTACTGTAGGACTCATCATAGTAGGTATAGAAGTTCCACTTTCTACTGTAAATACCCCAGCCGGAATATCTCTGGCTATTGCCCCCTTCTAAGTAAGAAGCATGTCACCTAATTCATATTGATATTTCTCAGCATTGTCATTTGGTAAGCTAGCCGCCTTTTTATCTGCTGGCTTAATTTTTATTGGAGTATACTCTTTATAGTTAAAATATTCAGTAGGGGTAAGTGTACCTTTTACCTCTTCTGGTATTCCATTAGCCATACTATTATACATAGCTCCGTTAATTTTAGTCCAATCTTCTGGAGTAAGTTCACTAAGGCCTTTACCAGACTGAGAGATATAGTTATTAACCATATTTCTTTTATAGTTATCCATTTTAGCTGCAGCTTCTTCTTGAAGTACAGTTATTCTGGTTGGTTGACCGGCTTGTTGATTTTGACCGTATTTCATTCTAGCAAGATACATTTGTAATGCAGCAGTATTTGTTTCAGGTAATTCCCATGCAAACTCTCTAGCTGCAGTATACAAAGTAGTATCCAGCATGTCCCGTGCATCTTTCTCACTTAGATTATATCGCTTCATATAAGATTGAACATGCTTAGCATACTCAGGAGTGTTACGTATAGAAGATATGTTGTTATCAACTTCCTCCATTGTTCTTTCTGCAGTAACTCCTTTCCATCTGTCAAACCCTTCATCTCTAATCCAACTTGCTTTAAGGTTGTCTACATATGGTCTAACTAAATCTACCTCTGATTTATATGCCAAAGGTGATACATCATTAAACGTACCGGATTTAGTAGTATCATAATTAGTAAAATCAACATAATGCCAATATGGATTATATTTACCAGATAACATTAATTGTTGATTTGCCTTCTGTCTAGTCAACAAACCTTCTCTGCTCTGTTTTAGATTACTAAGGGTAGCATAATCTACGCTGTTTAGTATACTTTGTAATGTAGCCCTATTAGCGGAATCCTTCATCCAATCAGGATTAGATACCATAGAGTTAATAACATTCTATATGTCTTCTCTACCAATAGTATTATTATACCATGTTTGCGTATCTATAGCTGAAGGAGATTGAAACTCACCAAACTTCTACAAAGCTGTACCAAATTGTTTAGCCGCATCCTCTACTGCGGCTTTTTGTGTTGCTCCTATTCTGTATAATTCTCCAAAGTTAATAGGAACATATGTATTTAATATAGGGGCTTCTGCAGCCTAATCATATCTATTGGCGCTCATTATTTATTTCCTCCCTTTTTCAAATATTTTCTAAATTCAGTTAAATCAGCATTAGTAAAACCAGCTTGCAAGAAAGGATCATATAACTTAAGCATAGCATTATCTCTACTTCTTTGGTTACTCATTAATTCTCTATTCTGCGCCCATTGACTTAACTGACCTAAACCAGTTCTACGTATATTTCTTGCAGCAGCTCTATTACGTGCATTAAGATCTGAAGCCAGATTAGTTGCATTAACCCATTGCTGACCGAGATCATTCATAGCATTTGCATATTCAGCTCTATATTGATTATTAGCATTGTTCTCAGTAGCTCTTGCTTGTGCATTTGCTTTATTAGCAGCAATAGCGGTTTGTAATCTGAATGCCATATCATGTCCAGTATTTGTTTTGTACTGACTAGCACTATAGTTAGCTGCATTTCTATTCTGTTCTATATCTCTAAGTAATGGGTTAATATTGAATCTACGTCTACCCATAGTATTAGTAATAGCTGTAGCATACGGATTATAGTTTGCTGGTACAGCTTCTGGGTCGCTAGTAAACAGATTGGACATTATAGGAGCTAATGATGCAATACCTGATGTCAGACCTGATAAACTGTCAGTAAGACTACCCATTCTTTCTCTCCTGATATCTCGTGGTGTTTTACGATATGCAATATCTTGAGGAGTAGCTGATACATTTAACATAGCATTTTGTTCTGCATCAGTTGGCATATCTAATACTAAATCTACATTTGGAGCGGTAACTGGATTTACAGGGTTTTCTTTAGCATAAGCTGTAGAAGCAGCTAACATAGCATTATGTACAGGACCTTTTTTTCTGTCTGTAGCAAGACGTTTAATATTAGCAATAGAAAATTTATTACCACCAATATTACCAAATTCACCACTATTAATTCTGTTAAGCCAATTAGATGAAGTAGTATCATTCTCTTTTAGAGAATTAACAAAATTCATATACTGTGGAGAGTACAGTTTATCATAATCTGTGAATGTAGTATCATACTTATAAGTATTTAAACCACCATTATCGAAAGCATTTATACTTTTACTTTTAGATTTAATTCCTCTTTTTGCTTTCAAATTTTCTTGCATAGTAAATAGCTTATCATGTAACAACTGATTGTTCATATTATTTAACATATCAGAGTTCTAAGCATATATATCTTTTCCTTTACTTTTCTTCTTTGCCATCATTTTATCACCTAATTCTGCAAAGGTTTTATTTGTACCTGGTACTTTCAAAGTATTACTTAATATTCTACTTCCTTCAGGTAAGTTTACTAAATTACTATCTGTAGGTTGTCCTTGTTCTGGTACTTTACTCACTGTACCATCTGGAGTCTGTATTAGTTCTCCATCATCTACATAAGCCAATGATGACGGAACTTTACCTCCGTATTCAAATACATCAGTATCAAACTCCGTATTATCTTCATTAAACTCATTAGCTAATCTTTCTGTGCCAGCTACAGCTTCTCTATTTTGAAATGCATTCAATCTTATAGCAGCTCTACGTCTTCTTAGTTTCTTATTTCTAAAAGCTCCTCTTAAACCAGTACCTAAAGTACCTTCATCAAAATCAGTAAATGAAGTCATTTCTGCTGCTTTACCTTTCTTACCAATAAGACCAACTGCTGCACCAGCAATACCACCTACTAAACCACCTACAGGTCCACCTATAGTCATACCAAGTTGTGCTCCAGATCCTGCACCTTCCGCTATACCAGTAAGAGATTGCATAGTAGCCTCTCCACCAGTAGTAGCAGTAGAAGTCTAGAAAGGACTTGCCAATGTATTTATGGCTCCAGGTATTGCCTAAGCTATTTCTGATATATTTCCTATATTTGTATTAGCAGGTTTATTCTTAATCATAAGATTGTTAGGGTTATTTGGAGCAGTCCCCCTAGCTATTGATGATTGTAATTCCTACATATTACTTAAAGATACCGGCAAACCAAACTACGCAGCAGGAATCTATATCTTTCTTTTCTTTGTATTCTTTTTCATATTAAATTCTAGAATATCTATAAGTAGTTGTTATCTAAGGCATCTAAAAAGAATAATCCTTATCTGATTTAAATTTATAATCACATATCATATATTTACCTCTCATTCTAGCAGGGAATGACATATTATCATCCTCTTCAAATGAATCCTGTCTTGGAACTGGTAATCTATAAGTATCTTCACGATAGTCAAATACTAAATCCTAACCGTCTTTATTAGCTACCTAGTGTTTAGTAGTTAATTTAATACTATCAAGAATATCATTGGTTAGTATTTTATTATTTGGATCTATAAAGTCTCCCTATAACTGAATATTATCAAATACTTTAGTATACTGAGGATCTTTGTTTACTACTATCTTTAATCTAATGTCTTTACTAGTATCACCAAATCCTTCTATATCTAATGAATTAATGATATAGAACTCATTGTTCTTAGCAGTAACAACTTTATCTTTGAAAGGTAACGTAAAATCAGGTTCAAATGTATAAAAAGATGTAAATACATTTAATTTTTCATTATATATTAGCGATCTATTATATAATCTGAACCACACTTCATCGTATTTCTTATCATACAGTGAATTAGCCCCCTTAGTCTTCTAGCTATACATAGTGTTCATATAAGACTGAAGATTGCAATCCTTTGATATTATACTTACTCCTCCACCATTAGATCTACATATTTCATTCTTATTAGAGTCATACCAATAAATGCTATTACTAGAGTTTGTAATACTTTTATCATTAACTACTTCTGTACCATTTAATGTACTGATATAGTCATATCTATCTAGTATACCACCAGTACCTAATACTAGTTGACCTACATTATTATCTTGTATCAGTGACCTTTCATTTACAGATAGTATACCAAATGCATTATTCTACCAGAAATATAATCTGTTAAATATACCTCGTATATTTGTTATCTCTCCGTACTGATAATCTACATCTATAAAATCAGAAGGTTTGAATACAGACCAGTTATCTATGTTTTCATTGATAGTTTTAGCCTGTGATACATACACTCTATTAGCTGATTTTACATTTGCTTCATCATATAGTCCTCTAGTACTAAATAATTTAGCGTCTGGAGTTACAGAGTAAACATCATTATACAAGTAAAATGGTTTACTCTAGGAATGGAATTGCTGCATTTGAGTTGGTTCTAACTGCATAAATGCATCTACAGTACCTACTCCAGCATTATAGGTTCTATTAGTCATTTCACCCATAGATAATTTTAAGTTTATAGAACTTTCTAAAGGGATATAAGCTCCAAAATACCGCTTATTTTCATTCCATTCACCTATATCATTTCTCTAGAATATCATCTAACATGGGTAATCTAATATACCTAAGTAAGTGTCACCACCAAAAGCACATACTGTACTATTAGTTTTATTACCATATGCTCCAATAGGAATATAAGTACTACTAGTTCTAGATGAATAAGTATTGCCGCTGTAAGGAACTATTACTTTTTTAACATTGACTACAGTTACAACACAATCATTCATCATATTAGAGTCTCTATAAGCAGAAACTCCTTCTATTCTTTGTTTATCCTACTCAGAAGATTGTAGTATCATACACGGCCCAGCTGGGCCATAGGTAACAACATTATCACTATCTCCGGCTTTATAAAATTCACTAGTAGCCCAATTAGTATAAACAATATCTCCAATGTTTATTTTGTATGGAGCTACACCACCGTTGTTAGTTACATTGTACGGTATATTTTTTGCTAATTTAGCATCCGCTATGGTCTACTCTGCTGAATTATAAATAGAAGATCCTTTAGAGTAGAATTTTTGTATATAAGCCCCACAGAAATCATCCTTGTGAATATTAAATACTTGGATAGCGTTTTCAGATTGACTGTCATCTTTATTATTTACTTTAGTCCATTCTCTGTATTTAGAAGAATCCACAGTAGTACTATTAGGTGGGTATACACTTTTATTATTCATTCCTACCCAATTTTGTACATTTACACCTGTAGTTGTATTAACTTCTGCTGTACTAAAATAAGAATGAATGAGACCTTCTTGTTTAATATAAATATTATCTTTGAATACTTCCTCTGCTTTTTCTCCATTAAAACAAACTTCAGGAGATATGAATCTCCAATATCCAGATGCTATGTCATTATTATCTATAGTACTAGTTCTTTTAAAAACAGAACCATTAAGATTCATTTCTATACCTCTACGTTTGTTCATTAAGAATGGTATAGGTCTGTATTCATTTGTATCCTTAGATGTACCTCTACCAACTTCACCGTTTTCTCTATCTTCAACTATCTTATAGTTATGTAATGAAGTAATTACTCCCTGAGATACAATAGTTTTATCTTGTTCAGTACGATCACATCTAACTATTTCATATGATACAGCATCTATTGGGAAATTCTTTACTGTAAATCTAACTCCTATAGGTAAAGATTGAAATGTATTCTTTCCTGCATCCTAAACAAATGCAGGAAAAGTAGCCAAGTTAGGAAATCTTATATCTCCTATCCATAGTACTGGAGAAGCTATAGATTTACTATTGTAAAATACTATACCAAATCTATACACCTCATCACGTTGGTAACTTCTAAATAAAGCAGATATAATTGGATCAGCGTAGTTCTTTTGTCTAGTAACAGGCTTTATTTGTTTAGTAGCAACTGCTACCTATTTATTAAAGAATGTATCAGTAGGGTCTACATGAAATATAACCACGCTTTCTATTCTCTCTGAAGCGTTGCTAATTCCTACATTATTTCTTAAACCGCCATTTAAAATAGATATATAATCTTCATTTAATTCTGTATATATGAAATCATATTCTATATTTAAACCATTCCCGCCTAATTGCTCATTCTTACCATAGACATACGGTAATATAGTTAATTGACCCTCAATGTCTCTTTTAGCATTATATGGATTGATACAGTCATGATACATAGGAACTTTACGCATAGTGTCATAGTCTTCAATTCCAAAGTACATATAATCATTTGGATCTGAAGTTTCTATTCTTACACTACCATCTTTATTTGCTCTATAAGCTCTGGCATCATATTCTACTAAATTACCATTATCTTCTATCATAGGAACCCAAGAAGTTTCTGTAATATTAGATGCAAACAATCTATTCTATACAGAAGTAATACTATTACATATAAATGCATAACTAGTAAGAGCATTAAATTCTTCCTATGTTAATACACTCAATTGATTACTACCAGCATCCGTATAGCTTATAGTATCTTTATCAGTATCTATTTCAATATCATCTATTATGGTATAACTAGGGATAGAGTTATTATCTTTATAGAATATACGTATAATAGTACATCTACTAAAATCCTTAGTACTCAAAGGAGCTTGTATAGTGCAACCTTTGCCAGTATATGAGTCCTTTTGTGAACCATAATGATTGATAAGACTAGCACTAATACTAGAAGCATCTAGATGTACACAATCACTTAAACTAGATATAGATGTCTGTTGAGAATGAGGATTATATAGTCTATAACAATACTATACCATGCCAGCTTGAAAGTTACCAGATACAATGTCTGTAATTTCAAACGGAGGTAATATTGCATTAGGTATTATGTCAATACTATCAGGATTAAGTATATTACCATCTGCATCTACTAAAGGATTATCGACATTAGGGTACTTTATATACTTATCACTCATAATGTTGATTACTTTAATAGATGAGTTTCCATCAGTAAAGTAAGCTTTAATATTGGACTGTGTTTCGTAATTTAATACTATACTTAACTGATTTGAATCAGCTTTTTCACATAGTTTTAATTTACCCTATAATACAACAGTACTAATTAAATTAGGAGAATCAAAATTCTCTATACGATATATTTTGTTATAACCGTCAACTAACTTAGTAACAATTACTGCAATATCATTTATAGTAGCTGTACCTATTATTTCTTCTGTACCTTTAATGCCGTAATTATATTTCTTAGCGCCTTCTACACTCTAAAGAACACCACTAGTACTAGAATCATCAGTAATTATACGAACATCTTGACCATATCTATATTGATTATTCGGCAATATAGCTGCATCACTGTCCATATTCATACCACCATAAAATGTATTTATTTGAGCTGTATTACTAATCATAATCTATTCTAATTATAAAGTATTTGTTCTTCACCAGTAGTACTAAAGAAAGTATCATGGTCATTAAATTCTGGATAAAGCTTATGATAAGTGTTTTTAATACTTTCCAATTCATCTACTCCAGGTAACATAGCTTCAGCATAAGCCTACTTTCTATAATAGTTCCAACTAGTCTTCATTTCTAAGTAATCCTATTGGGATATTTGTCCCTTTAGCTTTCTCGGATACATTAATTTTAATGTAACATACCACAATAATGCTTCTTTATAGGATTCCATATCTGGTATCATAGGCATACCTTCTTCATCAGTAAATATAGCATAATATTCCATTTTGACAAATCCGGTAGGTATATTAGTCATAATATAACCTGGTTTTGTCATGTACTATAAATCAGCACTGTACATCGTTCCATCTGTATGAGCAAACTTACCATTTACATACCTATTAGATGGACTAGCTACAGTATATTGGTTTACTAAAGCACTTAAAGTATTACGCATATTAGAATCTGAATTAAGCTTATCTAAAGCTTCTCTATCAGATACTAAATTAAACATATTCTTTACTAATGGTATTAGACCAGCATCAGGTATCAACATACAGGGTCTATCAATACAAGTATCGTGTTGAACCCCAAAGCTAGAAGTAGCTTTTCGCATAGGTAGCCAACCACCATTATTCTAAAATGAAAAAGCAACCTATCCAAGTTTATATAGATCACATGGTAATGCTGCCTAATGACAATTAACTGGTAGTACTGCTACTTTGTGTTCATATTGTTGTATAGCTCCAATCTTTAGCATTCCTTCGCAAATCCACTCAGAAATATCAGAAATTTTAATCTGATCCTCTTTTAAGTCTAAATCCGCAATGACCTTTGCTAGAACAGTCTTAGAGCTAATCATTCTATTGTTTATCATAATTCTGGATAATCCTTTAACTTATTAAAAATAATTTGAGCGAGTGTGCGTTTGTTTTCTCTTGAAGCTATGAACTAATATTTACCTTTATTAGTTAGTAAACAATTCTTTTTAGACCAGTGAAATCTATATTTCCATCCACCACAATGCTCGTTGAGCAAGTATACGGGTTTACCTATTTCTTTAGTGGCTTTCCAATCCCATCTTAAACTCTTACCAGAGAATTCTTTTGGCTAATGTTTGATTACTTGTAATGTACCTAATCTGCATGGGAGTTTGAATTCTTTGCAATTGTACATTATTTCATCACGTATGTATTTAAAGTAATCAGTTACTATTGCTTTATAAGTTTTTAAATCTACATCATACTATGTATTAGGATCAATACTCTTTTTATAGTTTGTGTAGAAGTCAGCAACAGTATAACTCTTACGTCTGTATTTTACTCTTTCTCTCATTTACTATATCTATTCTAAGTATCGTCCTTGGAATCATTAGTAACATCACTAGGTTGTGTTACTAATATCTTTAATTCTTTCTCAAGTATCATCTAAGTAATAGTAGGTATCATAGATGCTGGTATTGGATAATCACTGTCTGGATTATAACAAGCTTTCTCCTCTGTAGGATCTTCTGCAATTACATCTACTTCTATATACTCTAACTAATTAGAATCTCCTTCTACATATACTTTATTACCTCTAACCCAAGCAATATAGTCTTTACAAGTAGCTTTTCTGTATCTTTGTAATTTAGCTTTAGTATAACTACCTAACTAAATTAAATTACCAAACATATCTCGTATAGCTACTACACCAGGTCTATTCTTAAAACCAATTAAAGTTGGCAATTCTCTATCGCCAACATATATAAACTTACCTGGTACTATTTCCTCTCTATCTAAATGAATAGGTCCAAGAGTAGTCTTATATGCTTCATCAATATCATAGCCTTTGTCTATAGCTTGTTTAATTAGCATAGCCCTATAACTCTTGATCCACATCTCAATCTAATGTCTAGATAGATGTTCAGATTCAGTAATATTACTATTGCGCGCTATTAGTAATATATTATCAATTAAGTTATTAAGTGACATATTATTTATAATTAACGTTAATACATCCTAAAACGCATTTTAAAGCTCATAGCGGCATTTTATGGCTAATTGCTTACAATCCCTTTAGTTATGTAATAGCTCTTCTTACACAGTCTTAAAACAAAAAAAAGGTTGACCTTATTGATCAACCTCTTTCATTACATTCTACATATTCTGTGGTAACATCTATTTCATGGGTGGTGGAACCATAGAACTTGCTTGTTTAATTATATTCTTTAATTCGTTTACTTCATCTTGTAGTTCCTTTAACCTAGGATCCTCTGTATTAGTAGGTTCCTTTGGTATATCTAGTTTCTCAAGTAAAGCCTAGCACTTACTCATTTCTTCATCACACTTAGCTATTGACTCTTTCCTAGCTTTATAAGTGTTGTACTAATTCCTTATTATACCTACAATCTCCTGTTTATCTGTAGATATAGTTAAACCTAGATTATTGTCTGTTATCACGGTCCTATTCTCAGGTATAGAGAATTTTTTCTATTCCCCATTACATTGTATAGTAACATCTATTAATTTCTTCCTAGGTTGATTAGGTAACTAAAACTAACCAGGTTGTAATGGTTCATCGTATGCATTCGATACTGATATAACAGTACCTACATTGTATTCCGTTGTTTTTTTGAATGTTCCGACAACTTCTATAATATAGACGTTATCCCCTTGATTTAATTTATCGAATGTCATAATATTAGTTATTAAAGGGCTACTAAAAAGTAGCCCTTGTTATTATTAAGCAGATGGAGTAGCAGTTGCTTTATAACCACCGCTTACCAAAAATACTTGATTTGTATACTTATTATAATGGAGTAAATATATACCAGTACCTGCAAGATTTTCAACTCTAACTGGTTCATTGTTATAAGTTACTAAAGGTCTAGTATCACCATTAGTGCCAATTAGTATTGGTAATGTAGCACTAGTACCTGTAGGTATTGCAGTTCTTAAGTCTATATAAAATCCACCAACATAATCTCTATTTCTAAATGCATGATTAGGAAGTTCTAATGTTACAGCTTCAGTTCCAACTGTAACATTAGTTACTGGTAAAGTATTGTAATTTATTCTTCCTAATGAAGGAAATAGAAAGGGTAATCCTGTAAAAAAGTTAGGCCACATACTTACCTCCTTTCTTACTGGAATTAACCCCAGTAATTATTGCATCCACAACCGTGTCCACTACGACCATATGCTACATCACCAGCGTATGCACCATAGGCAGCAGCACGATAAATATCTGTGTTAATGGCTGTTAACTGAGGATAAGGTACGCTTACTGTATTAGGTAATTTGCATTTGATACCATCAACATCTGATTGCAAATCATTCAGTCTAGTTACAATAGGAGCAGTAGCCTGATTAATCATAGAACCTACAGCAGCTGTCTGATGTTCGTTACTCAACTGAGAAATCAAAGTAGAGTTCTTTTCACGTAAAGTATCAATCTTATCTAACAGAGCTTGGTTCTGTATAGCATCAAGCTTAGCGATTATAGACTGAGTATTAGCTGTATTGCTATCACGGAGAGACAGGGTATTGCTGTTCATAGTGTTAACCAAGTTATTAGTTTGGTTACATACGGACAACTGATTTTCATAACCCATCTTAGTTATATTGTTGTTTACAGCGTCAATAGAACGCTGAGTTGTGCAGCAGCAGTTAGCTAACTGAGAAGCAAGATTTGCATTACCAGAAGTAATAGCATTAATTACTTCACAACTTGACAGCTTAGTATCACAAGAGATCTAACTTACACCAGCATTGATTTGATTCAAAGCGGACTGAACTGCATTGATGTCACAGTTCAAAGTAGTTGACAGATTGCTTATTGCATCTTTATTACCATTGATAGCCTACATGAGCAAATTAGTATTAGCATCAGTATTTAGTTCAGAAGCTAATGCACCAGCGTTACGGCCACCGAAACCGTTACCACCCCAGCAGAACCAGATCAGAATGATCCAGATCCACCACCAACCGCCGTTTCCACCGAAACCACCGTTGTTGTTCATCATAGCCATCAAAGCTGCAGGATCCATACCTTTATTAGCATTTTGCATTAAAGCAGCGAGACCAGCGTCGATACCGCGATCTTGCACGATAATTCTATCTTCTAACATAATTGATTTAGTTTATAAATTGATTTTAATTAATATCTGATATAACGAGTGGATCTACCACGGCTATATTCATTATAAGGATTATATTCTCTTTCGCTTTCGCGATCGAATAGTTTATTGTACTCTTCAAAGTCTTCTTCTTTCATAGAAGGAAATACTCTACTATAAGTATACATACCTCTTCTACCTCTACCACCTCTAGAACCACGTCTAAACATTCCGTAAGGTTCTTCCTCACCCTCGTGTTTCTCCAGTTCTTCTTCGTAGCATTCCATTTCAGCTTCTCTGATTTTATCACACATTACGTAAATGTAGTAGTACCACATTTTACCTTCGTCTATATCTTTGTCATTAAGCCAAGCCTTTGCGAATTCAACGTAATGTTTAGTGTTATTAGAACCAGTAATGTTCATAATAACTCTATAGTAATCAGAATATACCATGTTTAATGCTACATACCAATCGTAACGATTGTATTTACCAGTTAAGGAAATACCATACTGACTGGCTAATGTGGTAGTCTCTTCTATAGACCAATGCGGTCCACGAGTACCATCCTCATTTTCCATTTTCATTACAGCTTTACGAGCGTGTTCCTCATTGAAGTGCGGACCATGTTCCATCTCGTAAGCCTTAACACGAAATATTCTATGCATATTATTATTGATTAATAATTATTGAATATATTATTTACTTAGGTAACTCAATGATACGAGTATCTGTTACCTTTATTAAAGGGTTTGAATTTACAATCTGATAATTTTTGATACGAACTTTTTTGAAATCAAAGTGGAAGAACCTAAGTAGCCAGTTTTTGTAGAAACGTTTATATTCTTTCTTATCTTCTACAAATATAATTTGTTGATTTTTTATATCAATCTTGGCTGTTAGGATTGAGTCCTTTCTACTAACTATGATAGTTGTTAAATCATTGAGCTTTAGCTCTTCGTTAAAGTCTATTAACTTTTCTTTGATTACTGTTTTCACAGAATCATTAATCTAGGTATTGATTACACTTGCGTCAGTTAGGTTCTTGTCTTTGATTTTTAATTCTTTCTTAACCTTATTAACTTGCTATATTAAGCTATCTTTACTGTGGTTAAGTTCATCTATAGTAAGCTAAAGTACTCTGCTATTATCCTGAGCATTGGAAGCTATTTCTTCATATGCTCTTATGTTGTTAGTTATTCTGTCTATTTCTCTGTTCTTATTCTGTAGCTAATTATGTTGATAAAAAATAGTCGCAATAAGTAAACTAACTAAACCTACTGCGACTACTTTGAAATTCTTTCTTAACCAATTAACTACGCTTATGACTGGTATCATCTGAAAGTTCATCATCTAATTTGACATCTAATATCTGTTCCCCTTTTTTCTTTACTAATTTCTTAAGTAAAGTCCATACTTTCCATCTGGGATGAAGTTTACCTAAGTGTTCAAGTAAAGTAAAGAATTCTACGAGTGCTATAGCTCCAGCAACAAATTCTACAGCATGTAAATTAATTGAAGTTACTATAAACTTCTCTATAGTGAATGCACCACAGATTGCTACAATAGCATCTCGTATTTTATAAAATATCTTAGAAAATAATCTCTTAGATTTACTAACAATATCGGTTGTCTCCTTCTTCTTATTTACCTTACATTCATATATTGTATCTAAAATTATAATAGCAGCTAAGGCTAAGATAGGGACATAAACCGGAGAGTATAGAGATATTAATCCACCAATCGCACTGATAGTAAACTTCTCTACACTGCTAAACATATTTTTAAATATCGGCATTGTCTGTTCTCCTAACTGATAATAATTCATAGATAATAGTTTGATAAGGTAACCAAAAAAGTCCCAGTAGATTCAAAAAGGGGTTTAAAAATCAACTGAGACTAAATGACATTTGTTCGAGATTATATTTATATAACGACAGATTTAATAATGTGTTACTAACTCAAAAAATGTTATTGACTGAAACCAATAGCGATTCTTACGAGCTTCTAGCATATTCAATCAACTAATGATACTTGATTGTCTTCTTTAGTAGATTGATACCATTACAATGTTTCATCCAACCAATATGACTACAGACTTGCTACCTATATTCACTATAAGTCATATGCTTAAGTTTATTCATAGCAGCAACTTTCTTACACATTTTGTGTTTAATATTCTTTCTAATCAGAGTATAATCGTGATAGATTTTATATCCTACAAAAGATATACTTCTATCTTCTACTCTGAATATCTGATAATTACTTTTAATTTCTAATTTAAGTGTGCCTAACTGCTCTCTTATTTCATCAAGTAATTGTCTTAAGTATTCTTTATCACTATGAAGTATTACCATATCATCTGCATATCTGAAGTAATACTTTACAGCTTTATCCTCTTTAAGCCAATGATCAAAGTATGACAAATAAAGATTGGCAAAGAACTAAGAAAGATAATTACCAATAGGAACTCCTTCTACAGAGTCTATAATACCATCTAATAATGCAAGTAGCTTATTATCTTTAATCTTCTTTCTAACTATCTACTTTAATATTTCATGGTCTATACTTGGATAAAACTTTCTTACATCTAACTTGAGACAATATACTGTATTCTATTTATCTTTCAATGCGCTTTGTACATCATATAATGCCTTATGAATTCCTCTCTTCTTAATACAACTATAAGTATTAGTAATAAATACAGAACGCCAAATTGGTTCTAATATATTCATAATAGCATAATGAACAATTCTATCAGGATAATAAGGTAATTTAAATATAAGTCTTTCTTTAGGTTCTCTAATTATAAATGTATCATACTTAGAGGTAGTATAAGTTTGATTTATCAGTGTACTTTGTAATCTAACCAATAAACTATCTTTATACTTGTCAAACTCCTTAATATCATTTCTATTACTCTTATTCTTTCTAGCTTTATTATCAGCTAAATATAGATTGTCTATTGAAACAATCTTTTCAAATAAATTATTATATCTTTTCATCTGAAGCACCTAAGTGAGTCTTCACCGAAGTTACCAACACACTCGTTTAGATTAGTTATCTTTTGCCAAGAGGCAAGGTCTCGTTCCTCAAAAATAATCTGAAAATCACTGATAGTTCTCTGATAATCGTGCTTCATTGTACTGACATTAGCATTCGCATTACTAAGGTCATTGTTAGAATTCAGATTGAATAAACCTGCATTGGAACTATTACTCGTGTTAGCCCCTATCTAACTTACTTGTTCAATCCAGAACGACAACCTATTTGTTAATAATTAAGGGATATATACCAGACGAGTACCGACACCAGCAAGCGCAAGACCAAGGTCATTGTCAGAACCCAGATAGAATAAACCCGCACCGGAACCATCACCCGCGTTAGCCCCCAACAGTAAAGTTCTGTCAGCTTCTACAGCATTCGTCCAATAACTATCACAGAAATACGTAGTAGAATTAGCTCCACCTTCCTAACAGAATAAGTCAGCAGCTGCATTGTTTGTAATGCGTTTAACCCATTGTCCGTTGGTAGTTAGAGTAGTTAAACCACTGTCTTCATATAACGATTTATCTATGCCAAAATTCTCTTTGTTATTGGTGACGTATATCTTATTGTCTGTTCCTGTTACAACAATATCACAACAGTTCTTCCATATATGACCAAATGGATTCTCAATACCTCTATATCTATTAGCGTATTGACTGGCTTGTGTTTCAGTACCTTCTGCATCTGTATTAACGTATGAATACTGTACTTGACCAGAACTATTACCTAATGAATTAGTAGTACCTGTAGGTACAAAAGCCCATCTATTAGCGCCGTTTTCTTTCTTAGTTCCATTAGTAATACCATTACCAAGCCCACCCTGATGATAACCTTCTTCAGTTAATGCAGTATTAACTGCTTTCTAACTATTAAGGGTAGCATATTCAACTACAAAACACCAAGTAATAAACTTATGTATCTCATAAGTATAGATAGCATAACTGTTACTTCTATCATTACGAGCTTGTGTCAAGAAAGTAGTTCTATTAGTATTTACAGTAGGTACTTGATTTCTAATTGAGTATAAAGTACTGCCGTCCCTATAAGCTTCATATGCAGAGCAATACTTCTTACTAAACTTAGTATATCCTTCTAAGGGATACAAAGACATTCTGATTTCCCAATCATAGTCTCCGTGTACTACCACAGTATAATATGCATCAGGTAATTCAACCATATCATTACCATCTTCAATGCTATTAGTTACTTCAGAACCATCTTCGTAATGATCCCAATCTGTAGCATTAAAGTATTTAATAGTACCATCAGAAGTAAGTCTACAGCCTTTGAATAATGATTGTACTGGTAGGTCTTTATGCATTTGCATATTACCAGTTCTTACTCCATCAGGACTACTACCTGTAAAACGTACTCCATACCATAAGTCACCTGCAGCATATATCTAAGAACCGTTCAACCACATCTCTTGAACGGATTTCCCATTAGCAGCAACTTCTTGGAATGTTAAATTATTTAAACCAACTTGTCCCATAATTAAGCTGAAAGTTTAATATACAATATACCAGGAGTCTAACTACCTACTTCAGGTATTTCATTTACTACTTTAATCTGAGTAACATCTGTAGAAGTTACTTTATTAGCTACAGCAGTATTTATCTTATTATTTGCTTCACTTTTAGTATATACATCAGACTTATTTGCTTTACCGTTTAGGTCATTGGTTAACTTCTGTTCAGCTTGTTTAGCTCTATTTACCTCATCTGCAATTTCCTATTTCAGTTTCTTTATTTCTACACTCTAATCAGTATTAGTAAAGTAATTAACCGGTAACCAGTCATTGCCTGCATAACTTTTAATTACATTACCATTAGCATCAGTAGATAAGTCAATCCAATAAGTTACTTCCATAGGATTGGGAGCATAAAAAGATGCTACGAAGTTAGGGTTCTCTTGTTTTATCATAAGTTTTATTAAATTAAAGTTATAAAATATTTAGCAATAGACCCCAATACAATAGATGAAATTCCAATTGCTAAGTCTTTTTTATTCCATTTACCATTGTAATAGTGACAGCGATCACTATTTTCTTTAATAAATAGCATGAGTAAACTAGTACTGTAATTTGTAATTAGTGTTACTAACAAATAAAATATAGATCCAATAATATTATTTTTCATTATTCTTTTACATTATTGAATTGCATAACAGTTGCATTAGCGAATACATTATCTTCCTTATGGCTGTTATTCGTGAATAGAACATTGCATTTCGTAACATCAGAATCGAAAGAGAATCTATAGTTAAAACGGTTACCCGTTATTGTAAATTTACAATTTGCATTATCAACAAAATGCCAACTAACATCGGATACATTTTCTTTGCCATTTTTAAAAATACAATTCTTTATAATAATATCCATGTGTAAATTACTGCCACAGCCTAAAGGCTTGGAAAGATATTGTGTATGCTCGCCTTTAATATATTCTACAATCAAATTGTCATACACGTGTTTATAATAAGAATCTTCACCTGAACCTTCATCGTGAATAGCATAAATATTATCATATTGAATAAGATGTCCATCATGTAACTCGTAGTTAGAATTAAAGCCAATTCTTTGAGTCCCGAATAAAGATTGGTTACTATATACTATTTCAGAAGTACTATCACATTTAGAAATAAGAGTAGATTTATTAAAAAAATATCTACAATTACCACCGATTGGTAATTCGACAGCAGTTCTAAAATCATATTTAGTGTTCATCAAATCAAATATCTTTATAAAAGTATATTCACCAGTTTCAAAATAGACATCACAATCCTGAGTAATATAAGCGGAAGCTAATTTAAGAAAAATCTCTTCCTCACTATCACTAAGATTGATATTGACAACAGGTCGAGTTCCTTTCTTTTTAAGAATAGTGGACTGACATAGTTTCAAATTATAATTATTCTTAGCAGAAGCAAAGAATTTATCAGTAATTACACTGTCTCTATAATATGTAAATGCAACTAATTCGGCGTTTTCAGGAAAATTTTCTTTAAGAACCGGTTTGTTATTATAAAAATTAAGCGTAGAAATGTATTTACCGTCTTTATCAAAGAAAACAACGTCAGCATTTCCATTTGTATTTGTATAAATATTATTATTTCTATCAAGAGGAACAATAGATGTACAATTTCTTTGTAGTAAACCATCATTTAGAATTACACCATTTTCCCAAACTTTATTTTCATAAGTATCAAACAATAAATTGTAATCTGTGATTTCTATATCATTAATAAAATTCTTTAAATTATAAATATTAATATTATAATTTTTATTTTTATTTTCAACAGGTATTACTTCACTTCCGTCAATTATTTTTTTTTCTTTTAATTCAGATATTAATATTCCTTCCATAGCTTTATTTATTAAGTTTAATATAATTGTTATCATTAAGTTTAATATATTTCTTATCAACAGTTAAAAGAGCATCTTTAATATCGCTAATGCCAAAAACAACTTCTTTTATAACAGATAATTCATCATCAGTAAGAGTACGATTAAATAACAAAATATCTCCATGACAACCAATAAAACTTCTTGAATCATCTTTCCTAATAGTTCCTATAAATAAAGTATCAGTATCTTGTTTATCACCAGGATATATAGTTTGTTCATTATATTTATTTTTAGTTTGATAAACAATAGAATTATCTTTATCTATATTTATATTAGTTGCTGAATAATATGAATATGTATTCCATTTATCTCCTCGTTTATATTCTAAAATAAAAGCACCATTTTGCTCTAACGCTTTAGACATAAATACACCATTATCAACTTTTTCAGCAAACCAAGTTCTATCAGCAATAACGGTATAATCAGTTAGAATAGGTAATCCATAAGCAACTGCATAAGATTTACCATCATAACAAAGCTGATTAGGATAATCAGGAATTAATTCTACGTCAATTTCAATATCTTTATTAGTACCAAAATCATAATAAATATTTAGTTCTTTTTGATTGTTAAATATTTCTTCACTTATAATAGGAACATCTACAACAGAACCATTATTTATAATAGCCGAAAAACATTGAGTAGTAATTAAATTACCATCAGTAGAAACAACACTAAAATTAATATCATCTATTTCTTTATTAAAATTAAACTTAAGTTTATAAGGTTTATTATAATAATTGGCTTTTTGAATACCAATAGTATAACCAAAATAATTATTAGGATTCTTTTTAACAATATGAAGTTTGTTATGAGCTTTTGTACTTATATTATGAATAGCAGAACCAAAAATCCATTTTGTAAAGTCTTGAGCATAAATGCCAACACCACTATTCAATCTACCTTTAAAACCGTATAAATAAGCATCATGTTTATTGCCACTATAATCTTTTAGAATAGAAGTAGGAAGTTGCTCAATAGTGATATTACATGTACCTACAAAATTACATCCAAAGCCTACAAAATGATGTCTGTCTTCAATAGTATATATTCCGTCTTCTGTTATAGTATTAATGATTTGGTGTTTCCCATTAACATAATCGGTAATTAAAACTTCTTGATTATCAGTTATACCAATAATACGAACAGTTAAATTGGAATATGGTTCTTGAATATCTTCTACAATACTTAAACCTTTTAGAATACATTCTGTTATTATGAATTTATGTTGGCTAATAGTTGCAACTCCTCTTGCTTTTACATAATTCCAATTAGTAAAATCTTCTACATACGCCTCTATCACATCATAGTTAGTCATACGCTGTTTACAGTATGGAGAATACCAAGCAACTATACTTTCCTTAAACCAATCTGGTTGTTCGGGTTCAGGTGGTGTAGGTGTACCAGGTATATACCATTCACCTAATACTACAGCGCCTATATTAGTATATTGACTAATGCGTATATGTTTACCTTTGAATAAACCAAAATCAACCTAATTAGTATCCTATACTACATTTAATGTAGGAGTTGAAGTTAAGACTTTGGCTAAATCATTTATAATAAGCTACCCAGTAATATTAGCAGGTTCAATATAGGAATCTCCCTTCTCTATATGATACAACTAAGGAAATACAAAGTATGCCTAAGGATTTATAAATAAAGGCTGATATAGGATTGTTTTCATAGTGCTAATACTTGTTTACGTAATCTCCCTTCTCTATATGATACATGAACCCAAGAGAAGTTTGATTCATTTATTAACTGATCAAATGGAAGATTATCCTTAATATAGTTGAATAACTTCTCATTTTCTGTCTTACTACCTACAGTAATATCAGCTGCTTCGCCGTATAGGTGCTAACTCTTCTTAGCTTTACTACCTACAGCCTTATTTAAAGCCTCACAGCGATACCCTGAGTTAACTTTGATAGGTTTACCATACCATTCCCTTAAAGGGTCTAAAACAGCCTCTATTAGCTTCTATAGCTTTAATACCCCTTCCTCTGAAGGAGTATTGTCTATACCGTTAGCTTTTGCTGTAGATGACTTTGTCATTTCCTCAATTGTAAAATATTTCATTATTTCTATTGTTTACTGTGTAATATAAAATACTGATACTAGATAAAGTTTATGTGTTTGTGAGACAGTTAGTAAATAGTTTCCAGCTTGTGCATTTAAATTTTCATCAGGAAAAATCCATTGTGAATTATTGTTTTTAGAATCACCTTCTGAATGAATCATTCTGAATTCTAAATTTGTTTGTGTAATTACATCTATTGGAGTAGTGTCATAATAAGATTTTGTCCATACATCTTTAGGATTAAGTACTACTGTATCATCATTTATCTGTATAGTTTTAGATGCAATGCTACCATTTATTATTACAATGCACCTTTTATTTCCCGATGGAAAGTCATATGAGAAATGGGGGGGGTTGGCAGATTAGCAACGAACTCAGCTTTTGTCATACATTCATTGTTAGGTACAACACTGAATCCTTCTGCATAAGCTTCTGACTTTGTAATTAATTCGTTTGTAGATTCCATATTAACTATTAAATTAAAAAGGATTTGCGTCTTGTGACAAATATATATATGCAGTTTTACCCATAGCAGTTACAGCTACTGTGCAAGTTCTCATCATGTTTGTCTAATTATTATATAAAGGTCTTACACGTAGTATTCCTCTATCTAACTACAACACTTCAAAGTATTGTGACTATCCTGTAATTTTAGTAACGTAATTACTAGTATAATCTTGAATATTTTGGTGTATAGCGAACTAATTAAGCAGTATAATAGTATCGTATCTCAATTGAATATCTCTCTATGTAGTACTATTGTGCATCCAATTTTCGGCTAACGAATCTGCCGTTAATTCTTCTCTTTCAGAGAAATTTAAGGTAATAGAACTATAGTCAGCTAATTCATTAGAATCTGTAGTACAAGCATGAGTAAGTTTGCTATTTATCTCTGCCTTAGAAGGACATTCTTTCATAGTTGTAGTAGGATAACTTACATATCGTCTATATTGAGATGGCACTCTATCATAAATATTTGTCCAACTCTACATTTCTGTAGCAGCCTTAGGTTCAATTTGAATAGCCTTATTTTCCATTCTTCAACTCCTCTATTTGTTTCTTTAAATCTTCTACTTCCTACTTAAGTAACTTAATGCCTTCAATAGCTACTACTCCTAACATACAGTAATCTACAGACTTCATACCATCACTATCAGTATTAACTACTTCTGCAAAGTTATTCTCTAAATCCTATGCAATAGTACCTATCTGATGTTTATCATGCATATTGAACTCTACAGTAGGTATGTTACATATTTGATCTAACGTATGCCTTAAAGGAGCTATATCAGACTTTAATCTAATATCAGATTCTTTAAAGAATCCAGATGCATGTACAGCACCATATGCTCCATCTGCACCAGCTTGACCATTACCTACATATACTGCTTTAGCTGAAGTTACAGTATCATATCTAGATCTATAGTTAATCCATACGTAATTTCCAATACTATTGTTTGCAAAATTAAATTCATTATCATGTACTATTTGTAGATTCTTAACTTCTGCGAATAGATCATTTTCAACATATGTAAAGAAATCTTTTATATCTCCTTGCGTATCTTTTATAGAATACGTATTATACCCATCTAACACTTCAGAGGAATGTGCAGTCATTTTTAATCCTGCATAGTCACTAGTATAAAAATAATTAGCTCCACCTCTTAAATATATATAGAATGTGGAAGTCTATGCAGTTTGTCGCATCTCTCCAACTGCTGTTTCTCCTCCCCATTCTCCATCATAATTATTTAATTTATTTTTAGCATTAGCATATTGACCCCAACCACTTCCAATAATTGACATATCAACATGCAATGTAAAACCTCCATCATTTATAGCCCAAGATGGTTTAGGGCTTATTCCCGCAGAATCATTATTAAGGCTGTTCCAAATTACTAAATTACAAGGAGGAACAATGGCATTTGGGTCTGCTGTAAATGATACAGGATACCAATGACTTTCATCAAAGCCTTCTCCTACTAAAGATACTGATTTACGTCTATCTCTATCTTTAGATAGAACGTACATATCATTCACATTTTCTACGATGAATAAATTATTATCAGTATTATCACTATCAATTACAGTTACTCTTCTACAAGTTCTTTGATTACCATTTGATGTATAATAATTATAAATAAAATGCAGTTCATATTGAGTATTATCTATATTTTTCCAAGCATTTACTCCTGATAACTATATACAGTTACTATCAGGGGTATCTTTAACATGGAAAAAATATCGAGTATGTGTTTTTAGTATATCATTAACTATAGCTCTAAAGTTAGCAGAACCACCAAAAACTGAACTTATATCACTAGAAGCTCTATCTTTTTCATGATATACAATTGAAATAATATCTTTAATATCTTGTAATTCAATAATGTTTATATCAGAACTACTAGATCCACCACTCACTTCTTTATAAGTACCATTATCAGATAAGTATTTAGTACCATTACCATTAGTAATTATTTTATCTATTTTGGTCTTATCTGAAGGAAGAATAATACCAGCTGTACTATCAGTTGCAGGATTAAATTTTAACAGAATTGAATCCGTATTAGCCTAGTCTTTAAGATCTTGTTGTATTAAACTAAGTGATATCTCGTTATTTTTATGCGATAACCTTCCTTCAGTAACTACAAGATTAGGCATATTTTCTATTGTCTACTTTAAAGCATTACCGTCAGAAGCATTAAACTTACTATTCAAAGCATTCTGTGTAGCAGTAGATATAGGCTTATTAGCATCAGAAGTATTATCTACTTCACTTAATCCTACTTGATCTTTAGTAACTTCATGAGGATTAGACTTATTATTAATATGTGTTTCTAAATTAGTCTATACAGCATCAATATCAGAAGTAATACCAGCTTGATCTTTTAATCCATCCAGTTTAGTTTTATCTGATGATGACATTAAACCTGCTTGAGATGTAGTAGCTGAAGTAATAGTAAGAGTATTTCTACCTACTTGCTATGCTTCTTGTCTATAAGTAGTAAAATTTAAAACTGCTTCAGTAGTAGATTGATTTACATTTACTGTATCAGTAATTAGTTTATCAGGTATTCTATTCAATTTATCTGTAGTAGCTTTACCCTTATCTCCAGGATATGCAGTAGAACTAGTTTCACCTAATGCTAATGATTTAGATATCTCAACATAAGCAGTACCTGACCATCTATAAGTTAAATTAGTATCTTGTACTATATATATCTTACCAGATTCACCAGTACCAGGTAAATTACTAAAAGTATCAACTTCTATTACATCATCTACATAAGACGGTAATTGAGCAGATGGAATAATACCACTTTCATTCAAAGAAGCTAAACCATTTGGAGCTCCTTTACTATCTATAAATTCTTGTACTTTGTTATTAAGTTCAGATGTATCACCTATAAGAATCCAATTACTTTCTTTAGTATAGTCAGCGCCAGGTGATAATTGATATACTTTACCAGGTCTATCTTTACAGGAAACTAACATACAGTCATATTTCCATATACCTCCCTATTCATCTGTCCAGGTCTCTGGTTTTACTAGATCTGCATATGAATTAACTAACGATCTAGCTTCGAGAGGGGCATCTTTCTTTACTTCAAGATTACCACTAAAATTAAACGTTCCTCTATCTCTCATAATTAAGCAAATGTTATTTTAAATGAAGATGAACCGTTAGTTCCATCATTACGAGTATATACTTTATATTGTACATCAGTGCCTTGTACATTTATAGTTTCAGTAGTAACAGAGAATCTACTAACACTATAGTCTTCATACTTACCACTAAGTGTATTCAACAGCGTAATCTTAGTTACATTGAACTTAGCTGGTATCTTAAATGCGTGTTTATTGCTTGCTGTTTCAGCTACAAATGTAACATCTAATGTTTTATTAGTAGTCAGTCCTAATTTGGCAAATGTTGTAATATTATCCTTATTAGTATAGTAAGGATATACTCCTGTAACATTCAATGTTTTGGAATTAGAAGGAGTTGAGCTAGTCTTAGTAATAGTATCTTTAGCTACTGATTTATGTTCTTCACTAGTCTTACCTAAGTTACTACATGCATAATATACAGGCATAGAAGCAAATGTAGCATTAGCTGTAGGCCCAGTTATATCTACTTTTACTGTATTAGTACCTTCAATAGCTTTAAATGTCTTGCTATCTAAAGTAACCTAAGCAGGATTAGTATTAGCAGTAGCATTCTCTACACTACCATTAGTAGTACGCTTCATAGTATAATTAACTGAATTTAGAGCAGCGTTACTAGCATTAACTGTTATAGTAGTATTAGAAGAATCCTTAGTATTATCATTAGTAGAACTATAACCATAAGTAAATCCACTGTATGTTCTAGCTGTAGTAGACATAGTAGCAACAGATAGAGTAGTCTTTCCAATAGTAACAGTAGCACCTACTTCTACTAAGCCTGTATTACTTAATGTAAATGAAGGAGCTGCAATAGCTGCACTAACTGTACCTTCTTTGAACACAAGATTAGTAGGCCATAATTCTTTAGTAAATAAAGATACAAATAAATCCTACATGCTTGTATCAGGACTAATACTGTTTATACCAGCTTTGTTAAGTAAGTCAGCTAACGGACCACCTGCAACCGGTATAGCATCAGTAGTCTTTATAGTTTCTGTAGTATCTTCTATTAATTCCTGATAATTACCATTATCAGTTAAATACTTATTACCATCTCCATCAGTAACTATCTTATCTACTTTTACTTTATCTGTAGCAGACATAACGCCTGCATTACTAGTAGTAGCTGATGGAATAGTTTTACTACCTTGAGCATCACCATCAAACAAACCTGATTCCTGTTTAACGTCATACTCATAGTTGAAAGTAACAGTTGAACCATCTGTAGTAAAGTCTGCAACTTCTCTAATGACGTTATCAGGTAAACTATTAGCTATATCAGCTAAATGCTTACCTTTACCACCATCATACGCAGTACCAGTTACTTCTCCAATAAATAGTCTTTCTGACATAACTACCATATCATTACCATCCCAAAGATGTATGATATTAGTTCTATTATACTCGTCTAAACCTACTAATACATATACTTTAGATGTAAGTGGGTCTAACATATCCCACTTATTAAAACTTCTAACGTATAGTTTCTTATTTTCTTTGCAGTAGTAAATATCTCCTTCTTTAGCTTGATATAACAGTAAGTCCATTTCTGATACTGTATCTACAAACTTCTATATTTTTATTAAAGCTTGTAGTTCTAAATCACTATCAGATATATCCCCTATATAATCTATTAAGGACTATATACTTAACTTACCATTATGAATGCCATCTTGAAAAGGAATTATTTCTTTACCATTGAGATCTTTCCTTTCGACTAACTAACTTATTCTAATTCCTTTTGTAATCATATTACTTGTCTTCTGTTTTTAATGCATTCATAGCATCTATGATAGCAGGCTTACAGTATTGATTTACAAATTGCATAATAACTTGTACTTCTTCATCTGTATATTCTAGCTCACCTTCAGAATTATATATCTTTAAAGCTAAAGAATGAGCTTTAATACCACTACCTACTTCATAAATTAATTCACCTAATTGTTGTCTAGCATCCAAACAGATCTTATTTGTCTTTTGAATGTCTGTGTATGTTTCTAGTTGTGCAAAATTTATTTTCATAATTAAATAGATCTACTTCTAAGTATTGCATAATATTTGTTTTGTGAATATATTAATAGAAAATCCATAACATCTCCTGCATTCACAGTAATCTGTTCTATTCTATTACCATTATTATCATATAATATAGGTCTATTAGAATCACTGTCGTTATTTCCTCTACCCCATATATTGCATTCTTTTGGATTACTACGTGGGTTATAAACAAATGTTACAGGAACAGCCCATTCAAGAGTTTGTATGGCTAACTTTGTTTTTACACTATCAAGATGTGGTAATCCATACCACATACGTCTAACACTACTACCTATAAATATAGTCCTTGAATATTGCTGATACAGTATCTAATTTTCAGAAGGATTTGTAGCATAACTAAGTTTATAACCTACCACATCTCCATATAATGATAAACTTCCCGAGCCGTATATTGCCATATTACGAATTAAACTGCCAGTAATATCAAAGTACAGACCATCATTTATCTATACAACGTCAAAATCATTAGCATTACTTTTAAAAGAACCAAAGTACGAGTAACCTAAAGAATTAGGGGTACCTATTAATGCTTCTCTTTTACCTTCCTTAAACTTTATATAACTAGAGAACAGTTTCATTCCGTTTGCCTCTGTACCGCCAAATAGCACACCTGTAATTTCAAGTGACTAAATGGTACCGGATAAGGCTTCTATCTCTCCTCTTATAGATGCGTTATTAGCCACCATTCTACCATCTTGTCTAACTAAGAATGGAGCGTTAGCTCTATTTTCTTCAGTAGTACCAGCCCATATACGAACAGAATTATTGTCATTTCCGCCTTCACCAGTAATACCTGCTACTACATGAAAATCATTAGTAGTATTACCAGTTTGATAACCAACTCTTAATGAGTTACCAGTAATAAAGTCTAATTTAGCATTTTTAGCTATAATCAAATCAGTATAAATACTAGCTACATTCTGAGCTAATTCTTCCCAATATTCAACTCCACCGGGAGTACCAGGCTTGTTATCACTAGAAGATAAGTGTTTGCCTTGTCCGTGACCTCTATCTATAGTAGATATACATTTGTATGCCTTATAGCCTGTAGAAGTTCCTAAATCTTTAATTAAAGCAATATCTAAGTATCTCAGTGGTTGTACTGTTGGAGATACTTCGCTTTCATTGCAATATAGTCTACCAGGCCACCATTCAGATCTACGTACTATCAGCCCTTCTCCTGTATCACCTTTAGATACTTGCATTAACCAATCTGGATTACTATCACTGGGTTTGGTATCAGTACCATTTATATTAACACATAACCATAAGTAACCTAATACACTTACTCTATCATAGTAGTCATAATGAGTATCTGGTTCCCAAGGACCTCTATCATTAGCATATCTTATCTCTTCCCCATTTGGCTTTACTTGAGTGATAGTACCAGTAAAGTATACTGAATTAAGATATGCTGAATATCCTCTCATATCGTAACCAAACATATTGAGGTTATCAAGATTACCAAATTGCATCGCAATGTTTTTAGCTCTCTAATCCCAAGTATTCTAGTTTACTAAGTAACGTGTATAAGTACGAGTTGAGTAACAAGATGTTTGGCGATCTACATTAGTCTTATTACCATATGCAACAAAGTTCATTTGAGCACATGGGTGAAATGTCATATTCCAATAATCATCTACTGGTCTAAGCTTGTAACCAAATTTCTTATTTTGTGCATCTAGTATGTTAGTAACTTCAAAGTAAACAGTATAGAAACCTGCAAACTTTCTATTACCTCTACCATCATCTTCATCATTTTCAGCATTTTCATCTGTCTTTTCTGAATGGTATATACCCATACATAGGTCACCCATTGATATAGCTCCGTATTCTCCTTCTTCTAGTTTCAGTGTAATAACACCTGAATATTCATCTGTTTGTTCTACACTTTCTATTACACCTGCACCAGGAGCATTCCATTTATCACCTAATTGAATTTCTACACGGTTATATCTCAATTCAGGTACTTCAAGGAATCTACGCAAAGTAAGACTATCAAATTCAGCATGACCATATTTATCAATCTTACCACCAAATCCTGTAAGACCTGATGCAAAACCTTCTTGACCAAATATTGCTGATTCTTTAAACCACACTTCATAAGCAGTAGAATCAGGTTTAATCTTACTTAAGAATACATCATCATATATCTCTGTATTCAGGTTCTTATTAGTCCACTTCTATAATTCACTATCCCATGCTAATGCGTTGTCATTACGTAAATTATTAATAGATACATCTTGTAAATCAACTAATTTACCAAGTAAGCCAGTAACTACCTTATTAGCAGCAATATTTGACCATCTTTTACCGTCATACTAAAGTAAGTCTAATTTAGCAGCATCTACTATATTAGTATCCTTCATCTACTCAATACGATTCTATAGATTAATTTGAGTTTGTAGACTGCCTATATTATTACGTAATTCTTCTATATCAGATGTATTAGCTGATATATTCTCATTAGACTTATCTAAGTCTGTATCTTTAGCATACTATATTAGACTATCTGATATAGTCTTAATAGATGTGGTATTTTTCTGTACTTGTTCTTCTAATGGAGTCATTTTTCACAAATTAAAAGTTCGTCATAGAATGTTTTTATACCTAAATCTACTCCTAAACTTTGTTCTAGCAGTATTGCTTTATCATCAGTTTCAGAAGTATCCTTCCACATTTCATCCAAAGGATGTACTAACTTGCTTATCAATGCTCTAAGACAATCTATTTGTTCATCTGTAAACTTTAAATCACTTTCTAATAGACGAGCAATATGATTAGCACAAACCCATTTACGTATACAAGGTATACCTTGATTAGAGTTGTACTTAACTTTTAAGTTATACTCTTTACCTATTCTATATATATCATCTATTAGCATAATGAACAAACTCCGTTTCTACAAGTTTTATTACAAGCAAAGCAATCGTGGTTATTGTAGAATGTAGTTTTAGTATCTAAACATATATTTAGCATTCTAGCTATATCTGTATAATACTGTACTGCATCGTCTATTAAGTTATTATTGATAGCGTAACTTAACAGATCTTGTTTCAATAAAAACAATATCATTCTATCTATTTGCTGATCATCTAAACAAGTACTACAGTTCTTACATAGTAATTCTACTTCTTTATAATATATATCAGCTTGATTGAAAAAGAATTGACTTGAATTATCTATAGTAGCAATAAACGCACTCATACACATATTTTCTAATTTATTAGAATCTATTACTATAGATAATCTCTATTCGTCAATCTTTACATCAGAGCTATAGTCCGTACCTAATACTAATAATTTATATGAATGCTTATCAGGATTTACTGAACTCCTGTTAGAATAGTTATTCAGTGTGTCTATATATAAATACAAATTTGAATCTACTGAATCAGGTATCTTCGTATCTAATTCTACTACTATGTTGTGTTTTACTATTGTTATACCAGTTATCTTCATATTAATACTTTTAAATAAAAAAAGGCTACAGGGCTATTTAGCCCCATAGCCCTTTGTCAGCACACTGAAATATTATTTATTATGCTACAGTTTCACCTTTGATAAATGACTGAATACCTTTGTCAACGATAGAACCAACCATATTAGGACAATAAACTTCCGTAGTAAGCGGAGTAGTCTTGATGTATTGGTTATCATTGCTCAGATACAAGTTGTCATTTTCAATAGTTGCATAGTCATACTGAGTACCTTCAACTACCTTGCGAGCCTGTTCAACAGTAGGATAAGCGCCAGTAAATACGTGACCTTTATAACCCATGTTACGAACTTCCTCGTCACGAACTTGTTTCCAGTAGCCTTTACCAGGATTACCTGCTGTCTTAGCAATAACAGCACCCGGGACAGCTTTCGGTTGATTAGCCAACAGAGCACCAGGAACAGTTTCATACAGTGAAGCTTCCATAGATACAACGCTGTATTCATTCAGTGAATCAACACCTTCGTTATCATCTTTAGCCATTGCAGTCAAAGTAATAACTGCAGCACTAGCAGAAGCCTGTACACGACGATTCTTATGAGCATTAATTTTCTTTACGATAGCAGAAGCTAAATCAGAAGCAGTTGCAGTTTCAGCATATACTTCATAAGTATGAGTAAATTGCCAAACAGCTTCGTAGATATCTTTATAATAAATACGAAGTACATAACGGTGACCAGCTACAATAGTAGCATCAGTTAAAGTAATAGTAATCTTTTCTTCAGTCGGTTCAACATGCTCACCAATTACTGCAGACGGTTTAGAAGCTTTCTGAATTTCATTAGAGAACTCAATATTAGCTTTCTGAGCTACACTACCATCAGGCATTGTAACATTTACTTTTTCGCCAGCAACACCTACATACAAAGAAGAAGCTTCAGCAGCCTTAGCAGCAGTAGTGATCAAAGATTTATTTTGGTCAAATAAAGCTACATCACCAGCAGCCAGAGCATCTACAGTAATATAGGATGCAGGACATTTCTTACCGATCAATACGGTATGAACACTTTGGATCATATAAATTAAATTTTAAAATTAGACATATTAAGCGCTTAGTCTAAATCCGCTTACTTTCTACTTTCCTTATTTCAGATTTCCACGTTGGTAAGCGCTTTCTTGTTATGTTATTCCATTGTATTTACTTCGTTGGAATAAACATTATAGTTTGGTAAAGTACCTAATATAAGTTGTACAGCCATCTTTACAATCTCCATATGAGTATGAGCAGGAAGGTCTGTATATTCATCTGTAGGTGTACCTACTAATGTTACTTTACTAGGTCTCTTTAAATACTCAATAGTATACTCAGCTACTTTATATTGTCCATCAGTATATAAAGTAATAGTATTATCCTACATGAGTTTGATAGGTTTAGCTTTAGTGTACTTTAGATGATACTCTGATAATGAATTTTCTTTGATTCTGTCTACAGTCTCAATAGTACCTTCTATAGTATCACTATACTTAACTTTATAGTTACCTTCCGAGTCTTTCTCCCAGCAATCATTAGTAATACCATCTGCAGGAGCTATACCTGCTGTATCACCTAATAGTATTACATAATCGTCAGGTAAGATAACTGTGTAGGTTTCTTTATTAACCTTAGTAATTCCAATATCTTTATAAGTGTGCTTTGTAACCAAAGTACGCAAATCATCAGTACGTTTCTAGTCCTACTCGAAGCCTCTTTGTTTGAAATTGATACCTGAATATCTAGTCTTCCAGAACTTATCGACAGCTTCATTAATAAATGATAATATAGTATCAGATGGTAGTTTATTATCAATAGCTAATGTAGGACTAATTAGCTACAGTCTTCTTTCTACCTCTATTTGCATTTCACGTGGGCACATTATTCATTCAAGCTATCAAGTTGTACTTTAGTCTGTGTTCTCTGAGATTCTATGGTCTCTAGTGCTATTTCTACAGCTCTATCAATTACTTCATTTAATATGTAATCAGGAACCTCAGTGATATCTTTATTGTAGTCTGTATAGCTTATGTTCTGAGGATACTTAATATAAGTAATATCAGCAGTATAAGTATCAGCAGACATACGTATAGGATCTATATATATCTTCAGTGTATTATCTTCTAATACTGCTACAGGGGTTTCTATCCAAGGCATATTATTATATGTCTATAAGAATCCTTTAGCCTTTTCATGATCTATAAGTGTACATATAGCAACTTCATCATTGAAGTGTAATACACAATCTACATAGAACATTCTCTTAAGTTCTTGATTGTCTTTAAAGAAATTAGATAAAGTAAGCACATTAGAGCTAGAGTATGGATATACCAAAGGTTGTGCAGTATCTGTCTTAATTAATTTCTATAAATCAGCAATACGTTTAACGGCACCTTCGAATCCTACTTTCATAGTATTATTACCGGTGTACTTATTACATATTACTTCTATATAAGCCTAATTAAGAAATAAATCTATTTCTTCAGGAAGGAATGCAGGGCAGCCACCGAAAGCGACTGCCTCTGAATTCTTATCCATGAGAACTTTAAATGCCTTATGTAAATCAGATATTTTCATTATTTAGATTTGATTTCATTCATAATTGCTAATTTGATGTCCTGATTCTTCTTATCATTCAGATAAGCTATTACATCTTCCAAGCCATTACCAATCATATCTGTACCAAAATAGTATTGACTTCTATTTCTACGTATGATATTCTTAGAGATAGCTGTTTCAATTATGAAGTTCATTTCTCTATTTGGGTTTTCTACCCATCTTGTTATAAACTTATCCGGAGCACTTTCAATCTGTTCAGAAAGCTTAGCTTCAACCATTTCATTAGACAATGTATCAGATTTGATACCATAAAGTCTAAGACACTTACGCATATCCTCAATAGACATTTTATCCATTTCTCTATATGCTTCACGTTTAATCTTGTTGATCTTATTAGCTTCTTTAGCTTCACTATCCTTGTTAATAATAACATAATCAGTAGAAGGTGTTACATTATTTAATCCATCAGCTACTCTTTTATGTTTTTTCAAGAATAAATATTTAAGTTCATCTTCTGGTTTGTCTGTATTTAGAATAAGATCATTCTTTCCTAATTTAACAGCAAACGTATCCCAGAATGAACTTGCGGGTGAAAGATGCCCACTAGGATAACCAATTTCTTTCTCTAATCTTTCTGCATCCTAAGCAGTAAGACCTGTATATAAGTTACCAGATCTAGTCCAGTAAGAAGCAATATAGTCATAACAAGTAGACCATTTTGTAATCCCGCTCCAAGGATTTATTTTTAAGATTCTAACGATTACTTCCATAATAATAATATTAGATTTATCAAGTTAGTAGGAAAGGGGGCCTAAGCCCCCTAAATTATGAAAACATTAATTAGTCTTCAGCTTCCATGATCAGCTCACCGCAAGCACGAGGATCACGCAACATGATACCCATTTCACCAAGGAAGAATACGGTATAACCGTCCTTACCATTAGATCTCAGAGTATTCTTAGAGTTAGCGTAACCAGACGGAGCTACAGCACCACCAGTGTACCAAGTAACGAATTCACGATCCTTACGTACTACCTTAACGATGTTAGCTTCACCATCACGTCTACCTAGATCAAGGAATGTCATACGATATGATTCCAGCGGTTTCAGAGTTACAGGATGTAACTGACGATTATAAACAGGATCATCGTACAACGGGAAATATTTCAAAGTAAGCTCAATACCGTTGGTCATTTGGTAAGTCTTGAACTGACCACCGAACTTCAGGCTATCACCAGAACCAGTTACAAATACTGTATCCATCAAGTTCATAGTAGCTACCTTTTCCTTCAAGATACGGTCAAATTCACGCATACCCATTTCACCAGTCAAAGCAACGAATTTACGTTCGTTAGTACCAAGTACATTATAAGACAGGTCAAACAAGAAGTCTTCCAACAGTTCAGCACTTAGATGAGTATAGTAACGCTTGTTAGACGGAGCAATCTGTTCCAACAGACCAGCACCAATGAATACTGGACGACCGTTAGTACCCTTCAGATTACAAGAACCATCTTTGTTTACATTAGATTTCATGTAAACCAACATACGTTCACATCTCTTATACCATTCACGAAGAGCAACCCATTCCTGATAGTCAGCCCACAAATAAGATTTCTTACCAGTTTTAGGATCTTGCAGAGCAATAGCCATTACTGTAGAATACGCAGAACCTGTGATATCGTAGTTAATACGGATAGTAGTAAGGTAGTTACGCATCTTAAAGTGAGTACTATAGTTCAGGATATCACCTTCTTCACTGTACTCCTCAACAGCAGAAGCAAGACGATTAACTTGGCTACCAGCCTTCAGATATTGTGCAGGAACATAAGAAGTAGGATTACCATCAGCAATGAAGCAAGTATATACCCAAAGATTACCATCTTGATAAGGTGCACCAGCAACACGCAGTTGATATTCCTTATTGTCCAATTCCAATACAGCAGTAGGACCGAACCAATTTTCTTCCAACCACAGATAGATAGGAGTATTACCCAAACCTGCAGTAGTAGTATCAGTGATAGCAGCACCATTCCATTTAGCATCTCTAATGGTAATAGCTCTATCTGCATCAATCATTACATTCCACTCCCAGCTCGGTTGATCAATAGTCATTACATTACCAAGACCGCCAGTCAGCATGTCGAGGGAAGTATTGTAACCATTATCTTTAGTTCCGAATACATAAGACAACACTGTAGCAACTTGATACGGATTCTACTGAGAAGCAGCAGAGATTTTATTGGTATCAATCAAGTCTGAGAAACGTTTGCCTTTGTACAAAACCAAATTATTCAGAATATTATTATCCATAAAATATTAGTAAATTATAATTTATTTGTTATTTAATCTACACGTAATTGTCGTGCAAAAGAATCCCACATAGACTCAGTGCTAGTGTTATCCTGTCTTTTAGTCTTTCTACTTACTCCAGTTCTATTCAAACTATTCTTGAACTTATTAATAGCTGCATTAGAGCCTTCACTCTTAGCTGCTTTTAATAGGGTGTCACCCTTCATAGTAAAGTAGGCGGACTCAAGTAAGTTCTTCACGCTTTTGGAATAGTCTTTCTGATACTGAGTCTTTCCATCAGCTGTGGGTTTGAATATATATTCCAATAATGCCTATTTATCTTTCTGAGGTATTTTAATTCCACGAATATTATCCATGCCCTTCAATTCACTGACAACGGTATTAAATTGCTCCTGTTGACGCTTTTTAAGCTCCTTAGCGCGCTTTTCTTGCGCTTCTAATAGCTCTTGTTTCTTTTGCTCCTTAATGTCTCTAAGGGCTTCTAATGCGTCCGTAGCCTCATCCTCGAGTAAACCAGCTTCTTCGTATTTAGTCAATTTCTTTTCAATTTGTTTAGCATTGAAGCCTTTTTCTTTTAAGAATTCTTTGATAACCAGTTTTTGATTTACCTCACTATCTTCTATATTAATCTCTTCTAAGTCTAAGTCTCCGTCAATCTGGAAATAATCTCTAAGGTTACCACCATTCTTTACAAAGTTATCCAATGCTTCTACTTCTTCACTGGCATACTGAGGTACAGAATTCTCCTCAATAACATCTTTGAAATATTCAACTAGTTCTTCTGGAGTTTGAGGGATTTCTTCATCTTCATCTAATTCCCAACCCATTTTATCTGATAATGCTTCAAAGAAACTAGTTACTGCATTACTTTCAATATCTTCTCCTTGATTATTATCAATGTCATTATCTGGGTCATTATTAGGTTCGTTATCTTCCTCTTCTTCCTCCTCTTCTTCGTTATCCTCTGGTTTACTTTTCTTAGAAGGTTTGTTCTTTGGATCATCTACGTCTTCCTCTTCTTCTTTATTGCCTTTATTACCTTTACGTAGTTCTTCCAATTCCTCATCAGTCAATTCTTCCGATGCCCCCTCAAATTCATTTTCATTACCAGGCATACGATTATTATTTACATTACTACCTGGCATCATGAAGTCTTCAAATACTTCAAAACCGTTCAATGTATTACTATCCATAATTATATATAATTAGATTATTGTTATTTCTTTTTTCTACCTTTGTGTTTCCATTTCTTAGCATTCTAAGCAAATATAGCACGCTTACGCGTCAAAGGATTTTTACTATGCGTAAGTTCTTCAGTTGATTTACCAGTTCTACGTTTCAACTCATTGAACTTACCTCTATTCTTTTTCTTAATATGAATACCACCATACTTGTATGTAGGTATAGGGTAGACCGGCATGATACCTGTATAGTCTATTAAATCACTCATTTAGATATTTATTAGGTCCTAAACTAGAACAATCAAATGGTTGATTGTCTACCAAACACTCTATTAAATAATTGATAATGAAGTTCTTTTCATTATCTGTAAAATATGTATTCTTATCGAAACGTTTTAAAATACGGTATTGTCTACTTGTAGGCCATTTAGATGTATCTGGATAAGCGTCGCCATATGTCGTTGATGCTGATCCATATTTCTTACAAAAAGACAACTCTTTATTGTGGCTTTCTAAAGAATCGTTTAGTTCTAATATTTTATTTTTGATTCTTTCCGCAAGCTTACTTTTCTTGTTTATCTTCATCAGTAAAATATTTATTTACACCAAGTAATCCAGCTCCTATTAATGGTACAGAATTGAACCATTTGGTGAAGGTTTTATTACTCTTAAACTGCTAAGCTGCTCTTTGCACACCTTTCATTCCCTCTACATTATTTAACTATTTCATGATCTTAGACATATATTCAGGAGTAACTTTCTAATCTCTACGATTAATATAACCATTTTGAAACATCCATTCTCTAAGCTAATTCATGTGAGCTTTCTATTCAGTGGGTAGTAGAAAATAGTCATCGTGTTTGTCTCCTACTCTCTTTGTCAGATCTTTTGTCATCTAGTAGAATACATTATTACCAGCATGAGCATCAGGTCTACCAGATTTTAATAAATCTGTAAAATGACTTAATTCATGTTCAGCTGTATTTGGAATGTAATCATTATCTGGATTCCTTTTGTATATAAATTTACCGTCTGCAGTTCTCCGCATTGAACCGGCTTTCTTTAGTTCGTCCATTAGCTAAACATTAGGCAGCACATCAGGATCGACATTATATGCTATAAACATATCAGCATATGGTATAGAATAGTCATCTCCAAACTTCTATTTTACTTCTCTGGCTCTATTCATATAACTAGGATCTTCCATGACTCTCTCCATAATACGGTATTGTTCGTTTCCGTAATCTGCCTTACGTTGAGCTAATTTATCTAACTCTTGAAATTTAGCATCCAATAATTGTTGTGTATCTTTATGTACACTAGGTATCTGTTTAAATTTCTTATTAATTTTACGCATACCACTAGGAACGAAAGGAATCATTGATGCAGCAGCTAAACCTAAACCTGTCCAGTCTTTATCCATAGCAGCATTATACATATCCTTTGCAGCAATAGCATCACCTACAGGGGTTAAATTAGCTGCATCTTCCAAATCAAATACAGGCTTAAGCCCTTGTTGCAATGGTCTACCATCTGGAGTTCTACCTAACTTAGTATTAATAGCTTTAGTAAATTCATCATCTGGATCACCTATCTCACCACCATTAGCCATAAAGTATATAGGATCTTAAGATAGATTATATGCAAATGTATTAGTGAGTTCTGATATGTCTGCATCTTCTAATGATTCCCATTGTTCAGGTATCTTAGCTCCTTTACTACGCATATTACTTATATCTTCAGGAGTAAGTTGTCTATTAGGATCTATATAGTAATTACCCTAATCATCTTTCAGATTTGAATTATTGCCTCTAAAGTCCCAAGTCTATGCATGTTTCTCATTAGCCTAATTAACATAATCTTCATATGAACTATCAGGATTATTAATGTGTACATTAGGGGTAGCATTAAGTATAGCTGGAGTATTGTCTCCTACCATATGACCAATACCTTCATGCCAAGTATTAGCAGGCCTTAATGAAGTATAACTGTGAGCCTTTGGATTAGCAAAACCCTTAGTACCTTTTTCCTTAAGTATATTAAGCTATTGATTAATCTGAGCATCTGTAGGATTATAACCCTATCCTACCATATTATCTCTCATAGCTTCAGTAGGAGTTTTCCATGTAGCTTTGTTTACATTAGATAATACACTATTTAGTTTATCCCCTCCTATCTAATCTGAATATTTCGGATTCTTAGCTCTCTCAGTATACCAATAGTTTGCAAAGTCTTTTTGATATTCATTCTGATTCTAGAACATCTTATTGTAGTTAGGTCTTCCATCTACTAAAGACTATTGCATTATATCTCTTCTGGTCTTACGTTGAAATTCATCTACTTCTCCACCATATTCGTATGAATTTCTAAGCCTACGCCATTCACTTACTTTCTTTCTTGCAGACTTAGGTAACTAGTTGTAATATTTTTCTTCATCAAAAGGTACAAAGCCAGTTCTTTGAACAAAAGGAGTACCTGCTTTGTCTAACTACCTTGATAGCCATCTTAACGGTCCAATATACATACTAGAAGCCCCTTTGTCTTTTGTATCAGTAGGACCATAATCATTTAAATCGTATGCTCTCTGATAAAGTTTATCATTGATTGCATTGTAATATAATACAGAATTATAGCTACCAGCATGAGGTAATTCTGGAGTATAATCACCCATAGGTAATGTTCCTACTGGCATTAAATTGCTTCTTTTAATAGTTGTATCAGAATCAGCTATATAATCATACACAGGTACTTCTCCGTGAATTTCTTTGTGATAGTTAGCAGCTCTTCTTACAATTCCATAAGGGTCTTCCTCACTATTAGTATCTACTATTCTGTAATTAGAATTCTTTGCCATTTCCTTCTTTTGATTTTCAGGAGACAATAGAAATACTGTTCCTGGATCTGTTGGAAATTTATCTACACTAGTTATTACATCAGATATAGGATCTGTAATTGGTGCTTCAACTGGAGCTGCTACTGGATCGTTCTAAGTCTAATGTATAGTATTATATATAGCAGCTGCCATAGCCGGTGTTCTTCTTTCCTTATTGAATAACATATCAGCAAGTGAAGCAAATACCTAACCAACACCTAAAGCATGTCTACCACCATTCTGATAGGCTTGTACTTTCCAATCCCAATAGCCTTTACCGGGATTATTCTCCCGGTAAGACTTTAGGTTTTGCATTCTCTATTTAAATGCTTGTTTATCCATTATTACTTATTATTTACCACCTTTACCTTTTTTACCACCGGATTTCTTTCCGCCTTTTCCGCATGCCATAATTTATTCCTCCTTATTTTTTATTTTTATAACTACCTATTTTTACATATTTAAACCATGAATAGTGCTTGCGCTCTTTACAATAGTTTAAGTTTTTATCATTATTGTGAGCTTCCTCTTCAAAGCTAACGTCATGATATTTATCGCTTTGTTTATTCCATTTACAGGACAACATTATACATAGGTATTCTATACCATACCATAAGTAAAAAGGAATCCAAAGCATTTCCTACATCTGTTTTAGATGTATCTTTTCATGGTTGTATTCATCCGCTGTTACAATAGCATCATTTCTCTGAAATATAATACCAAAGAAATTCATTAATTTATAACCTTTAAACGGTATGAATTTATTCTTAATTATCTTCATATTACTTCTTACTTCTAGCTGCTTCTGCATTAGTCTTATTCTTCAGAGCTGTACGTGCTTTAAGCTGTTCTCTCTTGTATGCTTCTGCATCTTTTTGTTTCTGTAATTCCATTTCCTGCTTCATCTTATCTTTTTCAAGTTGAATCTTTTTATTCTCGATTTCACGTTTCATTTCAATCTCACGCTTCTTATTATTCAACTCAAACTGCTTAGATGCTGCATCAGAATTTACTTTCTGTTGTTCAATTGCTTGTTTACCTATTTCTATTGGATCAGGTATACCATTCATATCTTGATCCATATTTTCAGAACCCCTATATGCATTGATCTGAGCAACAGTAATCTTAGTAGAAGCGTCTGTATCAATCTTATATTTTTCAAGATCTAATTCAGCTTCTTTAAGCATAAGTTCTTCTTCCTTAACCTCATTCTGCATTTGAACTAATTGCTGTTCTCTTTCTGCTTGTGCTTGTTCCATTTGTTGTTGTTGTTCCATTCTTTTCTGTTCTATTTCTTCAAGTTTATTCTTGATCATAGTAACATTATCCATGGTGATGATTTCAGCAATATCAAGCAAACTAGCACCATTTTGCATAGCAGGCTGCATAAGATTTCTAAGAGCTTCAATCTGCTGTTGATTCTTAGTAGTATCTTCTACAAATATATCATAATCTTCATAGAAGAAATCATCAGATAAAGTTAAGAATGTTCTGGTTGCATCATCTAATACATACTATATGCAAGTCTTATTATCTTTCCAAGCATATTTAGCTGTATCTAATAACATAGTAATACACTCTTTTTTTACCTAATTGTGTGTCCAGAACCAAGGTTCAGTAATATGAGCAGATTGTACTACGGAACGTTCTACATTACCTACTAATTCATTAGATGCAATGGAACCTTCACGCTGTTTACTTACTCCTGATATCTCAGATAACATACTTTCGATCTTGTCCATTAAATTAATGTATTGATCAATAGTATTAGCCATAGTAAGATCTAAAGCAGATATCTGATTGAATTGGGACGGTTTACCACCCTCACGGCCTGGTATATCCCACCCTTCTTCATATGGATTAACAAAGTTAACTCCAAGTGCTGATAAGTAATGCATCCATTTAGCTACATCTATATTCATAGACTTAGGTATCTAAGTAATATCCATAGTAACTACTTTACCTTTGTCTCTAGCCATAGCTAATTCAAGACGATACCAAAGTACGATATACATGTATTGTAATGGCTTCATCATACTAACAAGACTACGCGGTCTACTGTTAGTATTATTGTATATTACTCCGGTATATGGTAGTCTTTGTGAATTAGGATTATCTGCGGATACATGTTGATATTCAAGTGGTTCTATACCGACATATAGATCCTCACCTATCCTATATCCTTCCCAAACTTCAATAATCCATCTCCATTCTACATTGATTTCGTTGCCTGTTACTTTATAAGTTTCATCAACTTGATAGTCTTCTGGCATACCTGTTTCTGGATTAATTATTGTTACAAATCCAATCTTCTTAAGTGATTTCCAACAACAATGCCATACGTGCACATTATTAGATTCTTCAAATGGATTAGCAGCAAACCCATTAATACTATGAGTTTTGATGTGAGGATAGTCTAAAGATGTTTTTCTTACTTCGGGGGTTATACCACCTTTAGAACTATCATCCATCATGTCCAGCAGGTCATTCAATTGCTTTTCTGACATCTTATCATATAGTCTGTCATATACTTCAGTAACAGACATAATCATCTCATAACAACACCATTGTGCTTCATGTATGAATTCAAGATCAGATGTATCAGTATCATAGTCAAAGTAAATGGGATTTATTCTCTCTAAATGAGGTTCTCCATTTACTATTCCTACGTAATATATCTCTTCACCACCAACTAGAGCATCTTTCCAACCTTTATAGAATTCATGAGTAATATTCAACTTGTTCTTCAAATAGTTTAGACTATGATATGCTGTTATCTCGGCTATATCTTTATAGTCTTTACTCATGTACTTTTGTATCTATTCTGGTGGCATTACTTCACCTGATTGTAATGCTTCTTGGTATCTAGCCTGTTCTTCAGGGCCTAGTCTACTCATGATAGTAGCTTGTATGTAGTCTATAAGCATTTGTTTAGCTTTATCCTACATTTCGCTAGTAGCTATATCACTTGTACGTACTACTCTAAAATTAAATGGTCTTTTAGTTTCTTCACCTAATAATAGGTCTATTTTAGGCTTAATTATATTATAATCCTAAGCCATTGCAGGGAAACCATCTTGCTGTTTAAAGGGGTTAGTAACATACTTAAGATCCTTCTCATTATATATACTATTGTAAAGGTCATAGTATGTCTACATTTCCTCTTTACGAGTTCTAGTATTACCATTTCTAGAACCACCTTGACTATGTCCTATAATATAGTCAACACAAGACTCTTTCCAGTCCTATGTTTTCTTAGACATAGGTAATCTCTACAAAGGAAATTGATTAATATTCTTCATAATTAAAACATATATGCTTCGATATTATCAGTAGATTCATCGTCATGAAACCACTGTTGAGTAAAGATAGGGCCTTCAAATAATACCCTATTTCTATTCTCCTTTTTTATTTCTTTTACTTTGACATTATAGAGCTGTTCTCTATAAATCATTACTTGTGTCAACGCCATTACTCTATCCACGTTCACCACATCATTTGCAGCTATGAGCTCTTCCAATAGCGGTTCTGACATTATGTTGTATAGATTCTTCTTACCATCTGCATTAATCTCATTAAGCCAATCTTTGATAAGACCCCAGCCCCATTGTTTGATTTGTTTATTCATATGACAACCCTTCTTTCTGTTTACTTTAGAGTTGCCAACAATATCGTTTATAATATCAGGCTAATCAGCTAGTAAGTAGTCACAATGCTTATTAGTAAAGTAAACAAAGATACCTTTGTTTTGATTCTCATACATTGCTCTAGCATTGTAATACAGCAATAATTTTCTTACATTCTCATAGAACTCTTCTGCTGATTTAGGTCTACCTGTATATTCAGCAACTATAATATCAGAATATTGTTCTATAGATTGTATACGCTTATATATAAAACAAGAACCAAGAGATGTGGTACTTGATTCATCATAATCATATGAGTCAATACCAGCTATATAAAGACCTGCACTAGCGTCTTTATTAGGATGTTCCCATATTACTATAGAACCAGTAGGATCATCACCTACTAAAGCCCCTGTAACTTCGTCTCTTTTGGTTCTTAATGGATAATGAGTTATATCTCCAGTCTTCTTAATTACCCATTTAATAGTTCCATCTGGTTGTTGAATTAAGTCTCCTACTTGTTTATGGTTCTATAATTTCTTATTAGTCCTAAGTAATGATAACTATTCCTGTAATTCCTTTTTGGGAAATATGTTACCATTAAATTCTAGCACGGCTTCAGCTGGGGTAATAGGACGTTCTGCCACATAACGGTCTACAGCTGCATTACTAGTAGCATTAGTTATTACTACTTGTCTTTCAGCTAATATATGTTCTAATGATTTCTTTTTAAACGTATTACCATCATCATCCATGTATATACGCTTACCATCTTTATCACGTATATCCAGATTAGTATACTGAGGTACAAAGAAACCACATTTATTAGTAGTCGCTGTTTCATCCCATATATTATCAAAACCTAAACAGTTATAACCATCTGGATTATAAAACATGTCTTTCATGGTTTCGAATGCAGAGCCTTCATCACCACCAGTACCCCATACAATCATTGTACCAAAGGCTATACCATCTACTTCTACAGAAGGTCTAGCAATTTGCCATGCTGCTCCTAATTCTGAGAAAGAACCTCCCTCTTCAAACATAATAAGGTTGGCTTTCTTACCACGAACTACGTCAGGATTATCTTTCAAAGTAACACCAATAATCTCTGACTTGTAACCCATTTCTATTACATTACCATAATCGTCTTTAGTATAGAAACCAGCTCGTCTACGCATCTAGGTATTGACACTACGTTTCTTACCCCAAGCCGTATTCTTATCTATGAAGTCCATGTAATCCCATGCTTTAGTAAGAATACCATCATCTGTTAAGTATTGCTTATTAGATGCGTATATGAATGTTTTACTATTGGGTATCAAATAGAAATTACGGCATGCCATAGAACCACCTTTGTAAGAGAAACCCTTACGTCTTGATTTGAGTAGACATAGATGTTTGCCCACTGTTTCTGCTTCTTGAACAGCATTAAAATAGTAATAGTCATAGTCCCAGAAGTCTGGAAAACTAACTTCATTTATACGCTTTACTACAGTATTGCCATCTTTATCAGTAGTAATATGATTAACAATACGGGATATAGGACAGTAATTTAAATAAAAATAGTTATAGCCACTGATGAAATCGCCATCATCAGCAGTATAACCATTAATACATCTATCTTGTTCTTCGTCCCAGTATTTGAAGTATTCCGAGGTACCTTCAGGATACTAACAATAATGCCCTGTAGCTAGAAACTACAAGGCAGGTTGTCGAAATTTATTTGAATTGATTATTTTTTTGTTAAAGTCAACCATCTTTTTGGAAATTCAAGTTCTCTCTTTTTTACCCATTCTTTCATCTTGTCGTAGGCTTCTTTATCAAGCCAGTAACTCTTACCTTGTACTTCAATAAGTACGTTTTTATCTCTTAACTTTTCCATGGTTGTGAGGGCTAGAATCGAACTAGCGATATTAACACATTTATAGACATCCTCATTCTTTAATTGTACTAATATGTCCAAATCCTCACAGTGCACGTAGTTTGTAGGAGATACTACGTCAAACTCCCCGACTTACGATTCGGACCTGCGTGTTGACTACATCTAGAATTAGACAGGGACTCAGGTGGTTACGTTGTATGCGCGCCATACTTCACTTAGTTATTGGTCGCCCCCGTAGGATTCGAACCCACACCTGCTGGGTTAGAGCCAGCCTTGCTACCATTACAAATTAGAGGGCAATATCACGTGGGTATTAAGCCCCCACGTTAGGCCATCAAAATTATCGTTTGAACCAAGCTTTGATTCTACTCCATAAACCCTTTTTAGGCTTCAGAATATTGTCTATTTCATCAATCTGTCTCCAGAATTCTTCTTGACCTTTAGTCAAATCAATTGTAATATCGTATCGTGCTTTCATAATTTATCTTTATATTGTTCTAAACGTGTTGTTTAATTTAGGTTGCATTTTGCTGTATTATCTCGCCAACTCATAAGGATTAATCTTGGCATCACCTTTAACTTTACCTATGGCTACTTCTTCAGCTTTAACCATATTCTCTAAAGTATCTATACTCTTAAGTACATTACCTACTGATGTCATACCAGCTAATAGGTCCTTAATTTTCTTTTCATCAAGAGTATCGTCGAGGGATTCTTTATAATACTTACTGATACTATCTAGCTTTAATCTCATGTTATCAAGCATCTCCAACGTACGAGTATGACAGAATGCTTTATAGTCATTTTCACAGCTAATTTCTTCAGCAGTAAGTTGGTAGTTTTCATCACCAAATATTTCCTTTTTGAGTTTGGGTTCTCTAGTTTCAGCTTCCATACTTTGAACATATGGGCTATTCCATTTGTTCATCAGTACTATATAACTGATTACTTTAGTAGCATATTCTTTATTTGCTTTATCAGCATCCCATACTTTTTTAAAGCACGGGATACCTAAAGCATCTGAATGAATAATTACTTTACCTCCTTGAATATCAAATAGTTTCATTAGATTCGATCTTCTTAGTCAGACTTTTAAACCATCTGCTGATGTCATCCTTAGCGACTATGTCAGTACATATTACTGCTTTAGTATCATAATCAACACCGTTCCAATGTACAAAGTACAGTATTAAATCACCTGCATTATAGTCTACTACTTCAGTTTCAGTAATTATCTGTCCGTCCTATTCGGCAAAGAATGCACATCTAACATCAAAGTCTGAGGGTGTAGTTTTGATGGAATTAGTCTCTGTATTATACAGAGTCTTAGTACCATACTAATCAATTAATAATTTATCCATAATTAGCAACTTTGAGATACACATTCACAGTCACAGCAACAATCTTTAGCTTTCTCTCTGCCTTTTTGCTCTTCGTAGTACTTTTTTCTACGTTCGTAGTGATTAGTAAGATCTTTGTTATCAATCACGATGATATCGCCGTGTTCCTCATCCCCAATTCGATACATCAACATTACTACATTACCTGCTTTTACTTCGTATTCTTTGTCAAAGTAAGTAATAACTCCGTCTTCTTCGATAAGCCACATATAATCTACATTATATGAAGCACCAATACTATTAACTTTTAGTGTTTCTGTATCAAGCTTTATAAGTGCACGTTGCTCAGTTAAAATATATTTATTCATAATGTCTAATTTTTTAATCTATTCTGTAACCTAAATAATATTCTTTACTCAATTTCTGTAGTATGCTCTATGCTAGTGTCAGAGGTATCTTCGGATGTACATACTCCGGATTCATCTGATACTTCTGTATTATCTGCTAGAACTCCATTATCTCCTTCTCCAGACTCTGAGTTGTTATGTTGCTTCGTATATTTTTCATATAATCTCTCACATATAAGATCAATCTGTGCAGCTCTATCTAAGTTAGTTTCATTCTTACCATTTTCTATAATAGTAGTAGTTACTTCATCTAGCATGTCACCACTAAACTGATCATACATAAGATCTCCATTCATAATCAACTCTTCTACTAAATCAAAGAGTTTATTCATTTTCTTTGTAAGTAGATTCTTGTCTGTATGAGCTTTCTCTACTTTCCACATTGCAATGCTTTCTTCTTTAGTCATTTTCTTCTTTAAATTTAATTAAACTACTACTTATAGAGCCTGCAGCCCATCCAAGTAAATATGCATAGTTTTCATTTCTATGAAAACACTCTGCTGACAAACCCAATGAATCATACATGTAATCTGTAACATGTGTAGCTTCGTGAGCAATAGTATTTATTGCATCCTCAAGATTATCTGGATTGAAAATAACTACTAATACACCTGCCTCTCCTGTAGCTTTGTAGTGTACTGGTATTGTAACTGCCGCAGTATACTCTTCATAAAACTCTTCTACTAAGCTCTTATAGGTATCTTCTTTAACTATGTTAAAGTCTTCTATATTACAAAATACGAATTTCTTATCTAAACCTTCAGCATAGTTAGCTACCCATAGCTTTCTAGGATAAATTACAGGATCGTATGTATTAAGTATTTTCTTCATATCTTTTCTTTAATTTAATTTTACCCAAGTAAGTAAATCTGATAGGTTTATTATCCTAATTAGTTATAGCTTCATTAGTAAACCTAAAAGGACTGTTACATATTACTTCGATGATCTAATAAGGTAAGTTGTACTTATTACTTAGTTTAGTATATATACTGGGTTGATCTTTCATTGAACTTTACTCTTTTATAATATCTACATTCATTTAGAGTAATAGGTCCACTGATAGTATTTGGTCTAATTATATTGATAACATCTGCTATATCCGACCAATTACTAGAGTAATGTAAGTCATTAGCTATTATAGCTAGTTTATTAGCTTCTAATTTACTATACTTACGTATAGGTTCGTATATTGCTGTTTCGTTATCAAAATTTCCATTAATACTTAGTAACTCCGTTTTCTGAGTAATAAGAGTAAACCTATTGTAAGGCAAATGCTTATTCCATAGACCATACCAAGCTTTCTTAAGGAAATTATAATCTTTCCAAACTATAATGGAACCTGGTTCAAGCATTGTTGATTGTACTTTCATCTTTATTTAATCTTAACACTATTGTTATTTGTACTCTATCACCGATTACTTCTGGTATTAAAGCTTTATTTACCATTACTTCATCTTCTACTCTGCCTTTGACAAGTATACCTTGATTCTTAAACTTAGTTATATATCTACTTAAGTTATCAGGAGTAATACCTAATGTTTTTCTGATATACTTTCTATTTTCAGTACTTATCACATTCTTACTGATGTTAGGGAGTTTTGGTGTATTTATATCTAACTATATAAATGTAGATAGTAATTGTAACTCCCTATCAGTAAGATCTAATATACCGTTTAGGCTTTTCAAGAATTCATTGTATAAATCAGTTTTAGAGACACCTTTAACTAATTTATTCATTCTCTAATTTACCTTTAATACTATTAGCCAACTTAATCAAATTGTACAGTACTGTTTCAGATTCTACTTTGACGCAAGGTTGTACTTCACCTTTCTCAAACTTGTTCTGTACTTCTAGTAAATCGTCTTTGTATTGTCCAACCAAATTATCAATAAATTCAACAGTATCTTCAATAACTGTTTTGTCTGTAGCAACTGTAGTAAGGAAACCTTCTTTACAAAGGTCTTCTGCAAGTTTATCATTAATCATAATGGAACGTTCATAGCCCTCTTTAGACTCATCTAAAGTATAAGCTTCTAAACTCTCATCCCAAAACAATCGGTCACCTTTCTTAAGTAACCCACAATCTTTAATTACTTTATAATCTGACATCATTTTTCTAACTTTTTACAGGCCCACATTACTAATACTCCGATCAGTATTGCTAATAGCCAACATTTATCTTCCATGACACTAAAACGCCTTTGTTAATAGACTGTTAATACTTTTTAACATTTGTTAACATTTCATTAACAGATAATAGAAAACCCCGGCATGAAACCGGGGTCAACTACCACAATCTATTAATATTTAAAATATGTTTCTATATGAAAAAGCTTATTTTCAAGTAGGTTGGGCGTTTATGCTTGAAAAAATCTTTTCTTTCTTATTCGCAAACAGCAATTACATCAAATGGTTTGACTAACTGACTATCTTTGAATAAATCAAAGTCCTTGGAGAACTTTTTATTGTAAACTACTTTGTCCCCTACTTTAAATTCAGGTTCTGCTACACAAGTGGGAATGGCTAATACAATACCAGTACCATATTCAGATTCTACTTCTTTAGTCTCTGTCTTTGTCTCGTACTTATTAAAGCCTTCTTCATCTACTTCCCCTGTAGGAACTTGTTCTGTAAATTCCTTAGTAACCATTACAGGTTCTAATGGTTTTACTAGAACATCTTTAAGGAACTTGTAGTTCAGTCTGTTTAAGACTGTTTCTAATATCTTATCTTCGTCACTCATATTCTTCAAACTTGGTTTATTACTATAACGTTAGCAATTACGTTTTGTTTCCTTTTCCATGTTAATATATTTACTATAACTAACAGTAGAATATAAACGTAATATGCCTTTATCTTTCTTGACCAGGTATACTTTCTGATTTAGATCAAATAAAACATGGTCTATTCCTTCAATACAAGTTTTTACTGGTCCAGTAATATCTTCTCTTAAGTATAACTCAGCTAGTTCATCTGTGGTAGATCTAAATGCTAAATCTAAGGCTTTAATCCTACTCTGTATTTTACTAGATTCTTTTAGTAATTCTTCCCACTCTTTAGCCAATGCTTCTCTATCTATCATATTCTTTGAGTATGTTACCACCATTAGAAGTACAGTACGTAACAGCTCTTGTTGGACATCTCAATTGGTTTTGAAAGTAACAGCCATCACATTTACCACCCCTGGAAGGCTCTATTATAAACTATTTACTTTGTATCTCTACTGGAGTACTTTTCCTTATTATCTCAGCTAATTCTGGATCATATAACGTCATAACTTTAAATTCTCCTTAACTTTATATATAGTATACATACTAAGTATGCCAACTATAACACCAAACCAAAAACTCATTCTTTTATCTCCTTTCCTTTTCCGTGTTTATCTAAGTAAAGCATAGCTATTGCATTCCAAGCTACTTGGGCTAAATGTTGACAACCTGTATCTTCATCAACCTTATTGCCTTTCTCATACTCAAGTAAGTGCCTTAACATTGCAGCTTTGTATCTCTGATAACCGTTGTTCAATAATTGCCAAGTATTCTCACCATACTTATTAGCACCAGATGTATATACTTTAACTATATCTTCAATCTCTTCTAAAGGCAGTAAATCCCATCTTAGTTTACCGTCTTGGAAATCATTCTTTTTTCCTTCTTTCATAGTTTTACTTCCCATTGCCATTCTTCTGGAATTATCTTTATAGTATCTGTTTTAGTAGTCAGTAGCCTTTCTATCTGTTTATTCATTTCAGTAAGAAATTCTTCCTCTACTAGGGCAAATTCTTTATCATTAAACCAGATGGGTATTAAGCGTTTGTTACTTATATTTTCCATAGATATATTCAAAGTAATCAACTATAAATTGAGCCATCTCTTCATCCTCTCCGTCTTCTATATAAGAATTTATCACCTTTTTTCTTATATCGTTGGTATAAAGAAGAATTAAATTGTCGAGGTCTTCAATACTACCAAATTTTAGGAACTTGCTGTAAATATTCTTCAAACCTTCATTTGAAGGATAATATTCTACTATCTTTTTATTCTCCATCTACAAAGTATATAAGATTACCATTCATCAAATTACTATCAATACCTACAAATTCTATATCAGTATTATAAGTACTTCTATACTTAAAAATATAAGTATCTGGATTATTATCTGTATAAGTACCAGTTATAGATTTAAACATTTCAGGTATAATATCTTTGTCTACATATACTCTCATATAAGGTCTTAATTTACCATCTTCGTATAGACTGTCTATAGTCTCATATACCTTATCTATTATCTCTTTTACTTCCGTCATAATATAATCTTCTTAAGTATATAACCTTGAGTACAGTAACCAGTAACTCTAGTAGGGCAACTACTATTATACAAACTACAACCTTCACACATACCTTTCTTCAACTCTGGTACTAACTGATATGGTTTATTACCATGATATACTATCTTACCAGAGTAAGCCTTATCTATCTTATTTACTTTATTCATTGTCTAAAATTTCAACTTCTTGTAAATATATTTGTCCCTTATATTTTAAGGGATCTTGTTCTATGTAGTAATACTTATTATCAATCTTAGCTATTTGTGCTTTACCATTCTTTACTATTGATAATATCTCAATATTCTTACTCAACAATCTCTTGACTTCTTTTTCAGTCTGGAGATTTCTCATAAATTCATATTTCATATTACAGTGTTATCTAAAGTAAGAGTAATTATAATGGCTTACTTATGATATAGAACTTATTAGTCTGTATTAGTAACCCCTCTTACTCCCCTATAAACGTCTCATACTATGTGTTAGTTACTATTTCTTTAACATTTATTAACAACAATTATGGCTATTTAACTTCAAAATTTTAACAATTTTTAACAAAAAATTTTTTATAGAGAAAGTCTGCGTGTGTGGAGTACCAAACTTCAGGGACCCCCTATACGTATTCGGGCGAAGACACCCCGATAGGAACATCAGAATTCAAATCTAAATTTAGGAGGACAAAATTATGAAGAAATTATTTGTTTACGGCGCTGAGGTCTTGAAGGATAAGGATGACAATGATTATGTGTTGTTATCTTTATTAGCTGAAGAAGACGGTGTAATGGCGTCTGGTATGTACAGTAAGGCTATTTTTGAGAATGCCAAGACTCGTACAGGCTTCTTGTACAAACAAGTAGAGAAGAGGTTAAATGGTGGAGACAAGTGGGAAGGCGACATTGACGACCAAAGCACTTGGATTACTACTGTAGGTGAAGTAGTGACTCTGGATATGAGACCTCACTACGTTACTTATGAGGAAGGCGGGAAGAAGAAGTATCGTAAAGACCGTAAAGGTGAGAAGGCGATATCTAACCGAGCTACCGTTGTGATGCTGCCTGGTGAGACTGTTGCCAGTCTTAGAGCCAGTCTTGAGAGCCGTATCGACGAGGACGATTTCGTTGAAATGTCTGACGACTCTGACGAATAAGAATTAGGGCTAATGCCCTAATCTTATTCTTTTGCATTAATCTATAAACATCTCATAATCACTACAATATGGCAGAAGCAGTTGACTGGATTTACACAATCTTTTGGGTAGGAGTGTTGGTTTGGCTCATCTACTCCACTTATGACAATGAATTTCGTAAGTAGATTTTGTTATCCTTACAATATATAGCGAATTTAGTATTTTAATATCAATTGAAGACACATAGTGTCAAAAAAACTCTATAACTTCCCAAGACATTGAGGGCACCAGTTTCTTATTAAGTCCACCTTACATTGTAATGGATTACCTACGCTGCCTTGTAGCATAAGACATAGGTTCTAAGTCAAAGTGGTTCTGACCATAATCAGAAAGGTATGACGACTAATAAGTTTTAGGTGTAAAATGCAAAAATCAATAGAATATGGATACTAAAAACAATTACCCAAGTGACAAAGAGTTTGAAATATGCTTAGTAATAGCAACATTCTTACTCATAGCAAGTATCGTATCCTACCATTTATTTGGAATTTAACGTGGATGTAAGGCAGCCTATAGTCAGTGACAAGCCTGTATAAATGCTGAGTCAAATAAGTAATATAATGTACTATCTCGCTTCTAATGCACATAGAAGTATAAGCTAAGGTAGACAGATATATTACTAATCCACGTGGTAGATGCACAGTTAGGTTCGCTGTGAGTGCACATCTTAGTAGTAACCAACCAAAGCAAGTATAGATGGGAATAAGCTATTACCTCGATAGGCTTAATGAGGTACTTGACAGTCTGACACTAACTGAACAATAAGTGTCAATACTTTAGCATTCCAACTATTATATCAACACAATGATATATGAAAACTCGTGTATGATGTATATCTCCCTAATTGGGGCGTTACGACGTTCTAGAAACGTAGTATGAAGGCGCAGAGGTGTTAGAACTAAAGTATTTTAGAGTAAGAGAAAATGAGGTCTTATATCAGACAGCTCTTAGCATAGCTTATAGTGGTGTTTTCCATAGCTATATTAATGCGCTTACTCTATTTCTACACTGTGCGAATCAGTGTCAACTTTGTGGGGCTTATATTCATAAATATCTCAATAGAAAGCTAAGTGAGTTGCAATAACTTAGCTGGAAATTCTTTTATATTATGATATTAGTGCAGGCGAATCAAAGACAGTTTATATTTGTGGTATTGTGGGATATAAACGAGTCAAGTCGTTGTAAGACTGGGTAGCATAATACAAAAAATCCTAGCTGACCTGTAGCTAGGTGTCTTTAAGGTGAGAATCCTTGACAAGCATGTGGGGCTTATATCTATCTATAAACAAGGAGACGGACTAATTTTTATTAGTACAAGGAGTCGGTTATAGTAGTATTAGTGCAGACTTTAAAATCATGCAGTATAACAACCTTTCATATACTAATGCAATAGTGAACTTCTGAATCATGTTATACTTATTAGTCCTAAGCGTAGGATAGTCCTCAACTTATTATGTTCCGTTAGCTTAATATGGATTTGTAGAATACTAAGAGTAGTATTGCTAGTATATTTATATGTGAATATAGGTATACTAGTTGCACTCATAAGGCAGCCTTCACGTGGCGAGTGTGTTAAGTAATAGGTTAAATAAATCTTCCAGTTTGTACCTATGAAAACTAATGCCTTACTTTTTATTAACAATGCTCAGATGGCGAAATTGGCAGACGCTTCAGACTTAAACTCTGATGATTATTACAATCATGCGGGTTCGATTCCCGCTCTGAGTACATTCATTAACTTAAAAACAATAATTATGAGAGCAAAGAAATCAATTCGAGCATGGGTAGCAAGAGAAAAAATGGAGCGTTATTTTTGTTCTGTGAAAAACCAAAAAAAGCGTAAATCTTACTGGATAAATTTAAATACATTCAATAGTCTAGTACTCCCAAAAGAAGCTTTCCCTAATGTAAAATGGGAAGATAACGAACCTACTAGAGTATATATCAGAATAGCATAGTATGACAATCAGAAGAAGTTATTCAAATAGTATACTCACAAGTATCAGTGAATTTTTAATTGCATTAATTATAATATTAATAGCAACAGTATCAATAAGTAAATATTGCGCAGACTATGATTATTATAATTATGTAGAACTTAAAGCACAATATAAAAACTATATTGTGACTAATAAGTATATAAGGAACTCAGACACATATGTGTTAGAACTCATGAATCCTTTCAGTAAAAAGACTGAAGAGGTATACGTTAAAGACTATTTATACTATAATACTTATTTTGTAGGAGATACTATAAAATGACAAGAAGTAAATGTCAAAAGTATATATATCAGTGTAGATATAACAAGAGTAAGCCGTACCGTGTAATAGTATACTTTAAAGGTGCTAATATTCAAGTAGGAACATTTGCTACATTTCCTGAAGCTATTGAAGCTCGCAATAAAAAATTACAGGAATTAGGAGCGAGAGTGCCTATTGGACCTCTTACTAGAGTAGGTATTAAAGCATCTATCAGAAGATCTATAGAAGATTTAGAATTAGTAGCTAAGTCAATAAAGAATATAGATAGAGTTAGTTTTAATATAGTATCTAAACAAATTGAACAGTTATCCAAAATGTTAAACAAATATTAGTCAAAACTATGTTCGAACAAGTAAAAGATTACAAAAGTGCTTGTGCTGTACTAGGTAAGAAACCTATTGATAAGCGCAGAAAGTTAGATGAGCATGTTATGTCATACATCATGCTGAGTACTATCACTGAAGCAATTAACTTTATTGCCAACGGAAACAAACCGTGGATACCGGTCTACCAACAAAACAAACCAATCAAAACATGGTACAGTTGGTGGTATATTGATTGGAACAAGATTAAAGACGGTTCCAGTGCGGGTTTCTTCTCTCTGGCTTCTAACGATGGCCTTGGTCTTGCGTCTGCTAGTGTCGGTACTCATTTGAGGTTCATTAACAAAGAAGCAGCAGAATATGCAGTAAAAACTTTTCAGCCATTGTATATGAAACATATGTTTGGTATGGATTAAGTTCTCATATTTATTAACTATTAAAACATTTATCAAGAAATGGAAAATGAATTACAAGATTCTTCAAGAGGAAGAGGCTCAGCAATAGCCTGGAGTTTAGCAACAATCCTAATTCTATTAGGAATGTTAGTTGCTAGCGCACTAACTTTTATCTGTCATGATAAAGTTAGCAATCTCATCAATCCTGAAAAGGATAATGTAGAACAAGTTTGTGTTGACACAATTTATACTGAAGCTGTACCTACAATACAGGAAGTTCTTCAGTTTCGAGAAGACACAAAACGTTACATGCACATAGACAGTGTATTTCTTACAATGCCAGACGTTGTCTTAATAGATATACTAAGGCAACATGGAACTTCATTGTCTAACAGTGACATTGTGACTATATATGAATCGAACAGAAGTACTTATAACAAGGTAATGAGCGGGGCTAGAAGTCAACACTATAAAGACTCATTAGATAAATTGTCTAACACTTATGACAATACTAAAGATACTACTTTCGTAAAGAGAGAATAAAGTAATAAACCTCGCTTTGTGATTTTAGTTATAATTCCTTTTATTTTTAAGTTAAAAGTATACTCAGTCTGTGAAGATAGAGTATACGTCCTCAGAAGATGACAAACCTGTGGGGCGTAAGTAAATGCATATCGTATATTATTCCCTTGAATACGGCAATAGCGGGTAATATCCGAGATACTCGTATTTGTGTTTATAATCGTGCAGACGTTAAAATCAGGTACTCCAATAAGGAAAGTTTGACAGCAATCCTGCTTATGAGTTAAAACTATAGTGAGAGTCATAGAAACAAAGTGTTGTTATCTTATTATTAACAAATGTAATTAGAATAGATACTATTTATTCTAAGAAAGAACGAAAACAAAGTTGATACTAACTTAAAAACAAATCCAGAGTATCCTGGTCGTCGTCAACAATATTAACAATTTAAAACATTAAGTAATATGAAGAAGAAATTAACAAAGGAGGTTCATAATGCCTCGTATTAAAGTAGAAGAAGGTCGTAAACTTACTGAAATAGAATTCGGTACAGACCATTATCTAGCAAATTTGCTTGCTTGTACTAAAATATTAGGTATACCCTTAAGTAAAGCAAGAACTCTGTGTAAATCTCATCCAGATATGAATATTAAGGTAGATCCACCACTACCCATTATCAGTAAATTACCTACTGATGCTATTCATATTGAATTAGGTGAATACGCAATAACAGTTAAAATAACTATTAATTAACTATCAAAGTAAAATGAAAGCAATTATTATTACCTTCCATGGAGAAGCTCCTGAGAAGAATTATGATGAAATCATCAGAAGAATGGCTGAATTAGTATTCAATAACACAAGTGCAAAGATTGAAGATATCTCTGCCGCTGTGTTAGACGATAAAGAAGTATCTGAAGCTTTACTACAGAAAGTAGTAATAGCTCCTGTAGCAAATGCTAACAAAGCTTCTATATCAACCACTGTAAAGGCTGTAAGTGAACTTTGTAGCAATATCATCAATGAAATCGGAACTCCATCATTGATGAATGAAGAAGTATTCCGTAAGGAATTACTGAAATATCTTCTTAACAAAGAAGACCAGGCTACAACTAGAGTATTACGTATTATTATCAATACTCCAGAGAGTTCAGCTTCTAAGGTAAAAGTAGTGCTACACAACTACGGTTTATCAAAGCTTCCTGAGATAATCAAAGGTTTTGACTCTATTCTCAAACTATACTAGTTATGGCAAGAACGGAAAGAGAATACGAAAATCAGCAGAAAGACTTCAAAAAGAAGCCTAAGCACAAGAAAATGGAGCCTTACAATCGAAAGAAGTCATGGAAATAGACAAAAGGAGCTTAATACAGTATTATATTAACACTGTCAAAGAATACGCTCCTATATTTGGACAAGATCCCAATATCATTTTGTCAGAAGTAGCTAGAACAAACTCTCTTTTACAAAGAGAATTATATCTAGTTACAAACGATTGTCCTACACTTAACAATAAAATTAACTGTAGTGAATGTACTCATGAGTGTAAACTCAGAATGCAACAACTTGAACAGTCCAAGGAGGATACTTCGCCAGAGTATCCGCCCGCTGTTATATATTACTAATTTAAATTGTTAGTAAAATGGTGGATTTCAGTCAACCAAGAACCATTTATGACCAAACCCCTAAAGGGAGATCTCATAGGAGACACAAGTACCTACGGACTATACAACGGTCAACCAATTAACATTGGTCAGAAGAAGGATATGGGTCATCTACGAATAAGAAATACGAATAAGTAGAATGGTTCTTTTTTAAACTCTAAATTATCAAAAAAATGAATAAAACAAAACGTATTAAACCGTTAGAGGTATTCATAGAACTCGAAAGTAAGGAAGTGAACCCTAACAAAGAGTATATTGCTATATGCCAAGAAGCAGTAGATAAACTCAAACAAGAACTGGAGATAGAAGAGAGAAGAGTAAATCATTATCTTATTCTATTAACAGCTAATAAACGTAAGCGTGAACAATCCTATATCAATCGTAAACAAGTCAAAGCAGGTGAACATGAAAGTTACCGACAACGTAAAATACGATTGAATAAGGAGCGTAGAGAATCCGTACGTAATGGGTAAGATTATACGTCCTTTGGTTAGGATATACCCAACAGAAAACATCCAAGAAAGAATTAGAGCTGTATCATACTTTGGTAATTTTAGTATTGAATCTGCAAAACTACAATGCAAGAGTAACAATTACAGGTCTATAGATATCTATGTTCGTAATATATTCGTAGCAGTATTAGAAGCAAAAAGAAGATATTTCAAAGGATGTGATTTTATCGAAATTATTTCGTGATTATTAACTATAGTATCAAACCATTAAAAAGTATCAAATTATGGCAGAAGAAAACAAACTGAACATCTTTGATGTAAACAACGAGAGTGACGACATCCAAGAGTCAATCTCGAATGCAAACAAAGTAACCGATGAAGTAGTAAAGAAAGCAGCCGAAAAGATCGCTGAGCGCCGCAAGGAAAAGCTCACGAACGAACTCATCGACGTGGTTCAAAAGTGTGAATACACTGAGAAATCCGCAGCATTGCAGTTACGCCGTAGTAACCGCGTAAATCAACGTATGAAGACTTATATGAAGGAATTGCATGCAATTGCCGAAGACGTGAAGAGCGGCAAGAAGCCCATTACGGCATGGGACGATGAAGCTCCTGCACTGAAGAAGCAATTCGACAAGGACCTCATTGAGATCGACAAAGATATCGACAAGTCTCAAAGAGAATTGGACGAGATCTTCCCGAACTCATGGTCTTACCGTTGGAATTCTCTGATTCCGCAGCGTAATCGCTAAAGACAGAGAAAATAAAAAAAGAGGTTCCGAAACCTGAGTATCTTTGTATCCAAACAGGTTAGTGTTTATGGGGAATTTAGGTAGAAACCGTTAGGTTTGCCGGGAGAAATTGGACGCCACAAAGACCTGAATTAACAGGTCTCATTTAGTATCTTTGTATCAGTAATGAGGAACTACTGTGTACTACTGATCATATGTCTGGGATCGCGACAATAAGATTGTCCCGCATTAGTAATAATGCTGAACTGCCTTAGTCGAGATATCAAATCAGACTGAATAGTGTGTATCTTGTATCATTTACGTTGCTAAGGATCGAACCACGTAAATCCTATTCATATATTATCAAGATCAGTATAAGAGAACTAACCATTCTCAAGACCATAGGATATGTAGCTTTGGTCGGCTACATATCCACTAATAAGATTAATTATAAAAATAGCAGGAGTATTGTATAACATAACGAAGGCCTACCTGTAGAGAGTGCTGTGAACAGTGTTAAATAATAAAGCTGGAAGGATGGCTTAATTCTGCACGTGAGTTATACTTTAATTAATCTTATAAACTAATTGACTGTTAGGTCTATGAATCATCGTTTGGACAGGGGTTCGACTCCCCTATGCTCCACGCCCTTTGCAGTTGAATAAAATAACTAGAACAAACTGAAAATGTACGTGTACATATAACCAGTCTAGTAACGGATTGTCCTGCACGGTTGCAGTAAAGAATCGTTAGCTGCCGTTTGACCGTATCGTATAACGGCACCATGGGGCATTATGGTTTTGACAGCGACAAAGAGGAAATAGAATAGGTCAATAAGCAGATAACTGGCAATACAAGTTATGTAACAGATTACACTCGCTTAGTAGCGTAAGTAATCAACGGCTAAGCTAATGTCGTAGAAAGCTGGAGTAAGTAAGCTTTGCATGGTAGTGAAGCCTTAGATATTACTAAGAGATAAGGTGTTCGAGTCACCTACTTACTACAAATTAAATTAAGTTTAATCAATAAATATTAATTTGAAATGGGATTAATAAAATTTATCAGAGAAAAACTTCCTGAACCTTTAGACAAGGCTAGTAGGGAATTGAGAATGAAAGAAAAACTGGTACAACGTATCAACTCTGTAGTACCTCAGTGTTACAAGAATAAGTATCACTATAAAGAAGGAATTTCTAAAGTAAGAAATATATTCTTCTTTTGGGAAACTAGAGGTACTGAAATCATTCATCTTATAGATGTAAGTGATTTAACTACTAAAGACGAAGAGAAATTTCGTGAACTTGAAACAAAAGCAAGAAACTATCAACAACAATGCGTATAAGATACTTTGCATGGTTTGACTCTAAAGCCGAACGTACTGAGTTTATCAGTCTACTTAATAAATCTCGTTCAGAATCTGAAGCGATTAGTAAACTTCTTGATAAATATCCAGACTTAAGTATGTCTGCAATATCAGGAGTAGTAAGTAACTTTCAAAAGGAAATAAATAAAAAGTCATGAAACTAAATCATCCTGGAATCTATCGTATTATTGGAGAACATTTTGAACTGTTAGCCAATATAGTTGGAGAAGTACCATGTTTGAGAATTACTTCTGCATTACTTATGAATGACCTTGTTCAAAGAGGTAAATTTACAGTGTTATCTGAGGATTCAATTGAAATACAAACTGTATGTAATAATCCCGATGCATTCTTGTTCTTCGAGTATGATTACTCAGAAGTATGTCCATTACCACCTTATAGACAATCTATTCGTGGTACAAAAATGCCAGATATCAGTAATGATATGATGAAAGCATTTACAGAGCGCTATATAAGTGATATGTCTATAAATGGCAGAGGAATTGAAGCTACAAAAGCTTATATTCTAAGTGTAACAGACTGGAGCTTAGCGCAAATAAATGTATTATTACTTAGAATAGCTAATAGTACACGTCGTCATGGTCGTAAATAGTATTACTGTTTATACTTATCTGAATAAATGTCCAATAAGATATAATCAGATAAATTGGAGACCTAGCTGGTATGTATTTCTAAGAATATACAACAGAGAAATAAAAGATACAGAATTCCACACATTTTTCAGAAAACAAACATTAGCTAAAGTATTAGCATGGTATGATACTCAGATACTACAGCAAATTGGCATAGCTTCTAAGATTACTCTAGAGGTAAGAATTAGAATTGTTTGTGGTATGGTAAATCAATTACCAGTTGAGGTTCTTACACGTGATCTGAAAATTGAATTTATGGAATGTATTTGGGATACTTTCCGTAAATTATACAGTGAATGGAATGAATGGTATTGTAAGTATATATTACAGTTACCATTTTAGGGTTATAGTCATTGGGTTGACTATAACCCACATTAAAGCCCGTAATTATGACAGATGAAGAAAGACAACAGCTTTTCGATCTGATCAAACAGGCGAAGGAAGGCAAACAAAGTGCCTTTACAAAGCTTTATGAAAAGTATAATCGAATTATTTACAGTACAATATACCGTATTGTAAATAATAAAGATGCAGCAGATGATTTATTATCTGTTACTTTTACTAAAGCTTTTTCTAAGCTAGATAGTTATATTAACAATATCTCATTTGAGATGTGGTTAAAGACTATAGCTATAAATAGTAGTATTGATTATATTAGACGTACTAAAAAGGAAAATGCAAACTATTGGCTGGATGATGACACTAGCACAGTTCAATTGAGAAGTTCGGCCGACTACTCGCCTGAAGATAACTATATCTTCAATGAAACTGATGCTAGATTAATAAATGCCTTCAATAGACTCCGATACAAGTACCGCTATATACTCGAGCTACGAACTATTCAGAATATGTCTTACAAACAGATTTCTGAACAATTGGGTCTCTCAGAGAGCCAAGTGAAATCTCAGCTTAATAAAGCTAGAGAGAAGTTAAAACAATTGTTAAACTAAAACTTTACAAACATGTCAGCAATTTGGATTATTGTGCTACTATTAGTAGCATTTGTCTTTGCGAGAGGATTTCGCAGTGACAAGATGTGGTGGATTTATATCTCCTGCATCGTAGCTGGCTTGTTAGTAGGTATGTTGAGTAAGGAAGTAATCGTGCGTTCAGGGATGAACAAACAAGATGCTTCCATTACTCAGCTAATCAACACCGTTGATGACTTCAATTACGCATGCACACAAAGCTTAGTGCGTACAGTGACAGAAGGTACCACCAATCGCCTATCTGGGGTTGTGAGTAACATGTCAGAATTGAAATTAAAGTTATCAGACGCATTGATTAGTAATACCTGTGCTAACGGGCGTGACTCACCAGCAATAGAGGATGATAGTTGACCTCTTTAAATATTCTATCGACTGAAATATTAAAAACATTATTAACCACCAAAAAATTATCAAGATTATGGCACAAAAAGAAATGTCTAAAGCTGAAAGAAAGGCAGCATTGAAAGCAGCTAAAGCAGCTGCAAAAGCAGAAGCAAAAGAGAACAACAAGAACAGTCAACAAGTAAAAGAAGCTGAGAAATCAGCTGAAACAAAAGAGACCAAGAAAGAGGAAAAGAAGCCTCAAGTAGCTGCACAGACAGTAACCAATAAAGAGCAGAAAGGAGAGACGAAAGAACAGAAGGAACAGAAGAAGGAGCAGAAGTCTAGCACCCAAAAGCAGAAGAAGGACAAAACTCCGACAATCATTCCTGAAGAAGTCACAGAAGACAAACCCAAAGTATCTCCTGAAGAGAAAGCTCTCAAGCGCGCAACATCACTTGTAGGTGGAATAACCGGTGCAGGTATTCCTGTAGGTTCAACCGCTTCATCGGTAGACGGAAAGGCTATGTTAGCATTTGTAATGCAGCAGCGTTACGCTAACAACGAAGAACTTGCCAAACGCTATCCTGAAGTATATGCAGATATCAATCGTACAATTGATGTAGTAAGTCTGCTTGCTCTTGTTGATATTCGCCAAGACTTATTCAACCGTGGTGAACGTGGTGAATTGCAACTAATGATTGACGCAAATCAACTCATGCCGTTGCAAGGTATGGCTGAAATGCTAGGTATTAAACTAGCTCCAGCTAAAGCTTTACCGGGAGGTGATGACGGTCAACTGGCTATTGACTTCAACAAGTCAGAAGTTCCAGAAGAACTAGCAAAAGATGCTGGTAAGACTGTTACTAAAGTACCGGAGCTTGATCCGAACAAGATCACAACAGATGAGGAAATTGACGAAGCGTTAACTTTCCTTATCAACAAAGAGAGAAATGTAGCAACGAATATTGTTAACACCGTAGAATGGTATCGTACATTGCGAGGCCTTAAGGAAACTAATGCTGATAAGAAGTTAGCATTGGATGAGATGACAGTAGGTGATTGGATGAATGAAATCTTCAGCCGTATCAACCCTGTTAGCTTACTTAAAGGCTTAGGAAGCTCAGTATATCTGTATACTTCACAGACGGGTTCTCCGTGTATGGCTCACTCTGTATTGCGTAATCATTTGATTAAGGCAGGATGGAGTGAAGAGCAAGTTGCAGAAACTGTTCGTGCACTTATTAACGAGAATTTCCGATTGAGACAGAAAGACAATCAGGGAATGAAGCCTGAGACAGATAAAGCTATTATGGCTGTTATCTCAAACTTAGGTGAAGAGTACATTGATAAGTTGTTTACAGATTGGGGACTCAATCTTGAAGGAGTAGAAGAATCTAAGAAAAATCAGCTGGAGAACGATCGAAAGATTGCTCGAATGGTGTTAGGTTCTGTTAAGACTAACTTCTTCAATAAAGACGAAAGTCCGACACCTGATGAACTTCGTTTGAAAGTTGGTCAGATTATCAATCTGTATCGCGATCCGGCTTCTCGTCTCGCTGCGTACTGCCAGTCATCTATAACTTCTCCAGTAGAGAAGGAGTATCCAGAAAAAAGTCTGGAGAAAAAGGATGACAAACCCGCAAATGAAAAAAAAAATTAAACGCATGGCGTAGATTTTTACAATTCATAGGGTATAAAGACTAACCATTCTCTAAAATAGCATAATCAAATATGAATTTTAGATTTATTACGGCTGTCGGCATGTTCATCGCCAGTTGCATAATTGGCTTTGGACTGCGACAGACAGTCACAGTAGTACAGGCAGCACCTGTAATTCCTTCACCTATAGAAATGCCAAAATTTCCTATAGTTAATAGTGAAGAGAATAAGTCTGTCGATAAGATAGATGTCGAAGTAGACCTATCTACATTAGAAGTATCCGTGAAAGGAACAACAGACGCAATTGTGAATGTAAAGACTATTGGTGAACCAAAACCAGTAGTTAAGTGGAGAACTAAAGTAATAGAGAAAGAAGTAGCTTCTGGATATCCCTATATTAAATCTGTAGGGATTATGCCAGATAGCATTAAAGCTATTTCTCCATTATCTAAAGTAAAATCATATGGTAAGTAATCTAGTTATACTAAAACAAATGATACGATTATCTCGTATCATTAAAGATATGAAAGAAGCAAGGTGTAAACTTAGTTCTATCTTATCTCAATCCTCTTACTTTATAGTAGAAGGAGACCAGTCTGATATTATTAATAATCAGACTAAAGATAGTATAGCTAATTGCTTATATACTGAAAAGTACTTACGTTTGTCTGTAAGTAATGCTTGTAAATGTTTGGATGGATTTAACGCAAGTATCATGGAACCAGTTGATTATATCAGTAGTAGTGATGTAAAAAACAAATTCGTAGATATTTGTAAAGGTAAGAAGATTGTTGCAACAATCTGCCTGAGTACAGGTAAAATTACTATGTTAGAACCAGAACATAATGAAAATGTAGCTGAATAGAAAAGCTCAGTGGAAAATAGTTAATGACAATAACCACTTAAAAAACCTATAATTATGTCATAGTTCGAGAGGAGTAAAACTGTAGCGTGAATCACTCCAGCGGAAGTCATGCGAGGTACATAATAGTACAAGTCGCGCCGTGTTAGGGAGCTGTAGTCATTTCTGCTGGCCCGAAAAAGTACAGAATCCGAGAATATGTTAGCTGCTAAAACAGTGAGATCACTCAAAAGGTAGGATATTAGGCTAAAACGTCTGAAAAACGGATAGCAGGGGATCAGAGTGCTTAATCCTCATTAGGTATTGAGAACCGTCTGGTGAATACTAAATACTCTTAATTACTGCAAACAGTACCGCTAATGCAGAATTATAAATCAAAGCAAGGAGAACGAAATCTTCTACAATTACTCGTTTTAGATTATCAAAATCAGAATCAAATAGGAGTATAAACACGACGCTGAAACAGGGACAATACGGTTCCTGACTTATTCCTTTGGAAAGAATAAGTGAAGCCGAGAGGCAAGGTTAGTTTCACCTAAAGAAAGCAGCCAACTCATGGAAAAAAAGAGACAGCATATAACGCGATCACCGGTCTCCAAAATCGGTTAACAAAAGTGCAACTATGCACCCAGAAAGGAAAAATAGCATTGCTAACTATAGTGTTCAGTACACATCAGCTGTGATGCAATATGCAATTGTGGATATTGGAACTTGTACTTATGAAGGTAGTAAATTACTGATACTAATGTAAGGATAACCGTGTTATGGTACACACTATGTAAACTTGACTGATTATCGTGGAGCAGAAGCCAATTCTGTGCCTTATGGTAAATAGGGTCCTCGTGAAGGTGGATACGCAATGTTCCAAGGATGAAGTAGGAGTGATGTATATGAGATTGATACAGTCTTTCAAGTCTAAAGTGACTCACGTGCTTGGTCGTTCGTGTGAGTATAATTGAATGAGGAATGATTACGGAGCAACAGACTCGTCGAGCGGTTTGAGGGCGCTATAACCCTGATTCTAGATACAGTGACCTTTAGCAAGTCATATTATGTGGTAAAAATAAAACTAAGGTGATGCAGGGAAAACACCTACTAAAAAACGGCAGAGCTTATAAGTTTCAAGACATGTAAACTTCTTCTTAATATAACGTAGTTCACGCCAGGATTATTGTTATTAATAGTCGTACATAAACTAAGGAAATACAGAAGACTATGTCATTAGGTTATGAGTATAAGATGTTATACTATATTTACTTATGTATTTACGCTGAATAAAGCCAGCTATGAATAAATGAGCTTTAATTGTTTAATCTTTAATAAAATGGGAAGTTCAATGGAACTGTAAACGCTAAGACTACCATTGTAAGGATAGTGTAAGTAGACAGATCACCACCCCGACTACCAACCGTTATCGCTGACATTGACACTTCGTAAAGTACTAATTGCAACTTAGTATGTATGAAGAACGCTGATTCAGATTTAAAGTAATAAATATAAGAGCATACTGTCTATATGTTCAGGTTTCTCGTGCAATAGCAGAGATAGTACCGGTATTTATGATGCTGATGAGAGGTGGAAATCCTCGTATTCGTGTAGTATAAATAAGAAATCCGAGAGGTCAAGTGGGTGTCTTGAAAAATTAGACAGCTTGTAGTGTTTTAGTAACGTTTCTCGACAGAAACGACCCTCATTCGCTTAGAATGTTGTAATCCTTAATTACTCCTAGGCATACCAGTTGCTGATGAAAGAGTTCGATATATTATGCTTGTACAATACTTATGCAAGAGAACATAATATAAAGTAGGGTGATGGGTGCGGTAAGCATCGTATAAATTGAATCTTATCCGTTGAAGTACGATAAACTTAAATTACCAAAGTATTATCAGAAGTAACTCTCAGAGTATTTCTCATAAATTATTTCAATTTATTTTCAAAGTAAGCCAAGTAGATTATGTGATTGAATTCACTACTAAAATTTTCAAAGCTTAGTAAAGCGGTATGATATAAGACGCATACTTTAGTATTACAAATAATCGAAAGGTGGAGAGCATTAACAAAGTATTAATTAAAAATTAAGAGAGTTTCGTATTGGTGAAATCAAGCACGGACTCAGAAAGGAAACATTCTTATGGATAAAAGTAGCGTAGCACCGACTATTGGTGCATTAGTAGGAACTCAGAGCACTGCTGCTCAAGTTATGGCTCGTTATCGGGCAACTGCAAAAGAGTATGGACGGTTCTTTGGTGAACAGATCTATACTGTAGTAGCAACAAATCCTGACCTTAAATGGAAGGAAGATGTGCTCAATGACAAGAATACTTTACGGAAGGAAGTAAATGTATTCATTGTTAAGGCAATTGACATTTTGGATGTCAAGTTCATTGCTAAAGACTTAGACGGTGAACCGAAAATCATGTTGAATCCGGATGACAACGATCCGAATCTTGTATTCCCGTTAGTCAAGCCTGATTTCAGTAAGGCAGACCGGAAGAGCGTGGCCGAATGTATCGAACGTATTGGTAAGAAGAACAGCAAACCGATGTTCTTTGCAGCAGAGGAATTACCTATGCTGAACGATATGTTGAAGATACATAACAAGGGTATCCTCAACTTCTATGAGGAACTGTCTCGTAAGTTCATTCGACTTAGCGAAACTGTACGAGATATGATGGATCAGTCTGACCGTATGCAGTTGGAGTATCAACGGCAGTGTGGTGTAGTTACTGATGAAACAGAAGTAACACTTCAGGTAAACCTTGAAGAAACTACTGAATAAGCAATACTATGAGCAGAATTTCTAAAGTAAGAATAGAGCTTCTGCGACTACTTATTTGCGTCGAGCCTACTATATTAGCTAAAGTTCAGAGTTGGGACGGAAGCACTAAAGTAACTCCTAATGCTGTTTCTGTAAGAGAGGATGGTCAGGTCTTCTTTTACTATGGCAAAGGGCCTTTATGGTGGCAACGACTTTTAAATACTTATGAATCGGTAAGTCTTTTAGATGTAGCAATACGTATTGCAGATGCAATAACTGGTTCTGGAGGAACTAGAAATGATGTGGCTTTTGACGGTATTACACAAGCATTACTGAAAGAAGCAATTAAAAATAAGGATCTCGATTGTGTTGTAGATATTTTATTTGATAGTATGAGAAATACTTCGAGCGGAGAGCTGCACTCAAAGTATATCAATAAAGAAGCTATTGAAAAATTCACAAAAGAGAAAGGTCTAACTGGCAAACTTGTTGTCTCTGACAACATATTTGGATTTGCCGGTATTGAAATAAGACCAGGCGTAGTCGTACCAGTACGACTAGGCAAGGTTAAAGAGATATAATATTTGAATTGGAATATTATTGTAAAACAACATATTTTCACAGGGTGAATTGGCCCTGTTTAAATATACAGTGCTGTAGTTCAACTGGATAGAACATCAACCTTCTAAGTTGAGAGTTGTGGGTTCGAGTCCCACCAGTACTACTACTAGTAGACGTAATTTGGTCAAGTATTAACTTTTAAAAAATCAACTTGAACATGAAATCAATTACATCTAAATATATTATTACACATCGTAAAGAACTTAGTAATGAAATTACTAAATATTGGAATATCATTAAGAACGAGAATATCATCCCTAAAGGTGCTACTCGTAATTTTGACTTAAAACAGTTACTTAATGAAATCCAAGCTAAGGCTGATGAACGAATCCTATTGAAACTGTATTTACAGTGTATCAATATGGGATATAAGAAGTTCTCAGAATTACCTACAACAAATAACTATCTTGCTATATTTACTTTGAGTGAAAAGCAGGAACAGTTGTTCCATTTGAGCAAAATTAAGACCTTAGATCCTAAGCTTAAGCGTTCAAAAGGAAAGAAAAATCTTAACGCTACTGAAGAATTGACTTCGGACTATATTAATAGCTTGAAGAATAAACTTCAGTTAGAGATTAACAAACTTAACAAAGAAATTGAAGAGTTTAATAATAAGGCTGAACTAAGCCTTGAAGAAGCTCCTCTATCTATTGCAGCTTAAAAAAGAAAAAAAGATATTTACCATTTTTAATCAAATTATCAAAAGGCTTAGGGGAGTTTACTCCCCTTCCCTTTCTTAATATTAACCCTTTAAAATTATCAAAATTATGAAAAAGAATAAACAATATAGAGTAAAGAAACAGACAGTAAGAAATGCTAAACGATCAGCTAAAGCTAAAAAGCGTAATTATCCTAGAATAGTAATAAATGGAGAATATATAAAGAAATATTGTCCAGTAGAAACTACTAGAGATTTCGAGATCGGTCCGTCTTTAGTTACAGAAGTAAAAGATGGGAAAACAGTAAATTGGAACTCCTGGAGTTCTAAGAATAAACAACAGCCTACTAAAATAGCAAAAGAAGCTATGGAAGAGAATAAGGCTATCAAACAGTCTAAGAAAGAACGAATAAAAAATATTCTTATGAAAGCAGGCTATGATCCAACTATCCACTACACACGTAAAGAAAAGAAGAAATTTACTAGAATAGTAAAGAACTCTCTTTTTGATAAATCTCCTAAACCAAAAGAGCGTACTAAAGCTGAATGGAAAGAATTATTTACTCAACAGAAAGCAGCAAAAGAAGCTCGTATGGAAGCTTTAAAGTATAAGCCTTTACCTATTAAAGCAGGTAAACAAAAAGGCTTTACGGCAGCTGAATTAGCTGTTAAAGAGAAGCCTAAAGAACGAAAGTTTAAGTATACAATAAATAGAAGAAGGAGTGATGACGATAAACGTACATATGACTTCAAAACCGACTATCTTATAGCTTCTACTAGAGATGAGGCGAAAAAGAAAGTAGCTAAAGAAGCTAAACAGTATCGTAACGATTCTTCATTTGCCGGTATAACAGTACAAGATATTGAAGGAGATAATAATATAATTTACTATGATGGTAAATCATTATTAGCAGCATAATAAATATGATAGTAGAACATCCAAAAGAAGAACAAATTATTATCTATTTAAGAAAAGGTTTCTTTGAAAGTAATTCAAAATTTGAATATAGAGTACAAAAAGCTTTATTTTGGGGAGATAACGATTATTACATAGAAATTAGAGTTTATCCTAACAGTGTAGTTATAGTTCGTACTTTAAAAAAAGAAATCGACATAAATAGAAGCAAAATTGGTTTTAAATAATTAACTTTCTAAATTATCAAAATTATGGAAAAACAGAATTATACAGAGTGGAAATTAGCTGAAGCTAAAAGAATAAGACATAAAGGTAAACAAACTGAACGTGATTTACGTTTAGATCAGAGCAAGCTAGACAAGGAAACAAATAAGGACAAAAGTCCTGAGAATTGGTCAAGTCCTAGATTGAAAGAATTACGTTCAAATAAAAGAGAGCACGTTAAAGAACTGAAAGCTAAGAAATTAGCGAAACAAAAAGAAGCAAGGCTTCGTCTAGAGAAACCTAAACGTCCCTTGAAATTCTTACAATTCTATGTAGGAAGAGATAAGAACAGAAAGCAACATGTAGGAGGTTGCAAAGGAAAAAATAAAGTAAGTGACTGTAGAGCCTACTTTAGAAAATCTATAAAACCTGCTATTAATAAAATAGCAGCGTAATATCTATGGAATTCCATATAGCTCAAAAAGAGGTAGAGCCGCAGCAAAATGTAAGTCTGTGTGATTTGTGTCAGTTCGAGTCTGACTATGGAATCTAACCAAATATTCTAAATATGATTATACGTAACAAAAAAGTCTATGTATATGATATTGAGGTATTTCAGAATATTTTCCATTGTTCTGTTAAAAATACAGAAACAGAAGAAATATATAAATTTGAAATCTCTGAAAGAAAGAATCAACTAAGAGAATTAGTTAAATTCTTTAAACAAGTCAATTCCTATATAAAATGGGGAGACTTCTATGGAACAGAATTAGTAATAGATTCAGATATTATCTTTTGTGGATATAATAATCTGCATTATGATAATCCTATAATAAATTATATTATAGAGTATGAAGATAGACTTATGAGCTACAATGTAGCTACTATATGTAATTCTATCTTTAATCTAAGTAAGACTATTACTACTTCTACTGAGGATAATATAGATGCCTGGAAACATTGGAAGTATCAGATATGGTTTGATACTTTTGATATTCTTACTATGCTTTACTCTAATAAACTTAGAGTAGGTTTGAAAGAAATTCAGGTAACTATGCAATATCCAAATGTACAAGAATTTGTATGTGATTGGAGTAAACCTCTTCCATTAGAAGATTTTGACGAAATGATAGACTACAATATAAATGATATTGAGTCTACTACAGAGCTTTTAAATAGATGTAAGGAAAGTATTAATTTACGTATAGCTATTGAAGACGAATATGGAGTAAGAGTACTTAGTAAAGATGGTGTAAACATTGGGATGAAAATCTTAACTCAAAAGTATCTTGAGAAAACAGGATTAACCTGGTGGGATATTGAAGGATTAAGGTCTCCGATGGATTATATTCCTTTAAAGGATGTAATATTACCATTTATTAAGTATGATAGTCCTATTTTACAGAGAGTACTAGATGATATGAAAAGTCAGATAGTTTCTCCAGGTAGAAAAGGATACGAAAATAACTTTATATTTGATGGTTTACGCTATACTGTAGGAGTAGGAGGAATTCATTCTAAAAATGATCCTGAAATCATTATTCCTAAAGAAGATGAAATGCTAATTGATATTGATGTTGACAGAAGCGGCATCGTAACCTCGTTAATTGCGGGAACAATCGCTAAATTATTATAACTGCATTGCATAGTAATATAGCAAGTAGCACTTAAGATAACGCTTAAGATATAGTAAAATCATAATAATTTGATCAATCCGCAGCCAAGCATCCTATTAGGATGAAGGTTCATCGACTATCCAGTGATGGAGTAGTACAAAGTTGTACGAAAAGCGAGGAATTTGGCAACCTTTTATCCTTTTATACGTTTTAAAAAGAAAACCTAAGAACATGAAAGGAAGACGTATAGATTGGAAAAAATCAGGTATTTATAGTATAATCTGTGCTATAAACGGAAAGCAATATATAGGATGTAGTAGTAATATATATTCTAGAATAAATAATC